>Ga0068707_1001776_pt1 | contig 15124 bp, 12 predicted proteins | sample YNPNPMetaG_FD_66600 | JGI IMG/M metagenome (GOLD analysis project Ga0068707, IMG submission 66600) | Anoxygenic and chlorotrophic microbial mat microbial communities from Yellowstone National Park, USA - YNP NP MetaG | ecosystem: Environmental > Aquatic > Thermal springs > Hot (42-90C) >...
CGGCACGAGATCTTTGAACATGTTGTTGTCGCGTCCGTACTGGTTGAATGTTCGCGTCAAGGCCGCCCGGAAACCCGAAACATGTGTTCCCCCTTCCGTCGTGCAGATGTTATTGACGTAGGAATGAAAATTCTCCGTATATTCCGACGAGTATTGAAGGGCCAGCTCGATCGTGACGCCTTCCATCTCGGCATTCAGGTAGAGGACTTCGGGATGGATAGCCTCACTGGCCCGATTGAGATACTCGACGAATTCAACAATTCCCCTCTCATAACAAAATGTCTCGTTTTCATTTGTCCGTAAATCACGGAGATGGATCTTCACACCTTTGTTGAGAAAGGCTAACTCCTGGACTCGTCGGTGGATGACGTTGTAATTCAGATCGGTGTTTGGGAAGATGAGCGGGTCGGGTTTGAACGTGGTTTTGGTGCCTGTACGATGGGTGTTCCCCATTCTGCGGACTGGCCCGAGTGGTTTTCCCCGTTCGTATTCTTGTCGCCAAACCGCCCCGCCGCGATACACTTCGACCACACACCATTCGGAAAGGAAGTTGACAACGGTGACCCCAACGCCGTGCAATCCGCCAGACGTATAATAAGCTCCCTTGCCGAATTTTCCGCCGAACTTCAGCAGGGTCATCACACCCTCGAGTGTCGAAATCCCGAGAGTGGGATGAACGTCAACAGGAATCCCCCGTCCGTTGTCTTCCACGGTCACCGAGCCATCACCGTTGATTGTGACCCAGATCTGGGTGGCAAAACCGGCCATGGCCTCGTCAATCGAGTTATCGAGCACTTCAAAGACGAGGTGATGGAGACCGCGCGAACCCGTATCCCCAATGTACATACTGGGGCGCTTCCGCACGTGCTCCTGATCACTGAGATGTTCGAGCTTATCTGCCGTGTACTCCTGTTGACCTTGAATGGCACGGAGATTGATCTCCTCTTCAGTGGCGCCAGCATTATCGGCCGGCGAACTGACCTGCCCCGCCTGTACTGCTTGCTCGTTGGAGTGATTCGCACCTTCTAAACGTTCGTCATTCATTGGTAACACTCGATGACTCTTTCCATTCGGTCCTTCAATGCCAGGGTTTGGGCAATACCCCTGATCGATCCTCCGTTATTTCACTGGCCCAACGCGGAATTTGATGTCTTTTATTCGCCGTTCGGGCCATCGCTCATTGAGCTTTTGCAGAATCTCGGCTTTACGAAATGTCAACTCTTGTCCAGCGACGGGATGGGCCACCACAACTTCCAGTCGTGCCCGATACACCCGTAAAGGACGCGATACGTCAGCCAGTGCGCCGCCCACAATTTCTCGCCATACCAGCTCAAGCTCACGTGTCGCTTCGGGCCGGGCCACACCTGTGCGGGCCAAGAGATCAGCAACGACTTGACTGATATGAAATGGTTCTCGCGACACGACCTCGCTCCTTTCCCAGGACATATCCCTCAACAATCGCGCCAGGCAACGTTAAGAGGAAATCAGCGGCATCACGATGTAGGCGTAACCGTCCGTCGTCTCGGCTAATACGGGGCTCTCCGGCTGCCAGACCTTCCATGTGAACGTCGCATCGTCATCAAGGACCTTCAGAAACTCGAGCATGAAACGCGGATCCAACCGCAACGTCATGTCCTCTCCCTCGTAACTGATTGGGAGCTCCACCCGGGACTCGCCATAATCCGAGCCGCGCGTTGCCAGGACGAGTTTTCCGCTGGTAAAGGTCGTCCAAACACCGGGATGTTTCGCGTCAACAACAATCGCTGCCTGTCGCATCGCCGCGGCAAACTCTCCCACACGAAGATCCACCCGAATCCTCTCGGGATCTTTGGGGAAGACATCTCGCCACTTGGGGAAACGGGCATCCACCAGCCTCGCATAAAACGTAGAAGTCCCCATCATGACAAAAATCTTTCCCTCTTCCACGGCAAGCTTGATCTCTTCGTCGCCATCCCCGATGATTCGCTGAATGAGCTGCACTGCCCGAGCCGGAATAATCACATGTTCTTTGGGGACATGATTGCCGACCTGGGTTGCCGGTCCCTCCTGCCTTGCCAAACGGCGACCGTCCGTCGCGACAGCAATGGCGGAATTCTCCGCCAGCTCCAGATAGACTCCACCCAGGTTAAATCGGGTGGCATCAACCTCCACCGCGAACTCAGTTCGAACCAGCATTTCCCGCAGCGTCCGCGCCGAAAACGAATGATAGGCCTTCCCTTCAAATGCCGGTATAACGGGATATTCCGTCGCATCCGCCGTCGGGAATTGAAATTCACAGCGGGAACCAAACAACAGGACCTTCTGGCCGTCACTCTCCAAACGAATTTGCTCTTCTCCGATCTCGCGGAGCACCGATGACGTCAAACGATACGGAAGCAACGTCTTTCCTGGCACCTCGACGTCCAGGTCCGGAACTTCAAGGCGAACCCCAACCTCCAGATCGGTCGCCATAATCGTCCCGGAATGGTCGTCACATTCAAGAAGCAGGCTTTCCAGGATCGGGCGGGGGGAACGAGAAGGGCAAATCGTCCCTGCCAACTGAACAACATGGGCCAGTTTTTCCCGATGAGCGACGACCTTCATGGATGCCTCGGCTCCAAAGAATGTATTCCCAAAAGTGACTTCGTGCCTCGCAGATTCCGCAAACCGTATTATCCCACAAAACGACGGGCCGATGCAGCCGCCCCCCTAAGAAAGCGGGATATCAAACTATCGGTATTGAGGGACTGAAGGGGTAGAGAACCCGTCTTTAGGGTTAACCATAATAACTCGCAAGTGGTTTTGATTGGATAATATACGCAATTTTGGAAGTATATACCGCCACTGTCCCTGCTTTGTTCCGAGTTCCAAACTCAGATAAGGAACCGACGGCAACAGATCAATCGCGAATTCGATAACCGATCCCACGCACCGTCTCGATCATCTGCCCGGCGGGGCCAAGTTTCCGCCGCAACGCCGCAATGTGAACATCGACGGCACGGTCTGTGGTCACAAAGGGTTCGCCATGGACGGACTCGGCGATTTCACTCCGGGAGAGAACCCGTCCAGGGCGGGACGCGAGAACGTCAAGAATGGCGAACTCGGTGGGCGTCAGAGGAATTGTTTGACCTTGACAACGAACTTCATGCCGGGATCGATCGACCGTCAGCGATCCAATGGTGTAGCATTCTTCCTCCGCGGCGGGCGCCGATCGGCGGAGCACGGCACGAATGCGGGCGATCAATAGTCGCGGGCTAAAAGGTTTGGGAATGTAATCATCGGCCCCGATTTCCAAACCAGCGACAATATCACCCTCTTCGCTTTTGGCGGTCAGCATAATAACAGGGATGTCCTGGGTTTTGGATTGACCTTTGAGACGGCGGCACAAGGTCATGCCATCCATTCCTGGCAACATAAGGTCAAGAATGACCAGGTCCACTGGTTGATCTTCTAGGAGTCTGAGGGCCGTTTCGGCAGAAAGGGCAGAAAGCACCACAAACCCTTCCTTGCCGAGATTATAACCGACCAGCTCCTGAATCTGCGGATCGTCCTCCACGACCAGGATACGTGGTGCACTCATACTCGGCCTCGTTGACTATGACTGTCGAATTGCCGATCACAAACGAACGATCGCAATCGCTCGGTCCTGCTGGGCCAATCAGGATTCCAATTCAAAGACAACATCGATCTCCACGGCGGCGCCCAGCGGCAAGGTCGCTGTCCCGAATGCTGTGCGAACGCCGATCCCATTTTCTGGACCAAACACGTCGGCGAAAAGCTGGCTGCAACCATTGATGACCGCTGGCTGGCTGTGAAACCCTTGCGCGGACTGGACCAGCCCGGTCACCTTGATCACGCGACGAATTCGGTCCAAGCTTCCCAGTTTTGCTCGCAGCGATGCGAGGATCGCCAAACCAGCCCAAATAGCGGCTTGCTGACCATCTTCTTCGGTCAGATCGCTGCCAACTGTCCCTCGAATCAATTGCCCCGATGAATCGACCGGTAAATGTCCCGACGTATAGACCAGTTTCTCGGAAATCACAACTGGTCGATACAGGCCCTTCGGTTCAGCCGGAGAGGGCAGAGAAAGACCTTTCCGCTCCAGCCAAATCGCAAGGCGTTGCTCATTCGTCAACGATTCCACGGACTGCTCCTTGATTCATCAGTATCGAGCGTGCAACAGGTTAGCATTCGGATGAGGGAATCCTATTTGTGCAGCGTCCGCAATTTATTCTATGAGTTTAGTCACAGGTTGTTCGACGATTCCTTGGGCTCCAGCAGCCTTCAGTCGGGGAATAATATGACGGACAACCGATTCATCGCACACAGTGATCACGGCGACCCAGTCAGGGTCAGAGAGGTCGGCCACGGTCGGTTTTTGTAGCGCCGGCAAAACGGCAATGACATCCCCGAGCTTTTTCCGTGGCACATTCATCATCAGGCTGACCTTTCCTTCGGCGGCCATCGCGCCACGAAGCATCAGGACGATATCCGCGATTTTTTGTCGCTTCCATGGATCCTGATAAGACTGCCGATTGGCAATGAATCGCGGAGTACTGGTCAGGACTTCATCGACGATTCGCAGATTGTTTGCGCGGAGCGAACTCCCTGTCTCTGTCACTTCTACGATGGCATCAGCAAGGCGGGGCGGTTTAACCTCGGTGGCACCCCAGCTGAATTCGACTTTGGCCTTGACGCCGTGCCTTTCGAGATACCGCTGGGTAATCCCTACGGCTTCCGTGGCGATCCGTTTTCCCTCGAGGTCCTTCACCGATTGGACGGGGGAATTCTCCGGAACACAGAGGACCCACCGCACGGGTCGGCGGCTCACTTTGGAAAAAACTAACTCGGCAACCTCGACCACATCTGCGTTTGTCTCGACAATCCAGTCATAGCCCGTCAAACCGGCATCCAGGACACCATCCTGAACATAGCGGGCCATTTCCTGGGCGCGAATCAAGACGCACTCGATCTCATCATCGTCGATTGTAGGGTAATAGCTTCGATTACCATAGGTGATCTTATAACCGGCGCGGCGGAACAGATCGGCCGTCGCCTCTTGAAGGCTCCCCGCTGGCAAACCAAGACGCAAGACATGCTCTGACATTCCGAATCTGACCTCTCAAGCACAGAAACAGGTTAAAGACATTTTCCGGTTTAAAACAAGCTCCGTCGCTTGATTACGAGAAATGAATGGACTCGTTCATCGTTTTTTTCCGTACACTTTCTCAGGGTCAAAGACAGGCTCGCCGACTGGTTTGAGACCATCAGGCGTGAGGCGTCGATAGAAGCATGAGCGATACCCCGTGTGGCAAGCAGCCCCGCCAATCTGTTCGACCTTAAGCAGAATGGCATCGGCGTCACAATCCACGTAGATTTCCTTGACAATCTGATAATGGCCGCTCTCCTCCCCTTTCCTCCAAAGGCGGTTTCGACTCCGGCTAAAGTACACGGCACGACCGGAGGCCAGGGTCTCGGCAAAGCTCTCCTCGTTCATATACGCGAGCATGAGGACCTCACCCGTCGCAAAATCCTGGGCAATGGCAGGTAGGATCCCACCCCCGCGAGAGAAATCCGGGCCCCGCAAAACTGTGTTTTCATCTTTTGATTGACCAGATTGGGACATCGCAACCGTTCCTTTGTTGGACAGGCACAGAACTTCTTTCTTGTGTTGCAAGTTGGCTCTTTTATGACACTCTTTTCTCTCAAAATACCGGTCCCTTTGTTCCCAGCTTGAAACCTTCTATTTTATCCAACACAGAGCGAAATCCCACGGGGAAGACGACGTGGCCCTCAGGAGGCCCCTTTGCTGAAACCCGTCCGTCGGGTCCGGCACTCGGAGGGACCTGCTTGTCAACTCCGCCGAATAACGTTTGACAATCCATCATGCCTCGGCGGGCATGACAGGCATGCCCCTCCGAAAGGGCATGATAAACATGTCCCCCCGAATCTCCTTTCGGAGGGACCCGCTTGTCGGGTCCGTGGCGCCACGCTGGTGATCTATCCCGTTTCATCGGGCGTGACAAGCACGCCCCTCCGATAGAGGCTGATCTAACAATAGCCGAATGGCGCTATGACGCCGGTCACGGCAGGTCGGTTCGCTGATCCCCTCGCAATAGGGGAACAATATCCCTGCTTGGACCACCAGAGATTCCCTCCACGGAGTTTAATTCCAGCACTGTCGTGGAATCGGGCACGTCAACCTGGAAGGCGACCGGCGGATCTGTCTGGAGCGAAACGGGATACCAAAAATAGACGTGGTTGCGCCTCAAAACGGTCCCTTCGACCGAACTGGCGACATGAAAACCGCAGAGGGCATCGCGGACGAGGTTAAATTCCGCAATCGTCCCCATCACGGAGGTATATCCACTTTTCCCCGATTCGCTTCGATTCCCTGTCATGAGAACTCCCGCTGTGCGGTTTTTTGTCACACCGTTATGCCGGAGGACGTTTCCCAGGCACCGCGGAAACAGCAAGGGCAACTCGCCGGATTCACCACTCGTCAGAAAAACTCCGCAACTTGTCTCTTCGGCGTGGTTCCCTTCGATGTGATTGAAATAAAGCGGTCCGATGCCGCGATTCCACGTCATGGGCATCGACGACGCCAGGGTGGTGCACGTCCCGTACAGGAAAAGAGCGGGTTTCCGCTGCCGGGCGATTTCATTGTCGGAAACGATGTTCTCAATGCAGGAAATCCAGAGTTGAATGCCGGTCATACCGTCCACCGTGCGATTTCGAACGATGTGATTTTGATAGAACGCAGTGGAGATTACAACGCGGCTGCCCGCTGGCGGAATAACCTGCCACGGGCGGTCAAGGCGATAGGTCGTCCCCTCGAGATCGACAATGCGGCGTGTTTGCCCAAGTGCCGAACCGTCCAGGACTGTCACGTAATATTCCGTAAGGGCGGCTTCATTTTCATTCTCTTCCCGCGGCGGCCAGAATGGGGTTTCACGACCCTCAGCATCATGGGGCAAATCTTCCCGCTTGACGTTTCCGAGCCATTCTTCAGGCGTCGCAGGAAGGGTAGACGGTAGCGTGATGCGGTCCCTGTCTGCGGCAACGATCGGGCCGAAATAGGCAATGCGTTGGCAGGCCTCGAAAAGGATCATTTCTCCGACATTTTGATCGGTTCCGGCGACGCCACCGAAAACGGCTCGATCTTCGCGATTATCGGCGATCCAGTTGTGCGAGACGGAACCACGCCCGGTGGAAAACCAGATCATCCGCCGCCCTGTCGGTCCGCCCCCTTTGGCTCCTGGCGGAGTGGCACACACATTGTTCTCGATGACGCATTCCTCGATCGGCTCATTTCGCCCATTGATGTAGCCTTCCGCATTACCACCCCATAATGTAACGCTGACAAGGCGGTTATGGCTCAAATTGCTCTGGCGAACACCGGACAGAAAGAGAGGCGATCGCCCCCAGAGTTCGCATCCACGGACGATTGCATGTTCTGCGTGGAACAGACGCACGCCACAATTCTCTGCCTGCTTTCCCTGGCAGTCTTTGATGACGACCTCGTCAACGCGGCAATCGCGAATCCATCGCGGATATTGTGGATGTCGCACAACAACCCCAAGATTCGTTTGAATGCTTCCCAAAATCGTCACACGGCCAATGCTAGCTCCGTCGCCTGCCAACCACACGCATGCCTTTTCGTTCCCTGGAAGACTGCCGTCCTTTGCGCGAAAATCGATCACGTCTTCGCCTTGCAAAACGACCAGATGGGGACCGTTTTCAGGAAACTGCTTGTCGGACGGCTGCCATTGCGGGTCGTCAGAGAAGACAAAGGCGTCGATGTGAATGCCGCCACCCTGGACGTTTTTCCACGTGAGCCGATGATCACCTGCTGAGGCCGTCAACTCCGCCGCCCGACTCCAGCGAAACGTCCCAAAGCTCCCTGTATTGGGAAGATTTTCCAGAGGTACGGTCGTGTGGTCATCCAGCGTCAGGGTCATTTTCCCTGAAACACCCGATTGGCCCCAGGGCGACATGTCAGTTGCGTAACGAAGCCAAACAAACCATTGACCTGCCCGGGGGAAGGTCACACGGTAGATTATTGTGTCGCCCGGTGTGTGAACTCCAGCAGGCCCTTGATTCCATGCTGGCGGGTAGAATCGCGCAAAGGGGATGGCAGGATCGGAGACGGCCTGGAGGATCGTCCTCTCAGGTCCCTGACCACGAACAACGACACCTGCCGGAACGACCAATGTTCCCCGCAATTCGAAAGTGCCGGCTGGCAGTTCCAGGACTCCGCCGCCGCGTTGGGCGATCTGGTTGACGGCCATCTGCAGATCGCCGCCGGAAAACTGGGCGGTTAAAGCCTGGTCCGCGTTTCGCTGCGAGACTTCCAGATTGACCGGGCCACCCCATCCCCATACGCCACCACAACCGGCATGAAACCAGAGTCGGTAACGCCCTGCCGGGACGTCTTCTGGGATTGTTCCAACACCCTGATATTTCTCGGCTTTAGTCACGGGTAACCACCGGCCGGGAGCGGCTTCGGACTGGAGATAGAGGAAGGCCTGGCCGAAGTGCGGGCGTCGGGCGAGGTTTCGGCCAAAGACGCGGATCGTCTCGCCAGCCTGGATCCGACGCGGATAGCACCACCACGGCTGTGGCGCGTTGAGGACAATCGGCTGCGAGCGTCCGGCATCGTTTTCGACCCAAACGACGAAGATCCCGTCATAGGCCCGCTCAGGCAGTGTTGCAGCCAGCATCTGTCCGGTGGAAAAATGGACTTTCGGCTTGATTTCGCGGCCCGCTGGTGCTGAGGGATCAAGCCCCCAGACGAGAATGCGATCGGTCAAGCCCTCGCCTATCAGGAGAAACGTTTCATCAGGTCCAGCGTCATCCGTCCAGGAGGCAATCCTGGGAACGCCCTCGCCGGTCTTTCCTGCCGGGATTTCAAAGGCAGGACCCGGCGGCTGAGGAAGCTCGGCCAAAACGGCGTGATATCCCAAGAACACAAATAAGCTGGAAACCACAATTAAATGACGGACCATAAAACGCCTCCAGGGAGAATTAACCGAGGACAAATCGGCAATTTAGGGATCACCGGATCCGTTGTTATGACCACGCTCCTGACCGTCGCAGCGGGATCGTGACGCAAATGGTGCACAGAATACCTAATTTGTATCTCCATAAAGTTCTACGGGACCAAGGACATTCTCCCCCGCCTGCTGAAGAGCGGCAATAGCCTCGTCGGGTCGGTCGAAACGGAAGACCACGACGGCCTTGTCTCCTCGTTTGAAGGTGAAGGCATACAGGTACTCGATATTGATCTGGTGCTCGGAAAGGACTTCCAGGACTCGGGCCATCCCGCCCGGGCGATCATCCACCTCAATGGCGACGACCTCGGTCGTTGTCGCCACGAAACCGTGGGTTTCCAGCAGCTCCTTGGCCTTTTGCCAGTCGCGGAGGATGAGTCGCAGGATACCAAATTGTTGGGTGTCGGCAAGACAAAGGGTGATGAGATTGAGCTGCGCTTCGGCAAGGATCCGGCAGATCCGGAAAACTTGCCCCGGCTTGTTTTCGAGAAATAACGAAAGTTGCACAATTTTCATGAGTTAGTTCCTCCTTTGTGATGGGGCGCCGGTCCATTCGCTCCCTGGTTCCTCAGGTCGAGCACGCGTTTGGCCTTGCCTTCACTTCGCTGGAGAGATTGTGGCTCAACCAGGCGGACACGAACACGAAGGCCCACGGTGCTTTCGATTTGATGGACCAGACGTTGCCGGAGTTGTTCCATGGCTCCAACGGTGTCGGCAAAGACCTCTGGGGTCACTTCGACGCGGATTTCCATCTGGTCGAGATTGTCTTCCCGAGTGAGGACGATCTGGTAATGGGGTAAAGTCCCTTCCACCGTCAAGAGTGCTTCTTCAACTTGCGATGGGAAGACATTGATCCCACGAACAATCAGCATGTCGTCACTTCGATGTCGAATACGGGCCAATCGTCGGATCGTTCGACCGCAAGGACACGGATCGGAAATGATCCGGGTGATGTCTCGTGTGCGATAGCGAATCATGGGCATTGCCTGTTTGGTCAGGGTGGTTAGCACCAATTCGCCCTCTTCCCCTTCAGGCAAGACTTCGCCCGTATCTGGATCGACAATTTCCGGATAGAAGTGGTCTTCGAAAACATGCAAACCATTCTGGTAGGGACATTCCGCGGCGACGCCCGGTCCAATGATTTCTGAGAGGCCGTAGCAGTCATGGGCCTTGATACCGGCCTCGTCTTGAATCCTTGCTCGCATCGCCTCGGTCCAGGGTTCCGCGCCGAACATGCCGACGCGGAGTGGGTGTTTGCGGAGATCGACGCCGAGATCCCGGGCACGTTCGATCAAATGTAGAAAATAACTCGGTGTACAGCAGACGGCTGTGCAGCCAAAATCTTTCATGATCATGATCTGACGGTCGGAGTTTCCCGTGGACATCGGAATGACCGTGGCCCCAAGTCTTTCCGCCCCGGAATGAAACCCCAGTCCACCTGTGAACAAGCCGTAACCGTAGGCATTCTGAATGATATCCCCGCGGCGAATGCCGCAAAGCAGAAACGTGCGGGCCATCACGCTCGCCCACACTTCAAGGTCCTCCTGAGTGTAGGCCACAACAATCGGCTTGCTCTTTGTCCCGCTCGACGCGTGCAAGCGGACAATCTCCTGCATGGAACAGGCAAACAACCCAAAAGGATAGGTTGCATGGAGGTCCGCCTTGCAGGTGAAGGGGAGTTTTGCGACGTCACGGAGATCGTGAATATCATCCGGGGTCAATCCGCGCTCTCGCATTCGCTCGCGGAACAGGGGGACTCGCTGATAGGTCCAGCGGACGATGCTTTGCAGTCGATACAATTGCATCGCCCGCAACTGGGAGAGCGGTAGAAAATCGATCGCACTAAGGGGATGGACCGGACTGTCCCCATCGCTCCAGGATTCGAGGGTCGAATTCATGAGCACACCCTTTATTGTTCACATCAAGAGGCCATATCGGCGGCTTGCCGTCCCAGTTCAAAGGCGTCCACGTTGACCGAATACAGGTGCGAGGGGAAGCACCTCCCGACGGCCTCATGCCATGCCTCAACAGCAATGTTAAGGTGTCGGCTCAGGAGGCCGAGCAACGCCACGTTAAGCGTCCGCGGATTCGGCAAAGACGTCACGTCAATCCGATCGCAGCCGATAACCGTGCCATCAGGTTTGAGACGATGGCGATTGGGCTCTTCCTGGGTAGGTTCCAGGACTACTAGGAAATCGGCCTCGCCCTCGGGTACCATGGGACTCAAGATGCGGCTTCCAAAACGGACATCGCTGACAACAGAGCCACCGCGTTGACTCATCCCGTGGACTTCTGTTTTCTTCACGTCATATCCGGCGAGAAAGGCGGCTTCGGCAACGATGTCAGTCGCCCGAAGCACCCCCTGGCCGCCAATTCCCGCCACGACGATGTTAGTCACTCGTTCGCTTGGCATGTTGCATCCTCCTGGTGAGTGGTCTGAGACATCTGTTTGCGACGTTTGGCGGCCAAAAGGCATTCGCGCCTGACGATGAGGACACAGGGCTTGGCCTGGGCAAGTTTGGAGCGCAGAAGTTCGCGGAACTCATCCTTTTGGCCGGCACGGCTCTCGAAGACCGTCACATCCTCCACCCCAATTGCCCGACAGACCTCCTCCAGGCTGAGCTGATGCGTCGGTTCGCCGTTGAGGGTCTTTCCCGTCGCCGGATGGTCCTGTAAACCGGTCATGGCCGTGGTCTGATTGTCCAGGATCAGGACGACATGGCCTGTCGGCGGTGGGTTGTACATCATCTCCACAATCCCAGTCAGCCCACTGTGAACGAACGTACTGTCGCCGATAACGCTGACCACGCGGCGTGCCTGATCTGGCGGAAGCACATGGCGAAGTCCCAGCCCCACGCCAATGCTGGCCCCCATGCACGTGCAACTATCCATCGCCTCAAATGGGGGTAATACCCCTAACGTGTAACAACCAATGTCTCCGGCGACAATGCACTCCAGATCGCGTAAGGATTCAAAAACAGTGCGGTGAGGGCAACCTGGACACAACTGGGGTGGGCGACCTGCCGGTACCGGCGTTTGTGGAGAACGGTCTCCATTCACAATCCGGCGAACACGCGAGACATTCAATTCTCCGAAGCGATCTTCCTCCGCCTTTTCTTCGACGGACAAACCGTGAATCAAACACAGCTCCTGAATAACCGGGTCGCCCTCTTCGATGACCACGCAGCGTCTGACGCTCGCTACAAAATCCCGAACCGTGCGAATGGGAAAGGGATAGCACATGCCCAACTTTAAGAGTCGGGCCTCAGGGACGGCTTCTCGGGCATGGAGGGCCGCCACGCCCGAGGCAATGATCCCCAGATCGCTTTTGCCTTCCCAAATCGGATTCAAATTGCCATTCTCGTTCCACTCGGCAATCCGACTCAGGCGTTGACGGAGTCGGCGATGGGCTTGACGGGCGTATGCCGGTATTAGAACACGACTCGGAATATCGCGTTGAAAACACGGGGACCGAGGCCGCAAGGCAGCCGGCTTGAGTTCGACAATCCCCTTGGAGTGGCTCACCCGGGTTGTCAACCGCAGGATCACAGGGGTTCCAAATGTCTCTGAAAGTTCAACGGCGCGAAAAAGGAAGTCGTAAGCCTCCTGCGAATCGGAGGGTTCAAGAACGGGAACACCCGCCGCAATGGCGTAGCGGCGCGTGTCTTGCTCATTCTGGCTCGATGCCATTCCTGGATCGTCCGCCACTGCCAGAACAAGCCCACCAGACACCCCCGTGTAGGCCGCCGAAAATAAAGGATCGGCGGCAACATTCAGGCCGACATGCTTCATTGTCACCAGTGCTCGGCCATTGCCGTAGGCAACCCCGATGGCCACTTCCAGGGCCACTTTCTCATTTGGAGCCCACTGGGCCTTACCCCCGATGGCAGAGAAGGTTTCCAGAATCTCGGTGGACGGTGTTCCCGGATAGCCCGTGCCCAAATGGAACCCGGCTTCCCGTGCGGCATATGCAACAGCTTCATTTCCGCTGAGCAGTCTTTTCTTTCCGGCTCTCATCAAAACAAAAAGTCCCTCCGTCGTTAATCCTGCGCGGATTCATCGTACGAGTTAGATTGCTGCGGCCCGGCAAGCTATGGCAGGAGCAACGTGACGACCTTCGGTCCTTGCCGGGGACAGACACAGCACCCAAACCCCTCCCCTGACATGCCATGGTGCCCCGCCGTTGTGAGACATGTCACGAATGCGGAACATTCAGTATAATCGGCGACCCTGGAATGCGGCTAGCGGGAAGAAATCGCGTGTCGGCGTCGGGCGCCTTGTCTCTATGTAAGTCTCCTGAGTAAGTCTCCTGACCGGGGTGCCACTCACGAGGAGCGAATCCCGATTCCGGCAGGCAAGAAAAACTGGAGGGACGCGCTTGTCGGGTCCGCTCGGAGGGACCTGCTTGTCGGGTCCGCCGCGCCACGTTGGATCATCCATCCCACTTCCGCGGGCATGACAGGCATGCCCCTCCGATTTCGCCCATCGGAGGGACGCGCTTGTCGCGTCCGCTGTGCAACGTTTGAAAATCCATCATACTTTGGCGGGCATGACAGGCATGCCCCTCCGAGCGGGCACGACAAAGGTGGCCCTTCACCCCCCTCACGGGGGTCTGGTTATGTAATGCCACCACCTGCCACGGCCCCGGGGACTTGCCTACACACAAAACCCAGGCTTCAATACCCAATTTGTGTGGACATTGCAGCGCGGCTTGGTATCATTGAAAGAGGTGGTGGATCACGTGTTGGAAGAAACATAAAAGAGAGCCAACAGGTCCACAAAATCGGCCTCTTCTCTGTTCCGGCCCCGTCGTTTCGCTCAAACCGCGAGCGGCGGGGTTTTTTGTCTTGCATCTTATCCACCTAACGGACCCCGGCAGCGTCGGGGCGAGCGAGGGGCAGACTTTATTCCTTTTCCCATATCGATGCCATTTCGTAGATCTCCAAAGAACCAACTTGGGAATTCCCACCTTCGGACCATAATCGCAGCTTTCTGTGTCCCGGATCGAAGGGCCAGCAGAACGACATCACATACCGCCCCCGCTGGGCAAAAACTTCCATTGACGTGCGATCGACAAGGATGCGGATGGGCAACGATTCGCCTTTCGGTATCCCTTCGATACGGGAACCAAGGCATTCCAGGACACCTTCTTGAGGCCGGTAAACGACGGGTACGCCCCGGACCTCGAGCACAACGACCTGGGCATTGCCCGGTTTCACACTCGCTTCAAGATCGAGAAGTTCGGCAACGTCAAACTCCCGGGGAGATTGTCGATCATTCAAACTGATATTGCTGGCTGCGACTTTGTTTCGGCGGAGCTGTTCCAGCTCCTTGATAGGCCAGGCGAATAGCCGCAAACCGTCGTCGGTCCTGTGGAGCGTGAATTGCCGGGGCACACTCATTTGCTGATTGAACGGCATGTCGGGGTAAGCTGACCCATCGGAGTTCATCCAGCCGATGAAGATCCGTCGGCCATCGGGAGTGTTGTTCCATGTCTGCCCAGCATAGCAGTTCTTACCCCATTCACTTGGCAAGACCTCGCTTTCCGCAGTAAACGTATGACCATCGAATCGGCCGATCAAATGATTTCCCGAAGCCGACCATAAGAGCCAGCGTGTGTCGTGGGGATTACCGTCTACGGAAAGCTCAAACAATTCCGGACATTCGTGGGCGGTGGGGAATGCGGCCTCGCTTTCCAACTCCCATGCCTTAAGGTCAGGTGACGAGAAGATCGAGAATGCATTGCGACGGACGTAGAGGACCATGATCCAGCGTTGCGTTTTTTCGTGCCAAAAGACCTTCGGGTCGCGATTTCCGTCGGCGATAAAATCAACGACGGGATTACCCGCGAATTTCGTCCAGCTTCGACCATGGTCCAGGGAGTAGGCCAGACATTGGGTGAACGGACAGGGCTGGTAAGAATGGCCTCCTGCTGCTGTATAGAACGCGCAGATCGCCGGATGCTCAATCGTACCTAGCCCAGACGTGTTGTTGACATCGACGACTGCCGAACCGGAATAGATTGTGCCGCGCTCGTCCGGCAGGATGGCATCGCCCAGCTCCTCCCAGTGGACCAGGTCCCGACTGACAGC
>Ga0068707_1001777_pt1 | contig 15123 bp, 13 predicted proteins | sample YNPNPMetaG_FD_66600 | JGI IMG/M metagenome (GOLD analysis project Ga0068707, IMG submission 66600) | Anoxygenic and chlorotrophic microbial mat microbial communities from Yellowstone National Park, USA - YNP NP MetaG | ecosystem: Environmental > Aquatic > Thermal springs > Hot (42-90C) >...
CGCCGCTCGCCAGAAACTCCATGCTCCGCGTCCCGCCGCCGCCCGCCCCCGGTCCCGCCCCCGGTCCCGCCCCGCCGGGACCCGGCCGGCGGTGCGTCCCCCCCGACCCGTTCGGGACCTCCGCCGCACCGACGAACACCGTCCCGTCGATCGTCGCGTCACCGCAGGAGAGCAGCACCAGGGCATCGGAGCCGACGCCGACGAGCGTCACACCCGTCGGCACCGTGATCGACGCGAAGGAAAACACCCCGAGCGTCGGGGCGCCGTCGGGTTGCGGAACCCGCGTGAAGTGGATCCCCCCGATGTCGCCTTCCCCCGCCGGCCGTTGCCGCCGCACCGGCGCCAACGCCTCGGTCCACTCCTCGATCGCCCCCGTCTCCGTCGCGAACGTCACCACCCGCGTCTCCGGGCGCACCGTCAGGTTCTCCGACCCGGCGCACAGCAGCTCGTCGTCCGGCAGGTTGCTCGGCACGAGCTTCCGGCAGTGTGCCCGCGGCTCCTCGGAACAACCGAACGGGCAAAACGTGGTCGAGTACGACAGGCCGTCCTCGCTGCACAGCAGCAGGGCGCCCGTTGAGCACCAGGCCTGCGCGGGCGGACAGATCAGGACGTCGGCGCCGTCCGGCGCCGTGTCCTCGCCAGCGTCGTCGCGCGGGGTCCGGTCCTCCGCGTCGCCGGACCCGAGCCCCGCCGCGTGGAGGCCGCAAGCGGCCGCAGCGCCCAGCACGAGCGCCAGGGCGACTCTCGGCAACGAAGCGACGGGACGGAGGCCCGACCCCATCAAGGCCGCATCCTAGCAGAGGCACGCCGCAGGGGAAGGGCCCCGTCACTCGACCCGCCGCAACGCCGGATACCCCGCGGCGATTCCCGCCGCCGCCAGGAGCACCGCTCCCGCGCCGGCCGCAATGGTCGGCGGCTCGCCGAACGCGTCGGCCGCGGCTCCCGCCGCCAGGGCTCCCAGCGGCAGGAAGCCGAAGAAGGCGAACGAGTAGAGGCTCATCACGCGCCCCCGGAACGCGTCGTCCGCCAGCGTCTGCAACAGGGCATTGGCCAGGCTGAATACCAGCACCAGCGCCGCGCCGTAGGCGAACAGCGCGGCGCACGAGGCGAACACCGTGCGCGTGGCGGCGAAGGCGAACAGCGCCAGCGGCAGCGCCAGCGTGCCGGCCGTCCACAGCCGCCCGCGGAAGCGGAACCGGCCGAGCGAGGCGACGGCGAGCGCCGCGAGCAGCGCGCCCAGACCCCGCGACGACTGCAACCAGCCGTTCGTCGTCGCATCGCCGTGCAAGACCCGCACCGCCCAGGCCGGCAACAGGTTCACGAACGAGAAGCCGAACACCGTCACCACCAGCGCGAACAGGATCAACACCAGCAATGTGCGCCGGCGCACCACGTAGCCCATCCCCTTGCGCAACGCCCGCCCCGCCGACTCCGCCCCGGTCGCCGGCGGCGCCGGCGCCGGCCGCATCCGCAGCAGCGCCGCCACGACCGCCAGGAACGACACGGCGTTGATCGAGAAGCACCACCCCGGCCCGATCGAAGCGTACACCGCCCCGCCGACCGCCGGTCCCAGCGTCGTGGCCGAGTTGAACAGCAGCGAGTTCAGGGCCACCGCGTTGGTCACGTCGCGCCGGCCCACCAGGTCCGGCACGATCGCCTGCCGCGCGGGCGCGTCGAACGCATTGGCCGCGCCCAGTCCGAAACCGAACGCCAGCAGGTGCCACGGACGAATCCACGCCGCGAAGGTCAGCGCCGCCAGCGCCGCCGACAACCCCAGCATCGCCAGCTGCGTCGCCAGCAGCAGCCGGCGACGGTCCAGCCGGTCCGCCAGCACCCCGGCCCACAACAGGAACAGCCACGACGGGACCCCCGAGGCGAACGCGACGTACCCCAGGTACGACGAGGACCTCGTTCGCTCGAACACCAGATACCCGAGCGCCGTGGACTGCATCCACGAGCCGAACAGGGAGAACAGTTGTCCGGCGAACCACAGGCGGTAGTCGCGGTGCCGCAGGGAGGCGAACGTCCGGCGCCAGCCGGCGGGCGCATCCTCGATCCCGGCGTCCAGCGGCCCGGGCGCCGGGTCGGCGCCCGGAGGCGGCGGCAGCGACGCCGTCAAGCGCCGCTCCGATCGCCCCTCCGGGTGTCCTCGAGGCGCACCCCGTGCGGAATCGGCCAGCCGTCGAAAAACAGGGCTCCCGACTCGTCCACCGCGAACCGGCCCTCCGCCAGCCACTCCAGCGTCCGCGGAAACACCACCCAGTCCCCCTCCCGCTTCAACCGCTCCTGGTGCTCCGCCGCCAGCCGCCGCACCGCCTCCCGGTCGCCGGCGTCGAACCCCGGCGGCCGATCCACCGGTACCGGTCCCGACACGGCCAGCAGCCGGCCTCCGTCGACGGTCGCCTCGACGATGTGCGTCGTCGACCGGAGCTCCCGCTCCCCCGCCAGGATCGCGTCGCGTACCGCATGGCCGCCCGTGTAGCGGCGCCGCCCGTCCCGCTCCAGCGACAGGTCCGCCGGATGCACGTTGATCCCGAGGAACGCCTCGATCAGCGGCGCCGTCGCCACGCTCATGTAGCCCGCGTACGCCGCCGCCGTCGCGCCGAACGGGCGGAGCGCCGCCACGGTTGCCGCGTCGAACTCCGCGCGCAGCGCCAGGTCCCGACGCGGCCGGCCCCGCGCCGCGTAGAACGCCGCGATGTCCCGTGTCACCACCGGCAAGTCGAAGTCGCGCCCCAGCTCCGTCGCCCGGCTGTCCCACCGGTCGCTGAAGATCGCCGCCACCTCGAACGGCGAACGCCCCCGCGCCGCCGTCAGCGCCCGCTGCCGCTCGAGGATCCGCCGCAGGTTCGACCCCGATCCGGACATCAGACCGATCAGACGCAACGGACCCGTCGCCGGGTCGTGCAATGGTCGCAGCATTCCGCCTCCTCCCCCGTCATCCCCCCGGCCCCGGAGAACCCCTCTCCCCCCCCTCGTCCCGCGGTGGCTGCGGCGGTCCGCCGTCCGGCTCCCCCGTCCCCACCCGCGGCTCTTCGCGCTCCAGCGTCCCGCGGATCGCCTCCTCCGCCCGCTTCCCCTCCTGCAAGCCGCGTCGAAACGATCCGACACTTCGGCCGAGGTTTCGCGTGATGCGCGGCAGCACCGTCGGCCCGACCACCAGCAGCAGCACCGCCAGCAACACCAGCAGCTCGAGCGGCCCCAGATTCACGGCGACCCTCCGCAACGCGCGCCCGCCGGCGGCGTGGAGCCCGGTTCCGCCGTCCACGCGACCCGCAGCGACGCCGCCGGCAGCGACCCCAGGAGCGCTCGGAGAAGCGCCATCCCCATCCTCCCTTTCGGACGCCCCAGTATCGCACGCCCCCGCGGGGAGTTCCACGGGGCGGGCGAGAGCGCGGGAGCCGGGGAACGCACGGACGTTGATTTCCTGCGGCCGAAAGAGGTAGGCTGGCGCCCGATCGGCAGGCGGAGCCCGGGCAGCCGCGGCCGGAGAGGAACGGAGCCATGTTCGGTCACTGGGAACTGATCGTGTTGCTCGTCGTCGTGCTGCTCATCTTCGGCCCGTCGCAGCTCCCCAAGCTGGCCAAGGGGATCGGCAAGAGCATCCAGAGCTTCAAGGCCGGCATGAAGGACGCGCAGGAGGAAGAGAAATCGCCGCCGCAGGTCGCCGCGGGCGAACCGAAGAAGGAGCTCCCCGACAAGGCCGAGGGCGATGGCTGACCCGTCCCTGGCCCCCGGGGTCGACCGCTGCCCCCACCATGATTTTCCCCTCGACGCGGCCGGTTGCGCCCTCTGCCGCCAGGAAGCTGCCGGACGGGCCGACCGGGGCGGCGTCGCCTCGCCCCGCAGCGCCATCCTCCCCCGCCGACGACTGGACCCCGCCGTGACCATCGTGGGCGGAGCGCTGACCTTCGCCGGCTGCGTCCTGCCCCTGGCCGCCGGCGTCTTCGCCGGCCTCCTCGCCTGGCTGATCTTCGACACCGGCGCCCGGCTGACGATCGGGATCGGTCTCGCCGCCGCCCTCCTCGCTCTGCTCGGCGTCCTCCAGAGCCGGTAGCGGCCCCGGTCCAACCGCCCGTCCCGCCCGACGAAGGGGACCGCGCCTTGCCGGCGCGCCCGCCTTCACCGGCCGAGGAAGTGCTTCCCCAGCGCCTCCATCAGCGGATCGCGCTCCCCCTCGGGTGCCCAGCGCATGTACCCCTCGTTGATCGCCCAGACGATCGCGCCGCCCAGCCCGCGCTCCGCCACGTACGCCGCCCGCTCGGCGATCGATTGCCCGTCCTCGTAGGACACGAAGCCGCAGCCGTGCGGCCCCCGCGGCCCTGGCAGCGCCAGGTACGGTGCCCGCGCCTCCGCGTCCCACCGCCGGGCCGCCGGGTCGAAGTAGCGCCGCCGGATGTCGGCATAGCTCATCGAACAGTCCGCCGCCGCCACCGTGGCTCGCCGCAACTCCTGCCGCGGCCCATCGACCGGCGGCGTGTAGCAGATCCCGAAGAAGCCGATGCCGATCCCGAGCCGCTCCGCCGGGACACCGGCGGCGAGGTAGCCGCGGACCGAGTGGTCGATCGACCCGTAGCCCTCGTCGGCGGCGCCGTGGAGCGCCGCCGAATGCCAGCTTCGCCCGAGGTGCTCCGTTGCCGCCATCCCGTAGGTCATCAGGTTCACGCGGTCGAGCGGTTCGGCGGCCCGTGCCCATCCCGGATCCGCCGCCGTGCGATCCGCGGCCAGGTGCGGCGCCGCCGCCGTCAGGTCCGCCTCGGGCCATGCCGCCCGCAGGTCGGCCGCCAGCGCCGCGATCGCCCGCGCGTCGCCTTCGCGGAACGGCTCCCAGTCGAGGTCCAGGCCGTCGAAGCCGCGCGCGCGGGCGAACTCCACCAGGTCCGCGACGAACGCCGCCCGCGCCTCGCCCGTCGCCGCCCGCGCCAGCCCTTCCCGCGACCCCCCGCCTCCCACCACGAGCAGGGCACGGGTCCCCGCCTCGTGCGCCCGTCGGACCAGCTCGCCGACCAACGCCTCCCCCGCCTCGCCGTCCCGGCCGAAGTCGGCGACCAGCGCACCGTCCTCCCCCGGATACGCCCTCGTCACCGCCAGATGCGTCAGCGCATCGTACCGCACCTCCGCGGGACGGTAGCGGCGGAACAGGTACGTCGCGTAGTACCCGATCACCCAGACGTGCCTGCGGAGCTTCTTTCCCACCGCGGGCGCCACCGGTTTCGCCGATCCGCCTTCTTCCGCCGCTCCGCCCTCCGCCGCTTCGGCATCCGCCGCCCCGGCCTCCGTTGGCGGCGCCGCGTCCGAGGCGTCCGCCCCGGCACGCTCCGGGGACCCCGAGCCGTCGTCCCCGGCTCGCGCCGCGTCCGCTGGCTCCCGCGCGTCCGCTCCGGCCGGCGCCGTCCGCCGCAACCCTTCCGGGCCACCGGCCGGTGCTTCCGTCGCCGTCTCCCGTCTGTCCGGACCCGTGTCCCCCGCCCCTGCGGCATCCGGGGTCCCCCGGCCGCAGGCGGCCGCGACCGAGAGCACCAGGGGGACGACGACGGGTCGTAGCATGCTCGGGTGCGAGCGTTCCGGGGCAGCGGCGCCGGTCGCCCCGCCGAACGACGTCGCGCGCAGTCTCTCCGGCCGGCCCCCGCCCCGTCAAGCCGCGGCTGCCGCTGGTCGGATCCGGGTGAATCCGGCCGACCGGTTGCGGTCGGCCCGCCGTGGGTCCATGCTGCGGTTGTCGCCCGGCGCCGCCGGACAACGGGTCCTGGACGAGACGCCGGAGAGGGAAGGAGAAGGAAGATGCAGTTTCCGCCCATCCAGATCCCGGGCAGCGGCGAGCTTCGCGCGCGCATCGTGACGACGCTGGGCTCGATCGAAGTCCGCCTGTTCGAGCACGACGTGCCGAACACCGTGGCGAACTTCGTCGGGCTCGCCACCGGCACCATTCCCTGGAAGGACCCCAAGACCGGACAGGAGGTCGTCGGCCGCTCGCTCTACGCCGGCACGATTTTCCACCGCGTCATCCCCCGGTTCATGATCCAGGGAGGATGCCCCAAGGGCGACGGCACCGGCGGCCCCGGGTACCGCTTCGCCGACGAGATCAACCCCAAGTACAAGCACGACCGGCCGGGGCGCCTGTCGATGGCCAACGCCGGACCGAACACCAACGGGTCGCAGTTCTTCATCACCGAGGTGCCGACGCCCTGGCTCGACGGCAAGCATGCGATCTTCGGCGAGGTCGTGGACGGGATGGACACCGTCCGGCAGGTCCTCGCCGTGCCGCGCGGGCCGGGCGACCGCCCGAAGACGCCCGTCGTCATCCGGGAGATTCAGGTCTTCCGCGCCGGCTGAACCGTCACACCCCGCTGGTTTCGTTGCCGGCGTCCCCGGCCGGCAGCCAGACCCAGAACCGCGAACCCTTGCCGAGGGTCGAATCGACCCCGACCCGCCCGCCGTAGCGCTCCACGATCTCCTTCACCGCCACCAGGCCCAGGCCTGTGCCGTCCACCCCCCGGCTCCGCGCGTTGCTGGCCCGGTAGAACTCCCGGAACAGGTGCCGCAGCTCGCCCGGCGGCACCCCGATGCCCGTGTCGAACACCTCGATCAAGGTCCCCCCTGCTTCCGGACGCACGCACAACCGCACCGTCCCCCCGCCGTCGGTGTACTTGATCGCGTTGGACAGCAGATTCGAGAACACGTACGGCGCCAGACCGTCGTCGAGCCGTGCCGGAGGCGCGGTTCGGTCGAGTTCCAGGCGCACCGTGACCCCGCGCCGCTCCGCCAGGTCCTCCATCCCCTGTGCCGCCGCCTCCGCCAGCTCCGTCAGATCGACCGGGCGCACCTGCCCCAGCACAAGGCCGCGCTTCACCCGGCTCACCTCCAGGAGTTCGTTCACCAGCGCCGTCACCTGCCGCGCGCGCAGCACGATTCGCGCCAGCAGCCGGTGCCGCTCGTCGGGGTCCTGCTCCATCTCCATCGCGAAGTCCGCCAGCATCTGCACCGCCGCGATCGGCTCCTTGATCTCGTGCGCCAGCAGATCGATGAAGTCGCTTTTCCGCCGTTCGAGCTCCCGCAGGTCCTTGATGTCCTGGTACAGCCCGGCGACGTGCAGTACCAGCCCCGCCACCGCCGCCAGGTCCTCCAGGCGCTCCGCGTCCTGCGCGGAGAACCGCCCGACCTCCGGATGCAACGCCTCGAGCACCCCGATGATCTCGCCGCGCACCCGCAACGGCGTCGCGCACAGCGACCGTGTGGCATACCCGATCAGCCGGTCGATCCGATCGGCGTGCCGCAGCCTCGGGTCGATCGCCGAGAGATCGCCCCGCGCATCGTCGATTCGCACCGCGCGGCCCGTCCGGCAGACCCAGCCGGCGACCGAATCCTCGTCGAGCGGGATCTCCAGGGGGCGGCCCTCGGTCCCCAACGCCACCGCGCCGCGCAGCAGGCGGCGCGACGGGTCGACGAGGAACACCGTCGCCCGGTCCGCCCGCAGCTCCTTGCACGCCAGCTCGGCCACCGCGCGCAACGTCGGCTCGCGGTCGACCTGCCCGAGCAACGACTCGAGAATCGAGTACCACGCGGTGCCGCGGAATGGAGAACGCTGTTCCATATCGTCCCTGGACGGCTCCCGCCAGTATGGGCCAGGCGCTCCGCCGTCGCAACCCGTCGGGGCCTCGGCTTCGTTTCGCCTCTGGACGGTTCCCCCCCGCCTGTGCTAGGGGCCCCGCGGTCGCACCCGTCCGGGGATTCGGGGGACCGCGGGGGGGCGCGAGGGTGGAGGCGATCCCGCGAGGCGCGCGTCGTGCGCGGCCGGGAAAGGGTGGGGCGCGGTGATCCACAGAGTTGAAGTCGGCGTCCGCGAGGACCGCGAGGATGCCGCTGGCCGCCGCCTGGCGCGCCGCATCCGCGACGACCTCGGCCTGCGCGTCGAGACCGTCCGTGTCGTCGAAGTGTACACCATCGAGTGCGACGCCCCGGTCGAGACGGTGGCGGCGTTCGCCGCCGAGGCCCTCTGCGATCCCGTCCTCCAGCACCATGCGATCGACGCCCGTCTTCCGGGTTCGTTCGACTGGGCGGCCGAGGTTGCCCTGCGGCCCGGCGTCACCGACAACGTCGGCCGCACCGCCAGCGAAGCCCTCGCCCTCCAGCTCGGACGACCCCTCGGCCCCGACGAGATCGTCACCTACGCCCGCCAGTATCGCTTCTCCCGGGGTCCCGCACGACCCGAAGACCGCCCCCGGATCGTGGAAGAACTGCTCTGCAACCGGCTGATCGAATCGTACCGCCTCTGGGAAGGCGACACGGCCGCCTGGTTCACCGCCCACGTGCCCCGCGTCACCCTCGACCACCGCCCCCAGGTCCGTACCTGGCGCCTCGACCTCCCCGACGAGGATCTCGTGCGCCTCTCCCGGGACAACGTCTGGGCCCTCTCGCTCGCCGAGCTCCGCGCGATCGAGGCCTACTTCCGCCGGCCGGACACCCGCGCGCTGCGCGCCCGCGAAGGACTCCCCCCCGAACCGACCGACGTCGAGATCGAATGCCTCGCCCAGACCTGGTCCGAGCACTGCAAGCACAAGATCTTCTCGGCCCGCATCCGCTGCCGGGAGCCCGACGGCACGGAGCGCGAGATCGATTCCCTCTTTCGCACCTTCGTGCGCGGCACCACGGAGGCGGTCCGCGCCGCCAAGGGCGACCGCGACCCCTGCGTGTCGGTGTTCGACGACAACGCCGGCGTCGTCCGCTTCCTCCCCGACTGGCATCTCGTGTTCAAGGTCGAGACCCACAACAGTCCCTCCGCCCTCGACCCCTACGGCGGCGCCCTCACCGGCATCGTGGGCGTCAACCGCGACCCGTTCGGCACCGGCCTCGGTGCCCGCCTCTTCTGCAACATCGACGTCTTCTGCCTTGCTCCTCCGGACTGGCGGGGCGAACTCCCCCCCCGCCTCCTCGCCCCGCGCCGCATCCTCGAAGGGGTCCGCGAAGGGGTCGAACACGGCGGCAACAAGAGCGGCATCCCCACCGTCAACGGCTCGGTCGTGTTCCACGAACGCTACCTCGGCAAGCCGCTCGTCTACTGCGGCACCGGCGGCATCCTCCCCGCCCGCGTCGGCGACCGCGAGGCGCACCGCAAGTACCACGCCCCGGGCGATGCGATCGTCATGGTCGGCGGCCGCATCGGCAAGGATGGCATCCACGGCGCGACCTTCTCCTCGGAAGAGCTCCACGAGGGCTCCCCGGCCACCGCCGTCCAGATCGGCGACCCGATCACCCAGAAGCGGATGACCGACTTCCTGCTCGTTGCCCGCGACGCCGGCCTCTACTCCGGACTCACCGACAACGGCGCCGGCGGCCTCTCCTCCTCGGTCGGCGAGATGGCCCGGCAGACCGGCGGCGCCGACCTCGACCTGACCCGCGCCCCGCTCAAGTACGCCGGCCTCGACCCCTGGGAAATCCTCGTCTCCGAGGCGCAGGAACGGATGACCGTGGCCGTGCCCCCCGACCGCCTGGCCGAGTTCCTCGACCTGGCCCGGCGCATGGGCGTCCTGGCCACCGTCCTCGGCTCCTTCACGGACGACGGCGTGTTTCGCGTGCGCTACGACGGCAAGGTCGTCGCGGCCCTGCACATGGACTTCCTCCACGAGGGACTCCCGCGGCTCGAGCTGCGCGCCTGCTGGAACGCCCCGGCGCCCCGACCCGTCCGGCCCCCCGCGCCCCGGGACCTCGGCGCCCTCCTCGAACGCCTCCTCGCCCGCCCCAACGTCTGTTCCAAGCACGATTGGGTCCGGCAGTACGACCACGAGGTGCAGGGCGGCAGCGTGGTCAAGCCGCTCTGCGGCGCCCGCGGCACCGGTCCTTCCGACGCCGCCGTTGTCCGCCCCGTCCTCGATGCGCCCCGCGCCGTCGTCGTGGCCCACGGCATCGCCCCCAAGTACGCCGACCTCGACGCCGGGGCCGCCGCCCTCTCCGCGATCGACGAGGGGATCCGCAACGCCGTCGCCGTCGGCGCCGACCCCGAATCCCTCGTCGGTCTGGACAACTTCTGCTGGCCCGACCCCGTCGCCGGCCCGCGCAACCCCGACGGCGAACACAAGCTCGCCCAGCTCGTCCGCACCTGCGAGGCGCTCCACCGGGCCTGCCTCGCCCACGGCATCCCCCTCATCTCCGGCAAGGATTCGATGAAGAACGACTACCACCACGGCGACGTCCGGATCTCGATCCCCCCCACGCTGCTTTTCACCGTCCTCGGCCAGATCCCCGACGCCGCGCGTGCCGTGACGATGGATTTCAAGCGCCCCGGCGAGACCGTCTACCTCGTCGGCCGCACCGCCGAGGAGCTCGGCGGCTCCGAGTACTTCGCGCTGCTCGGCGAACCCGGCGGCGTCCCGCCGACCGCCTGCCCCGAGGAACAGGCGCGGCTGTACCGAAAACTCCACACCGCCCTCGCCGAAGGGCTCGTCTCCGCCTGCCACGACTGCTCCGACGGCGGCCTCGCCGTCGCCCTCGCCGAATGCGCCTTCGCCGGCGACACCGGCGCCGAGATCGACCTGCGCCCCCTCGCCGCCGACGGCCTCGACCGCGACGACCTGTTGCTGTTCTCCGAGTCGAACGGCCGGTTCGTCGTCACCGCCCGGCTCGGCTCCGAGGCGCGCTTCGAGACGCGCATGGCCGGCCTGCCGTGCCGGCCGATCGGCCGGACCCATCCCGGGGGCCGCCTCCGCATCACCGGCCTCGAGGGCCGCGTCGTTCTCGACCGCGACATCCGCGAGCTGGAAGCCGTCTGGCGCGCCCCCTTCGACTTCGCCGGCGAAGACCGGGAGGACGCCGATGGCTGACCGCTGCCGCGTCTTCGTCCTCGCCGGCAACGGCACGAACTGCGAAGTCGAAACGGCCTACGCCTGGCGCCGCGCCGGTGCCGACGCCGTCGACATCGTCCCGATCTGGGACTGGGCCGCCGGCCGCCGCTCGCTCGACGACTACCAGATTCTCACCTTCCCCGGCGGCTTCCTGGACGGCGACGACCTCGGCAGCGCCCGCGCCTGCGCCCACCGCCTGCGCCACACGACCCCGCGCCCCGGCGGCCCGACCCTCCTCGAAGAGGTCATCGCCTTCGTCCGCCGCGGTGGCCTTGTCCTCGGCATCTGCAACGGCTTCCAGCTCCTGGTGAAGATCGGACTGCTCCCCAATGGCCCCGAGGATCCCCGCCCCAGCGCGACCCTCGCCCCGAACGCCCGCGGCCGCTTCGAGGATCGCTGGGTCCGGCTGCTGGCCGACCCCACCTCGCCGTGCCTGTTCACCCGGGGACTCGGCGAGTTCGAACTCCCCGTCCGCCACGCCGAAGGTCGCCTCCTTTTCGCCGACGCCGCCGCCCGCCGGGCCGCCGTCGAACGACGCCTTATCCCCCTCCGTTACGGGCTGCAGGGCCTCCCCACCGACCGCTACCCGTTCAACCCCAACGGCTCCGAGGAGGCCGCGGCCGCCCTCACCGACCCGACCGGCCGGATCCTCGGGCTGATGCCCCACCCCGAGGCGTTCGTCACGCGGACCCAGCACCCGCGCTGGACCCGCGAGGCCGTCCCCGAGGAGGGCGCCGGCCTGCGCCTCTTCCGCAACGCCGTCCAGGCGGTCCGCGACGCCCCCGTTCCGTAGGTTGCCGGCCTGCCGCCGTTCGCGCCGTGCCGGTCCAGCTCCGCCGGCCAGGCCGCTCAGCCGCCGAACGTCGGCCAGAGGTCCCGCATTCCTCCGACGACGAACTCCACCGCGATCGCCGCCAGCAGCAGCCCCATCACCCGCTGGGCCACATGCAGCGCCGTCTTCGACAGGAAACGCTCCGCCGCCGCCGCCGAACGCAACAGCAGCCAGGCGATCAGGCAGGTGACCGCGATCCCGGCCAGCACCGCCGCCGTCGGTGCCACCTGCCACGCCGCGCGGCTCATCAACACCATCACCGTCGCGATCGATCCCGGTCCGGCCAGCATCGGGATCGCCATCGGCACGATCGCCACGTCGTCGCGCGCCACCCCCTCTTCCTGCTCCTCGGCCGTCGAGCGCGTCCGCGACGGTTGCGCGCGCATCATGTCGACCGCCATCAGGAACAGCATCAGGCCGCCGGCAATCTTGAACGCCCCGAGCGACACGCCGAACGCCCGGAAGATCAACCCCCCGGCCACCGCGAACAGCACCAGCGTCACGAACGCCGCGAGCGCCGCGCGCCACGCCATCCGGCGCCGCTTCTCGGGCGAATCATCCGCCGTGATCGCCATGAAGAACGGCACCGCCATCAGCGGGTCCACCACGAAGAACACCGCCGTGAACGCCACGAACGCGAACTTGAGATCCTCGCTCGACACGCCGTCCGCCGCCCTTCGCTCCCCGGCCGAACGACCCGCCGGAGGACGCCGGATGCTTTCGTCGTTCCCCGCCGTTGTCAAGCCGCCTGCCGCCGCCGGAACGACGGTTGACTTCGGGGGTCTCCGGTCTTACAAGCGGATGGCACGGATGGGAGGTCCGCCACGATGAACATCGCCTACTACCGCAAGAGCAAGTTCGACGTCCAGGAAACGGTGCGTAGAATCCTCGATGCCGCGCCGAAGCAGGGCTTTTCCGTGCTGGGACAGATCGAGCTTCCGCGGACCAAGGGCAAGGCGGTCTCTCTCTGCCGACCCGAATGGCTCGACCGGCTCGTCGGGGCCGTTCCGCAAGTCGCCGGACTTCTTCCCTGTTCGATCGTCGTCTTCGAGCGCGAAGGCGAGGTCCAGGTCGGCATGACCGACCCCGCCATCCTCGGCTCGCTGGGCCAGTCCGCGGAGATCGCCGAAGTCGCCGCCGCCGCAGGCGCCGCCGTCAAGGAACTCGTCCACGCCGCCGCCGGCGTCGAAGCGCTCAAGATCACCGGCATCCGGCTGTACTCGACTGCCACCTGCCCGTACTGCCGCGCCGAGGCCCGCTGGCTTGACGAGCGCAAGGTGAAGTACGAGCTGGTCAAGGTCGATGAGGACGAGAAGGAAGCCGAGCGGATGGTCCGCGGCACCGGGCAGCTCGGCGTCCCCGTCACCGAGATCCTCTATGACGAGGGCGGGTCGGAGTTCATCGTCGGCTTCGACCGCGCCCGACTCGCCCGGACGCTCGACGTCCGCTCCTGACCCCCCGCAGCACGACTTTCGCCGGGCTGTCGCGGCCGTGTTCATCGCGGGCCGCCGCCGGAAGCGTTGGTTCGGCCCCCGGCCGACTTCGCGGCCGTCGTGCACCCCGGACAGCGCTTCGCCCGGCGGGGACGGCGCCGAGAACGGCGGAACGCGGTTCGAGGCGTTGAGGCTGCGTTCTGGTCAGCCCGCGGCGCGACGACGTCGCTCCGCAGCCGGGACGCCCGATTCGCCCGGCAGTTGCGCCGCCCGGGAGCGCCGGTCATACTCCGATCCGTCGAGGAGAAGAGAGGAGGCCCGGTCATGGCGGAACGAAGGAGCTTTGTCCCGGTGCAGGGGGTGTGGGAGATCACGCTGGCCTGCAACATGCGCTGCCGGCACTGCGGGTCCCACGCGGGCGCCCCGCGCCCCGACGAGCTGACGACGGACGAGGCGATCCGGGTGCTCGGTGAGCTGGCGGCCGCCGGCTGCAAGCGCCTGGTGCTCTCGGGCGGCGAACCCACGGTGCGCAAGGACTGGCCACGCCTGGTCGAGGAAGGCAGCCGGCTCGGGATCCGGATGAAGATGATCTCAAATGGCTGGTCGTTCGACGCCGAGGTCGCCCGCACCGCGCGCGCCGCGGGCCTCCGCGCCGTCGGCTTCTCGCTCGACGGCCTCGAGGCGACCCACGACGACGTGCGCCGCACTCCGGGCTCCCATCGGCGGGTGCTCCGGGCGATCGGCGCCGCCCGCGCCGCGGGGCTTGGCGTCGCGGTGGTGACGCATATCAACCGCCGGAACCTCCCCGAGCTGGACGCGATGTTCGACCTGCTCGCGACGCTCGACGTCTACTCGTGGCAGGTGCAGCTCGGCAATCCCGCGGGCGAGCTGGCGCGGCACCCCGAGCTGGCGGTCGAGCCGCGGGACCTGCTCCAGATCGTCCCCGCCGTGGCGCGCCTTGTGCAGCGCGGCGGCCTGCGCGTCGTGCCGGCCGACAACATCGGCTACTTCGGACCGTACGAAACGATCCTCCGCACCAACTCACACTACGGCCTGCCGACGTTCGCCGGGTGCCTCGGCGGGATCCGTCATTTCGGCCTCGAGTCGAACGGCAACCTCAAGGCCTGCCTGTCGCTCCCCTCGGCCCGCCACGGCTGCTCGTCGTACGTCGAGGGCAACCTGCGCGAGACGCCGTTTGCCGACCTGTGGAACCGGCCCGGCGCCTTCGCCTTCAACCGCAACTCCGACCCTGCCGACCTGGGTGGCTTCTGCCGAACCTGTCGCCACGCCCGGCTGTGCCACGGCGGCTGCCGCTGGTCGGCCACCGTCCACGGCGGCGGCCTCGAGAACCCGTACTGCTACTACCGCGTGGCCGCCGAGGCCGAGGCGGGCCGACGGCGCGGACGCGGCTGGCGCATCGCCGCCGCCGTCGCCGCCCCGCTGGCTCTCGCCGGCTGCGGCGAGGGAGACGACGACGTCGACGCCGATGTCGAGGACGTGGCCGACGAGGCGATGCCGGCCGACGCCTACGGCTTCGACTTCATCGACGAGGCGACGCCGGCCGACGCGTACGGGATCCCGGAGGCGGACGAGGCGACGCCGGCCGACGCGTACGGGATCCCGGAGGCGGACGAGGCGACGCCGAGCGACGCGTACGGCATCCCCGGCGACGCGGACGCGGAGGCCGACGGTTCCGAAGAGGTCCCCGTCGACCTTTACGGTTTTGTCCCCGACGCCTCCGAACCCGACGCAAAGTAGTTGCCGCCGGATTCCCTCCGTTCTTGACGCGTCGGCGCGCGACGGTCAGGATCGAAGGTGGTGAAAACCGGTCGTGGCGGCGGATAGGGGCGCCACAGCCGGCCGGCCCAAGCCCTGGGGAGGAAGGGGCTCAAGGATGACAGGGACCATCCGGGGAAGGCTCCCTCGCCCCATCGTTCTGGGAGACAACATGGATGTCCTGCCCGGCCTACCGGACGGGTGCGCGAATCTGATCTACATCGATCCGCCGTTCAACACGGGTAGG
>Ga0068707_1001778_pt1 | contig 15116 bp, 10 predicted proteins | sample YNPNPMetaG_FD_66600 | JGI IMG/M metagenome (GOLD analysis project Ga0068707, IMG submission 66600) | Anoxygenic and chlorotrophic microbial mat microbial communities from Yellowstone National Park, USA - YNP NP MetaG | ecosystem: Environmental > Aquatic > Thermal springs > Hot (42-90C) >...
GCCCTAAAGAGAAACACCGGATGGTCGTGATTTACCGGAATGTCACCCAACAGAAGCCTTCCATAGAAAAATATGCACAAGGCAAGCAGCAACGCCGGCCCGGCCAGCTCGGCTAGCCAGCCGGGAACTTTTATCCTTTCTCTCAAATGGTTGTAAACACCAATTAGCCCCACCAATCCGATGGGAAAGGCCGCCAGGCGCACGCCCCGCGGGGCCCAAAAACCCACCGCGCCAGCCAGCGCCAGAGCCGCAAATATCCATACACGCCGGGACATGGCGGTGAAGTGTAGCACAGCACCGGACTCGATGGGAATCGGTAATTGTTGACAAACGGGTGGTTTTCGGACGTGATAGTCGAGGCAAAAAGCGGGGGGAGAAAGGAATGGTTTTCATGTCGGCAGTGGAGTTTGGTCCTCGTTCTGGATATGCGGTAACCGCCGAAGAATGCCTGGCTAGGTACGGCGCCGAGATTCCGGAGCCGCTGGTGCAGGGTCTGGAGAGACTCAACGTGGTCTTCCGGGCGCTGGTGAGCATCATGTACAACTGCGTGCCTCTTTCCGGCCATCCCGGAGGCAGCATTTCCTCCAGCCGCATGGTCGAGGGCCTCATCTACCGCCACATGGACTACGACCTTGCCGACCCGCTGGCGGTGCATGCCGATCATCTCTGTTACGCCGCCGGACACAAGGCCCTGGGCCTCTACGGCATCTGGGCGCTGCGCAACGAAGTGGCCCGCATACTGGCGCCGGAACTGCTGCCCGAAGAGAGTCTGCAGCTACGTCTGGAGGATCTGCTGGGTTTCCGCCGCAACCCCACCCAGTCGACGCCGCTCTTTAGGAAATTCAACGCCAAGGCGCTAGACGGCCACCCCACGCCGGCCACGCCCTTTGTACGCGTGGCCACCGGCGCTTCCGGGGTGGGTGTGCCTTCGGCCTTCGGCCTGGCCCTGGGCGCCATGGATACTTATCCGAACGATCCGCCTTTGGTCCATGTGGTCGAGGGCGAAGGAGGCATGACCCCGGGCCGGGTGCAGGAAGCCATGGCCGCTGCCTCGACCGCCCAGCTCGGCAACATCGTCATGCACATCGACTGGAACCAGGCCTCGATCGACTCGGAACGGGTCTGCCGCGACGGCGATCGGCCCGGCGATTACGTGCAGTGGAATCCGGTGGAAGTGGCCCGGTTGCACGACTTCAACGTCATTCTGGTGAAGGACGGTTTCGATTACCGCGCCACCCTAGCCGCCCAGCGCTGGGCGCTGGAGCATAGAAACAGCCAGCCCACGGCCATCATCTACCGCACCATCAAAGGCTGGCGTTACGGCATCGAGGGCAGAAAATCACACGGTGCGGGACACCCCCTGTGCTCGGACGGCTTCTATAAGTCGCTGGAAGAGTTCGGTCTAACATTCGGTTGCCAGTTGCCGAAATTCTGCGTCGAAGCCACCGACGAAAACCTGGAGGCTTACTACTGGGAACTTTTGCAGCTCGTCCGCGACCGCATGCAAGCCCAGAAACAGTACTTCGAGCCCCTGGCCGATGGCCTACGCCAGGCGCAACGGCGGCTCAAGGAAAAGAACCGCACTCCGCGGACGAATGCCCCCGATTTGCGACCGGTATATGAAAGTTCACAGCTGTCCCCCGATAAGACTCCGGCCGAACTGGTCTATGCCCCCGGCAAAGAAACCACTTTGCGCGGAGCGCTGGGAGATGTTCTGGGCTATCTGAACAAATTGACCGGCGGTTCGTTCATCGCCGCGGCCGCCGATCTGCTGGGTTCCACCAGCATCGACAAAGTGGCCCAGGGTTTTCCCGCCGGCTGGTACAAAGCCAGGGAAAACCCCGGGGCGCGGCTCATCGCCATAGGCGGCATCTGCGAGGACGCCATGGGCGCCATGCTCAGCGGCCTGGGAAACAGCGGCCGCCATATCGGCGTGGGTTCTTCCTACGGCGCCTTCATCGCCGCCATGCAACACACGGCGCTCAGATTGCATGGTATCGGCCAGCAAGCCATGCAGCACCTAAAGTCCCGCCCGTTCAATACCTATATCATGGTGGCGGCCCACGCCGGCCTAAAGACCGGCGAAGACGGCCCCACCCACGCCGACCCGCAATGCCTGCAACTGGTGCAGGAAAACTTCCCGCGCGGCGTGCTCATCACCCTCACCCCCTGGGACCCGAACGAAATGTGGCCCTGCGTGCTGGCCGGCCTACGCGCCCGGCCGGCGGTGCTGGTGCCCTTCGTGACCCGTCCCAATGAAAAAATTCTGGATCGTCGGGCGTTGGGGCTGCCGCCTCCACAGGCCGCCGCGCAGGGCGTATATCAGATGCGCCGGGCGGTTCCGAATCGGCCCTATCACGGCACGTTGGTGCTTCAGGAAAGCGGCGTTACCATCACCTTCCTTTCAGAAGTGTTGCCCGAACTAGACCGGCGCGGCATGAATTTCAACATCTATTACGTCTCCAGCGCCGAGCTGTTCGACGCCCTGAGCCCGGCTCGCCAGCGGGCCATTTTCCCGCCCGAACGCGCCGCCGAGGCCATGGGAATCACCGGCTTTACCCTGCCCACGCTCTATCGCTGGGTTACTTCGGCCGAAGGCCGGGCCGCCAGCCTGCATGCATTCAGCCGTGGCCACTATCTGGGAAGCGGCAAGGCCCACAAGGTGCTGGAGGAAGCCGGCCTGGATGGCGCGGGGCAGCTCAAAGCCGTTCTGGCCTATGCCCGGCGCATGGAAAGAGCCGGTAACGCGAGCAAAACGGTCGCGGCGGTGAAGAAGGCCAAACCGTCCAAGAAATCCATGACCAAAGGCAACACCCGTTCGGCCAAAGGAAAGAAATCTAGGGTTCGGGCCAAAAAAGGAGGGAAAAAATGAAACGGATTTTGATGCTGGTGCTTTTGGCGCTTTCGCTGCTTCTGGTGGCCTGCCCAGCGCCGCCTCCGCCTGCTTCCGGTCCCAGCAAGGAAGAAGTGCGTGCCCGGCACGACAGCTCGCAGCAGGACATGAGCCGGGAAGAAGACGCCCGTCAATCGGAAGAAGAAGAATAGCGCGGATTGCCGCTGATGGCCGCCTCGCCCGAGCGCAAGTTGGTTTGTGAAAATCGTCGGGCGCGTCACGATTATTTTATCCTGGAGCGGATGGAGGCGGGGCTGGCGCTCACCGGCACCGAGGTAAAATCGCTTCGCGAAGGCCGGGCCGAGCTGCGCGATGCCTACGTAACCGTGGAAGACGGCGAGGCCTTTTTGGTCGACGCCCACATAGCTCCCTGGCCGCACGCGGCTTATTTCAATCACCAGCCCCGGCGCCGGAGAAAGCTGCTTTTGAAAGCGCGGGAGATTGCTCGCCTGAAAACCCACATTGAGAAAAAGGGCTTTACGGCAGTGGCGCTGGCCATCTATTTCAACGAGCGCAACCTGGCCAAGGTGGAAATCGCCCTGGCCCGAGGCCGCAAGCACGAGGACAAACGCGAGCTCATTCGCCAGCGGGACGAAGAACGTCAGGCGAGAGACTGAAGCTGGAGAATAATGCCATGTCGCTAGAGGGAAAACTGGTGGCGGTAACCGGCGCCTCGGGACATGTGGGTGCCAACCTGGTACGTCTGCTCGTGGAACGCGGTTTTCGGGTGCGCGCCCTGGTGCATCGTCACCAGGAAGCGCTGGAGGGGCTGGAAGTGGAACGGGCGGCGGCGGATCTGGCAGACCCGGAAAGCCTAGAAAAGGCCCTGAGTGGGGTGGAGGTGGTCTTCCATCTGGCTGCGCATATTTCCATTCTGGAAGCCGATGCTCGGCAGATGGAGGAGATCAATGTCCGGGGAACGCAGCGGGTGGTAGCCGCCTGCCTCAAGAGTGGAGTGCGCCGACTGGTGCTGGCATCGTCCATTGAGGCGTTGCTAGCAAAAGACAGCCCGCCCGAAGTGAGCGAAGAGCCGCTGCCGGATGAAGCTCAACTGCTTTCAGCCTATGCCCGCACCAAGAACCGGGCGCTGCGCGAGGCCATGGCCGCCCGCGGTCGTGGCCTGGAGGTGGTGGCGGTGTTTCCCACGGCGGTGGTCGGGCCGTGGGACGGCCGACCCTCCCTGATGGGCCAGGCCATACTGGACTTCGCTCATCGGCGCCTGCCCTGCCTGGTTCCGGGCGGCTTCGATTTCGTAGATGCCCGCGACGTGGCCGAAGGGCTGCTACTGGCGGCGGAAAAGGGGCGCGACGGAGAGGGTTATATTCTTTCCGGAGAATACCTTACCCTGAAGGAGATGGCCGGCGTTCTGGGCGAACTCACCGGCGCAGAGGCTCCGCGCTTTACCCTTCCCGGATGGCTGGCGGTGGCGGCGGCACAGCTGGCCGTGCCGTACTACCTGCTTTTTAGAAAAACGCCTCGTTTCACTCCGCAGTCCATTCGCATGCTGCGTCATGGAGGAAAGGGCTGCCGGAAAAAGGCCGAGCAGGAACTGGGCTACCGCCCCCGGCCGGCCGCCCAGGCCTTCGCCGGCGCGGCGGAATGGTTCCGCGAGCGAGATTACCTAAAGAGAGTGTTTTTCTCCCACCACGACTTTATGCCGGTGGCGCTGGTAGCGGTGTTTTTGTTGGCTTGTTTTTCGGGCGGGTTGCTGGGTCTTTTCGGAGCTGCGAGCGCGGACCGGCTATGGGGAGCCGGGGCCCTGGCGGTGGGCCTGGCCTATCTGCTGATAAGCTGGCCGGTACGTTACACCTTAGGGCGGCGGGAACTTCTGGTGCAGGCGGGATTGCTGCGCTGGCGGATACCCCGCGAGGAAATCACCGGCGTCGAGCGCAGCCAGCTGAAAATAGGCGCGCCGGCCTGGAGCTGGCGGCGGCTGAAAATAAACTACCGCTCGAAAGGAAAGCCTCAATCGCTTCTGATAGCGCCGGAAAAGCCCGAAGAATTCCTGGCGCTGCTGGCCGAAAAGGCGGGGGCGTCTAAATCTCCTTGAGCTTGAACTTGCCTTCCTCAGTCACGCGCACGGAAAACTCGCATCCACAGTAGCAGCAGCGGACCTCGTCGCCCACCTCGAAGCCGTCGCCGTAGGGGTTGTTGGCATTGCATACCGGGCAGTCGAATTCAAAGAACCGCTTTGCCGGGCCGGTTTCCTTTTCATCGTCCTCTTCGTATTGATCGAGCGGCATCAGTCCTCCAGTTTCTTTATTAATTTCACCGTCTGCTCGGCCTCGATTTCAACATTGAAGGAAAAGCGCTTGCCGGAGGCTGTTTCGAAAATTACTTTGTGCTTTCCGGCGGGCAGCTTCAAGCGATTGTCGGGCACGATGGGGGTGTCGCGGCCGCTGTACTTTCCGTCGATGAACACCTTGGCCCAGGGCTGGGTGTTAGCCACCAGATAGCCGTAACCGCCGGTCGGCTTATTGAAAGCCGGCTGGGGAGGTGGCGCCGGTTGACGATGGACGGCGACCGGTCTTTTTTTGAGGGTGAAGGCAACAATCTCTTCCTTACCCTCAAGGGGAACGGCTGTTTTGCTGGCCGGCAGATATCCTTTTATCTCCAGCGTCACTTGGTACTTTTGGCCGCTACGGAGGCTGTCGGCGCGGCAAGGGGTCTTACCCACGACCTTGCCGTTTATCTTCACCAGCGCTCCCGCCGGGGTGCTCTCAACCAAAAGCACCGCCGGCCGTGGCTCGTCTTTGGGGGCCGCCGGTTGGGCGGCGGCAGTGGTCGCCGGCGCTCCAGGCGTAGCGACCTGCACCGTAGGAGACGCCGGGTCTGCGGCAGTTTGGGGCAATGGCGGACCAGGTGGGTTAGGGGTTGGTGTTGCACCAGCTCGCGCAGGCAGCTCCAGCTCCAGCACCAGCGTTACCCCTGCTTCTAGGTTCAGATCTCGCACCACCTCCTCAAACCCATTCTTGGAGAGCTTCAGCCGGTGGCGGCCTGGTCTGAGTTGTTCTGATGTCCAGGGTGTGCCCTGGCTGACCAGAGTTCCGTCCAGCTCGACCGCTACTCCAACCGCCGGGCGGCTGATCACCTGCAGGCGCGCCGGTCGGTGGGCGGAGGAAGTCTTCAAGAGGGCCACGGTGGTAAAGGCCGACCAACCAAGCGCGGCGCCCAAAAGAATGAGCAGAGGAAGGAACAGGCGCTCAGATAGCGAACGCCGGCGCGGTTCTTCCACGCGGGGTTTTGGGGACGGCTCGGGCAGGCTGTCGCCGGTGAAGATCATGGTCTTGACGTCGGCGAGTTGGCCGGCGGTGGCCTCGGAAAAGATCATGGTTTTAGCCTCGGCCAACTGTTCTTTTACCGCAGCGATGGTGGCCGGAGGGACGCTGATAGTGGGGACTTCGCCGGGCACCTCTTGAGAAAAGTAGATCTGGGTCTTTTCCTCGATTTCTTTCTCGGTGGTGGGCTGAATCTTCTGCCCGCTCTCGCCGATCTGTTCCAGGATTTCCTCGTCGGAGAGCGACTGATAGTAATCGAGAACCTTCAGCTCGGCCAGGTATTCTTCGGTGAAGGTGTCCTTCATAAAGGTGGCCAGGTCGCGGGTGGAAACCAGGCCCAGTTTCACCAGCTGAGCCTGCAACGCGTCAGCCATTTCGCCGGCGTTCTGGTAGCGATCTTCCACCTCGCGAGCCAGCGCTTTTAGAATGATTTCTTCTAGCTCCTGAGGTATGTCCTTGTTGTAGGCTGAAGGAGGCACCACATCGGCGTTGCGCACCTTTTCCAGAGTGGAAAAATCGCTTTCCCCCAGAAAAAGCCGCTGCAGCGTGACCATCTCGTAGAGCAGGGTGCCCACGGTGAAAAGGTCGGAGCGACCATCCAGGGGAAGCCCCCGCACCTGCTCCGGGCTCATGTAACCGAATTTACCCTTGAGCACGCCGGCCTGAGTCTTCTGTGATCTGTTGGCGGCCTTGGCGATGCCGAAATCGCAAATCTTGACCTCGCCTTCGTAGGAGATAATGACGTTCTGTGGGCTGATGTCGCGGTGGATGATGCCCATGGGCCGGCCGGAGGAATCGCGCCGGCTGTGGGCGTAATCCAGCGCCTCGCAGATGCGGTAGGCGATGAGTATGGCCAGAGGCAGGGGCATGGGCTTGCGTCCCGGGGTGAGGCGCTCCTGGATATAGCGCAGATCCTTACCGTGCACGTACTCCATGGCGATGTAGTAGTCGTTTTCGTACTTGCTCAGTTCGAAGATCTGCACAATGTTGGCGTGCGACAGGCCCGAGGCGATGCGCGCCTCGTCGATGAACATGTTGATGAACTCTTTGTCCTCGGCCATGGTGGGCAGGATCTTCTTGATGGCCATCATACGCTTGAAGCCATGGATGCCGCGGGAACGGGCCAGGAAGATTTCGGCCATGCCTCCCACGTTTATTCTTTCGAAGAGAATATATTTTCCGAAGGGGATGGGACGCTTCACTTAGGTCTTCCTTGGGCCGCCCGGACTACTTTTCCTCCTTGAGGTTGTCCAGCATCTGATCGATGTCGAAATCGCCGCCCTCGGCCTTCGGAGCAAGCGGCATCGTTCCCCGGCCTGGTACCACGGTGGCGGCCGCCCGGGGAGCGGCCGGAGCCACCGGCCGCTTCTCCAGCTCAGCGATTTTGTCCTTGAGGCGTTTTATTTCCAGCTCGGCGATCTTCAGTGCTTTTCCACGCTGCAAAAAATTCTGATTGAGCTTGGTTATCTCGGCGATGTGACCGGCGCGCACCCGCTCCAGTTCCTTCAGGTAATGATCCTGTTTGGCTTCCATTTCCTGCACGTAACGCAGCTCCATCTCTTCACGTTCGCGGATGGCCCCAGAGAGAGTCTCTTCCATCTGCTTCAGACGCCGGTCTTTGTCGGCCAGATCGGAAAGCTGCTGCTGCAGCTTTTGCTCCGCCTGCTGTAAGCGCTCCTGGCTCTCCTGCAACAGTCGGCGCTGACCGTCAAACTCCTGGCGCAGACCAGCCATTTCGCGCTCCTTTTCAGCCAGCAGCTGCTGCTGAGCGGCTTCGGCTTCCTGCAGACGCTCCTGCAATTCAGCCTGCATTCGGGCTTTTTCTTCCTCGACCAAGGCCAGCTGTTCATTCAACTGGGCCAGGCGGTCCTCCCATTGCCCGATGCGCGCCCGCACTTCTTCCTTCAGCGAAGCAATCTGTTCGTTCTTGTGCAGCAGTTCGTCGCGCAGCTCAGCCAGCTGCTGTTCGGCCTGCCGGTGTTGCTCGGACAGTTCTTGCAGCTTTTCTTGGTTCTGTCGCTCCGACTCCTGCAGCCGGGAAAGTTGTTCTTCCAAAAGTTGAGCTCGTTGCTGTTCCTCCGCCCGCTGGCGCTCCAGCTCTGCCGCCCGCTGCTGCTCGGCGGTGAGGTTTTCTAGTAGCTCTTCTTCGCGTCGCTCGGCCTGCTCCTGTACCAGTTGCAGGCGAGCCTCCAGTTGCTGCTGGCGCGCTTCGGACTGCTGGCGCATGGTGTCTATGGTTTGCTGGCTGTGGCGCTGCAATTCCTCGATCTGGCTCTGAGCGCGCTGCTGGGCTTCCTGGAGGCGAGTGTCGGCTTCGCGCCGCAGATTTTCCAGATCCAGGGTAAGCTGTTCCAGCTCCTGCTCTCGCTTGCCTAGAGACCGTTCCAGTTCCCGCTGGCGTTCGCCATAACTGCTGCGGGTCTGCTCCAGCTCGTTGGTCAGATGCTCCAGCTGGGTGCGCAACTGCAGCCCCTCTTTTTCCGCCTGCTGCAGTTGCTGTTGCAGGCCGGAGATTTTTTCCTGATCCCGGGCCGAGCCCTGCCGCAGTTCGGCCAGTTCCGCCTCCTGGGTCTGGATGCGCTGGCTGAGCTCACCGGTGACGTCGGCCAGCTCTTCACGCAGCCGTTCTACCTGGCGGTCGCGCAGGGAAATCTGTTCGGTGTATTCGACCGCCTGTTCTTCCTTCTCGGCCCGCAATTTTTCCAGATATTCTTCCAACGCCGATAGCCGCGCCGAAAGCTCCTCTTCCCGCTGGCGGTGGGTCTTTTCCTCGTGGGCCAGCCTCTCCTGTATTTCCTGCACCTGGCGCTGGCGTTCCTGTTCCACATGCTGGATTTCTTTCTCAGCGGCGTCTTTGTCCTTGCGAACCGCCAGCAGCGTCTGTTCCAGCTTACGGATCTCCTCTTGGCGATCGCGTAGCTGCAGCTGGAAATCTTCCTTTTGTCGGACCAGTTCTTCTTTGAGGTCGTTGATCTGCCCTTCCAGCTGGGAGATGGTCTGCTCGCGTTCGGAGAGCCGGCCGCCAAGGCGTTTTTCCTGTTCCTGTTTGGCCTCGCGCAACTGGGCCAGCTCCGATTCCAGGCCGCGTATGCGCGATTCGCGATCATCGAGCCGGGCGGCCAGGCGGGTCTGCTGTTCTTCCTTTTCCTTCTGCAGGGCGGCCAGACGTTCTTCCAGTTGCTGAATGTTGGCCTGGCTCTCCTGCAGGCGGGCGCCAAAATCTCGGGCCTGCTGTTGCATCTTCTCCTGCAGCTGGTGTAGTTCGTCTTCCAGGCCGGCGGCCCGCTCCATTTGCGCGTTCAGGCCCTCGGTCAGCACCTGCTCGGAGCGGGTCTTTTCCTCGCCCAGGATGCGCAGGCTTTCGCGCAGCTGCTCGATCTGTTCTTCCCCCTGGGCGATCCTGCCGCGCAACTCGTTTTCGAGCTGGTCCTTCTGTCGGCCGAGCTGCTCCAGCTCGGCGCGCAAATCGGCGGCTTGCTTCCGAGAAGCGGCCAGCTTCTCCTCCAGGGCGGCGACGGTTGATTTCAGCTGCTCTTCGCGCTGCCCGCCTTCCTGGATCACCCGCTGCAGTTTTTCACCCAGCAGGGCATATTGTTCCTCACCGGCACGTATTTTGTCGCGCAGGTTTTTTTCCAGCTCCTGCATTTGCTGCTGGGCGCGGGAAAGCTCCAGCTGCAGGTCGTTGATGTGTTTTTCCTTGCCGGCCACCACCTGAATGAGGTCGTTCTCTCCGACTACCTTTTCTTCCAGCAGGGCGTCGATGGAAGCCTTGAATTCCTTCTTTTGTTGCTCTGATTCGCGATGGGCTTCTTCCAGCTGGCGTTCCAGATCCTCGACCCGCATTCTCAAGCCCTGGATCTCCACTTCCTTTTCCACCAGCTTTTCGTTGTAGGCCGAAAACTCCTTTTCCTTCTGCTCCCAGATTTCGGCCAGGCGGGCAATTTCCAGCTCGCGCTGTTTGAGCTTTTCGCGCAGAAAATCCAGCTTGCCTTCCAGGCCGCCGGCCGGCTTCTTCTTGGGCTTCTTGCGCTCGGCGGCCGCCTCATCGCGCAGCTCCTGGCGCAAATCCTTTATTGATTCGAAAGCCCGGTTGACAAAAGCCATGTCTTCCTGGCTCAAACCCGAACCGCCTTGGGCTGCAGGCAGAGGCGGCGGCTGGTCCAGCGTTTCTATGATTGATTCGTCGTCGATGATCTCTACCCCATCCTCGGCCGGTGGGGTTTCCGTCGAGGCGGCAGTCTCCACCTCTGCGGTGGAACCATTTTCAGGGGCCGGAACCTGCTCCGGCGCAGGCTGGGCGACCTCTTCGGGCTTGGGAGTTTCTGCGGCCGGGGCTTCGGCCTCAGGCGGCTTTTCCGACTGGCCCACGAAGCCGATGACTTTCTGGCGGAATTCTTCCATGTCGAAAGGAATCAGCAGGTAATCGTTGGCAGGGTGTTTACCCTCCCGGTGTTTATTGATGGCTTGCTCGGTCGAGTCGGAGGTTAGCAACATCACCGGCACGGCGGCGAACTCTTTGTTCTTGCGTAGCTGACTGCATACGCTGAATCCGGAAATGTCCGGTAGCTCGGCCCGCAGGATCACCAAATCGGGACGCAACTCGGGTAGCTGCTCCTGCACTTGCTTGCCCTGTTCTAAGAAGCTGAAGCTGTGACCGGTGTCGTTCAGGACCGCGGCCAGAGAAAGGGCAAACTCCTTGTCGCCTTCAACTATTAGTATGCGTTTGGTGCTCATGTCTTTCTAGGTCTCTTTTTCTCAGGGTTTAACCTCGCGATGGCGGCCGGTTCAGCCTGCCGCTGCCTGGAGCGGTTCGTTGTACAGGAGGATGATGGATATGCAGTGAAACTCCCGATCGCTGGACTGCACCACCCGCATGTCCACGATTTCGCAGTTGCGGTGTTTCTGCAGCCAGTCGGTTACCTTTTCCCCCAGTTCTTCCCGGTTACGAGCCAGTGTAGCCGAAAATACTTTTACCCCATTGAATTGCCGCATGACTTACCAACCTCCTCAGCCCTATCATCGTCCCATCCTAGTCCAACCATGTCAAGCCGGGCAAATATTTTTTGCCGGTAGGTTGGCTTACTGGAATAACCTTAAAAAAACGGCGGCCACCTGAGGATCGAATTGCCGACCGGCTTCCTCCCGTATGACCTTCAGCGACTCGCCTGGAGTACGCGGCTGGCGGTAGGGGCGAGTGGAGGTTATGGCGTCGTAGGTGTCGGCTACGGCGATTATGCGGGCGGCGTGGGGGATTTGCTCGCCGCGCAGTTTTTGAGGATAACCCAGGCCGTCGAACCTCTCGTGATGATGGCGGATGATGGGCACCAGCTGCTGGTAGGCTTCGATATGGGCGACGATGTCGGCCCCAATATCAGGATGGCGCTTGATGTGTTCGTATTCCTGATCGGTAAGCCGGCTCTTTTTATTGAGGACTTCCTCCCGAATGCCGATTTTACCCAGGTCGTGCAGCCGTGCCGCGTCAACCAGGGTCTTGAGCTTCTCGTTCTGGTAGCCCATGGCCAGACCCAGTTTTTCGGAAAGGGCGGCCACCCGGTCGGAATGGCCGCGGGTGTATGAGTCACGGGCTTCCAGGGCGCTGATCATGCTGCTCAGTGTCTGCAGATAGGAGCGCTTGAGCATTTCGTGCGCCAGCTGCAGCTCCCGGTTGGAAGCCAACACCTGTTCCAGCAGCGACTGGCGCTCGTGTGCCAGTTCGGCCTTTTCCGCCGCCCGTCGCACCTTTTCCAAGATGATGTCCAGATTGTCGAAAGGCTTGAGCAGGTAATCGTAAGCGCCCAGGCGCAAAGCTTCCAGGGCGCTGTCGAGCGAGGCATAGCCGGTGATGATGATGACTTCGGTAAGCGGACTCAGCGCCTTGACTTGTTGCAGCAATTCCAGGCCGGAAAAACCAGGCAGGTTCTTGTCCAGCACTATTACATGCGGGGGGGCATGCAAGAGAAAAGGCACGGCGCTTTCGGCGTCGGGCAGGAGGGCCAAAAGAAACTCTGGCTGAAGCAGCTCGCCCAGTACCAACCGCACCACTTCCTCGTCGTCCACTACCAGAACGCGGTAGCTACCGGCGTTTCCCTTATACTGGACACTGTCGGACTTCTGGTCCATGAGTGGCACTCGCTCCCGACCTGTTCCACAATATAAGCTAGTGTCTGGAAGAGGCCAAGTAAAATAAAATCATTCGATGGCCGCGTTGTGGTTGGTGCAAATTTCAGGCGCAGCGGGAAAAGCCGCAGGAGCGGCACAGCAGACAGCCTTCGCTGTATTCGATCGCCCCTCCGCAGTCGGGGCATACTTTTATTTCTTTGAACTGAGAAGGAGCGGCGCCGTCCTGGGGCGCCGCGACTGGTTTGTTTTCGGGCTGGGGCGGCGGCGTGGTGGGGGGCGTCTTGCTCTTGCGTTCCCGTGCCAGCTCCAGGTGGCGTTTGATGGCCTGGGCCAATGCGTCGGCGCAGGACAGGATCATGCGCCCTTCTTTCCAAACCGGCGAGGGACAGCGCACCCCGGCCAGCTGCTTGATTATTTCTTCCGGGTCGATACCGGCGCGCAGGGCCAAGGAGATCAACCTGCTGATGGCTTCTGCCTGCGAAGCGGCGCAGCCGCCAGCCTTACCCATGGCGGTGAATAACTCGAAGATGCCTTCATCGTCTTCGTTTATGGTTACATACAGCGCTCCGCAGCCGGTGGTCATCTTCTGGGTGTAGCCGTGGACTATATCCGGCCGCTGGCGCGGTTTTATCAGCGACGGAGTGGCCGAACGGGGCGCCGGCCCGGAGCTGGTGGGCGTACTCAGCACCTGTTCTTCGCGGCTACCGTCGCGGTAGACGGTTACTCCCTTGCAGCCCAGAATGTTGGCCAGGCGGTAGACTTCGGCCACGTCTTCTTCCGTTGCCTGATGGGGGAGATTTACCGTTTTGCTTACCGCGTTGTCGGTGTACTTCTGGAAGGCGGCCTGGGTGCGCACGTGCCATTCGGGGGTGATGTCGTGGGCGGTGACAAAGAGCCGGCGCAGGTTCTCCGGCACTTCCGGCAGGCGAGCCAGCGAACCGCTCTCGGCAATCTTCTTCATCAGGGCTTCAGACCAGAAGCCTTGTTCTCGAGCCATCCGCTCGAAGTAGGGATTTACCTCCACCAACTCGTCCCGATCCATAACCCGGCGTACGAAGCACACGGCGTAGAGCGGTTCAATGCCCGAGCTGGCCCCGGCGATGATGCTGATGGTGCCAGTGGGGGCGATGGTGGTGGTGGTGGCGTTGCGCAGCGGCCGGCCACCCGCCTGGGCCCAGGTGCTCTGGGGGTAGTTGGGGAAGGGGCCACGCTCCCGGGCCAGGTCGGCGCTAGCCTCGCGCGCCTGCTGCTGGACGAATGACATTATTTCCTCGGCCTTTTTCAGCGCCGCCTCGGAATTGTAGGGCAGACCCAGCTGCAGCAGCAGGTCGGCGTAACCCATTACTCCCAGGCCAATCTTGCGATTGCCTTTGGTCATCTTCTCGATCTGGGGCAGGGGATAACGGTTGACGTCGATGACGTTATCGAGAAAATGCACCGCCTGGCGCACCGTGCGCCGCAGCTTTTCCCAGTCGAGGGAATTTCCCTTCGCCATGCGGGCCAGGTTGATGGAGCCCAGGTTACAGGATTCGTAAGGCAGCAGTGGTTGTTCGCCGCAGGGGTTGGTGCTTTCAATTTCGCCCAGCGCCGGCGTGGGATTGTCCTTGTTCAGGCGATCCAAAAAGATAATTCCCGGCTCGCCGTTCTTCCAGGCCAGGTGCACGATACGCTGGAAAACCTCCCGGGCGCGCAATTTTCCGGTCGCCTGGCCGGTGCGCGGGTTTATCAGTTCGTACTCGCCGTCCTCCTCCACCGCCTGCATGAACTTTTCGGTAACCGCCACCGAAATGTTAAAATTATTAAACAGGTGCTGTTCGCTCTTACAGGCGATGAATTCCAGGATGTCCGGGTGATCGACGCGCAGAATGCCCATGTTGGCCCCGCGACGGGTGCCGCCCTGCTTGATGGTCTCGGTGGCCGCATCAAAAACCCGCATGAAACTGACCGGCCCCGAGGAGACGCCCTTGGTCGACAGCACCATGTCGTTTTTAGGCCGGATGCGGGAGAAGGAAAACCCGGTGCCGCCTCCCGACTTATGAATAAGGGCGGTGTTCTTTACCGTCTCGAAGATGCTTTCCATGGAGTCTTCCACCGGCAGCACGAAACAGGCCGAAAGCTGGCCCAGCTCGCGCCCGGCGTTCATCAGCGTGGGTGAATTGGGCAGGAACTCCAGGCGGGCCATCATCTCGTAAAAACCGGCCGCTACTTCCTCGACGTCGGCCTGGGGACGGTAGAGGCGGTCGGCTTCGGCTATGGCCCGGGCCACTCGGGCGAACATGTCTTCGGGCCGCTCCAAGATTTCTCCCTCGGCGTTGCGCTTCAGATAGCGGCGCCGGAGCACCCGCAGGGCGTTGGCGCTCAGTTCCAGCGGAGTTTGAAAACCGCTGGCGGACCTTTCGCCCCCGGCGCAAGCGCCGCTACCGATCCGCCTCATGGGTTCTTCCACCACCGCGCCTACCACCCCCTCTATCATTTGCGGCCGGGCATTAAGGACATGATTATTCGTATCCACGGCTGGTACCTCTCTTCCGCACCGGGACAACCCGGGAAGAAATTTTTTCTATATGTTGGACCGATGCGCGATTATGCCCCTATTAGTTGTGGCGTCAAGGAGATTTTTCATGCAATGAAAAGCAGCGTGTTCACAGGAAGTTAGCCGCAGTCGGATTTGCCCCAAAAATCTTTCCGGAACGCGCCCCGCTGAAAAACCTATCAAGCCATTTAAAAATCTTACCGAACGGGGCATTGTAGAGACATTTGATTTCTTACCGAACATTGGCTGCCTCCTTTGCCATCCTCTGGCCCCCCTGGGGGGCCAGAGGGCG
>Ga0068707_1001779_pt1 | contig 15115 bp, 12 predicted proteins | sample YNPNPMetaG_FD_66600 | JGI IMG/M metagenome (GOLD analysis project Ga0068707, IMG submission 66600) | Anoxygenic and chlorotrophic microbial mat microbial communities from Yellowstone National Park, USA - YNP NP MetaG | ecosystem: Environmental > Aquatic > Thermal springs > Hot (42-90C) >...
CGCAACGGTGAGCATAGGGCAGCGCTGGTGCGTTTCGAAAGAGCTCGCGCCATTTCTCCCGCCTGGGCTCTTCCCTACATCGAGATCGCCACCTGTCACATGTTGCTCGGAAACGATAAGCAGTTAGTCGAGGAAAATCTAAAAAAAGCGGTTCAGCTGGGCCCGGAAATGCCTCGTGCTCACTACCTTTACGGAATTTTTCTCCAGGATAATGGAGACATAAAGCAGGCGATTTCCGAATTTGTCCAGGCGTTGAAGTTGCGCCCCAGTCTTACCGACGCTAGATTTCGTCTGGCACTTCTCTATCTGGAGCAGGGCCGGCAACCTCAGGCTCTGGAACAGCTAGAATTTGTGGTGCAGCAAAGCCCCAACCATCTGGGAGCACGAAAAAACCTAGCGCTGCTTTATGAACAGACAGGTCAGTTGGAAGAAGCGGAAAAACACCTCAAGGCTATGTGTGACTTTCTTCCAGAAAGCGCCTTTCACTTGGAGCAGCTGGCCAAGTTCTATGAAAGAGCGGGCATGAAAGCTAAAGCCTCCGCCGCCCGCCGGCAACTTGAGAAACTGGACAACCAGCGCGACAGAAAAATGCGGCCTCTTTTGCCGTCACGCGATATCTCGGGCACCCGCCGAGAAAATCCGCAACCACCAGGCTGATACTTACCCAGCGGGTACGTAAAACCCCGCCGTTAGCGCGTTTGTCAGTAAAAAACTCTTTTAGTGACCGTAGCTTATTACAAGGCCGGTAAACTCAGCCTGGCACACAGCTTGCTAATATAACACCTGGAGCAAGGCCGGGAGGTACCTCATGAGCCCTAGAAAAACCATAATTATAGGCTGTAGCGATGAGTACCTACGCTGGCGGCTGGCCAACTGGTTACGCTCGGCTGGATACGCGGTAATTGAAGCGGCCAGCGGCGCCAAGACTCTGGCCCGGGCGTTGGATCCCGGTGTAGACCTGATTCTCCTCGACAGTCTGGTAAGCGGCATTGTGGCCGAGGACGTTTGCCGCTACTTGCGGATTCAACCGGGCTGCCGGAACATTCCCTTACTGGTGCTCGCGGCAGAGGGAAAAAAAGATATGTACTTCAAGGCCGGCGCCGATGCGGTCATTGACCGCGGCGTAGAGCGCCAGCAACTATTGCAGCGTCTGCAAGAACATCTCTCTCCCCCTGCATTCGATCTAAACAAAAATATCAAAGGCCTGGCGCTGGCGGTATGGGCTGAAAGGTCGGCGCGTTCGGATTCAGGCTGATCTTTCGCTCATAAAAGGCGGCAGGGGCGCACCCATTATGGAGTAGATGAGCCTCACCAGTTCTGCTTCTTGCACGCTCACCCGTCCGTCGGCCAATACGCAGAAGTTAATGCTTTCGAGGATGGTTTGCTTTACCCCATCGCTGGCGTGGGAAAGCCTTTTCAGCGCCTCTTTTACCTGACCGAAATTACCCAGCCGTCCACCCCGGAAAGCTTCCACAAGCAGCGCCGCCCGGGGGCTTCGTAGCCTTTCTATCGCTCCACAAAAAGCCTTTTGTGCCGCTTCGGCGTCTTGCGGATTTCCGGCTTGGCAAAGCAGGGCCAGCAGATGAGCCAAATGCCAGTCCAGTTTATCCACACGTTGATAAACCGAGCCCGCAGTCGTCCACAGCCCGAAGCGGTGTTCGAGCAAACAGCTGGCTATGAATTCAAACAAATCCATTCGATTGTCGGCGGCCACCAGTTCTTGGACTGTGGCAAGCAGCTGCCGTTTCTGTGGCGGACTCTGGGTGCGCAGAATGGCGGCGGCTTTCTCCAGAAGAGGCAAACGCACGGCCGGATCGGCTCGGTCCAGCAACTCAACCAGAGAAAAAACTCGCTGAGTGTCCACCGGCTGAGGGCTATTTTTCAAGGCCAGCAGCTGCGCCTGTCTGGTGCCGGCTTCTCCACCCATAAGCAGAGCAAACAACAACTCCCGGGCGCCCTGCTGGGAGTGCGTCGCCGAAACTAGCTCCGCCGACAGCGAAGCCATGAGCGCCGAGGAAAGAGCCAGCGTCTGGGCGTCGAGCACACCCACGCGATTAATTAGGCCAGACGGATTGACCACCACCTGATTTCCCGAAAACGCCCCCGATAAGCTAGCCTGCACCGGCGCTGGTGATGCCGGCGGCTTCAGCGCCACTTCTTCCTTCAGCAGCTTGGGGTTGATGCGCCGGATGCGCTCCTCTATGGGCGGATGAGTAGCGAATATGGATTGAAAGAAGCCGGGCAATCCCGGACCAAAGAGAAAGTGCCCCACTTCGTCGGCGTGAGCCGAGCTGAGGTAGCTGCCGTAAACATAGGCCTGGATTTTACGCAGGGCCATGCCAATGCCCAGGGGATTTCTGGTGAACTGCACCGCCGAAGAGTCGGCCAGGTATTCGCGCTGGCGGCTTACGGCTGCCTGAATAATGCGACCGATGAGCACCCCGATGTATCCGATAACTATCATGGCCAGGCCGATTATGGGCAGGGGGTTGCCACCTCCCTTGCCACGCCCCCGGGAAAAACCGAAGCGCGCCGTGCGTAAAAGAATCCGGCCAATGACGGTTATGGCCATTATGCCAAACAGCACGCCCATCAAGCGGATGTTTAGGCGCATGTCTCCGTTGAGAATATGGCTGAATTCGTGCGCCATCACCCCCTGCAGCTCGTCGCGGGTGAGCGTCTCGAGTGTTCCCCGAGTCACCGCCACCGCGGCCCGATCTGGGGTAAAGCCGGCGGCAAAGGCGTTGATACCTGACTCACTATCCAAAACATACACTTCGGGCACGGGCAGGCCCGCGGCAATGGCCATCTCTTCGACCACGTTGTAAAGTGTTTTTTCTTTAATGTCCGAAGTGTTGGGCTCCACCTGCCGTCCGCCCAGCATGCGGGCCACCGCTCCGCCTCCCTGGGCCAGCGTGGCTATGCGAAACAGGCTGGCCAGGCCAATGAAGGCCAGGGTCGACCCTACCACAATGACGAACAGTTCCGGGTCCCACCAGCTGACTTCTTCAGCGTATTCCGACTGGAAAGCCTCGGGGTTGGCCACCAGCATTATCGCGAAATAGATGCCCGTGCCCACTCCCAGCACTGCCAGGATGAACAGGAACACCAGCAGCTTGGTGCGGCTGCGCGCTTTTTGCTGATACTCGAAAAAATTCACGGCTAGAACTTGACCTGCGGCGCCTTACGCTCCTGCTCCGATTCGGTGGCTTCCAGCAATTTGGCTTCGCTGAAGGCAAACATGTTGGCGATGATGTTGCTGGGGAATTTTTCCCTGGCGATGTTGTAGTCCATGACGGCATCGTTGTAAGCCTGACGGGCAAAGGCGATGCGGTTTTCCGTGGAGGTCAGCTCCTCCATCAGCTTCATCATGTTCTCGTTAGCTTTCAGGTTGGGATACTGTTCCACTACCACCATCAGCCGCCCCAACGCGCCGGTGAGCATGCCTTCGGCCTGGTTGAGGTTGCCCATGGCCGTCGGGTCACCGGGGTTAGCTGCCGCAGCCTGTGCGGCGTTCACCGCGGCTGCCCGGGCCTTTATTACCGCCTCCAGCGTTTCCCGTTCGTGTTTGATGTAGCCTTTGGCCGTTTCTACCAGGTTGGGAATGAGGTCATAGCGGCGCTTTAGCTGCACGTCGATCTGAGCGTAGGCATTCTTGTAGCGGTTACGCCTAACCACCAACCCGTTGTAGATGCCGATGATGATGATGACCAGCAGGACTATTGCACCCAATACTATCCATAGACCCATAGTTTCCTCCTTGTACGGGCGTTACGGCGGAAATAGTTATCATAATCCGCGTCTTTTTTCAATCGGCGCGGCTTTTAAAATCCCGCCCCAACCAGGGACGGGCAATGAAAAGAAGCACCGAAGAAGTCAGGGCGATGCAGGCGAAAATTAACCACATGGTGCGGGCGCCGGCGCAAGGGGCGGCTGGACAATAGTGATCCATCATCCAACCAGAATAGAGCATGGGAACCAGCATCTTGGTCAGGAACCAAGGCAACTGGGCCACACCCATGTACTGGCCGGTCCTGCCGGGCGGGGCGATCTCCGCCGCGTACTGCAAAAAACGAGGCTGCCAGATGGCCTCGCCCACGGTCATGAGCAAAATGTAGGCGCCCAGCGTCCATACCGAGGTATCCAGGGCCAGCAAAAATGCCGGCAGCGACATCACCAGCGTGCCCAGGATCATCAAGTTATATACCTTTCTCTTCTGGGTGAGGGCGGCCACCATGGGTACCAGGATAAAAATTAGCAGCGGATTGGCGTTTGAGGCGATCTCAAAATACTTTCCCACCCAGCCCGAAAAGGCCCGGCTGATGTACTCTGGAAGCACCAACCAGTTGTAGGTAAACAGTGTCTGCGCCGGAATAAAGGCAAAGATGAAAAAGAAGAACTTGCCGTCGGCCAGCGGATGATTGGACAACCAGCGGGCGCTCTGCTTCCACCAACAAGCCGCCACCCAGAGTATGGTCAGAGTTCCGGCTACGTACCAGTTTACCGGATGCGGCACCCGCCACCAGACAAGCACCACCACCCCCAGCATTAAAAACCACAGGTGCAAAGGAACGCCGCCGCTTATCTGGGCCACCGACGCCTGCTGTTGTTTTTCCTCCGAGGCGGCTTCTTTCTCGGTCTGGGCCTGCTCCACCGTCTGTTGCACCACCCGCGGGGTGAGAATTAAAAGTACCGACATTAGCCCCAGGGCGGTAACGCCGGTATACACCCAGAACACCCCGGGTATGCCCAACCCCAAAAAGCGCTGGTCACGCAGCAGAAAGGCAAAGGTAGGTAGCCACCCTCCCAGGTTCATCAGTGCGTAGAGCATGGCGTAGGCCATGCCCGCGGTGCGCGGGGTGGTGAACTGCCTGACTGCGGCGTAGGCAGCCGGCTGGTACATACCGTAGCCCACCACCACCAGTATGATGCCGGCCATGGTCAGCAGGTGCAGCGCCGAACCTACCCCGGCCGGCCCCAGGCCGAGCACGGTAGGCGCGGCCGAAATCAGCATCCGCCCGGCCAACAGCAAGAGAAGCGCCGCCACCAGGGCGAAACGCACTCCCTTTTTGTCGGCCACAAAGCCCAGGAAAAACATGGCTATGGTAATTCCGGCGGTCAGCACCATCACCATGTTATGCGCCCAGGTCTCTGGCCCCGCCACGCCCCGAAAGACGAATTCCGAAAAATAGAGGGTAAGGTAACCGAGCACCCCGAAATAGGCCAGCCCCTCGAGTAAATACGAAAGGTTGACCCCCCACAGGGCCCGGGGAGCGCGCACCAGGTCGATAAAAGGCTGAACGATTTCCCGCCAGGGGCGGTTGTGGCTGGTTGGTGGCTGGCTCATCTCTTTCCTCCTCGCAGCGGTAGCACTAACACCGCCGGCGGGGAAAAACAAGTAACGGCTATAACTGATGACCTAGTTGGCGTATTTGGCGAGCTTCTGATTGGTTTCGCGCAGGCGAGCGCTTAGTACCCGGGCGATGTTTATTACCACCAGGGTAAAACCGTTCTTGTACACCCGGGCGAAGGAATGCAAGTTTTCACTGGTCAGACAGAGCAACACCGCATCGGTTTTGGCCCGGATGGTCGCGGAACGGTATTCTTTGTCAATCAACGACATTTCGCCGAAGAATTCTGGAGCCTGTAGTTCGGTTATTAGCTGCTCCGTACCGTCTGGCTTTTTCTGCAACACCTCCACCGTGCCTTCCACCAGCAGATAAAGCGAATCCCCCACTTCGCCCTGTTCGAAAACCACTTCTCCGGTAGAGAATCTTTTTTGCTGGGTCAGCTCAGCCAGCATCTCCAGCTCTTCCGGAAGCAACCCGGTAAAAAGCTTCGACTTCTGCAACTGTTCGATCTTATTCACGGACACCTCGCAATCTCCTGTATGCCTATCCGTGCGCGCCCGCGCTGGGTTTTCATGTTTTCCTCTGGCAAAAAAAACTGTCCAGCCGTTCGTCCGCCTTTTCTTCGTAGCCCTCGGGCGGTAGGACTTCGATAAACTCCACCCCTCGCTGGCGCTCGGCCTGATAAATGCAGCCGGCCTGAAGCTCGATGTTGTAGCCCTCAGGTTGATTTTGCAGCGCCAGTAGATAAATGCGCTCGTTGCTTTCTCGCGCGGGCCAGAAAATAAAGTTTTCCCCCACCAAAGCGTTGAGCAACCGCCGGGCCGCCTGTCGTTTGCTTTTCAAAGCCTGGCCCAGCTCACCCTGCTGCTTTTCCACCTCCTGAATCTCCGTCTGGAGAGCCTGCTGACGTTTGCTCAACTGCTCGGCCTGGCGAAATAGCTTTTCCGAAAGCCGGCGGGCCCGCACCCCTTCAACTTTCAACTCGGAAACCTGCAGGCTGGTATCCAGAGACCGCTCCCAAAGGTGCTCCACCTCTTCCCAGAGGCTCATCTTGCGCGAACTTTCCCGCTCGTAATAGGTGGCCGCTTCCTGATATTCTTTCTGGGCTCGTTCCAACTCGTGTTTTTTCCTGCGGATCTGGCGCTCCAGCTCTTTCTGCTCATCTTTCTCTCGCGCCAGGTTCATGGCTTCCTCAAGTAGCTTCAACTCCGATTGCACGCTGAGCAAGCGGTGTTCCATGGCCCCCATGCGCGAGTAAAGATCGCTTACGAATATGCGCTGGCTTTCAAAAGTTGCTACCGCTTCATAGGACTTGTTCTCGATTTCCGAACCATCGGCCAGCAACTGCGCCGCCCGATCCTCATATTCGCCCGCTCGATATAGCAAGGAAATGGCTTTTTTCTGGGTGGACTCCGCCCGGAAGGCAACCATGTTGGCCTCGGTCTGGAGCTGCTCTAGCCGTTCGTTGAGTTCTTCCAGCCTGGTATAAAGCTGGCGCAATTCTCCCCACCACTGCTGAAAAGAAGCGGACTGGACGAGCTGTCTAATTTCCCGCAACCAGAAGGCTTTCATGTCTTTTTCCCCGCATGGTCATGCAATCAGCTTCCGGGAGCGAGAATGAATGGATAGGTAACCACTGTCTCTCCGCCTTCTGTCTGGGGGAAGCGAATGGCTTTGATCTGAGCAGCGATGCATTCACCCAGTTCGGGATCACCGGTGGTGTTCTCCACTACCTTGGCGTCGATCACCTTCCCACCCGGATGGATGGTGAAGCGGATGACAATCTTGCCCTTCAGATCAGGATTGCGTTTCAGCTTTCGCTCGTAGCAGTGTTGTACGCCGCCGATTCTACGCTGTATGGTCTTTACGATTTCCTGCTGATCGCGTGAATCGGAATCGAATTCCTCCAGCGCCGCCGAAGTCACCCGGGCCACCACCCTGGCCTCCTGCTTTTGCGCTCCGCCCTGACCGGCTCCACCTACCACACCGCGCGTGCCCAGATCCTGCAGCGAGGCCGCCTGGGTGGCGCCGTCAAAACCGCGCGAGCCAGTGGCACCCGCCGAAGCCGCCACATCCAACCCGCCGATGCCGGCGAACTCGTCGCCCCCGGCGCCTCCACCCCGACCCTCGCTGAAGACGTCGGCCACCGCGCCGCCGATGGCCACTCCCTCGCCGCGGGCTCCCAGCACCTTCAGCAAGCCGCGCCCGGCTACTTTCTTCTCCATGGCCACCCGCTGAGCCGCTGCGCGCGCCTGGGCATCGGCCGGACTTTCCGGCCCAGCTTGCTGCTCCTTGGCCTGATTCTTTTTCTTTTTGTTCTGCTGCTGTTGCTGGCCTTCGCCGGCGCCGGGCCCCGGGCCCTCTTCTTTAGGTTTGGACATCTCTTTGTCGGGCATGATCATTTTGGCGAAGCGATCGGGGATGTCCTCTATGGTCATTTCCTTCTTTACAATGGGTACGTTAGCCGACCAGATCCACATCACCACCATGAAGGTCATGGTAAAACCAAAGCTGGTGGCATATGGCCAGTCGATGTTTCTGGTCCAATAGCCTCGCACCGCCTGGGGCAGCTGGGGACGAGAAGGCTCGGGGGGCGGCTTTACAAATTGAAACAGTATTACGAAATCTCCGATGACCACCCGGCCCTTAGAAGCCGGGTTGAGCATTAACTGATACAGAGACCCGCTGCGTATCACCCCGGGTTGAGTCTTAATGGCCTTCAGATCGGCTGCCGCCTCATCACCCACCGAAAGACGGCCGGTCATCTGGTCATCGAAAACCAGGAAATAATCGTTACCGCGCAGGTCGAAGAGAGTAAACACATCGGGCACCGACGGCGACGGCAGAACAATGGTATTGCTGGCTTCTTTGCCAACGGTCACTGGGGTGCGCTTGCGCACGAGTTTCTCTTCGATGATTTTACCCTCGCGGATGACTCCGATTCTCAGGATATGGTCTTTGGCGAACTGTGACATGTTCCCCTACCCGGTTTACGACGAACCCTGGTTCTTTATCACCGCGAATTTATATTGCCCGTACTCGGCCTGACCGGCGGTATAAAGCACTTCGGTAAGCAAGCGGAAGGGCACTCGCTTGTCGGCGATAATGGTGACCATACCCTTGAACTGCAGCTCCTGGCGCTGGCTATTATAGCGGGCGATCATTTTTTCCTGATCGGCCTTTTTCTGCAGCACTTCCATCAGCGGCACGATCACCATGCTATTCGGATTGGAATCCTGCTTGTACTGCGGCTTTACTTGAAAATCGGAAATTTCCGCCACCTTGACGTTGTCCACCAGGATGGAACGCAGGGAAATGGCTATCTGAATGGCCTTCTGCGGAGGCAGTTTGGTGTCGGATCGGGGAAGCTGGGTGTCTTCAGTGGGCTGAATTTGCACCGGGTCGGTAGAATAGTCTTTAAGCAACGACACCAGCACGCAGGTAAAAAGCGCCATTGCCGGGAACATATTTAGGCTTACCGGCCGGTATTGGGCCGTCTTTATTCTTTTCTTTGGCGGAAGCGCTTGAGCGGCGTTGTTTTCTTGAGCCATGGTCGTTCCTCGACTAGGCGATCTCCGGCACCAGGATCACGTCGTAGAAGAGATTGCGCCCTTTGTACTGCCGGGTGGCATCCATAACCTTTACCAACACCTCGTAGGGAATGTCCGGCTGGGCGTAAATAAAAATTCGGGTCTCGTCCGGAAACTCGTTCTTTATCTTTATCATCTCCGAAGTGAGTTTGGCGGTATCGTAGCAACTTACCGGCGGCGGGATATTTCGCGCCAGAGCATCCCGGCAAGCGGCATCGTCAGTCTTGAGCGGGATGGTAGGCGTGGCTTCACCGCTCTTTTGCTCGCCGCCTTGCTCTGTCCCACCCAGCACGCCGCCCACACCGGCGATGAAAAACCCTTTATGGGTGATGCCCACGGTAAGGTTGAGCTGCTTTTTCTCTTCCTGTGGTTCTTGCTGCTCGATGCCGGCAGCCAGCAGCGGATCCTGATAACGGGGAGCATTTACGTTAATGACGCCTATTTCGGCCAGCCCGGTGGAGGTAAACAGGATGTAGGAAACCAGACTGAAGATGATGTCCATGTAGGGCACGATGTCCAGATCCACCGGCTCCATAGCCGAACGGGAACGTTCAGATGGTTTCTGCGCCATTTGTTCACTCCTGCCGGCGAACGATTGCTATAGACAACCGGCGGCGGTTCAGGTTTCTTGATCCGACCGTGCTCCTTATCTTTCAGCCGCCGAACCGCCCCTTAACCTGGTTATCAACATGTTCTCCAGTTTGACTGAATACTGATCCAGCTCGTCTATGATTTTCTTGGTCATGTTGGTAAGAACCATGTGCCCTAGCATCAGCAGCACGGCGATGCTCAAACCGAAGGCGGTGGTGTACATGGCCTCGGCAATACCCTGGGCCAGCACCTTGGCCTTCAGCTCCGCGCTGACCGCGCCTACCGCGCCGAAGGCGTGAATCAGACCGGTGATGGTACCCATCAGGCCCAGTAGGGTGGCCAGGTTGGCCAGCTGAGCCAGGTTGCCGGTACGTTTCTGCAGCACCGGAACGATTTCCAGAGTAGCCTCCTCGATGGCGTTGCGGATTTCCACGTCCCCGCGGTTGGCCCGGGTCAAGCCAGCCTTGACCACCCGGGGCAGGGCGGCGGCGGGGGCAGCGTTACAAAGCTTGATGGCCCGCTCGATATCGTTGGCCATGATGAGCTTTTGAATCTGGGCCATGAAAGCATCGGCGTTTACGTTGTAGCGGAAGAAGATAAAGATAACCCGCTCGATGATTATCGCCAATCCCCAGGCCAGGGTGACGCAGTTGACGTATTGAAAAGTACCGCCAGCTTCGAAAAAGTTGGCGATGGAACTCATCAACCCGCCGTCATCGGCTGCTCGGGCCAGAGTAGGAAACATCAGCATCGCCAGCGCCAGCACACCTTTGGAAAACACTTTGTTCGACATAGACAATTCCTCCGCTAAAATGGTGCTTTCTTTGCCGATTCTTCTATTTTCGGGGTAAGCTTTTCTTCCAGTTTCAAACCTTCGAAATTAAGTTCCGAGCGGGGAAGCAAATACCACACCTCCGGCTTCTGGATCTTGCCTTCCACCCGGGTGACTTCTTTTATTACTACTTGTTTAACCTGCTGGCCTTTTTTCTCCGGAGCGGCAGCCAACAAAAGGGCCCAGCCGGCCAGCCACAACATCACCCGAATTATTCGTTTTCCAACCATTTCTGCACCGTTATATTAAAATATTCACATCCGGTCAAGCATATAACCTATTTGTCATCTCCGCCCAGTTTGCTTCCTTCTTCTACCGGCGCCTCTTCCTTTCCTCCAGGCAGCTTGTCCTCGCCGACCGGCTGCGTCACGGGTTCGTCTTTCGCTCCGGGCAGTTTCTCCTCCGCGGCCTGCTGCGCCGCTCTAGCGGCAGCTTCAGCCTGCTGACGTTTCTGTTCTTCTTCACGCTGGCGGGCCTCTTCCTGACGGCGCTTTTCTTCTTCTTTGGCCTTCTGCCGTTCTTCGTCTTTCAGCGCCCGCTGGTATTTTTTTTCGGCTTCCTGAACGTAAGCCGAGAGCTTGGCCAGCTTTTGCTCCTGCCGACACTGGTTCAGCTCTTCTGCGGCCAGTTTGTATTTTTGCGACTTGGTGTAGCCTTCGATCTCGTCGTCCAAATAGAGCAGCCCCAGATTGCAATGCACCGCATCAGCCTGGGGATTTATGGCCAAGGCCTGGCGGTAGGCTTCTTCTGCTTCCTTGAATTTCTGTGCGCCGCGCAGGGCGTTGGCCAGATTCAGCATGGCTTCGAAAAAGGTACCGTCCACTGCCAAAGCGGCCCGGAACTGCTCCACCGCAGCTTCGTAGTCGTGAGCCCGGCTGAACATCACACCCAGATTGTTGCGGGCCTCCAACATTGCCGGATCCAGTTCGACCGCCTTCTTGAAAGAAGCGATGGCCGAGGTGTTGTCGTTCATGTCCAGATAGAGAAATCCCAGCCGGTTGTAGATGCGAGCATCACTTTCGTCTATGGACTTAGCCTTGAGCAGAATTCTCTCCGCCAGCTCCAGCTTTCCCCAGAGATGATAGGCCCGGGCCAGCTGTAGCATGGCTTCGACGTGCCGTTCTTCGACGGCCAGAACTCCCTTTAGCTGCTCCGCCGCCTCGCTATACTTGCCCAGCTCCATCATCACCTTAGCCAGCTGTATGCGCAGAGCCAGATCCCGGGAAGCGGCGTTCGCGGCCGAGGTGATCACCGATAGCGCCTCCTGGCCTTTTGACTGACGCAGTAGCATATTGGAAAGGTTTATCGCCGATTCCCGGTGGCCAGCCAAAACCCGCAGCGCCTGGCGGTAGGCCGAAGCGGCCTCCTGCTGGCGGCCGGATTTTTCCAACAAGACTCCCCGATTGTAATAGCAGGGAGCGCAGGCCGGCTGACGGGCAATGGCTTTGTCCAAAAGCGAAAGCGCGCCGCTGAGGTCGCTAGCCGCATTGGCGGAGGCTTCCACCAACAGACGAGCCGTTTCTTCTTCGAGCGGCGGTGGCTGGCTTTCGACTGGCTTTTCCTCGGCGGCCGGCGGCGCTTTTTCTTCCAACGGAGCCGGTGCCGGCTGTGATTCAGTCGCGGGCGCGGCCGGGGCCGGCTCTTCTACCGGGCGCGGCGCCGGAGCCGATGCGCATCCGCTGAGCAACGCCAGGGCCAAAGCGGCTAATAGCCAAGCGCAGCGATTCATTTGCCCTCCGCCTTTTCGCCTACCTGGGCCGCCTGCAACAACGGCAGCGGTGCATGGCGGTCGACGACCAGAGATTCCAGTGGTTTTTTCTGCAGCGGATATTGCAACGGTTCGTAACGATTCAGACTCTCGTAAGCGAGATCGGTCCATTCGTTGACTAGCTTCAACTCGCGCGACTTTTCCATGGTGACCTGGTATGCAGCCACCGCCTTCTTTATGGGCGCCTCGGCCAGCTCTTCCAGCTTTGATTTGTAAAGGTCGCACTCTTCTTCGTTAAGGCCGCGGGGGCAGGGACCGCCGGTAAGCACGTCGGCGAAATTCTGGTAGAGATAACCCAGCCGGTAGTATGCGGCCAGCGTCCACTGCACTCGCTTATAGGGAAACACATTTTTATACATATTTTCCATGCGCTTTAGCGCCTCGGCCTTGTCTACCAGCGTCTTTTTCAACTTAGCCTGGGGCACGTCGAAGGTGATGCGTTCGTAGCCTTTGAGAGCCATCTCCGCCAGGCGGAAGGCAGCCTGCGCCGCTTCCTCGGCCGCCGGCCCACCCGGAGGCAGCTTGTAGGCGTCAAAGTTTTTCAGCACTTCCTGACAGACCTTGCGCGTCTTTTCGGTGTCTTTCAATTCGCTCTGGGCGTAGCAAATGCGACCCAGGGCCATTACCAGTCGCTCGCGCTGTGCCGGATCGCGCCCGTAACGTTTCCAGAATCGTTGATAGAGCTCGATCTCCTCGCGGTAGGCCTTGGCTTTTTCCAAGACCTTTCCGGCGTGAAAGAAATTTTCGGCTGCATCCGGCCGATCGGGGAAAAGGGTGGCATAACGCTCGTAGATCTGCGCCGACTTTTTATACTGGCGATCACCTTCCAGGGCCAGGGCGGCGTTGAACATGGCGTCGGCCCGGAATTTTGAACCGGGATAGTTTTCGACCAGTTTGAGATAATTAGCTACCGCTTGGTCAAAGTCGTAGCTGGCTTCAGCGCTTCCGGCCATTAAAAACAGGGCCTGGTCGGCAAATTCGCTCTTTGGATACTCGGCCACGATGCGCTGATAGATCTTGCCCGCGGCCCGCGGCCGATCGGACCAGGTGTAACAAATGGCGGCGTTGTTCAGCGCCTTGTCGGCGCTGGCATGTTTGGGGTCTTCGTCTACCAAACGGATGAACTCGTCGGCGGCGGCGTCCAGTGACTTTCTGGCCTCGGCCCCCTGACCCTTGTCGAGGAGTTCTTTACCCTGCTGCATCAGACCGGTGGCCTTGTTGAAGCGGGCGCCCAGCTCGAATTGGCGCAGCATGGATTTCTGCTGCGGATCGCGCGAGAGAGCGGCCAGTTTGCGGCTCCACAACTCCACCTGGGACCAGTCTTTGGTCATTAGGTGACTTTCGATAATCAGGTTGATGGAGCTGGTTACCAGGTCATCGCGGCGGCTGTTGGCCACGATACCCGAAAAGATCTCCCGTGCTGGTTCGAAGTGATCGTAAGCGTAGTAGATCTGGCCGGCCTTGAAAAGCATGTCGCCGGCGTGCTCGTTCTGGGGCAGTTTTTCGGCAAAGGCGCGATAGGCGTCGATCTGCTTCTGGCGCAGCGGGGGAATTTCCCGGGGCTGCAGGGGTAGATTTTCCGGCCGGTCCTTGCTGGTGTAGAGCTTGAGCGGCTCGAGCTGGCCATCGCCTTCGGCCTTGCGGGCCAGATTCTCATAGGAAAGCACCACCGCCGCGGCGGCATCGGCCAGATATTCGTTGCTTTCGAGGCTGTCACGCACCTTCAGATAGGCCTCGGCAGCCTTTTCAAAATCCAGCGAATAGTAATAGCACTCGGCCAGGTAGAAGGTCAGCTTATAGTTGTCGCGCGAGCCGGGAAAAGCCTGCAGATAATCGCCGTAGACCTTGGCCGCCAGCCGGTATTCCTCCTGGGCCTCCTGCGGCCGGTTCTGCTCCTTTAGCTTCTGCGCCAGGGTGTGATGGCGTACCGCCGCGGTGTACATGGCGTTCTCGGTAAGTTTGTCGGCCAGGGCGATAGCTTCTGGATCCTGGCTGTTGGCCTTGCGCCACTCAGAATTGGCTCCCAGCGCTGCCACCATTTCTTCCTGCGCCTGGGCCGCCTGATCGCTCTGGCGCAGCCGGTAGTAGGCGTCCACGATAGAGGCCAGTAACTTGGGATTGTCCCGATGCAGAGGATAGCGCCGGATGGCTTCTCGCCAAGCGCTAACGGCGTTCTCGTAAGCACCCAGAGTGAAGTAGGTCTCCCCTAGCTTACGGAAGAATTCGCCGTCGTAATTGCGCCCGCCGCGAGCCGCAAAAAAAGCCTTGGCGTTTTCCACACCTCCGCCCGACCAGGCCTCTTCGGCGAAGGAGATGGCCAGATACTGCAACGCCTCGCCGCGCAGCTCGCCCCGATCAACCTCACCCTCTTCGCCCTCTTTCTTCCCGGCGTCGGCCCAGACGATCAGTTTGTCGAAGTTGTCCACTGCTTCTTCGAAGCGGTCCAGCTTGTAGTAAGTCCAGGCCAGCTTGTATAGCGCCTTGTCGTACATGCGCGAGTCAGGAAACTCAAGCACCTTCTGGTAGGCCACCAGCGCCTGTTCCAGACGGTTGGGATCATCGAAGTAGGACTCGCCCAGACGGGTATAGACCTCGGGAACCAGTTTGCTCTGGGGAAAGCGGCGCAGGAAAGCCTGGTAGGTCTGCTGGGCCTGCTCGGCCTCGCCCTGCTCCTGTAGGCTGTAGGCCAGCAGATAATAGGCCCCGTCAGAAAGCTCGTAGTCGGGAAACTTGCGCACCAGTTTTTGCAGTAGCTCAATGGTGCGTTCAAAATGCTGTCGCGGCGGCTGGGGTTCGACTTTCAGCTCGCCGCGGTTGAAGGCCGCCAGCTTCTGCTGGTAGTTCTCCTCCTCAGCGGAATAATCTAGCTTGGACTTTTCGTAATGCAGTTCGGCCAAGCGCCACAACGCCGAAGGGGTGTAGCGTGGTGAATCTGGATACCGCGCCAGGAATCTTTCGAAAACTTCTATGGCGCGCAAGCGCA
>Ga0068707_1001783_pt1 | contig 15106 bp, 11 predicted proteins | sample YNPNPMetaG_FD_66600 | JGI IMG/M metagenome (GOLD analysis project Ga0068707, IMG submission 66600) | Anoxygenic and chlorotrophic microbial mat microbial communities from Yellowstone National Park, USA - YNP NP MetaG | ecosystem: Environmental > Aquatic > Thermal springs > Hot (42-90C) >...
AGGGAAAGAGCATCCATCTTTTCCGCCGGGCCTTCGCCCTGGACGACAGCGGAAACACCTACCAAAGCTGCGATCTGAACCGGCCTTTGGAAGTGCCGGGCGGTTACCGGATTTCCGGCGATCGCTTCGCCGAGGAGGTCCAGCGGCGCTACTGGGAGAGGTTCTGGATGTACGCCTTGGACGAAAAGAGCCGCGCCGCCGACCGGGTCAAGAACGCGCAGATCGAGGCCCCGGGCAGCCGCTTTCTGCCCGAAAAGATCTATCGCCTCATTCTAGAGCGCGACGGCGGTTTGCGCATCGAGGCCCGGGACATACCGGAAATACTGAAAGGTGAATCTATTGGCCGCTGAGCCGGTCAAACCGGCTGCAAAGGCAAACAGCCATGAAAGCGAAAATTCTGCTGAGCCTGCTTTAGTTTCGAGCGGCGGCGGCGGGCGAGCCTCCACCGGTGGTGGCGGTTTTCCCGCTGGAAAACCGAGGGACTTCGCTCAACCGCCAGGAACTGGAGGCGCTGGGGGAATTTCTGGCGGTAAAGCTGGGCGAATCCGGCCGGTATCAGATCATTCCCAACGAACAGATCAAGTCCCGCCTCAACGCCCAGCGCGCCGAGTCCTACAAGGAATGCTACGAACAGAGCTGCCAGATCGAGCTGGGGCGGGAGCTGGCCGCCCAGTACACCGTTTCGGCCAGCCTCAGCCGAGTGGGCAACCAGTGCCTGATCACCGCCGCCATGTACGACCTGCGCAAGGCGGCCACCGAAGGCACCGCCACCGCCCGCGGCGAATGCCATGCCGACGCCTTGGTGACAGCGCTGGAGGGGGTGGCGATAAAACTTTCATCATCCGGCTCCTCCCCAGCCCCGCCGGCGGACATGGCCTCCCATCCGGAAAGCCGGCCAGCACCCTGGCCTCCGGCACAGCTCGCGCCTACGCCCGCGGCGCAGCCGGTTATTTACATGCCACCCCGGCGGGAAAAGAACGCGGTCATAGCCCTGCTCTGGGGCTTGTTGTTTCCAGGAGGTGGCCTTTACTACAGCGAACATTACGTCTGAAGCACCGTTTATCTGCTGAGCTTTTTCGGCAGCGTCACAGCCGGTATCACCATAGCGCAGCAATCCACTGACATCGGTTACTTTGCCCTAGGCTTTGGGGTGGCGGCGCTCATAGACCTGGCGGCCATCATCCACGGCATGGTGGCGGCCGCTAGCTGGAAAGACCCGGCCTATGAAAGTTTGCAAAAAACCATGACATCTTATCTATCCGCGCCTCAAGGTCTGCTCTTTCGACCCGCCCTACCACCACCGGCTGCATCGTCAGCGGCCTGGCTTTTTCCAGTGTTTAGCGCTAGTTTCTAAGACCCCTGAAAACATCGATGTTGCCTGGCGGTTATTTCAGTGCTAATCGATTTTGTTACTCGGCACGGCATGGCAAAAAATGAAAAATTATTGCAACCCGGTTACAGCCGAATGACAGCTCGAAGCGTCTGTTTTGCATTTTTGCTGACCTGGCTGGTGGTCGCTCCGGCAGCCGCGCTGAACCCGGACCGCCGCATAACTCGGTACATACTCGATGCTTACGGCCTAGAACGGGGCCTGCCACAGAATACGGTAAACAGCGTGATACAAACCCGCGATGGATACTTGTGGGTTGGAACGCAAGAGGGTCTGGCTCGCTTTGATGGGGTGAACTTCGAGTTGTTCACTACCAAAAATACCCCGGTTTTCACCAGCAATTTTATCCAGGTTCTTTTTCAGGACTGCGAAGAAAGACTCTGGGTTGGCACCAACGGCGGCGGTGTCTATCTGAAAGACCGCAAAGGATGGCGCAGATACGACCAGAAACAAGGGCTCGGAAGCTCGGTGGTTATGGCCTTTTGCCAGGACCACCAGGGCCGAATCTGGCTGGGGGCGGAAGACGGTTTGTATTATCTCGAGGGGGAGCGCTTTTTACGAAAAGAGCTTTCCGTAGGGGAAAAAACCTTCGGCGTGCGTGCCCTGCTTGCAGACCCAATGGGTGGGCTCTGGGTGGGAACGTACGGCCAGGGGCTTTACTACATCCAGGGGGACAAGATTTTCCGCCACGACCGGACCCAGGGACTGGTCGACGATGTGATAATTTCTCTTCTCAAAGACGCTTCCGGACGCATCTGGGCGGGCACATACTCTAGCGGGCTTTTTTACCTGGATGGGGACAGATGGCGGCAGGCCTGGTCCGACTCCGGACAGGAAACCAACCGCATCATGGCTCTACACCGCGACCGCCAGGGAAGTCTTTGGCTAGGAACCTACGGCGGTGGATTGGCGCGCTACAGTCGGGGTCGCTTCGAATTCTGGAACGAACAATCCGGTTTTCCTTCCAATATCGTCATGTCCATAGCAGAGGATCAAGAAGGCAACCTGTGGATCGGGACGCTGACCGCCGGCTTGATCCAGCTGCGCGACGGCAAGTTTTTCACTTTGGGACAGCGTGAAGGACTTGCCGCGGAAGTGGTCATGACCATCAGGGAGGATTCCACTGGAGCGTTGTGGCTGGGCACCACCAGCGGCGGGCTGAACCGCATCCGGGGCGAGGAAATCACCCATTTCGGAAAAGAGCAGGGGTTGCCCAGCGAGCAGATACTCAGCTTGCAAGAAGGCCAGGGTGGAAGGTTGCTTGTCGGTACCAACACCGGCCTGGCCATATGGGACGGTCAGCGTTGGGAGACCGTCAGCATACCAGGGCGGGTCAAAACACCGCTGGTTTTCACCATACTCGAACAGGAAGATGGTTCGATCTGAGTCGGCACAGACGGCGGTGGCCTGATGCGGCGCTATGCCGACGGCCGGTGGGAGAGCTTTTCTACCGAAAACGGTTTTCCCCACAATTTCGTGCGCTACCTCATGAAAGACAGCCGGGGGAATTTCTGGATTGGCACCTCCGGAGGCCTGGTGCGGATGAACTCTGCCGGCCTGAAATTCTGGAGAAAGGAACAGGGCCTACCCAGCAATCTGGTGCTGGCCATTTACGAAGTGGCCGGAGGTGACCTACTGGTGGGAACGCTTTCCGGCCTGGCTCTGGTAAGAGAAACGGAAGAAGAAATTTCTATTTATTCCAGCCCGCATTTTCAAGAAAGCGCGCTGTGCATTCTGGAGGATCAGCGGGGATATCTGTGGATGAGCAGCAATCAGGGTCTACTGCGGGGAGAGCGGGAAAAGGTGCGGGAGGCTTTGCTTCGGGGACAAGAGCCACAGCTAGAGCGCTTCGGGCTGGCCGACGGCATGCGCAGCGCCGAATGCAACGGTGGCAGCCAGCCGGCTTGCTGGAAAAGCCGTGACGGCAAATTGTGGTTCGTCACGGTGAAGGGCGCGGTGGCGGTCGATCCGGAATACCTTCCCAAGAATTCGGTTCCGCCCCCGGTGCATATCGAAAAGATTATTGCCGACGGAAGGTCTTTTGACATCTCCGAACCGGTGATTCTGCCCCCGGGCACTTTTCGGTTGGAGATTCATTACACCGCTTTGAGTTTCGTAGCTCCACAGAAAGTGAACTTCCGCTATCGTTTGCAGGGGTACGACCGCGAGGAGATCCAGGCCTCCAACCGGCGGGTGGCCTATTACACCGGGCTGCCGCCGGGAAACTACCAATTCCACGTTTCAGCCTGCAACAACGATGGTGTGTGGAACGAGAGGGGAGCGACCATTCTTCTTACGCTAAAGCCATTTTTCTACCAGACCATCTGGTTCCGGGTGCTCATGGCGCTGCTGGCCCTTTCGCTGGCAAGCGGTGGATACTGGTTGCGGGTAGTAAGCCTAAAACGCCGGCAACGGGTGCTAGAAAAACTGGTGACACAGCGCACCTTGGAACTGATCGAGGCCAACAAAAAACTGGAGATGCAAAAGGAGGAGCTACTGCTGGCCAACCGCACTCTGGAAAAAATTTCCACCATAGACGCACTGACTGGCGTGGCCAACCGCCGGCGCTTCGACGAGGTTTTCGAGTTGGAATGGCGCAGGGCCCGGAGAAACGAAAGCTGGCTCAGTCTGCTTATGATAGACGTGGATTTCTTCAAGCGCTACAACGACAATTACGGCCACCATCAGGGAGATCAATGCCTGCGACGGGTGGCCAACGCATTGAGCGATGCCATAAAGAGGCCTTCCGACTTGGTGGCCCGCTACGGAGGCGAGGAATTCGCGGTCGTTCTTCCGAGTACCGATCCGCAGGGAGCGCTGGTAGTGGCGGAACGTCTGCGCCAAGCGGTGGCAGCCCTAAACCTGACACATGAATACAACGAAGCAGCCGGGCGGGTTACGATAAGCGTAGGTGTGGCATGTTTGGTTCCCTCATCTGGCAACAATCCCGCCGATCTTTTGCTGCAAGCGGATGAGGCACTGTATGAGGCCAAACGTTCCGGTCGAAATCGCGTTCATGCAAAGAATCAGACCACGAATTTGTAGCCTTCTTACCCGACAAGCTAGTGTTTTTTCTCTAGTTGCTACGGGTGGCTTTTGCGGGCAAACTCAAAATCATGAAAACCAATGGCGCGCATCCCGGCTGGCACGGTCTGGGTGTTTTCATGGTGGTCGGCTGGCTGGTGGCGCTGGGCTTGAATTACCAGCGCCCCAGCGGTTCCGCTGCCAGGCCTCTGGAAAGCCTGGTGGCCGCAGCCGAGCTTTCACGAGAAGAAGGTTGGTTCGGTCTTTATTTGGGGGGTAAAAAGGCCGGCTGGCTGCACCAGAAACTCGAGCCACACCCCGCAGGTTACCGCCTCCTGCAGGAGAGTCTGCTTCAGGTAGCGCTGGACAAAATTACCTACCAGATAAAAAGCATGCTTACGGCCAGCGGTGGTAAAGAAGGTGAGCTGCGCCAGTTCGATTTGCAAATATCCGGGCCGGTGGAGATGAATCTTGCCGGCCTGTGGCACGAGGGACGCCTGGAACTCAGCGGGGCTTTTCACGGGGAGAAATTCTCCCGAACGCTGGAGTTGGCGCGTCCCGCTTTGGTAGAGCTGCTTCTTCCCCAGCTTCTGGCCCGACAAGAACTTGCGCCCGGAGAACGTTATTCGGTGGAGACCTTCGATCCGCAGAACCTGGTCCAGAGCCGGCTCACGGTGGAGGTTCAGGGGCTGGAAGCGCTAAAGACCACGCAAGGGCTGCGTCAGGTGTATCGGGTAAAAGTCCTGGAAAGGAATCAGCAGCTTTGGCTGGACGCAGCCGGCCGGCTGTGGCGCGAAGAGAGCGAAGAGGGGTTTTTGCTGGTAAGGGAAGACGAAAAGTCGGCACAGCTTCTCGAAGGGTCAGCGGAAGGAAACGAGCTACTGCGCAATCTTGGGAAATTTTTGGAAGGTGCTTCTAGGCAATGATTACCATTGAAAAGCTGGTCAAGAGATTCGGCCGATTCACTGCTGTGGATGGGCTCGATTTGAAAGTTCCAGCAGGACAGGTGTTCGGTTTTCTCGGCCCCAACGGTGCCGGCAAGACCACCACCATGAAGATCATGGTGGGCTTGATGCGGCCCAATTCCGGGCGGGTGATGATCGATGGAATAGACGTGCACCGCCATCCGCTTCAGGCCAAGCGCATCCTGGGCTTTGTGCCCGACCAGCCCTTCGTCTACGAAAAGCTGACCGGTCGGGAATATCTTTTTTTCCTGGGGGGGCTCTATCGTCTGCCGGGGAAAGTTATCGAACGTCGGGCAGGGGAGCTTCTCCAACTTTTCGGTCTTAGCGCCTGGGCGGAGGAGCTCATCGAAGGTTACTCGCACGGCATGCGCCAGCGGCTGGTTATGGCCGGAGCGCTTCTACACGAACCGAAAGTTTTCATCACCGACGAACCCATGGTGGGACTGGACCCTGCCGGGGCCGAGCTGGTAAAGGGGTTGTTTCGCGATTTCGCCCGCCGGGGCGGCTGCGTGTTTCTGTCTACCCACACCCTGGAAGTGGCCGAACAGCTGTGCGATCGGGTAGGCATCCTGCATCAGGGGCGGCTGGTGGCCGAAGGTTCGCTGGAAGAGATCCGCGCCCTGGGAAAGGCGCCAGGCGAAAACTTGCGAGAGCTTTTCTTCCAGCTAACCTCGGGCGCTCCCGGCAATTGAGATTCTAGCCATGACCGCCGAGCTGAAGACCTTCCTTCTCCTTCTGCTCCCTAAAGTGGCAGGGGCCCGTTTTTTATGGAAGGGAGCCAGGTTCTGGCGCTCGCTTCTGTGGGTGGCATTGGGTGTAGCCACCGCCCTGGGCATCGAAGCTCTTTCGGTCTGGTTTTTGCGCCGCACTCTTTCGGTGGAACTGGTAGGGCCGTTTATTCCCAGGCGTTTGTTGACTCTGGTTGTAGTGGTGCTGGCAGCGGTGCTGGCGGTATCGACGCTCATCAATTCTTTCAGCACTTTCTTTCTCTCCAGAGATCTACCCCTGCTAATCTGGACTCCGGTTCCGGCCGGGCCGCTTTTTTTCGCCCGCCTGGCGGAAATGCTGGTGCATTCCTGCTGGATGGTGCTACTTTTCAGCCTGCCGGTGTTCGTGGCTTACGGGCGGGTTTATCAGGCGCCGGCGTCGTACTACCTGGCACTTACTCCACTTTTGGTGTTTTTTTTCCTCATCGTGGGCGCCATGGGGGCAGTTCTGGCATTGATTATGACCGCACTGCTTTCGGCCCGACGCTCGCGCGATCTGGTGCTGATGCTGGCGGTGGTGGGCTTTGTGATTCTTTATCTGGCGCTTAGGCTGGCCCGGCCGGAAAGACTCTTGGAAGAGGATTCGTTCGGCAGCATGATGGAGTTTCTCAACCTCTTCCAGGCGCCCGAGGCCTGGTACCTTCCCAATCGCTGGCTGGCCGACCTGCTCTGGGCCTGGCTGCGGCACAAACCCCTGCCATGGATCGAGCTTTGGAACCTTTTTTTTACCGCCGGAGCGCTGTGCGCCTTTTGCGGCTGGCTGGGCGGCTGGCTCTACTGGCCGGCCTACAGCCGGGCCCAGCAGGGTCAGGTGCGCGGCGATAATGCTTCGAGCCGTCGACCCCGTCGGCTTTTGGGAAGCTGGCTGGATGGCCTGGGAAGAGTCAGTTTGGGAGGAACGCTTCTGGTAAAAGACCTGCGTGTTTTTCTACGCGACCCGGCGCAGTGGACCCAGCTGGTGCTACTGGGGGCGCTGGGAGCGGTATACCTGCTAAACTTTGTTTACCTGCGCCACGCCAACTTGGGCTGGTTCGTGCTTTATACGGTAAATCACGTTCTGATGGGCCTGGTGCTGGCGGGCATTGCCGTGCGTTTCGTTTTCCCGGCGGTGAGCCTGGAGGGACGGGCCTGGTGGCTAGTGCGAGCGGCACCGGTGGATCTCGGCCGTTTTCTCCACAGCAAATTGATAAACCATCTGGTGCCGTTGGGCCTGCTGGCGATGGCGCTGGCGGCGGCCTCGGCGATTATCATCGACGTGCCGCTTATTTTTGGAGTGATTTCGGTGGCCCTGGCCCTTGCCCTGGCCTGGGGGGTGTGCACCCTGGGGGTGGGCCTGGGCGCCTGGCGGCCGCGTTTTACGGCGGAAAACCCGGCCAAGATTCCCACTGGCGCCGGCGGCATTGTTTACATGCTAAGTTCGATAGCCTTCATTTTGGTGGAGTTGCTGGCCACGGTCTATCCCACTTTTGTCCTTTACCAGCTACCCCGAAAACTGCATCATCCCATAGCGCGTCCCGACTGGTTCATCTCCTCACTAGCGGTTTTTATCTTTGTTTTGCTCGCGGCAACGATTTTACCTATGTGGCTGGGCCGACGGGAGCTGGAAAAAGACCAGCACTTCTAGGCCTGCCAGTAAATTCTAAAAGTCAGAAAAAAATCAACCCGCCTGAATGACAAAGCGGATGTTGTACTTACAGATTTGAATGACGTCGCCGTGCGACAGCTTGTGTTTGGAGATCTGCTCGCCGTTGAGCCACACCCCGTTGGCGGAATTGAGGTCTTCTATAAACCAGCCGCTGCGTTCCTTGGTGATGACGGCGTGTTCGCGCGAGACGCCCGGATCGCGAAGTATATAGTCGCACTTGGAGCCCCGCCCGAGCAAAAACACACGTTTTCTTACGGGAATAGTTTCTCCACCGTCAACCTGGAAAAACAGCGCTTCTTCTGTGGCGGCGGGTACCGGAGCAGGCGCCCGGGGTGGTGGACGAGAAAGAGGCGGTTTGGATGAGGAAGGCGCCGCCTGAGGCATGCGTTCCATCTCCAGGCGGGTGGGCGGAGCCACCGGCACAGACTGGGGGCGAATATGACCGGTGCGTACCATAAGCTCGTAAAGACCAATGTTGACCAGCTCGTCTAGCCCTAGACCCGAGTCCTCCATTATCTGTTTCAGAGGCTTGGCCAGTTGCCGTTTGATTTCAATGGTTTTTCTAATTCCGCCCTGTTCCATGGCGCTTTCCATTGGCTTCTTTTTATTTTATTATCTCAACCATGCCCATGGATCAAGAAATTTGCCGAAATTTTTTCAGGAGGTAGCCATGGCTGGTCCGCGCCCAAAAGTAGTTCATTACAGTCGCGTTCCCGCCGAACCGGCGGGAGACGGGGCTTCCATACGCTGGCTGATCAACGAACAGGACGATGGCGCTCCCCATTTTCTGATGCGCCTGATAGAGGTAGCTCCCGGCGGCAACACCCCCCAGCATACCCATCCCTACGAACACGAAAACTTCGTGGTCGAGGGCCAGGGCAAGGTACTACTTGAGAACCAATGGTACGACATCGGCCCAGGAGAAGTGATATTCGTGCCGGCCGGCACCCTTCATCAATATGTAAACTCCGGAAAAGGCACCTTGCGTTTTTTGTGCGCCATTCCGGCGAAGAAATACCAGTCTTGAACTGCTTGAGCTGTGCGGCCCCACTGGAGGGCAAGAACGATTGGTATGCCTTGAAGCTGGAGCTGACCTCGGCTTTCGGCCCTCTGCAGGTTTCGGAAGAAGAACTGGCCACGGTAGAGGAAGAGCTGGCGCGGTTGCTCGAGGTGGCCGAGTCGCTTTCCGAAAGGCAACTTGCCGAAGAACAGGCCCGAATTTATTGCCGACGTTTTTATCCACTGTGCCGTAAATGCCGCGATGGTATTTTCCGCAGAATTTTTTGGGGCAAGGCTAGCGAATCTGAGCAGTGATGGTAAGGAGGTATGCCATGAAAAAACTAGCTCCGTTGGTAGCAGTTGCCGTACTGGCCGCAGGTTGCGGTTCTTCTAAAAAAGACTGCGGCGACTGCAGCCGGCTGGATAATTTCTGCGGCCGGGGCGTGTGCAATCAAACCACCTGGGAGTGCGAGCTGCAGCCATTGAACGAGGCTCAGGCTTGCGACGACCAGAACCTGTGCACCGAAAACGACGTCTGCCACCAGGGGAAATGCGAGGGCACGCCGCTCGATTGCAGCCAATACGACAGCGAATGTACAGTAGGAGTTTGCGATCACGGGGACTGCGTGCAGCAAAACCGCCCCGATGGCACCGAATGCCTTTCCGGGGCGGATGCCTGCCACGCCGGTCGCTGCCGGGAGGGAAAATGCCAGTCGGAGGCCTTAGAAAACAACACTCCCTGCAACGACGGCGACTGGTGTACGGAAAACGACGCCTGCCAGGAGGGAAAATGCACAGGAACCGCCCGCGACTGCTCGGATGAATTCGACTGCACAGAAGACGGTTGCGACAACTCCTTGAACGCCTGCACCCATACCGTAACCAGCGGCTGGTGCCTTATAGACAACCAGTGTTTAGCCCATGGCACCCCCAGCTTGCAAAATCCCTGCCTGGCTTGCTTTAGCGATCTGGATCAAACGAACTGGAGCTTCAACGACGGTGCAGCCTGCGACGACCAAAATCGCTGCACCGATAAAGACACCTGTCAGGGAGGCAACTGTCTGGGCCAGTCCATCGCCGGCTGCTGCCTTACCGACAGCGACTGCGCCGACGGAGTATCCTGCACCGCCGACGTCTGCGATCAGGGCACCGGCACCTGTTCCAATCCGCCGCTGTCCGGTTTTTGCCTGATTGCCGGAAGCTGCGTGGCCGAGGGCACGCTCAATCCCCAGAATTCCTGCCAGTCCTGCCAGCGTGACAAAGACCCCTACAACTGGAGCAACAATTCTCTTCCTTGCGACGATGGCCTCTTTTGCACCACCAACGACCTCTGCCAAGACGGCCAGTGCCGGGGCACCGAAGGACTGATCTGCGACGACAATCTGGAGTGCACCCAAGACGTTTGCGACGAAGGCGCCCAGGCTTGCCAGCACACGCCCAGCGCAGGTTGGTGTCTCATCGGCGGTGCCTGTTACCGCGCGAACGACGTAAATCAACAGAACGTCTGCCTCTATTGCGATCCGGCGACCAATCCATTCGACTGGAGTCCGCGGACCGGAAGCGTCGCCTGCGACGACAACAATCGGTGTACCGAGCAAGACAGTTGCCAGGACGGTCTATGCCTGGGAAAACCCATACCTAACTGTTGCACGAACGACAGCGAATGCAACGACGGACTGGATTGCACCCAGGATAGCTGCGAGGCGGCTTCCGGCACCTGCATTTACCAGACCCAAGCAGGCTGGTGTTTGATAAATGGCGTTTGCTATGCCGATGGCGCACCAAATTCGGCAAACCTCTGCCAGGCTTGTGTCGCCTCCAGATCCCAGACTAACTGGTCGCCGGCCAACCACCATGCCGACTGCCCGGGCGTGTGCAACTGGTGCGAAAACGGCGCCTGCGTGCCCATTGCCGACACCAACCAGGATCCTTTCGGAGAATGCCCGCAGTGCCGGGTATGTAATGGCGCCGGAAGTTGCCGGCCAGCTAGCGATGGCACCGATCCCAAAGACGAATGCGTTCTTTCTGAATGCACTCTCGAAAATTGCCTAAACGGCTCCTGTAACACACCCGTAGGCACCGCCTGCACCGATCAGAACGAAGCCGACTGCCAGGATGCCCTCTGTGACGGTCAGGGTTTGTGCGACCAGAGTTTCGCTCCGGAAGCCTCCGGACATGCCTGCGACGACGCGGACGTCTGCACCGCTTCGGACTTGTGCAACGCTTTTGGAAGCTGCGCCGGGCTGCCGGTGGCACCCGAACCCAGCCCGGCTTCTTCGGTTGCTGTAACCGCTTCCTGTCTTACCTACGGCACCGGCGCCACTTCGGTCGTTCGCGTCGATTTGCGCTCGACAAGTGGACAGCCCATTTCTGGAGCCACGGTGAATATAGAAGCCGACGAAGCATCTTTGACCTGGGCCGGGCCGGTTGTGGAATCAAGCACTGTACCGGGAGTTTATTATCGCCTGCTACGGGCTCCTGCGGTGGCCGTGCCTGGAGGTGACGCGGTGATCACTGTCACCGCCAGGACTGGAGGAGGCGCTTGTCAGTCTTCACTGGTTACTTTGAACACCCAGCCGGCAATCACCTTTGCCCAGCCCGCTACAGGCTCGACCGGGGGCTGCTCCATGGAGCACAACCTGCGGGTCAAAGTGATCGCCGCGGAAAACGGCGCACCTCTTGCCGGTGCCTACGTCATGGTAGGTAACGCCGAGGCGGCGGTTTTCGAAAGCGACTACGAAAAGGTCTTGGCCGGCCAGGCCACCATTCTCAACACCGGGCGTACCGACGCTCAGGGAATGGTCGAGTTTACCGATCACGGAAACGCCCTGGTCGGCCCGAAGATGGTGACCGCCGGCTTTGAGAACCGAAGCTACGTAAGTTACGTAGGCGTCGACGCCGCGGACCTGGTAATAGCCCTGGAGCCTATCACCGCCCGGCCGCAGATGGCCAAGATAGACGGAACGGTGACCAATTTGGGAGCGTCCGACTTCGACAGCTGGGTAAACGCGGCCATAGTGAGCATACCATTTGGCATCGAAAGCTTGCTGCGTTTCAATTTCTACGATCTTCTGGCCCAGCAAAAGGATTGCTGGCTGGCGACTACATTATTGGGCAACGAGCAATGGGTAGAAATGCCTGTAAATATCTTTTTACCCACCCAAAGGGAACGATACGCGGTAATAATAACTGTCACCATCAATCAACATGATTACATTACGCTTCCGTTGCGCGTGGGCGCCACCAACCAGCGCATAGTGGCCCTGGGTGGACGCGCCCCGTGGGACGATCTGGTTAACCTGATGATGAATGGCGGCAGTCTGGCCGATTTGGTGCCTTTGCTGGAATTACAGCGTATCGGGTTTATCCAGCGCAATACCATTTCTGGCGACGAACACGACGTGGCTATAAACGCCAATACCTCGCTTAGTAGCAACGTCCAGTGTCGGGTGGAGAACAAGCCGGCTTCGCTTTCTGGCTCTTCCGACCTGTGTCTGACCGTGGGCGACTGGAGCGGTGGAGTGGGAAGCGGGGATCTTTTCATCATGGGCTTTAAGCAGCTTTCCGGCGGACAGGGAACGGTGACCTCGGTGCCGGCAAGCGGTGCATTTGCTGGCATAGGCTATGTAGGGCTGGGTGTGGCGGCCTATCTTACGGCGCCATCGGGAGGCGATGCCTGGAAGGCGCGCGCCGCCTCTTTGCAGCTAGACCGAAGCGGAAATTTGAGCGGTAACAACCTGCGCTTTTCCTCGCTTCTGGGTATTACCCAGCTTTCGGCCTCCCGGCCGAATTTTTCCTGGAACTCCGTCTCCACCCAGTACACAGCGGCGCACTTTAGCGAGCAGCGCCTGGAACTGGTGGACACCCAGACCTACAACATTGGCGACCAGTGCGATCCGGTGACCGAGGAAATATGGAAGAACGTTCTTTGGAAAGTTTACGCTCCGGGATCGGTTTCGGCCTTCTCCCTGCCCGCACTTCCGGTTAGCTGGCCGCGCGCCTCGGCCGGTGGTCTGGCCGCGCCCACAGCCGACCAGTACCTGCGCTGGAGCTTTGCTGCCTATCATCTGGCGCCGCTTGCCCCAAGCTTTGACTTTAACCACTTCGATTTTGCGGGTGCCTTTTCTCAGGTTACCCACAGCTCGACCAACTGGATGGTTTTCCAGTAGAAGCCGGAAATTCGAACGCTGAGTACCGTTCCCGCCGATAAGGTTTTTCTAACTGCGGGTCAGCTGTTCCCAAGATAGGCCAAAGCGGGCCAGATACTTTCGTAAACGGTCGGCGTCGTTGGCCGACCTGCGCCGGCTGCGGGATACGGAAAAAAGAAGCCGACCGGCTTCCGAAAGCGAACGGCAACGGCGCGCAAAGCGCACCACCTGCTCGAGCTGCAAACGGTCGAAAAGATCCAGCTGGCTAAGCTGGGTTTCGGGAAGCAATTTTCCCAGCTCCTCTTCATCGGAAAAGGTCCCTTGGCGCCAGCGTTCTTTCAATGTCTCGATTTCCCGCTCGACCTGCCGAAAGCCGATGCGCCCACCTTCGGCCAGCGCGGCCATGCGGGCTACCGAAGCCGAAAGGTCGCGGAAATTGGCGCTCCAGAGAGCTTCGGCCGAAAGAGCGAACTGAAGATAGCGCTCGCGGGCTTCGCGACTGAAGGTGACGTGCTGACCGGTTTGCTGCTCCCAACGTAAAAGCTCGTAGTCCAGATTGGGTTCGATATCTTCCGCTCTTTCCCGTAGAGGTGGCAGCCGGTAAGTCCAAAGGTTTATGCGGGCGTAAAGGTCCTCGCGAAATTCGCCTTTTTGCAACAAGCGAGCGAAGTCGCGATTGCTGGCGGCGATAAGTTGAAAATCGGAACTTTCTTCGCTATCGGCCCCCAAGGGCAAAAAGCGCTTTTCCTCCAGGGTCCGAAGTAGCATGGCTTGTTCTTGAAGGCCGAGCTCTCCGATTTCGTCGAGGAAAAGCACACCGCCATCGGCTGCCTTCAATAGCCCTGCCCGATCCTGTAGCGCTCCGGTAAAAGCGCCCTTTTGGTGACCGAAAAGCGTCGACATGGCAGTGTCGCCGCGCAAGGTGGCACAGTTTATTTCAACCAGCTCCCCCGTTACCAGACCCCGCTGTTTTTTGAGTTCGTAGATGCGCCGGGCCAGGAGGGATTTTCCGCTTCCCGTAGGCCCTAGTAAAAGCACCGGCGCCCGAGTGCGCACCGCCACCCGCTCGAGTTCTTCGATAAGATGATTGAACTTTGGATTGCGCGTGGCAATGCCCGACTTGAGGCGAGAAAGATCGTCTCTGAGCTTTAGCTCGAAGCGCGAGGCGATTTTTTCGTAGCGGGAAAGATCCAGATCGATTACCCGCACTCCGGCAGGCAGATGCCTTTCGGGTTGCGGAGGCGACGACTGCAAAAGCCTGGCTGGAAGGTGGCGCGATTCGACCAGCAGAAAAAGGCAGATCTGCATAACGTGAGTTCCGGTGGTAAGGTGGACCAGGTAATCTTCGGTGTCGGTGTCGAAGTGCATCGCCGCCGTAAAATCCAAAAGGGCCGAAAAAACTTCTTCCAAGTCCCAAGGGTCCGAAAAGGACAAAACGTGCTCTACCACCTCCGTCCCCGGAGAGACCACCTTTATATCTTCCGCCACCCGGCGGCTTAGAGCTTTGTGGCGACCTTCGGAAAGGATGTAAATTTTATCGATTTTTAGTTGCGGGCTTTGGCATATGTCCACCGTCGGCCGCCACTTCGACCAGCGCTCTTCGCCTTCTCCAGCATCAAGAACTGTCCCCAAGGGAGAAAAGACCACCACTTTTTTTCTATTCATATTTATATCATATATAAAATATTATAAAATCATCAATAGAAACTTTTGCAATCCCATGCTAATTACTTTGTTTGCTTCAAAATAAGCCGCTTAAAAAGCCATAAAAGCGGGGACAGTCCCCTTGTTTGTAGATAGTAAAAAAGTAACGAAAATTTATACTAAAAGATAAAACTATTTGCTTATGGGAACCAAATACGGGCCGGTGACAGCCTGGCCGCCGCGAAGATCGCGTAAGACAAAATACATTTTGGCGATGTCCTGCTGAGGGGTGAGCTTTTCCGCTTTCCAGGTGACGGATACATCCGTGCCGACAGCCTGGTCGAATTCGAACCGCCCGGCGGTCGAGAAAAACCACACCACGGCGTCTTCTCGCCTCGCTCTTTCGCTTGAGTCGGTAAAATCGTCAAGGCTTTCTTCGTCCACCGAAATTCGGATTTCCACTTGGCCATCTCGAGGCACTGCATCGGCCGTTTCTTCGGGCAGAATTGTTTTTCCGCCGAACC
>Ga0068707_1001784_pt1 | contig 15102 bp, 9 predicted proteins | sample YNPNPMetaG_FD_66600 | JGI IMG/M metagenome (GOLD analysis project Ga0068707, IMG submission 66600) | Anoxygenic and chlorotrophic microbial mat microbial communities from Yellowstone National Park, USA - YNP NP MetaG | ecosystem: Environmental > Aquatic > Thermal springs > Hot (42-90C) >...
CTCGCGAAGCGCTATTGCTCGGATAGGTTGACTAGAAACGATCTCTCGCTTGCCGAACGGGCCATCCTGACATCGGAATTGATCGTGACGCTCAGCGAGTGGAGCATCAAGACTGACGAGCCTTCGGAGCGGGAATCACACCGCCGGGAAGCGATTTCTGTCAGCGAGGAGTTCAGTCGCCAGTTTCCCAAGACGGACTGGCGCCTGCTCGTGTTGCTGACAGACCTCAAGCGTCGGGTCACAGTCGCTCGTGCTCTGCGACAGGAAGCCGAGCTAATGTCCCAGGGAAATAAGGGCCTTTCCGACCAGCCGATGCTTGACGAGATCCGCGAGATCCTCCGGGAGACGATCCGCGCAATGAAGCAACTGGACGCCGACCTGCAAGAGGTCTTACGTCGTCCAAAGACGTGGTCCGGAAAACAAGAAGAGCCTGGTTTCAGTGAGCAGCAATGGCTGAGCCTGGAAAAACACCTGCAATTTGAATTGGCCCAGGCGTTCGCCGAACTTGCGAGAACGTATCCCGCCCAAGGCGAAGATCACACCGCCGGAATGATCGAGGCCAACAAGCGTCTCGAGGTGCTATCGCAGTTGCCCTTAGATCACCCGCTGGGGGTTTCCGCTCGATTGGCGTTCGCAGAAGTTCGCCAAGACCTGGGCGATTTCGCGGCGGCAATTCGTATCTTACAAGAATTGCCTGAAGACAAATTGACAATGAACGACCGATTTCTCGTGCGAGCAGCGTTGATTCGCATCGCATTGGCCAATCAGCAGTCTGTAGCCCTGGACCAGCTTCTTGCTTTGGGGCGATCGATCGAGGGGCAAACAACCCCCGAATTGGACTACGCACTCCTTGAAGCCTATCTCGAGAAATGGAAGATCGCCCGGAAGAATCAACCGGACGATGCCCGTCTCTGGGAGACCAGGATTCGCGAAATCGTCAATGACTTGCGTCAGAAAGGGCCTGTCGATTGGGCGCGACGAGCTGAGCTACTGGTGATACGACATCTCGCTTCGAGTGAAGTCCCTCAAGATATTGATATGAACGTCTATGCCGCGGAAAACGCCTATCGTTCAATGCAGTGGGACGAAGCCATCGCCGCATTTGACCGCGCCCGCAAGGTCGCAGAACAACAGGGAGATACGTCACGGGCACTGCAACTGGGGCTGGCCGCCGCGGCAATCGAACATGAAAGGGGGCGACATCAGGAGGCTTGGCAGCGCTACCACGAGCTATCGGAGCGATTCCCAGGGCAGACGGAAGCCACCGAGGCCGGGCAACTGGCGGTCTTCCATGCGGGCCAACTGGCCAAAAACAATCCCTCCGAGTTCCTGCCCATCTATCAACAAGAGCTTGAAACCTATCTGCGTCTTTGGCCTCAGTCACCGTTTTCCTGCGAAGTTGCCCTCTTCCTCGGAAGACTGCATGCGAAAGCCGGCCGCTGGCCAGAGGCTGTCGCTCATCTTCTCCAGTCGCTTGAACTCTGGCTTTCATACGCCGCTGATACCATGCCGGAGAGCTCGGCGAGCGCCCGGGACACGAAGCAGCAAGAAAGTTCAGACCGCTATTCTGTAGAACAGACTTTGGCCGAGCTTAGACAAAGCCTTATCGAAAAGCTCGAAGCAATGCCCAACGCCCCGCAAATGGGTGCGGAATTGGGGGAGATCTCCGGTCGTTTGACGGCCTGGGCCGAAGAGGTCCAAAGACGATTTCCTGCGCGCGATTGGAATCTGCGGGCCGTCGCCATCGCGAGTCGGATGTTACTGTGGCACGGCAGTGATCCGAGAGAGGCGGATTCTATCCTGAATCGTTTTTTGCCCAAACTCCTCGACAACACGACGACAATCGCGCCAGATCTGAGAATGGATCTCCTGAGCTTGAAGCTGGAATGCATGGCCTGGCTCAACCAGACGGCTCAAGTCGATGAAGTTACTCACTTGCTGCGCGAAATACCGCTGTCCATTCGATTGGGCTTTTTGGATGGGTTTACAGCACGACTGCCCCAGCAACCTCCCACTGTTCGCAAGCAATTGGCGTCTTCACTAGCCGCTGTGTTCGCAGATCTACCCGAAGAATGGCCAGCAGTGGCCCTGGATGCACGGCCCAGGCTGGGCCTCGCCTACGCGCATCTCTTGATTATGGCGGGAATGGAGTTGGAGGCCCTCGAGTGGCTCTCGCAACTGGCCCGGGAATTTCCCGAGGCAGGCGATCTTCAGGAAGAATTCGCCCTCTTGTTGTCGCGACAACGTGAAACGAAGTATCGCCAGGAGGCCCTGGAACGTTTTCGAACGATTGCCCGATACTCACCGGAAGCCTCGCCGCGATGGTTTCGCGCAAAATACATGACGGCCTGGCTTTATCTTCAACTCGGTGACCCCGCACGTGCCCTGGAAGCGATTCGCGTCCTGGAAACGATCCATCCAGACCTGGGCGGGAATGAATTGCGAGATCGTTTTCTCCGACTGAAGGACCTTTGCGAGCGCCAGGTCGTTGGTTCAGATCAAACGCAAACAGGTGGTACACGCTAGACGGCAGCTGTTCCCGTTATTGCTTTTCCTTAAGCTGAGCGTCGATGACCGGTCGTAGTAACTGCGTCCAAAGGCGGTAACCTTCTTCACTTAGGTGCAAGCCGTCTTTGACGAACAACTCAGGTCTTGGTTTTCCATCTTCACCGAGCATTGCCTGATCGACATCGACAAAGCTGAGTTTGAGATCAGGATGATTCTGGCAGAAGTCTTGAATCATCCGGTTGGCGCGGCGGATGGAGTCAATGAGATGCCATCGGGCCAGTGACGGCTTGATGGAAATAAAAACAATCGGCGCTGATGGACAGCTTTCCCGCACCTTTCTCACAAAATGCTGAAAGCGATCAAAGACCTCGTCAGGGGTGGCGCCGCTGGCGATATCGTTGTCTCCGGCATAAAAGACGATCAACTTTGGCCGATAGGGGCTGACAATCCGATCCGCATAAAAAGTGACCTCATGGATCTGGGAACCGCCAAAGCCTCGGTTCAAGGTCACCATGTCCGGAAACCACCTGGGAACATCCCAGCGAACGATGCTCGAGCTACCCACGAAAAGCACGGGATCCTTCGGCGGTGGTTCCTGGCGATCCTTTTCTTCGAACTTCGCAATGGTCGCTTCCCAACGAGTCGGCGAGCTTGGCTGCCGCTTTTCGGAGGATGTTTGTTGCGATGCGAGAATCAGACGATAGGGACGATATTCCGATGTCGCCTTGTCCCCGGCTTTCAACCCGATCTTGTCGAATTCGATGGTCTCAAACTCCGGAAGCTCCTGGCGAATCCTGTCATTGGTTTTAAAGCGCCAGTCTTCTGCATTTGGATCCACGAACAAATCATTGATGGCCTCGCCAGGAAGGACAAGATTCTTTTCCATCCGCAGATAAGGCCGGGCCTTTCCTTCGATATTCTCCCACGTTCCGCCGACGCAGATGTTGACCCGGATAACATTTCCCTTCGGCGCCGCCGGTTCGTCTTGAAGAATACGAACAAGCTCTGGATAGGTCGATTGCCAAAGCGGGCTCTCAAACGGCATCGCCTTCAATCGTTCCGTCATGGTGGTGTCCACATGATACGATGCCCAGCCCATTGCGCGGGCATCCACATGCACGGCCGGACGACATTCGATAAACAGATTGTTTTCCACGAGATTGTCTCGGCCACCGCCAATGAACGCGGCACGGGTCACACGGTAGAAGACATTCTTGCGGATCACCGTCCCGCAAAACATGTCATCCAAATACACGCCCATACATCCGCGGTCTTCGAATCCACTGATGTGGTGGAAATAGTTCGAAACGATTTGCGTGCCGCGCATTGTCCAATCACGACCAGCATAGATCGCTCCGGCGTCGTTGGATTCCAGACAAACGTGATCGATTTCGTTGAAAGCAATGAGATGATTGTTGCCGGAAAAGCCGACCGCTTGATGAGGCGCATGATGGATGTGATTCCGAATCACCGATTGTCCAACCCCACCGATCGAAACACCAGCACGATACATCGGATGAATCCGCCCGTAATGGCTGATCTCGTTTTCCTCGATGATATGCCCGGCCGACGTGAGCGACGGGCGGTCGCCGCCGGTCGCCGAGATGCCGCCTTCTCCCAGCAACCGCAGTTGACACCCGCTCACATGACACCCTTGCCCACCCTGGATGGCAATCCCCCAACCACCCAGCAAATAAAGCTGCGAATTTGACACCCGGCAGCCTTTGCAATTGACCAGCCTGATCGCTGTTCCCCGAGTGTGGGCCAGAACAAGATCCGCAATCTCGACGTTCTCGCCATCAGATATTTCGATGAGCGAATCGAGGCAGGAAACCGTGGGTTGACCTTCCAGGAGTTCACTGACGGTCTTGACAGAATTCGGCGGCCAAAAGTAAAGCCTTCCCTGTTCCCGATCAAGGTACCACTCGCCTGGCGCGTCCAGTTCACACAGGAGGTTAAATCCGTAATACCACTGGCCCTTCCGGTAACCATAATTGTGATAGGGAGGCTTCACGGTAATGATATGCTTTTCTGGATCGACCGACTGTATTGCGTGGCGCTGGTCCGACCAGTCCCAGAACCAGTACCCGTGAACCCAGGGATCCTTTTCTAATTGCCAGCGGTCCTGCCGCGATCCCTCGTAAATGAACTTGCCCACTTTGTCGCCTGCAATCCCGTGAGTCTTAAAGGGTTGCTCATTTAACACGTCGACGATTTTCACAAAACCTTCGTTCGGCCAACGGGCAAGCGTCATCGGTGCGTCTTGATAATACAGCTCGATACCGCCACCGCCGGGGGAACCGTAGTCACCGATACCTGAATCTCTCAACTCCGCCACAAAAACGTGTGGACGTGACTCGGCCGGCAATTGGGATGGCAAGTCATTAACAGCCGTTGCCGGCACCCACTTCATGATGCGACGACCGCCGCTGATCAAGGCGGTTAACGGTTGCTCACCGCGAATCACCAGCCGGTTGCCCTTCCGCTGGGAAAACTTGAGCACCACTGGCGATGACAACTCATATCGCCCGGGCCGCACGATGACCTCGATGGCTGCCGCCGGATTTTCGCGCAGGCAATTCTCCACCGCGTCGGCCAACGGGGCCAGAGACCGCCAAGGACCGTCGGTGCGATTGGCGTCCGGCTCAGGCGTACCGCCGCTCCATTGGTCATGACCATTCTCCGCTACATAGAAACGGACGGCTGGCGATGGTTTCTCCCCGACTTCTGCCAGGGTTGGGAACCCTGCGGCAATTGCCAGAACAAAAGGCAACCAAGCCTTTACCGCAACACGACGTCCGACTACGGTCGGCGCGCTTCGCTCAATCGCAGGACAACGCATATTTATCCTTTCCTAAACTCCAGACTCTATCTGCCCAAAAAAGGCATCTCCCAGCGACGATTTTGTCGCTGGGCAATCCAAAGCGGTTCGATTGTTGGCTGAATGTCACACAGTTGTGGGATCGGGGTGTTTCCAGGGGGACCGGTAAGGTCGCGCCAATCGCTGATTGGCTTCAGGATCGTTAGCGACCTGGAGTTTTTCCGCGTCCCACGTCAAGGTGCGACCCAATTGCAGTGACAGATTTGCCAGGATACAGGAGGCCGAGGATATGAATCCTTGTTCGATATCAGCCACCGGCCGTGTTCGTGCATCGACGGCGTCCAAAAAATTGCGGATATGGCGACGGATCGCCGGGGCAACATGTTTTTCAAGGTCCTTTTCTGTCTTGTCCTCAGGGTATTCTTCCAGTTCATATTGCACATCCTGGTGGACCTTCTCCCCCTGCCCTTGCGGGATGAAGTCATAACGAAAGACACTCGCATGCAACGTTCCTTGAGCCCCATAGAAGGTTGCTCCCCAGGGATAATCGGGATTCGGGGTACTGCCCCACGTTCGGTGCTGCCAGACCACGTTCACGTCACCAAAGTCAAACACGGCTGTTTGCGTGTCTGGAACGTTGGCAATGCTGTCCTTGTCGACCAAGATACCGCCGGAAGAGGAAATCCGCTTCGGCCAGCCCAGATCGAGCATCCACCGGACCATGTCCAGCATATGGATACACATATCGCCGACAATGCCATTGCCGAATTCCATAAACGATCGCCATCGCCGCGGATGAATTGCGGGATTGTAGGGACGCAACGGTGCCGGACCACACCAGAAGTCCCAATCCAATGTCGGCGGCGGATCGGTGTCGGCAGGCGTGCCGCGAAACCGCATATGATAGTAACAATAGATCTCAACGTGCGCAATTCTCCCCAATTTCCCCTCGCGAATGAAACGATCTCTCGCCTCAATCAAATGGGGCGTGCTCCGACGTTGCGTGTTGATCTGCACGACACGATTGTACTTCCGCGCAGCAGCCAGCATGGCGGCCCCTTCAACGACATCTACACTGATCGGCTTTTCGCAGTACACATCGGCACCTGCTTGCATTGCAGCAATCGCTGCCAGCGCGTGCCAGTGGTCGGGCGTACTGACCTGAACAATGTCAAATTCGTTCTCTGCCAGCATCTGACGAAAATCGCGATATGTTTTCGGCTTCTTGTGCGAACTTTGTCGCTCAGCGACGATGGTCGCTGCCTCTTCGAGCATCTGGGCGTCCACATCGGCAAGCGCCACGACTTCGCACGGCTCAACCTGGAGGAACCGCAACAACACGCTCTTCCCGTACCATCCACACCCGATCAAACCAATTCGCCTGGGTTTGATCCGACTCAGCCCAACGGCATACCCAGGCATTGTCCCGATGGCCAAACCTGCCGATCCCAATTTCAGAAAGTCTCGCCTTCTCATCTTGAATCTCCTATCTGCACTCGATTCACCGGGAGACGTCACCGGACATCACCCACGGGCGAAGATACGACGCACCATCAAGCCATGTTACCCTTCCCGTAAGGTTTATGACCCTCGCCTATTATGCGCAATCCAAAGTCGAAAATAAACTCTGCCTGCCCCCATTTCGGGGCTGTTTCTGCGTAAGGAAATGAGGTCATCGAAAAGATCAGGAATTAAGATGGCCTGGTTGACTGCGGAAGGGATCTGTTGGAATAAACCAAACCGTTGTCATTTTCGTTGCGGTGCAGTTTTGAGGATTCTCACACAAGTGGATAGGGCACGCAATCAGTGCAATTCGCGTATAATTGACAGGTTGAGATGTGCTTTTTAGCTGGATTCAATGAGGTAGAACAATGACCATTGCCAACGAGATGAATGAGGAGATCCCCGATGGGCCGCGTCCGCTGGAATCATCACACCTAGGAGGCCCATCACTTGCCATTGACGTTCCACGGATTGAACGTGCGGTACGCGAAATCCTGATCGCAGTGGGAGAAGACCCGGATCGCGAAGGTTTGCGCGAGACCCCTGCCAGGGTGGCTCGGATGTATGCCGAGCTTTTTCGCGGTTTACGCGCTGACCCGCGACGGCATCTCAAGAAAGTCTTTGCGGAAAAGTACGATGAGGTTGTGCTTGTCAAGGACATCAGCTTTGAGAGTGTCTGCGAACATCACTTACTCCCGTTCATGGGAAAGGCCCATATCGCCTATCTTCCCGATGGGAAGGTTGTGGGGTTAAGCAAGCTTGCTCGTGTTGTCGAGGACATATCACGTCGCCCACAGGTTCAGGAGAGGATGACAGAAGATATTGCCGATCTGATGATGGACGAACTGAACGCTAAAGGGGTGGCCGTTATCATTGAAGCGGTTCACACTTGCATGACAGTGCGAGGGATTCGGAAACCGGGGAGTCTCTGTGTGACATCTGCGGTGCGAGGAATCTTTCGGACAAACGCTTCGACGCGGGCGGAAGTCATGACATTGATTTACGGTTCTCAGCGTTAACGTTTCTGTTTCTTGATCAGCCGATTCGACAATCGATGGCATCGAGTTATCTCGAGCAGCAACGAGATCGGGTTTACGAGGACCTTTCCGGTCTGATAAAGGGAAAGGTCTTGCGTGATCCCGCCTACCTGGAACTTTTTGCCAGCGACGCTGGTTTGTTTCACATTCAACCCCTCGTTGTTGTTCGCCCTCAGTCACCTGGCGACGTGACCGCGTGCATGCAGTATTGTGCTGACCATCGCATACCAGTCCACGCGAGGGGCGCCGGCAGCGGCTGTGCCGGGGAAAGCCTGGGGACAGGAGTCGTGATCGATTTTTCCGCCTATTTGCGGAGGATCTCGATCCTCGATCATGGCGCGAAGCGAATTCGCGTCCAGCCGGGCATAACTTTCGATCGTCTGCAAGTTCAGCTTGGACCTTATCAACGAATGCTTCCTTCGAGGAGCAGTCATCCTGGTGTTTCCACCTTAGGTGGTGCTTATGCCCGATGTCATCACAGGGCGGCCGCGCACCGTTACGGATGTCTTTCCGATTGGATTCGCGAAGTGACTCTTTGTCTGGCTGATGGCACAACGTTGCATATGGGGCGAGAAAGCCTCACCGAGCACGCAAGCGAGCCAGCCTTGTCTGTAAAGAGTCGCCTGGTTAATGAAGTTGCCAAAGCTTTGAGCGAGTTCAAGGACCTGCCAAACACCGTGCAAACCGAACGACGCGGATGTGGCTATCACCTGGATGATGTCCTTCAGAACGGACACGTGGATTTCGGAAAGCTTCTTGCGGGGTCAGAGGGAACACTGGCTTTGATCCTGGACATGACCTTTGAGACGCTCCCCGTTCCTCCGTCTCGTTCACTGGTCCTTTTGTTGTTTTCTGGGCTCGATCCGGCGTTTGAGGCCGCTCTTGAGATTTTGCGATTTCGGCCTACAATCTGTGATCTCATGGATCGACGCCACCTCAGTTTGGCCCGTGAATCCGATCCCCAGCTTGAACGCCTCATTCCGGAGCATGTTGAGGGCGCGGTCCTGGTGCAGCTCGATGGACTCGATTTGCGTGAGACCTACAATGAACTTCGAGCTATTCTGGAATCCCTGCGCAATTGCCATCATTTCGACTTCGCGACACGATGGGCAACCAATGAGGAAGAAATCGCAACGTTGTGGCGGCTGGCCCGGGTGACGCAACCGGTTATCCGCCGCGCGAATTATCGTTTTCGGCCCCTGCCGGTTGCCGATGATCTTTTCATCCCACCTGAGAGCATAGGCGCATGCGTCTCTCGGCTGCAAGGAATCCTTCGCCAGCACGACGTGGCGGGTTCAGTTTATTGCCACGTGGGCGACGGCGTGATTCATCTTCAGCCGTTCTTCGATATGCAGGATCCGCAACTGCTGCACAAGATGAAACAAGTCGCCGACACAGTTTACGGTCATGTTTTGAACTGTGGTGGCGGAATCGGACCAACTCGTGGATGTGGTCTGAGCAGAACGCCCTACATGAAACAGCAGTGGGGAGAAGTCTATCCGGTATTCCAGAAGATCAAGAGGGCCTTCGACCCCCTCAATATCCTCAATCCCGGAAAGATCATCGAGGACGGTTGCACAGACGACATCTGGAAACTTACCCAGGGACGGATCCTCGTCGCTTTTCGCAGCGATAATCTGGCTAACGTGAACGGTGAACACAACCTGGTGTCCCAGGCGATTGGGGGCATCCAACAGCAGAAGCCCACTGGCGAATTGCTAATTCGCGAAGGTCATCAGGATGATCATGGCCCGCAACCTGCCGATCGGGAATCGCCAAAAGATGTGTCAACGAGTTTCCAGGGCGATTTAAGTTCTCAATCATCGCTTGATAGACCAGTCCCAGCTTTGCCATTAACTTCGAATCGACAAGACGTGGCAGGGTCTGTGAGCAATGAACATCCTGATGGTTCGGCCCCGCTGCCGAGGATTCTGGAAACCCAGCTGGACTGGCAACCCAATTTAGTTGCGGATGCTGTGGCCAGATGCACAGGTTGTGGTGACTGTCGAATTAATGAATCCCAGATGAGGATGTGCCCTCTGTTTCGGGTACTGCCTGTCGAAGAAAGCTCGCCACGGTCAAAAGCCACCCTTATGCGAGCGGTGCTGACAGAGACTCTTCCATTGCAGTCACTGACGGCGGAAGATTTTCGCAAGATCTGCGATCTTTGCGTCCATTGTCACTCCTGCCGGATCGAGTGTTCGGCTCAGGTGGACATTCCGCTCCTTGCCAGCGAGGCCAAGGCTGCCTACACCTCGGCCCACGGAACTTCACTCTCTGATTGGATTTTGAACCGGATTGATCGTCTTGCGGCCTTTGCATCTCGGTTCGCCCCTTTGGTGAACTGGGGCTTGGCTAACCGGCAAACCCGCTGGCTGCTGGAAAAACTAACCGGGATTTCCCATGTTCGCAAACTTCCGCGACTTCATGCCGTGAGCTTTCTTCACCGCGCCGCTCGGCGAAAACTCAATCGCTTAGATCAAGGCTCTTCAAAAAAAGTCGTCTTTTTCGTTGACGTGTATGCCAATTGGTTCGATCCGGCGCTCGCTGAAGCCCTGGTCGCTGTTTTGTCTTACCACGGGTTCTCGGTTTTTGTTCCTTTACAGCAAAGACCTGCGGGAACAGCCGCGATCGCCTCCGGAGATATGAACCTGGCGCGGCGGAATGCCCGTGTCAATGTTGCCATCCTGGCCGAAGCCGTTCGTCAGGGATGCGAAGTCATCACAACGGAGCCGGCGGCAGCCCTAACGATCATTCAGGAATACCCACAGATCGTTGACGACGAGGACTCGCGGCTGATTGCAAAGCACACCCATGATGCCGGGGCATTTCTCCTGACACTCCTTGACAATGAAGAACTGCGGACCGATTTTCAGCCCCTCTCGCTGCGCCTCGGATATCATCTGCCCTGCCGTCTGCGGGCGATGGAGGTCGGTCAGCCCGCTTGCGAGCTATTGAAACTGATTCCCGGTGTAGAAGTCAAAGAGCTTCCCAACTGTTGTTCGGGAATGGCAGGGACTTTCGGAATCAAGGCCGAAAACTTCCGAACAAGCCTCCGCATAGGTTGGCCCATTATCAACAGCCTGCGGGATCCTGAGATCCATGCTGCGGTTACGGAGTGCAGTACGTGCCGTATCCAACTGGAGCAAGGAACAACAAAGCCAACCTTGCATCCCATCAAGGTCTTGGCTGCTGCCTACGGACTTTGGCCAGGCGGCATGCAAAAACTTTTGCAACCGGGGTCACCATTTTTGCTGTCCTGAAGCTGAGATTCGGTCAAGGATCTACACATGCCACCAGTGCGCAAGCAAACGGTCGTACCTTGGTACCATCAGGGATTACGCTTTGAATGCACAGGTTGTGGATATTGCTGTTCTGGACAGCCCGGATATGTCTATGTGAATGAACACGAGATCGAACTTTTGGCCGCCTTTTTTCAGATTTCGCCCCAGGCATTTGAAGCCCAATTTGTCCGTCAAGTAGGATCAGAAAAGAGCCTCATCGAGCGCCCAAACGGTGATTGCATTTTTCTCGATATCACATCACGAAAATGCGTGGTGTACGAGCTTCGGCCTCGACAATGTCGTAGCTTTCCCTTCTGGCCGTCCAATGTCAAGACACAACGGGCATGGGAGCGCATATGCCGAACATGTCCTGGATGCGGACAAGGGCCATTGCATTCACAAGAGGAAATCGAACAGCGAATGCGGATGATCGATATTTGAGCATTTGAAATGGCGCTGATTCCGCTGCTGATAATGGCCGTTTCTTGTCGTCTGCCGGATTCGTAGGTCAGACAAGAAACAAATCGAAGGACACGCGTGTTGTGCCCGCATCGGAGGGGCCCGTTTATCGTGCTTGTATCGGAGGGGCACGCTTGTCGTGCCCGCCGAAGTGGGGTGGCTAATCCAACGTCGTGTGTCGGGCGCGACCAGCGCGTCCCTCCGCAAAGCGGACCTGACAAGCGTTTTCTCCGAGAGTCGGAGGGGCGTGCCTGTCACGCCCGCCGAAGAATAATGGATTGTCCAACGTGGCGCCGCGGACGCGACAAGCGCGTCCCTCCGATAAGGTCCCGCCATTTTTATTTTTGGCACAGGCGAATCGCGATTCGTCACCCCCTTTTACTCCGCGCATCAACATGACACCTTCTAATCGAAAAAAGATTCATTTGTGTCCGCGCACGGTATGGCGGAGTACAATCACGCCAAAGTCAAGAGCCCACCTTCAGACAGGACCAAGAGCGTTTTCCCTCTCGATATGTTTCCCATGTTTTCCTTGTTGCCTATATTCACAAGAAAACGCGCCATCGAAGTTGGAGTTTTCGTTTTTTTTGGCCGATATTGGATTTGAGACTTTTACCGACACGTCTGTCGCTGAGGCGCCATTGGCAGGAAAGAATCATGATATATGTCAGCCGGTGTGAACAAAAACGGTTTCCGAGCCGGCTGGCAAACACGCAAATCACAACGGCAAATCGCATGGCGATCCCACGGCATGGCGGGTGCTTGATTTTAGTTTCGATACAGACTAGAGTTACGTCGATTGGAAAACAAAAATCGATCACTCGTCAAGGTTGCCGGAGGTAAATCACGTGACAAAGAAAGACATTGTTCGACGCATCGCCGAAGAACTGGGCATTCCGCAGACGCAAACGCGAGAAATCGTCCAGCGAACGTTTGACGCCATTATCGAAACACTGGTAACAGAGATGAAAATTGAACTCCGGAACTTCGGCGTGTTCCGGATCAAGCTACGAAAACCACGGCGAGCCATTAATCCCAAGACTTTGGAATCGCTCCGCGTACCCGAAAAGTATGTTGTCCGCTTCAAACCAGGAAAAGAGTTGAAAAAAAGACTCAAAACTTTGGCCAAAAAACACGATCTCAATCGCCAGGGATAGCCTGTCGCCTGAGATCCAATGAGTTCGACAAAATGCGCCCATAAACCTCACGGTCGAAGGGAGTTGGTCTGCGGTCTCAAGAGAGAATGGTTGGGGACGACGAGCAAGGATAGCTCGTCAACTCATGCTGACGGAGTGGCAAAATGCAGAAGCTGATAGTTGCAATTCTCGGTGCTTTGTTGATCAGCAGTGTGGTCGGTTGTGTGGTGCCCATTTACTCAGCCGACCCTGATCGGCGTGTGCAACAATTGATGTACACATCAGAAGGCCTGAGGCTGATGCTCGATGAGTGGGAACGCGCCTGGATGCTCGATCATCCGGACCACATGACACCATATCGAACACATGGTGGCATCATCTAACGTGTCTTTCCCCTTGTGTGAAAATCGCCTTACAACGCGGACTTAGGCTGACGGTTTTCCGTCGTGGCTGTAGTCCACACAGCAGAAAGTTACACATTTCAATTGCCAGAGGTCCTGCCAGTTCTTTGGGGCAGGGCCTTTTTTCGTTAAGCCCCACATTTGGCAGTCTTCCCAGGACGCTAGCGGGTCTTCTCCCAAACTACCTCCAGCACTGCGGGAGCCGTCTGATTGACAGGGAGTGTCCGCACCATCCAGGTGTTTCCCTTACCGATTCGGACTTCGTACCGCCCACAGAACCCTCGGATGTGATAGGTGCCATTCTGATCGGTTTTTCCTTCAGCCTGGGTGTTCCATTCCTGGTGAATAAGGCGGGACAATTCACGATACGCAAGTTTTGGTTGCAAGTCCGCGGTCATGAGGCCGCCTTGGGCCTCGTTTTCCCCCTCAACGGCCGTTCCATCGGCGAGGTTCCACCAGGTGATACCCGCCATCGTTGGCACGCTGAACCAGAGCTTGTAAAGATTTCGCACAACTTCGGCCTGAATCTCTTCCCCCTGCTCGCCCGCCGATGGGATCGTAATCTCAGTAATGAAAAGTGGCAGGCCTAATTCGGAGAGAATCTCGTAGCCCTCGAGCAGCTTGGCCGGATCAGAGTTTTGCGAACGGAGATAACTCTCCAAGGCCTCCCGCCGGAAGTAGTGAAACTGCAGACCGATCCCCCGGACTGCCGCCCCCGCGTCAAGTAACCCACGGATCTGCTCACGATAGCGCAGCACTTGAGGCGGTATGTTGAACTGCGTCACCTCGTTGATCATGAGGATCGTATCCGGTGGAAACAGCGGGGCCACCTCTTGAAATGCCCATCGCACATAATCACGGTTTTCCGTAAAGAGGGGAAAACTCGACGGGCAGACCAGGGATTCGTTGACGACATCCCACACTTTGATCTTGCCGGCATATCGCTCTGCAATCTCGGTGAACCGTTTGCGGTACAGCGACTTCAACTTTTCAGGGTCTTTGGGAAGCCATGCCGGATTGTGCGCGTGCCAAAGGAGGGGATGTCCTTTTAAGGTGATACCATACTTCTCCGCCCAGGGAAGAAAACGGTCGGGGGGAGGACGCCGCCAGATCTCTCGCGACCCTTCCGCATAACGCAACTCGCCCTGATTTGGTTCCGTGCCGCTCCAGTAAAACGGGACTGTGGCAAAATTGAACAAGCTTGCGAAGGCCGCCTCGTAACGCTGGTTCTTTTCTGCGGAGCCAAGTTGCCCAAGGACGAAAGCATTGCAACCAAACAAAAAGGCATGTGTTCGTTGCCTCAGGATCACCCGCACATCAGGTAGAGGTTGCCCCTCGGCATCGAGAACTCTAATTGTGATCGCTTGCTTTCGGTGCTGCTCAATACCTTCGGCAATTCGCTCTAGGAGATCGGGCTGCTGCCACCGTGCTTGATACGTTTTCCAAACCTGATCGAACGGCACTTGCGATTTGGCGTCTTCCGCATAGCCGTTGCCTACGGCGAGTGCAATTCCCAATAGGATGCCAAAAAAGAATTTGCTCACTGGCGACTTATCATGTCCTTGCAAACGGTTCATATGTTCCTCCTCGGTTGGGTCAGGAATTATGTCAGGGGCACCACTCCGGCCAGCGCTATCCCGGCGGCCGACAACTGTTTTTTTGACCGTCATCTGCTGTCTCTTGGGTCTCACATGTGAACGTGCCGTGTCGTCTTTGCAATCCTCCGAAAAAGCCCATGTTCTCTGCTTGATTGAATAGAACTCCGACAGCTACGATACCCAAACTGTTAACAAAACCAACGGCGAGACTGGTGGACCTTTTGATTCTACAGGTTGAGCGGGATTGGCGGAAACACTCCGGCGTTCAGAGTTCACCCGGCACCTGGGGTCACCTCGCCGATTTGCGAGAACTCAGCCTTATTTACGGTATTCCCGACTGCTCGCATTTCTCCTG
>Ga0068707_1001788_pt1 | contig 15082 bp, 9 predicted proteins | sample YNPNPMetaG_FD_66600 | JGI IMG/M metagenome (GOLD analysis project Ga0068707, IMG submission 66600) | Anoxygenic and chlorotrophic microbial mat microbial communities from Yellowstone National Park, USA - YNP NP MetaG | ecosystem: Environmental > Aquatic > Thermal springs > Hot (42-90C) >...
CCACAGCCATACCTGAATGACCGAGCGGGCCTTGGCCCCCGGCCGGGCAGGCGAAGGGCTCGGCAGCCCGTAGGCAGTCACGTGCTGCCCCAAAATGAGGCCCACGCCGGCAGCCAGGCCTCCGCGGAGCACATCGCGCCGCGACAGAGGCCGGCCCAAAAAGCTCTCGATCTGCCATTGCCTGATAGGGTCCATAATGCGAACCTTCCTTCCTGCAAGCGTGAACCAGTGGACGGGAATTGGCCAGATAACTCACATACGAGTTTTTCGTTCGTTCGCCGACAATCCGGCGTTGCAAACGGCCGGACCAACTTTGTGCTTCGGTCGCTGGATATCAGTGACGGTACAAAAACTCCGCACTATTGATCAATGCCCAGGCGATGTCGATGGCCGCCTCACGCCGCGAGCGAGAGGAACGCACGTAGTCGGCCACGGTCTGGATTTCCTCGCCCGTGGGTCTGCGAGACAGAATCGTCAAATACAGGGCGTTGACCACCTCCAGGGGATCTGCGGCCGGTGCGGTGCCACGGAACGGGGCCGACTTGGCCAGTCGGCCTCCTTTGCCCGCTTTGCCCGCCTTGGCAAACTTGGGTGCTGGCTTGGGCGTCGCCGCTTGGAGCAGTTCCTGCAGCTTCGGCCCTTGCTCCAGCTTGCGCAGGATATGACTCGAATTGAGCAAGTGCAGCCGCTGATCGGCGGTGGGCCGGTTGTTCCGCTCCGACTCCAGCCCCGTGTCGCGGGGCGGCCGGCCAAACTGCTCCAAAAACGCGCTGGTTATGCTCCCATCCGGCAGGGCGATCGAGCGGAAACCCTCGGGAATAAAGGTAAACGGCTCCGGAATCGCGCTGGAATAGCTCTCCGTGGTCCCCGTAATCTGGTTCAAAGCATCGATCAACACCTCCGCTTCCAACCGGCGAAGGCGATAATAGGCGAAGTTGGCCTCGGCCTCCGGCCGGCCGCTTTGCGGCAGCGCCGAAAGCTGATACGTCTTCGAGTTCAGGATCAGCCGGAAGATGTGCTTCAGGTCATACCCCGAGGCCACCAATTCCTGTTCCAGGTAGGCCAAAAGCTCGGGATTGCTGGGCGGGTTGTCCGGCCGCAAGTCGTCGGGCTCGTGGACGATGCCCCGGCCCAAAAGCCATGACCAGATGCGGTTCACTATCGCCCGGGCAAACCAGGGATTCTCCGGCCGAATCAGCCAGTCGGCGAAGACCTGTCGCGGGTCCTGGTTGGGGCCAATGCGCGCCGGAGTGCCGTCGGGAAACACCGGCGTTCCCTGAAGAGGCTTCGTGGGGTCCGGCGCCACGATCTCTTCCTTCCACTCGCCGGTACTTTTGTAGCTGATTTGAGAGAAGAAGGCGGCCATGCCGGCCAGGCGCTCCTTGGGCCATTTCTCCGCCCGCGTGCCCATGAACGTGAGGGCCACCGCCCGGGCCAGCCCCTCCGGGTCCCGGCTTTGGACCGCCCGATAAAAGTTCACCTGGGGCACGCGAAAATTGCTGCCGCTTGAGGTCAGCAGCTCCCGCACGAATTGGTTGTACGGCATGTTCGAACGCAGGCTCGCCAGCACCCACCGGTGATACGCCTGGGCCGCGTTCGGCCATAAGTTGATCGGAAACTCGGCCTTGATCCGCAGCAGGTCGCTCCATTTCATCGCCCAGTAGTCCGCATACTCCGGGCGCTCCAAAAGGCGATCGATCAGGGCCGCCCGCTTCCGCGGACTGATGTCCTGCAGGAACCGCCGCACTTCCTCGGGCGTGGGCAGGGTGCCGATCACATCCAGATACACCCGCCGCACAAATACCTCGTCCGAACACAGATAGGCCGGCCGAATCCCCAGTTCTTTCAGCCGGGCGAATACCAACTCGTCGATCTTGCCCTGAGGGCGTACTTCCCCAGGCAGCTCATAAGGAAAGACCGGTCCTGTGCGGGGCGCTGCACCCACCAAAGCACTGCCGAGGACCGCAGCAGAGATTAGCCAATTCATGATGTTTCCCGTTTCGGGGAGAGAAATCACAGAGCACGCCAACGGGCAGGCACCAGACGGGTACCTCATTGGATTGAACCCCTCGGGAGTCTATAAGTTCCGCATCGGCCCGTCAGTACCGGCCGAATGCCTCGACGCCGGCAGCCCGATCTTTACTCCGCGGCGCGCCTTTTTGGACTGCGATGAAGGGGAAAAATGCGCCTTCTGCGGCCAGTATTACCACCCATATGTGGGGACCGAGAAACTAAGCCCCCACTTCGCAAACTCACCCTCATTGCAGGGCCACCATGGTGGGGGAGATCGGTTACGCCCAAAGATATTAGAAGACAGGACAGGGATCCCGCCCTGTGTGCCACTGCTGCGAAAGCAGCAGTGCCAAAACCACCGGCCCCCACTGCTTGCACTGCTTGCCTTGGGGCAAGCCGTGGCAAACGCCCACACGGCAAGCCGTGGCCCACGGCCGGTTGCTGCCAGAACGGGGGCACCGGGAGCTGACGCTTCGGGCTCAGAGTGTGCGTCCAAGGTCGGTTGCCCTTTTTGCCAGGCCGCAGTAAAGTAAACCAGGCGCCGAAATCAAGTCGAGGTGGTCGTAGGGTTCGGCTATACATCCTGCGCACCGCTTGGCGACACGACCGCCGAGTGGCGTCCGACGTGGGCGGCTTCGGCCCAATTTCTGCCCGTAGCGGAGGTTACCACCATGTCCTTGGGTTCTCAGCGGTTTTCTAGGGGACGGCGACAGTTTCTCAAAGAGTTGGGGGTGGGAGCGGCGGCGCTCGGGGCAGCCATGGCCCACGCGGCAGATGCCGGCTCGCAGCCGGCGGCCGACATGCCTACGATCCAACTCGGTCCCCACCGCATAAGCCGGTTGATTGTCGGTTCCAACCCTATTTTGGGTTACTCGTACATGGGGCCGCACTGCGACCGCCACATGCGGGAGTACTTCACCCCGGAGCGGACCGTGGAGTTCCTGCAACAGTGCGAGCGCCATGGGATCACGGCCCATCAGTTTTCGACGGTCGATCGCCGCGCCGAGGACCTGCGCCGGTTGCGCGATCGCGGCTCCAAGATGCTTTTCATCTGCCTGCATTCCGAGCGGGACAAGATCCGCGCGGCCATCGAAGCGACGCAACCGATTGCCATGGTCCACCACGGAGGGGCCACCGATCGGCTCTTTGCCGAAGGGAAAAGCCAGCGGGTGCACGATTACGTCAAAGCGGTCAAAGATGCTGGGGTGCTGGCCGGCGTCTCGGCACACAATCCTGACTGCATCAAGCGTGTGGCCGACGAAGGGTGGGAAGTCGATTTCTTCATGACCTGCTTTTACTTCCTCACGCGGAAGATCGCCAAGGTGGCCTGCGAGACGCCCACGCTGGAAATCACGTATCCGTTTTTCAAGGACGATCCGCTTCGCATGACCGAGGTGATGCGGCAGGTGAAGCAGCCCTGCCTGGGGTTCAAGATTTTGGGGGCGGGCCGGCTGTGCACCGACCAGGAGACAGTGCAGCGGGCCTTCCAGTTTGCGCTGTCGCACATCAAGCCCATCGACGGAGTGATCGTGGGCATGTATCCGCGATTTTTCGACGAAGTGCGTGCCAACGCCGAGTACATACGGCGATTCGGGCAGGTCAAAACCGCCGCAACCTAAAGGGCCTCCGCGTCTGCCGTGGCGCTCGGGGAAGGCTGGTCAACCGCTGCCGCGGACCAGTTTGCGGGCGGCTGCGGCAATCCGGGCGGCATCGACACGCATGTGCTGGATCATCTCCGGGGCACCAGGGGCGGGCGCATCGGGGAAAGCCAGGCGCTTGATCTTGACCCCCGGGAGGGCTTCGGCCACGCGGGCTACGATCTCCGCCGCGTTGCAGAAGGTGTAGGAGCCTTCGTCGGCGGTCAATAGGCGACCGGTTTTTTTGACGGACGCCAGAATCGTGGGCATCACGCTGTCCAGCGGGGCCAAGGTGCGGGGATCGATGAACTCGGCACGAATGCCCTCCTTTTTCAGTTCTTCGACCGCCTTGGCGATTTCGGCCGTCTGGGGGGCGTAGCCCACCAAGGTGATGTCAGAGCCTTCGGTCCGCACCGCCGCCTCGCCGATGGGCACGGTGTATGGTTCGTCGGGCACCTCAGGGCCATCGGCCGGCATAGGGTAGTGGCAAAACACCACGGGGTCCACGTCGCGGATGGCGGAAATCATCAGGCCTTTGGCATCGTAGGGGGTGGAAGGGATGACCACCTTCAAGCCGGCCAGCCGGGCATAGGCCGATTCCAGGCCGGCATCGGCGTGCTGGCCGCCTTGGAAGGGCGCGCGGGTGGCCATGTCGGCCCAAAGGACCATGGGAAACGCGGCCTGGCCGCCCGTCATGTGCCGCAGCTTGCCGGCGTGGTTGAACATCAGCTCGAACGGGATGAACGTGGCCATGCTGGGGATATGGGCGATGGCTGGCACGCCGGTCATGGCCATCCCCAAGGCCGCCCCCACGATCCACTGTTCGTCGATGGCACAGAACTGGACTCGGGGCCGGCCGAACTCCGCTTCCAAGTCGATGGCCCGGCCTTTCCAGCCGGCCGAGGGCCGCTGGTACTCGTACAGCAAGGTCAGATGCTTGTCGCGGCGCATCTCGCCCTGGATCGCTTCGAGAATGGCGTAGTGCATGTTCTTGGGCATGGCGATCTCCTTGCAGGCTACACGTTGCGCAGCGGCACCGCACCGTGGGCGAAGACGTTGCGCAGGCCGTCTTCGGGTTGGGGTACGGGCTGAGCGGCGGCCCAGGCGGCCGCATCTTCGACCGCCTTGGCCACCTCGGTGCGGATGCGTTCGGCCTGGCCGGCCGCCAGCACCCCTTCGGACTCAAGGAATCGCTGGAAGCGGGCGATCGGGTCCTTGGCCATCCAGTCGCGGAGTTCGCGGTTGGAGCGATACCACAGGCCCAGGGCCCCCTCGACGCCGAATCGTGCCCCGGCCACGCCGTAGTGGTCGTACCAGCGGTAGGTCTTGCACTCGATCACGGTGGGGCCGGCACCTCCGCGGGCCTTGTCCACCGCATAGCGGGCCACGTTATAGACGGCCAGCACATCGTTGCCGTCCACCACGCGGCCTTCGATGCCGAAGCCCTCGGCCCGGCGGGCCAGATCGACCGGCGAGCACACGTCACTAGTGCGCACCCAGATCTGGTAGCCGTTGTTCTCGATCACCGCGATCCAGGGCAATTTCCAAACAGCCGCCGCGTTGGCCGCACTGGTAAAAAAGCTGTTCTGGAGCGACCCGTCGCCGCCAAAACTGACCGCCACCTGGTCTGTCCCGCGGACCTTGATCCCATAGGCCGCCCCCGCGGCAAATAAATGCGAGGCCCCCACTATGCCGTTCATCCCCAGGATGCCCAAACGGACATCGGTGATGTGCAGCGACCCGCCATACCCTTTGCAATAGCCGGTGGCCTTGTGGGTGATCTCGGCCAGCATCCGGGCCATATCGCCCCCCTTGGCGATCAAATGCCCGTGGCCCCGATGCGTGCTGGCAATGTAATCGTCTTTGCGGAGCGCGCGGCACACGCCGACGGCGATGGCCTCCTCGCCCACGTACAAATGGGCCACGCCCCGGAATCCACCCTGAACCATCAGGTCTTTGATCTTGGTCTCCCAGAGGCGGATCTTGAGCATATCGCGGTACATGCCGATAAGCTCCTCCGCCGAAAGCTGGTCCGACCACGTCTTGCCATGCTGGGCGAGGGCCAGGCGGGCACCGTGGCCGAGAACTGCCGCTCCCAGACCCAACAGGCCGCTGCGCCGAATGAAGCTCCGGCGCGATACCCGGACGACAGGGCCGGAACGGGTGCCGACCGGGGCCGCTCGTGGAGTAAACGGATGTGTCATTTTGCACCTCCTGCCGCTTGAGGAAATAACGACCCTCGCCGAAAAATGGGAACCCATGGTGTCCGGAAAAACCCTGCGCAGGGCCGCCGGGCTCGTCGGACGCTTGCCGCCTAGGACCGAACATGACGCGCGGAGAACCCCGCAGCAGTAACCCGCGCGCCGTCGGCGTTTAACCATACCTGTGAGGGGTGCGCTGCTCAGCACCCCCATTCTCGGCGCGGTCGGGTGGGTGTCAAGTAGGAGGGGAACGGCCTGGCAGCATCGTGGACGCTTGCTGGCCGCGCCCCATGGGATGAGGGGATAACGTTGGTTTTAATGCCGGAGATGTTGGAAGGGCCACGGGCCGTGGCGGCCGCCAGAGGCCGGTCCCTTGCGGTCCCGGCTCAGAGTGGGTGTGCCACTGCTTCGCAAGATTCTGTGTGCCACTGTTTCGTTAGAAGCAGTGTGCGGCTTTTGCCTGCTCTGCTTGCCTTGCGGCAAGCAGGGGCACACTGCCCGGAGCACTCCCGTAGGTCACGCATCGGAGGGGCTGATCTACTGCGGTGCGTGGGGGCGTGCCCGGGTTACAGGCACCACGGTTCGCGCATGGCCCGGCAAAGGAAGCGGTTGGCTTCGGGGTCGTGGGGGAATTGCTCGGCGTGGGGGTCCCAGCGGAGTTTGCGTCCCAGCGCAAGCGCGATATTGCCCAGATGGGCCACGGAGCAGCAACGGTGGCCCACTTCGGCCGGGAAGTAAGGGTCGCGCCGGGTCTTGACGCAATCCAGAAAGTTTCGGTGTTCGCCTTCCGGACAAGTGAATAGATGCACTTCGTTGGGGCCGATGGTGGTACGAAGGATCTCGGGCGAACTGGCGGTCAATGGACCGATCCAGCCGGTGCTTTCGATCCAGCCGTCGGTCCCCTCGAATCGCAGCCGGACCCCACCGCTGTGTACCTCCATGTGCACGCCGTTGGCGTAAGTGTAATGGAGGTGGAACTCGTAGAAGGTATCGTACAGCCCGCCGGGGGGCCGCTTGCCAGTGCCCCAGACTTCGATGGGGCCGGTGCGTTCGGTGTTGTTGGCCCATTGAGCGGTGTCGAGCAGGTGGGCGCCCCAGTCGGTGAGCATTCCGCCGGAATAGTCGCTGACCCAGCGCCAATTGAAGGGCAAGCGGGCTGGGCAGTACGGGGCCCACGGGGCTGGCCCCAGCCACATTTCGTAATCCAGCTCTTTGGGGACCGGCTGGGGAGTTGGATCGGCCACGTGGCTGGGGCCGGTGGGCAGCCCCACGATGATCCGCCGCAGCTTGCCGATCCGCTCGTTACGCACCAACTCGGCCATGCGGTGGTACACGGCCAAGCTGCGGTCCTCGGTGGAAAGCTGAAACACCGCCCCATAGCGCCGCACGGTATTGGCCAGGAGACGCCCTTCGGCAATGGTCAGCGTGGGCTTCTCGCAGATCACGTCCTTGCCGGCGCGGATGGCTGCCACCGACATGGGCACGTGCCAGTGGTCAGGGGTGGAGATCATCACGGCATCCACGTCGCTACGGGCGATGACTTCCCGAAAGTCGCGCGTCAGTTGACAGCGGTAGCTTGGCCCGAACTTCTGCTGCACCATGCGCAGGGCGACCGGCAGTTGCCGGCCATCGGCGTCGCACAGGGCCACGGGCTGGGCATCGGGCTGCTGCAAAAACATGCCCAGATTGCGGTGCAGCCCGTGCCCCCCCACGCCCAGAAAGCCCACCGCAATGCGCTCGCTGGGTGGTGACCGGCCATCGCCCCCCAGAGCCATCGCAGGAATCACCTGCGGGGCCGCGATGGCTGCCGACGTACCGAGCGTGCCTTGCAGCCACTGGCGGCGCGATAAACGCCCACGTGTTGGGTGCATTGCGATTTCTCCTTTATCTTGGGAAGACTGGAGCAGGCCACGGCCATGGGGAGTTACGGATGCGGCCATTCGGGTGGCCCACCCCTGCCGGGGCGTTGATGCTTGGCTCTTGTGCTTTTTCCACGCGGGGCGGTGAGCGCGTGCCAAGCGATTTTAGCCAAGCGCCTTCTGCATTCCAAACCCTGCTGCCCCGCAGTGGCATAATCGCGTGCCTCGACCAGTGACGGGGGATTGCAATGCGTGACCATTGTTTTTCAGTACTTGGAGCCTTTTGCGTCCCCCGTCCCCCGTCCCCTGTCACCCCTTCTTGCCCAGCCGGCAAAGTTTGCCCGTAAGCGAAGACCGGTGCAAAGTCGGTTTGGCTTTGCGGCCGATACGACCCCAGGGACGGCACTGATCGCGCCTCTCTGGCCGGCGTGTATGGTGGCGGGATGCCGCCCGGAGTGGTATGCGGCTTATCTCTGAAAGGTAACGGATGGCGCGTCTCTCAAGGTGGAGCTTGGCTTGCCTTGCGGCCATAAGCGCGGGGATGCTTGGCACGAGTTCGCTCTTTGGCCAGGCCCCGCTGGAGGTTCGGCCAACCCATATTATCGAGCTGACGGCACCGGACCGGCCGGATAAACCCCCGGTCATCACCAGTATCGCCTTGGGTGCGGGGGGCGAAGCGCTGGTGGCATCGGGCGACGATCACGTGGCCCGACTGTGGGATCTCCGCAAACGCCAATGGATCCGCACCTTGCCCGGCCATAGGGACTGGGTGCGGGCAGTGGGCATAACCACCGATGGCCAGTATTTGGCCACCGGCGCAACCGACGGGGTGATTCAGTTGTGGCGGACTGGCCAGGAGCGACCGCTGGCCGTGCTGGGCGATGCCCCTCAGGCGGTCTTCGCACTAGCTTTCAGTCCTGACAACCGGCTTTTGGCCGCCGGAGGCTTCGAAGCCAGAATCGCGGTGTACGAGGTTCCCAGCGGCCGGCGGCCTTTCGTGCTGGATGCTGCGGGAAAGGACGTGCGCACGCTGGCTTTTTCCCCTGACGGTAAGTGGCTGGCGGCTGCCGGCAGCGGCGGAAAAGTCCGGTTGTTCGAAGTGGGTGCCAGCCATGCTCCACGCGACTTGGTGGGCCATCGCCTGCGGGTGTCGGCTGTGGCGTGGTCGCTGGATGGCAAGCTCTTGGCCTCTGGCGGCGAGGACCGGTCGATCGTCGTGTGGGATACAGCCGCGGGCCAACCCGCGGTGAGTATGCCTGCGCTTCCCGCCAAGGTCGCCAGCCTGGCGTTTTGCGGCGCCAGGCGCCTGGCGGCCGGAGGCAGCGACGACGTGATCCGCATCTGGGAGTTGCCTTCTGGGCGTGAGGTGCGGCGACTGGTGGGGCACACCGGCACGGTGGCTGCGTTGGTGTGGGATGAAGCCAGCGAAACGCTGATCAGCGCCGGGTACGACACCACGTTGCGCTTGTGGTCGCTCAACCCGCCGGCTGGCCCGATGGCGGCGCGACCTTAACGGGTAGTTTACATGCTGCGGGAAATCAAAAGGCACACCGCCTTTGCCGCCGGAGGGAGATACCGGGGGGCGGGACCAGCCACTTGGCCACGATTTGCGGCGCAGTCGTTAGCCGGCAGCGGGAGGGGAGACCCAGCGGAGCCCTCGCTGCCGCAGGGCATTTTAGGAGGTTCGCCGTGAGTTTGTTGGAACGAATCGCCTCGCTGGTCGGCCGCTGGCGCCGCACCGGCACGGGTAGCCGAGGGCACGTCGCCCGGCCGGCGGCCTTGCGCGTGTGCCGTTTCGAGGAGATGGAACGGCGCCAACTCCTGTCCATCGCGCCGATCCACGTGGGGGTGGTCTATTTCGAGGATAACTCCGGTGAAGACCAGGCCGGCGGCGACCAATTCGTAATTACGTGGTCCGGAGGTGCCCCCGGCACTCAATTGACCCATCTGGTTATCGACACCGACAAGCAAGGCGACGGGCTGGACATAGGCGACGTGTTCTTCGATACGGTCCCAGGGGGGCTGGGCGCTTTCCAATCGGCTCCGTTGGTGGTCGTCGAGCAAGCCGGCATCGACGCCGTGCACGCTTCGGTCGAGGACGGCGGCACGCGGCTGGTGCTGGACTTTGCGGGCTTCGACCCCCGCGAGCGCCTCGTGCTCAGCATGGACGTGGACGAAATGGGCTTTTTAGGCCCCAATGCCGTGGCCGAGGGAAACGAGTTCGAGGGCTCCCGGCTGGAGGTCCGACTGGCTGCGGACCACTATTACGAGGCATCGGGAAACGACATGTTCGTTGACTTTTACGATGCCAAGCTCCAGGCTTCCGGGCTGCCGCTTCCGGCCGACGACTATGTGCCGCCCAGCGACGTACCGCGGCCCGTGTACACCGCCGGAGCTTTTGTCCGCCTTGTGCAGACGCCGCTGCCGGTAACGATAGCGGGGACCGTTTTCGAGGACCTGGACCTCGATAACCGGTCCGACACGGCCGAGCCGGGTATTGAAGGCGTCGAAATCCGGCTTTGGCGCCGCGACGGTGAGGTTTATACGCCCACCGGATTGGCGGCCCGCACCGATGCGGCTGGCCACTATCGCTTCGAGAATCTGCTGCCAGGCACCTACCGCCTGGCCGAGGTTCAGCCGGGCGGGTGGCTGAGCATTGGATCGACGGCGGGCCAGGTGGCGGGTCAGCCGCGAGGGCGGACGGATGGCCCGGAGGCCGTCACCGAAATCGAGTTGCTCGGCGGCGAAACCAGCCTGGGCAACGACTTTGCGGAGGTGCGGCCGGCCGCTCTTGCGGGCCACGTGTATCACGACGCCAACAACGATGGGCATCGCGATGCCGGCGAGCAGGGCATCGGCGGAGTAACCCTGCGTGTCGAGTACCTGGGCCCCGCGGGAGCCGCGGGCGAGTTGAGCGAGGTGGTTAGTTCGGACGACGGCTATTGGACGGCCACTGGCCTCCTGCCCGGCCAGTACCGCGTCACCGAGATCCAGCCAGCAGGCTATTTGGACGGTCTCGATGCGGCTGGCACCGCCGGGGGCGTGGCCCTCAATCCGGGCGACGCTATCGCGGACATCCGACTGTCGAGTGGCCAGTCGGGTACCGATTACGACTTTGGCGAGCTGCTTCCCAGCCGCATCGGCGGGCGCGTCTTCGCCGACCGCAACGGCAACGGCGTTTTCGACGCCGGCGAACCGCTGCTGGGCGGCGTTACCGTGCAACTGTTAGACGCCTCCGGCAGGCTCCTGGCCACGGCACAGACCGATGCCTCGGGGCAGTACGAGTTTGGGGGATTGGCCCCCGGCGTGTATGCCGTAAACGAGTTGCAGCCGGCGGGGTACTTTGACGGCCCGGAGCGAATAGGGACAGCCGGCGGAACCCTGGCGCCGCCCGATGGCATGGCCACCATCGTGTTGGCTTCGGGAACGGACGCGCGGGATTACGACTTCGCCGAGTTGGAGCCGGCCAGTCTTTCCGGTTATGTGTACGAAGACGACAACGACAACGGGTTGCGCGATCCAGGCGAGCGGGGCATTGCCGGTGTGCGGGTGATGCTGTTGGATGCCATAGGCGGCCCGACCGGCCTCTGGGCCGAAACCGATGCCGCCGGCTCCTACCGCTTCGCCAACCTGGCGCCCGGTACCTACGGCTTGGCCGAGGTCCAGCCGGAGGGCTATCTCGACGGCCGCGACACCCCGGGCAGCGCGGGGGGACAGGCAGAAAACCCCGGCGACCTGATAGCCACCATCCCCCTCCACCCGCACCAAGATGGGGTGGACTACAATTTTGGCGAGTTGCGGCCAGCAACCCTTGCCGGGATGGTTTATGCCGACACCAACGAGAATGGCATTCCCGATGCTGGCGAATGGCCCATTGCCGGCGTTATGGTCACGCTGGTCGATGGGAGCACAGGCCAGGTGGTCGCTGCCACGACCACCGGCCCGGACGGACGGTACCAGTTCCGCGACCTTCGGCCGGGGGTATATGAGGTCCGGGAAATGCAGCCGGCGGGCTACTTCGATGGCAAGGACCGCGTGGGCACGGCCGGAGGCCAATGGGACGGGCAGGACGCCCTCCTGGCCATTCCGCTGGACGCTGGGGTCCAGGCCGATGACTACGACTTTGGCGAGGTGCCGCCGGCGCGGATTTCGGGATACGTGTTCCAGGACGGGCCGGCCCTTTCCTATCGCGAGGACGCCTCGCCGCCCGACCCCTACACTCTCCGCGATGGCCAGCGGGACCCCGACGACCAGCCCCTTGCGGGCGTGTGGCTGCAGTTGGGTGACGAGTTCGGCCTGCCGGTGCTGGACGGCCAGGGCCAGCCGCTTTTGGCCGTCACCGACGCCCAGGGATATTACGAGTTTGCTCATCTCCGGCCGGGCACGTACACCGTAATGGAGTTCCAACCGGAGGGCTATCAGGACGGCAACGATACCCCGGGCACGCGCGGCGGGATTGCATTGAATCCCAGCCTGGCGGCCGAGGAGCGGCAGCGGATCCTGGATATCGTGTCCGTCAAGACGGTCAACGACGCCATTGTGCTGATACCGTTGGGGCCGGGCGACCAAGCGGCGGAATACAACTTCAGCGAGGTATTGGTTCAAGTGCAACCGAAGCCGCCGGCGCCGCCGGAGGAGCCGGTGCGACCTTACTTGCCGCCGGAGCCGATTCCCTGGCCCGGGCCCTTGCCGCACGCGGTACTGCCCGCGTATTCGGCGGGGCCGGCGTCGGGTGCGGGCTGGTATGTCCCGGCTCCAGAGATGGTGATTGCCATGCCGTTGTATGGCGGGGGCATGATGTTGCCGCCGGCGTATGCATGGCATTTGAGCGTGTTGGACGGTGGTCGGCCGCGACGGGACCAGGCCGATTCCGCTGCGCTGTTGCCGGCCGCGCTGCACGATGCCGCGGTGCTTTGGGCCGCCGAAGACCTCCGCCAGGGGACCTGGAGGCTGGCCGACACCCAGGGCCGGCCGCTGGGTGCCGCCGTGTTTGGCCTCGGCGATGGCCTGCCTGTAGCGGGCGACTTCAACGGCGACGGGCGGAGCGAACTGGGCATCTACCGCCAGGGCACGTGGTGGCTGGATTTCAATGGCAACGGTCGCTGGGATGATGACGATTTGTGGGTGCAGTTGGGGCGGCCCGGCGAGCGGCCGGTCGTCGGCGACTGGGACGGCGATGGCAAGGCCGATTTAGGCACCTTCGGGCCCCAATGGCCAGGCGATGCCCGAGCCATCGAGTTCGAGCCGGGCTTGCCCGACGCCGCCAATCGCCGGCACGCCCCGTTCAGCCCCCGCCCTAAAAATATGCCTCCCCAACCCGAGGAGGCCACCTCGGGGGTGCGAACCGCCAAACGCACCGTGGCCGGCAAGCTCCGCAAGGATCTCATCGATCACGTGTTCCAGTACGGGTCCGAAGGCGACGTACCGGTGGCCGGCGACTGGAATGGCGACGGCATCTCCAACATCGGCGTCTTCCGCGAAGGTACGTGGTATCTCGATACCGATGGCGATGGCCGCTTCACCGCCTCGGACCAGGTCGTACAGTATGGCCGGCCGGGCGACGTCCCCGTGGTGGGCGACTGGACCGGCGACGGCACCAGCAAGCTCGGCGTGTATCGCCAAGGCCAATGGTATCTCGATACGAACGGCAACCGCGTGCTCGATGCCCAGGACGCTACCTTCCGTCTGGGCGCGCCAGGCGATATCCCCGTCGTGGGCGACTGGAACGGCGACGGGATCGACGACGTGGGCGTATATCATCCCGGCCCGCCCGAGAGCAACTCAGAAGGCAGCCCGTGACCACGTTCCGCGGAGGGTATTGCCAACCCCGGAAGGGTCGGCTCACGGTGAGGGCCCACCAGCGCGCTGGCTGCTTTCACCGGCAGCTTGTGCTCCCGGCTCGTAGCACCCGATCGTGGTCGGTGGTGGGCTGAAGCGCACCTCGAAGCGATCGCCCACCGCAGCGCCCAACCGGGCGGCTGCACTCCCCGCCACGACCGCCAATTCCAAGCGGCCACTTGAGCCCACCAGCGCTACCAGGCTGCCCGGCGCACTCTGGCCGTAGGTCCGGGAAATGCCCCGCACCCACGCCCCTCGGCATCCCACCCAGGGCGTGATGGTCTGGGGGCAATCGGCCAGCATTGCGCGGGTGATGTCCGAAACCACGTTGCCAAAGCCATCCACATACAGCACCGAGCCCTCGATCCCTTCGGCATGTCGGCGCACCTCGGGCCAGGCGAGCATGTACAGAGACTGCTGAGGCACTCCGAGTGCGGCCGGGTCGAGCCCCCGGCTCAGCCGGGCAGCGACCGGCGCCAGGATGTCGCGCCCATGAAAAGTGGCCGAAACCTCGGGCAGCCAGTACCGCGCCTCGGTCAGACGCATGATGCGTTTGGGCGGGAATCGGGCGGCCAGCCGGCTGAAGATGCCGTTATCGGGACCGAGCACCTGTTGGCCGGCCAGTTCGGCCCATATCAAAGGCCGCTCGGTCCCCACGCCGGGATCCACCACCGCCACGTGGAGCGTCCCGGGCGGAAACCACGGCACCGCCTCTTCCAGCACCACCGCCCCATAACGGATGTCCTGCGGCGGGATGGCATGGGTCAGATCGACCAACTGAACGGAAGGATCGATGCCCAAAATGACCCCCTTCATGGCGGCCACATAAGGGCTGCCGGGGCCGAAGTCTGTCGTAAGGGTGATAATAGCCATCGCGTGGCGCTCCCCGTCTCGTACACCGCGGCGGCAGGCACAGGGTGCCCCGCAGCACCAGGGAGCCGGTCAAGGGGCGTCGCCTGCCGGCTGACGTCTCACGGCATTTGGCCCACCAGCTCCAGGCACACCTGCTGCACGCGCGCGGGGTTGACGTTGGGATTGCGCTTTTTGGCTTGACCGACCAACCCGCCCACGGCCTTCAGGCGCCCGGCTTTCAGGTCGGCCACGATCTTCGGATTGGCCGCCAGCAGCTCCTGGCACAAACAGCGAAGTTCCTGCTCATCGACCGGACGGAAACCCATCGACGCGATCACCTGGTCGGCCGATTGACCGGTCTGCACCATGCGGGCCAGCACCTCGCGGGCCCGGCTGGTTTCGAGTTCCCCCTGCCGGACCTTGCAAAGGAGCGCCGCCAGCGCCTCGGCCGGCACCGGATATGCCTCGATCTTAATCTGCCGCTCGTTCAACACGCGGAGCACGTCCTGCTGGACCCAGTTGGCGGCCAGTTTGCCGTCGCCGCAGGCCTCGGCCACCGCGATAAAGTAGTCCACCAAGGCCCGCCCCTGGTTCACCAGTACGTCGCTATCGTAGGCCGAGATGCCGAACGTCTGCTCCAGGCGCGTGCGGAGTGCGGCGGGCAACTCGCCCAACGAGGCCC
>Ga0068707_1001789_pt1 | contig 15078 bp, 10 predicted proteins | sample YNPNPMetaG_FD_66600 | JGI IMG/M metagenome (GOLD analysis project Ga0068707, IMG submission 66600) | Anoxygenic and chlorotrophic microbial mat microbial communities from Yellowstone National Park, USA - YNP NP MetaG | ecosystem: Environmental > Aquatic > Thermal springs > Hot (42-90C) >...
CACCGTCTCCCGCTCGAACCGCAGCGAACGGTACGGCAGCGGGCCGTACCGGAAGTCGAAATACTCGTCGACCGCCCCGGTCCAGACCAGGTACCGGGCGCGCACGACGCCGCGAATCGCTCGCCACTCGGTTCCCAGCCGGACCTCGATCCGCGGATGGTCGAGCAGCTTCTCGAACAGTCGGGCGAAGCCGCCTTCCGGGAGGGCCTGGAACGGCTCCAGGAAGGCCCGGTCATCGCGGTCCAGACGCACGGGGACGCGGGCCAGCACCTCCGGCTCCAGCTCCCGCGGATCGCGGCCCCATTGTTTCCGCGTGTACCCGCGGCAGAACCGCTCGAAGAACTCCCGCCCGAGGTGCGCCAGGGCCCACTCCTCCGCGTTGCGCGGCGCCGCGCACGGCACCCGCTGCCGCTCCAGCCACCGCTCGAACTCGTCCACCGTCGCCGCTCGCCCGACAAGCCGCTCGTAGGTACTGAGATTCGGCGGAAACGGCCAGTCGGCGCCGTCCCGCCGCGCGAGAATCCGGTACCGCACGGGGCGCCAGGTCGCGAACCGTTCCAGGTAGGCGCGTACGGCGGGATCGGCGGTGCGGAACCAGTGCGGTCCGTGATCCGGCACGCGCACGCCGTTGCCGTCGATCGCGTCGTGGGCCAGGCCGCCGGCGTAGGGGCGCCGGTCGATGACCAGACAGCGCAGGCCGTGCACCTCCGCCAGCCGTTCGGCGGCCACGGCCCCGGCGAATCCCGCGCCGACCACCAGCACGTCGACCGCGCGCGGCATGGGGCGCGAATCACGCCTTGCGGGCGCGCGGAGCGCGGGCGGCGGGCCGGCGCCGCCGGCCGGGCACGATCGGCGGCTGCGTGGCGGCCCACCGGGCCAGCCGGTAAAGACGGCTGTACCCCGCCGTGCGATTGCGGATCTCGACGGTCACGACGCCCGAGGCGTCCACCGCGTAGCGCTCCTCGACCTCCTGCCGCGGTGCGACGTCGCTGCGCACCACATCGATCCCCGCCAGGTCCGGATGGTCCCGCAACGCCGGGTCGAACGGGAACCGGATCTCGTCCCACAGCGTGACGTCGCCGCTCGGTTGCCCGTCCGGACCGCGACGCGTGCACTCGAGGAACCGGAAGTGACCGATGTTGTGCACGGGGCGATAGATACGGGAGCGCACCAGCGGCGGCTCCCCGGGGCCCGGGAGCACGGTGTCGGGGGCGAACAGCTCGTCCATCCACACGTTGCGGCCGCCGTCCGCCTCGCGCCACACGCCGAAGCTGCGGTGAAACCGTTCGCGCAACCCGTAGCCCGCCTGCGCGTCGGCCCGGATCGCCAACCCGATCGCCACGGCGTTGCGGCTGTAGGGCGAGCGTCGCAGGCGGCGCCCGAACAGCTCGCGCAGCGCGCGACCCACGAGCGGCAGCTCGCTGCCGCCGCCCGTCAGGTAAACCGCGTCCACCTCCTCGCCCGGCCGCTCGGCCAGCACGTCGTGCACCGCGCGCAGCGTCTCGTCCAGCGCCGGCCGGCACCGTTCGAAGAACGCCGCCGCCGGCACCTTCACCTCACCCCACCCCTCGCGAACCACGCCGAGGTCGACCACCACCGAGCGGGTCCGGGGCTGGATCGCCTCTTTGCGCGCCCGGCATTCCTCGAACAGGCGGAACGTCTCGGCCTGTTCCAGCCCGTCCCCCAGCGCGTCGGAGAGCCCCGCGGTCTCCAGCGCCAGCTCGGCCAGCAGCTGGTCGAAGTCGTCGCCGCCGAGGGTGGGGATGCCGGTCGAGGCGACGACGTCGGCGCCGGACTCGCCGATGTCGACCAGCGAGGCATCGAAAGTGCCCCCGCCCAGGTCGTAGACCAGCACGCGCCCGCGGGCGGGCGAGCGGCCGCCGGCGTGCACGAACTCGGCCGCCGCCGCCGCCGGCTCGTTGAGCAGCCCCAGCACCTCGAACCCCGCCGCCCGGAACGCCTCGACCGTCAGGAACCGCTGGTTCCCGTGGGCGTTGGCCGGCACGCCGAGCACCGCGGACAGCGGCTCCTCGGGCGAAACGTCGAGCGACGACTCCTCGCGCAGCGCCCGGTGCAACTCCGACATCATCTCCGCCAGCAGCCGCAACATCGGGAGGACCTGGTCGGCGATCGCGACCTGCGTCTCCGGGCCGGCGTCGGCCAGCACGCGCTTGATCGAACGCACCACGGTCGTTCCGGCTTTCCCGCCCGCCTCCCAAGCCGCCCAGCCGTACCGGCGACGCCCGTCCGCCACGGCGATCAACGGCGGGAACCAGTCGTGCGTCTCGCCGCCCGGCCCCTCGAAGGTCACCACGGGATAGTTGCCGCGGTCCACCGCCGCGACGACGATCCGCGTCGTCCCGAAATCGATTCCCAACCGCATCGGCCGCCCTCCGCGGGGCGCGACGGTCGGCGCCACGGCCGCCGCCGGCTCCCCCGTCCCGCTTCCTACCAACCTCGCCGCCCCCCGTCCACTCTTCGCCGACCGCGGACGCGCCCTCCCGCCGATCCGCCGCCGCGGATGCGCCCGCTCGGCGCGCAAGGCCGAGCGACTCGAACCGCGGACCGAAACCGGCCAGAACGCCGAGTCGATGAGCCTCGACCTCTGGACCGGCGCCCCCGGCGTCGCCCGGGCGCACCCCGCAAGCTACTTCTGCAGCTCGGGGACGATCTTCTCGAAGAACGCCAGGACCTCCGGATTGGCCAGGGCGTCCCGGTTGGTCACCGGCCGGCCATGGAGGATGTTCGTCACGGCGATCTCGACCTTCTTCATGTTCAGCGTGTACGGGGCGTCCGGCATCTCGAGAATCAACGCGGGCACGTGGCGCGGAGAGGCACCCTCGCGCAACGTCTTCCGGATCTTCTCCTGGAGCGCCTCCGTGAGCTGCTGCCCGGCCGCCAGCTTCACGAACAGGATGATCCGCTGGTCGCCTTTCCAGTTCTGGCCGACGGCAAGGCTGTCGGCCACCTCCGGCAGGCGTTCGAGCTGGCTGTAGATCTCCGCCGTCCCGATCCGCACCCCCGAGGGCTTGAGGACGGCGTCCGAGCGGCCGCAAAACGTCACGCCGCCCGTGTCCGTGTGCAGAATGACGTAGTCCCCATGGCGCCACACACCCGGGTAGTATTCGAAGTATGCGGCCCGGTAGCGGGAACCGTCCGGATCGTTCCAGAAGTAGAGCGGCATCGACGGCGCCGGCGCCTCGCAGACCAGCTCTCCCATCTCGTCCCACACCGGCCTTCCCTGGTCGTCGTAGGCCTTGATCTTCATCCCCAACGCGGGACTCTGCAGCTCCCCGGCATGGACCGGCAGGATCGGACTGCCGATGGCGAAACAGCCGTTGATGTCGGTGCCGCCCGAGATCGAGTTGAAGTGCAGGTCGCGCTTGATCTCCCGATAGACGTACTCGAATCCCTCGACCGACAACGGCGACCCCGTCTGCGAGATCTGCCGCAGCGCGGACAGGTCGCAGCTCCGACCCGGCGAGACCCCCACACTCCGCAACGCATGGATGTAGCTGGCGCTCAGCCCGAAAATGCTGATCCGGTGCCGCTCGGCGAGCTTCCACATCGCCAGCGGGTCGGGGTACATCGGATTCCCGTCATACAAGACGATCGTCGCCCCGGCGCCAAGCGAGCTGATCAACCAGTTCCACATCATCCAGCTACAGGTGGTGATATAGAAGATCGTGTCGTCGCGGCGGAGATCGGAGTGGATGACGAGCTCCTTGAGATGGTTGAGCAGGATCCCGCCGGCTCCCTGGACCATGCACTTGGGCTTGCCGGTCGTTCCCGACGAGAACATGATGAACACCGGGTGATCGAACGGTAGCTGCTCGAACACGAGATCCGGCGCCGGGCCCGGAGCCAGGAAATCGGTCCACCGCACGGCGTTCGGGACGGCCCCGAGGTCGGGTTTCGTGCCGGTGTAGTCCACGACAACGACCTTCCGCAGCGACGGGATCGCCCGGGCCACCTCCGCCGCCTTCGCCAGAGAATCGAACGTCCGGCCCTTGTAGAAGTAGCCGTCCACCGTGACCATCACCTTGGGCGCAACCTGTCCCAGCCGATCGAGGGCCGCCTGGGCGCCGAGGTCGGTCGCGCAGGACGCCCACACCGCCCCGAGGCTCGTTGCCGCCAGCATCGCGACCGCCGTCTCGATCCGGTTCGGCATGTAGCCGACGACGCGGTCCCCCGGACCGACGCCGGCCTCGCGCAACGCCTTCGCCAGCCGCGCCACCGTCTCGTACAGCTCGGCGTAGGTCATCCGCGAAGACTGCGCCGTCTCCCCGACGAACTCGAAGGCCACCCGATCGTCGCGGTACCGTAACAGGTTCTCGGCGAAGTTCAACCTCGCCCCGGGAAACCATCTCGCCCCCGGGAACCGCGTCAGGTCCTCCACCGGCCGGTCGTAGCGGCGCGACGCCCGGATCCCCACGAAGTCCCACACCGCGGCCCAGAACTCCGGAATCCGATCGACCGACCAGTCGTACAGCTCCCGGTAGGTCGAAAAACTCATGCCGTGGCGGGCGTTCACCTGCTCCAGGAAGCGGGTGATGTTCGCCTCCCGCCTACGCTCGGCGGAGGGTTCCCACAACGGTGTTTTCTTCGCCATGCCGCGCTCCTTTCGTGCCGTGCCGCGAGCCGGATCCCTAGCCCGTTTCGAGCGTCGCGGCAAGGCGGTGCCGCCGGTCGCGCGCCCGACGACCCGACCGCGCCAATGGCACGCCGGATCAGGTGCGCAAGGTGGCCGTCAGACGCAGGGGATGAAGCAGCAGATCCAGGGCGTCCTCGATCGACCGGCAGACCACATCCGCCGCCTCCATCGTCGCCGCCGCGGCGCCCTCGCCCAGGATCACCGCGATCCCCAATGCCGCCGCCTCGATCATCCGCCGGTCGTTGCGGCCGTTGCCGATCGCGCACACCCGATCCGCATTCAGCCGCTGCACGTACTCCAGCTTGGCCCGGTCCTGGCCGCCGGGAGGCAGGACCGACAGCCGGCACGGAATGCCGACCATCTCCTCCCGCACCTTGCCAAAGGTGTCGGCGGTGAGCACGTGGACCGCCAGATCGGTCGAGAGCCGACGCAGGCGTTCCGCCACGCCCGGAAGCAGATTCCCGCCCACCGCGAGCGTGCCGTTGTAGTCCAGCACAACGTGCTCCAGCCGGAGCGGTCCCCAACCCGGAATGTCGATGGTGATCATCCGCGATCCTCCCCGGGCGACCGCGCGGCAGGCGCCCTCGGCGCGCCGTCCCTCCGCCCACCCGACGGCCGCGGCCGCACCCCCGGGCGCCGCTCGCCCGACCGACGGCCGCCACCCTCAGACTCCCGCGACCCCCGCCGGCCGTCAAGACGAGACGTCCGCGCGGTGGGGCCGCCGGGCACGCGACCGCCGATGGCTTGCGATGTCGTTGCCGGCGGATCCGCCGACGCCACCTCCTCGCGCGGTTTCCACGACTCCTTCCGCTACCCACGGTTCCCACCCGCTCGGCCCACGCGCTCCTCGAGCGCCTGGCGAATCGCGCGAACGGCGGCGTTGAGCGCCGGGGTCATGACGAGCATGCCCCGGGCGGCGGCGAGCTCCTCGTCATGGGGGATCACACCCAGGATTTCCATCCCCGGTAAACCGTCCAGGAGAAAGTCCCGGTCGGCCTCGTCCCTCACGCGATTCCCGACCGCGAAGACGTTGCGCACGCCGAGGTTCGAGGCCAGATCGCGGACGGACAGCGCCGTCTGGAGGCTGGTCCGGATCGGCTGGACGACGACGAGGAACGCATCCACGCCACGCGCCGTGCCGCGCCCGAGATGCTCGATCCCGGCCTCCATGTCGGCGAGGACGACCTCGTCCGGTCGCACGACGAGGTGCAGGAGGAACGCCCGGAGAAAGGCGCTCTCCGGACACATGCACCCCCCCCCGGCGGCGCGCACCCCTCCCATCACGGCGAGACGGATGCCCTTCCACTCGGGACAGTACTTCTCGGGAAGGTCGTCCACCCTCGGGTTGAGCTTGTACATCCCCCCCTTCTCGCCCACGCGCTCGCGGATCAGATCCTTCAACTCGGCGAGCGGAGTGATGGAAGACGGATCGGGATAGCCGAGCGTGGCGGCGAGGTTCGCGTCGGGGTCGGCATCGACGGCGAAGACGTGCCTCCCCTCGTCGGCATATTGCCTTGCCAGAGCCGCCGTGAGCGTCGTCTTGCCGACGCCTCCCTTCCCGCTGATGGCCAGTTTCATCGCTTCCGGCCCTCGCTCTCTCCCGGCGCCCCCGCCGCGGCCACACCGGCCGCGTCCCGCCCGACGCCGACGTGACAACCGTCGGGGAATCCGCGGCCCTCCGACCGGCCGACGATGCGACCACCCGAACCCTCGCCGGGTGGGCCGAACCCCACGACAAAGGCACCCGGGCGGCGCACCCACCTCCTCTCCCCGTCTCAGTCCGCCGGCTCGACCCGCACCGCGCAGACCTTGTACTCGGGAATCTTCGCGATCGGATCGAGCGCGTCGATCGTCACCTGGTTGATGTTGTTCGGACCGGGGAAGTGGAAGTTCCCGAAGATCAATCCGGGCGTCACCCGATCCGTCACGACGGCGCCGGCCGTCATGGTCCCGCGGCGCGACGTCACCCGTACCCGGTTCTTTCCGTCCAGGCCGATCCGAACGGCATCCTCCGGACTGATCTCGACCACCGCCTCGGGACACATCGCCATCAGGCCTTTGGCGCGACGGGTCATTTCGCCTCCGTGCCAGTGATACAGGACGCGCCCGGTCGTCAGCACGAACGGATAGTCGGCATCGGGCAGCTCCCGGGGTGGAACATGTTCGACCGCGTGGAACTTTCCTTTGCCGCGAGCGAACTGTCCGATGTGCAGAATGGGCGTTCCGGGGTGGTCCTTCGCCGGCACGGGCCAGTGCAGCGTCTCGCCGCGTTCGAGCCGCGCGCGGCTTACGCCGGCGTACGACGGGGTGAGCGCCGCGATCTCATCGAGAATCTCCGCGGGGGAAGCATAGTCCCATCCGGCGTGCGGACCCGCGGGAGACCGACCCTGGATCGCAAGCGCTCGACGCGCCAGATCGGCCACGATGGACCAGTCGGGCCGCGCCTCTCCCACTGGATCGACCGCCTGGCGAACGAGCTGGATGCGCCGCTCCGTGTTCGTGAAGGTGCCGTCCTTCTCCGCAAACGACACGCCCGGCAACAGCACGTCGGCGAAGGCCGAGGTTTCGGAGGGGAAGATTTCCTGCAACACCACGAAATCGCAGGCCTCGAGGCATTTTCGGACGTGGTTGGTGTCGGGATCCGTAAGGACCGGATTCTCGCCGAGAATGTACAGGGCCTGGATGCGACCCTCCCCCGCCTGGCTCACCATTTCGGTGACGGTGAGACCGACCTTTTCCGGCAGGGCGATGGAGGAAGCCGACGGCGTCCCGTCGCGGGGATCGCCCCCGCCGGTCTCGGCCCGGAGCGCCCACGCCCGGGCGAACTTGTCCCGGACCCTCGCATCGCCGACCGGCTGGTAGCCAGGGAACACATTGGGCAACGCGCCCATGTCACAGGCGCCTTGCACGTTGTTCTGGCCCCGCAACGGATTGACGCCGCCACCCGGAACGCCGATGTTGCCCAGCAGCATCTGCAGGTTTCCAAGGCTCAGGACGTTGAATACCCCGGTCGTGTGTTGCGTGATCCCCATCGCCCAGAAGACCGCCATCGGCCGGTTCCGCCCCAGCAGCTCGCTCGCCTCGTGGAGCTGCCGCACGGGCACGCCCGTGATCTCGGAAACCCGCTCCGGCGGGTACTTCTCGACGGTTGCCCAAAACTCGTCAAAACCCTCGCAACGCTCTTCGATGAACTTCCGGTCGTGCCAGCCGTTCTTGCCCATGATGTGCATCAGGCCGTTGATCAGCGCCACATCGGTGCCCGGCCGATGCCGGACGTGCAACGTCGCGAACTCCGTCAGGTCGATCCGGCGCGGGTCGGCCACGACCAGCTTCACACCGCGGCGCAACACGGCCTGCCGGATCTTCGCGCCCAGCACCGGGTGCTGCTCGGTCGTGTTGGACCCGATCACGAACATCGCCCGTGCGTTCTCGCAAACGTCCCGCATCGTATTGGTCATCGCACCCGAACCGTAACACATGGCCAGTCCAGTGACGGTCGAGGCGTGGCACAGGCGGGCGCAGTGGTCGATGTTGTTCGTGGCGAACACCTGGCGCGCCAGCTTGTTCATCAGATAGTTCTCCTCGTTGGTGCACTTGGCCGACGAGAAGAACCCGATCGAGTCGGGCCCGCTGCGACGGCTCGTCTCGACGAGCTTCCGGGCGACAAGTTCCAATGCGGTGTCCCAGTCCGTCTCGACCCAGTCCCCCCGAATCCCACCGCCGCCCCTCCCGCCCCGCGCCCCGCCCTCCAGCAAGGACCGGCGAACCCTCGGCCTCTTCAGCCGATCCGGGTGGTGGATGAACTCAAACCCGTACCGCCCCTTCACGCACAGGGCCATGCCGTTGACCGGCGCCGCCGGGTTCGAGGTGACCCGGACCACCCGGTTCCCCTTGACGTTGAGATCAAACCCGCATCCGACGCCGCAAAAGGGACAGGTGGTCGTCACCCGTCGGTCCGGCTTCCCCCCGGGGATCGCCAGCCGGTCGTCCAGAGCACCCGTCGGGCAGTAGGCGGCACATGCCCCGCACGACTCGCAACGCCCGTCGAGCATGTTCGTGTCGGTGCCCGAGACGATCCTCGCGTCGCTGCCACGATAGCCGACGGCCCAAACGAAGCGCCCCTGAACCTCGGCACAGGCCCGGACGCAGCGCGTGCACAGGATGCACTTGTTTCGGTCAACCCGGACGAACGGGTTGGGATCGCCGTCCGCCGGAAAGCGCACGGCCACCCCCGGGCCATCCGGTGCATGCACGCCGTAGCGGCGCAGCCAGTGCTGGAACTCGGTCTCGTCCCCGCCGGGCTCGACGGATCCGGCGTCGGGGCACCGCCGCACCAGCAGTTCGAGCACCAGACGGCGGTTCTCGACCACCTCGGGCGTCTCCGTGTGAACGACCATGTTCTCCGTCACCGGCGTCGTGCAGGCCGCCGAGAGACCGCGCACGCCCTCAATCTCGACGAGGCACAGGCGACAGGATCCCACGGGCGACAGATCCTTGTGATGACACAGGGTCGGGATCAGGATTCCGGCTTCCTTCGCCGCCTCGAGAATCGTCTGACCTTCCCGCGCCTGGACGGCGCGACCATCGATCGTCAGTCTCACGGCTTCCTCCCTCGGCGGATGCACTCACGCGCCGAACTCGCTGCGGAAAGCCCCCAGCGCACTCTCGATCGGATTCGCCACCGACTGGCCCAGCCCACAGAACGAGGCGACCCGCATCCATCGCGCCAGGTGGAGGAGGTCGTCGGCGACGCCCCCGCGACGGTCCCCCGTTGCGACCGACTCAACGAGCCTCCGGGCCTCTTGCGTCCCCTCGCGGCACGGCGTGCAGCGACCGCACGATTCCGTTTCGAAGAAATGCAAGATCCACTGCAGCAGGGTGACCGCGGAAACGGACTCGTCCAGGACCAGCATCGCACCGGAGCCCAACGCGATTCCCCGCCGGGCCGAGGTGAAATCCAGCGGCTCGTCCAGGTGCGCGGCCGACACGACGGTCCCGGCCGCCCCTCCCGTCAATGCCATCTGGAATCGCGAGCCGGGGAGCATGCCGCCGCCGAACCGCTCGATGATCTGTCGGAGCGTGATGCCGTACGGGGCCTCGAAGACGCGCGGCTGCCGGACGTGGCCCAGCACCGTGAACAGCTTGACGCCCGGGCTCTGCGCCGGACCCAGCGACCGGTACCAGTCGGCGCCGCGCAAGACGATCGACGGCACGCTGCAGAAGCTCTCCACGTTGTTGACCACGGTGGGCCTGCCGCGATAACCGTGCGTTGTCGGATACGGCGGCCGAAGGCGAGGCTCCCCGCGTCGGCCCTCCAGGGACTCCAGAAGCGCCGTTTCCTCGCCGCACACATAGGCCCCCGCCCCGGAATGAACGTGAATCCGGAAGTCGAAATCGCGACCCCGGATCCGGCGACCCAGCCAGCCGCCGTTCTCCGCCTGGAGAATGGCCCGCTGCAGCCGATCCGCCAGCCAAGCATACTCGCCGCGGATGTAGATGAAACCCTCGGCGGCGCCCACGGCATACCCGGCCAGCGCCATCCCTTCCAGAAGCAGATGCGGGTCGCCGTCCACGATCACGCGGTCCTTGAACGTGCCGGGCTCCGATTCATCGAAATTGCAGACGACGTACTTCTTCTCGGCCTGCGCCTGGGCCACGAACCTCCATTTCCGGCCGACCGGAAACCCGGCGCCGCCCCGTCCCTGCAGTCCCGACGCCTCCAGCGCCGCCAGGACGTCCGACGGCGGGCCCTTCAGGGCCTTGTCCAACGCCTGGTAGGCGCCCGCCTTCTCGGCGAGGCTCAGGGACTCCGGATCCGAGCGCAGCGCGCCGAGACGAGCCAGGGTCACGCGCACCTCGCCGCACACCGGTTCCGCGTAGGAGGGCCCCTCGCCGCGCCATCCACCCAGCACCGCCAACGACCCCTCGGCCGTCAACGGCCCGCACGCATCCCCCTCGACCAGCGCCGCGGGCGCCCGGTCGCACAACCCCAGGCAGCTCGTCCGCTCGACCCCCCATCCGTTCTCCCGGGCCACCGCCTCCAGCGCCTCCCGAACCTTCTCCCTTCCGTGGAGCTGACACACAGGTCCGTCGCACAGGCGGACGATCCGCCCCGGACGAGGCCGAGTCGACAACATCGAGTAAAACGAAGCGACCCCGAAGGCGCGGGACGCCGGTATCTTCAGCGCAGCCGCCGTGGCCGCGATGACTTCCCCGCTCAGGTAGCCCTTCTCCGCCTGGATCGAGCGGAAAATCGAGATGATCGCATCCGGCTCTGCGCCGTGCCGCGCGACCGCAGCATCGACCGCCGGGTCCGAACAGGCCCTTTGAAGCGATTGGTTCGCCATCCCGTCTCCCTTTCCCTCAGAAACCGCAAGCCTCGGCGGAACATCCCGCACCCCTGCGGGGACGATCGCGGGTTGCCCTGCCGGACCCGCAGGCCGAGGTTGCCGCACCGGTCGGGAACCGTCAAGGGGATGTTCAAAGAGGACCTTGTACGTCCCGTCGCGGATCGGCCGGGTCAACGCTGTGCAATCGGCTGGCCGGCCAGCGGATGGTGTTCGAGAAGCGTCGGCCGCATCCCTGGCCGTCCGGGCTCGCCCGACGCCGAAGCCCCTTCGGATTCCCAAGGTCCTCGACGGATTCCCTCTGGTGCCGGTCCCACCGATGTGGTATCGGTTCGACGGCGTCGGGGAGGGAAACATGGGAGGCTTCGCCAATGTGTGAATCGAGTGCCTTCATCCGCCGGGCCGGGCGCGAGGAGAAGCTGCTGGACGACGTGGCGGCCGTGTTCGTCCGCGGGGAGACGATCGAGCTGGTCGGCGTTCTCGGAAACCGCGTCTCCGTGAGGGCCGAACTCGCCGAGATCGATCTGATGGCCCACCGCCTCCTCCTGCACGAACGCCCCGCGCAACCGGACCCGACGGAAAAGCGCGGCGGGCCGGACGACGCACCGGGGGAGCCCGGCCCCGGAGGGCCCGCGACCGCTCCTCGATCGCGCAGCGGTGTCTCGACATCGAGACCCTAGCGAGCCTCCCCCCGGCCCGATGAGGCGTGCAGGTGTCGGACGGACAGGACGGGACGCCGGTCTGACGAGGGCGCCCGTTCCAGGAATCTCGCGACAGGGGTTCGCGGACGCACCGGGGTTCGGATGAAGGCACCCACACCGGAAGAGGTGACGGCTCTCGTCCGGGACGCCGTCGATTCCTGCGAAGGACGGCATGCCATCGCATGGCTTCAGTGCATCCAGGCGCGGCTCGGATACATCCCCCAGGAAGCGATCGAGGCGATCGCCGGGCGGCTGGGCGTCCCGGCCGCAACGGTCTACGGCGTCGCCACCTTCTACCATCAGTTTCGCTTCACGCCGCCGGGAAAGCACCATGTCCGGGTCTGCACCGGCACCGCGTGCCACATCCGCGGGGGACAGTCGATCCTCGACGAATGGCGCCGCCGCCTCGGGATTCGCGAGGGAGAGGTCACGGCGGATCGGCGGTACAGCCTCGAGAGCGTCGCCTGCGTCGGCTGCTGCGCCCTGGCGCCGGTCTGCGTCGTCGGCGAGACCGTGCACGGCCGGATGACGCCGAACACGGTCGGCGATCTGCTGACCCGGTACGCGCTGGAGGACGAGCGGGAGGAACGCGGTGGCGAATGAAGCCTTCGAGCGGCGCGCAGCGGAGGCGCGCCGGCAATGGAGCCTCGAACGTTCGGGCGACCCCCCCCTCGTGCTCGTCGGCACCGCCACCTGCGGCCGTTCCGCCGGGGCGCTCGCGACCCTCGCCGCCATCCGCGAGGAGGCCGCGCGGCGGTCGATCGACCTGCGGATCGTCGAGGTCGGCTGCCTGGGGCACTGCTACGCCGAACCGCTGGTCGTGGTGTATGCCCGCGGCGCCGAACCGGTCTGCTACTCGCGCGTCACGCCGGGCATCGGCACCGCGATCGTCCGGCGACACGTCGCCGGCGGGGAGCCGGTCGTCGAGCATCTCCTGGGAGCGCTGGGACCCTCCGAGTTGTTCCCCTCGCTGGCCGATCTCCCGCGCTACGGCGGCGAGACCCGGAAGCTCCTGGCGCGCGCCGGCCTCATCGAGCCCACCCGCCTGGTCGATGCGCTGGCGAACGGCACCTGGTCCGGCCTCGCCCGGGCCCTCGACCTGGGACCCGAGAGAGTCATCGAAGAGGTGCGGCGCGCCGGCCTCCGGGGACTCGGCGGGGCCGGCTTCCCGACCTGGCGCAAGTGGAGCGCGGCGCGCGCGGCGCCGGCGGACGTGCGGTATGTGGTCTGCAACGCCGACGAAGGCGACCCGGGGGCCTTCATGGACCGCACGCTCCTGGAGAGCGATCCGCATCGCGTGCTGGAAGGGATGGCGATCGCGGCGTTCGCTGTGGGGGCGGTCGAGGGGTTCGTGTACGTCCGGGCCGAGTACCCGTTGGCGGCGCGGCGCGTGCGCGAGGCGATCGAGATCGCGACGCGAGAGGGGATCCTCGGCGAACGCCTGCTCGGCGTCGGCCCGCCGTTCCGGATTCAGGTGGACGAGGGAGCCGGGGCGTTCGTCTGCGGCGAGTCGAGCGCCCTGCTGTACTCGCTCGAGGGCAAACGCGGGATGCCGCGCGTCCGGCCGCCGCGGTCGGTCGAGCGCGGGCTGTGGGGCCGACCGACGGTGCTCAACAACGTCAAGACGTTCGCCGCCGCCGCCACGGTCCTCGCCGAAGGCGCCGATGCCTGGGCCTCGGTCGGAACCGGGACGTCCCGAGGAACCGCGATCTTCGCCCTGGCCGGCAAGGTGGTCGGTACGGGTCTCGTCGAGGTCCCTCTGGGAACGACCTTGCGGCAGATCGTGTTCCAGATCGGAGGCGGCGTCCCCCGCGGCCGACGGTTCAAGGCCGCCCTGATCGGCGGACCGTCCGGCGGATGCCTGCCCGAAGCAACCCTCGACCTCCCCGTAGATTTCGACTCGCTCGCCGCCGCCGGCGGCATGCTGGGATCCGGCGGCCTCATCGTCCTCGACGAGGACGACTGCATGGTGGAGGTCGCCCGCTACTTCCTGGAGTTCACGCAGCGCGAGTCGTGCGGCAAGTGCACCTTCTGCCGCATCGGCACCCGCCACATGCTGGACCTGCTCCGGCGCATCACCGAGGGGAACGGGTCGCTCGAGGACCTCGACCGCCTCGAGACGCTCGCGGAAGAGGTGCGGGACGGATCGCTGTGCAACCTCGGCGCAACGGCGCCGAACCCCGTGCGGACGACCCTGCGGTGGTTCCGGGACGAGTACGTCGCGCACGTCACGGAGAAGCGCTGTCCGGCGAAGGTCTGCCGCGCCCTCATCCGCTTCCGCATCGACCCGGACCGGTGCGCCAAGGGATGCGAGATCTGCGTCCGCTCGTGCCCCGTCCAGTGCATCGACAACGACCCGCACACCCGAAAGAAGATCATCGATCCCGAGCGGTGCGTGCGCTGCGGCGCCTGCCAGGCCGCGTGCCCCCCCGAATACGACGCCGTCGCCCGGCTCAGCCCCCGGGATACCCCGGCCCCGGGGGAAAGCCGGCGGGAGGGAGGAACGCCGTGACGGAGCAGGTCACCCTCGTGATCGATGGGCGCGAGCTCCGCGCTCCGCGCGGCGAGCGGATCCTGTGGGTGGCGCTGGACGCGGGGATCGACCTCCCGAACCTGTGCGCGACCCGAGGTCGGGAGCCGCCCTTCGGCGCGTGCCGGCTGTGCTGGGTCGAGATCGAGGGACGTCCCCGGCCCGTCACGAGCTGCACGGCGTTCGCCGCGGACGGCCTGGTGGTGCGGACGCGGTCCGAGCGCGTCGACCGGCTCGTGGCCTCCGCGTTCGCCATGCTGATGAGCCACCACAACGTCGACTGCGGGCATTGCCCGGCCCGCCGTCGTTGCGGTCTCCGGCGCATCGCCCAGGCGCGCAAGCTTCGGATTCGGCAGAACCGCTTCCCGCAACTGGAGCTCCACGGCATCGTCGACGATTCGCACCCGGTTCTCCGCCTCGACCCGACGAGGTGCATCCTGTGCGGGCGCTGCGTGGATGCCTGCCAGACCCGCGGCCGTGGCGTGCTCGACTTCGCCCGGCGCGGCCTGGAAACGGTGATCTCGACCAGCGGTGGACGCCCGCTGGGCGAGGCGGGCTGCGCGGACTGCTCCGCCTGCGCGGACGTCTGCCCCGTGGGAGCGTTGGCCCGCAAGACGTAGGCGGACGCTCCGCCCCCACGGCCCCCGGGGGGATGTGCCCCAACGCCGCCTCCTCCGGCCCGCCGGCTTCCTGCCCCGAAAAGGGCGCGGCGCCGGGTTCCCGCGTTCTCGCGATCGACGAGTGACCGCTCGCCCAGGGCACGCACGCCGTCGACCCCGCTCCTCCACAGCACGACCTGGATCGCCTTCCATGCCTCGGCGCGGGTCGGGGCCCTCTCGAACTGCC
>Ga0068707_1001791_pt1 | contig 15077 bp, 12 predicted proteins | sample YNPNPMetaG_FD_66600 | JGI IMG/M metagenome (GOLD analysis project Ga0068707, IMG submission 66600) | Anoxygenic and chlorotrophic microbial mat microbial communities from Yellowstone National Park, USA - YNP NP MetaG | ecosystem: Environmental > Aquatic > Thermal springs > Hot (42-90C) >...
CGGCCTGGTTCACTGGTCTGACCAGGCGGCGCGTAGCTTGGTATAGGTGTCGTCCAGGAGGTCGGGGATCACGCGCGTGCCGCTGATCACCGTCATATAGCTGGTGTCGGCTTCCCAGCGTGGCACGATGTGCAAATGAAAGTGATCGGGGATGCCCGCGCCCGCGCTCGCCCCGATATTAGCCCCCAGATTGAAGGCATGAGGGTTATAGACGGCCCGCAGCGCCGCCAGCGCCTTGTTTGTGGTGAGCATCAGGTCGGTCAGCACATCCGGCGGCAGATGCTCCAGCGACGGCACATGCGCATAGGGGACGATCAGCAGGTGCCCGTTGTTGTAGGGGTACCTGTTCAGCGCAACGTAGACATGCGCCGAACGGGCGACCACGTATTCGCGGGCGTCGAAGGTGACATCGTTCGGATCGCCCGCGCCTTTGATGCAGAACAGGCAGCCATTGTATTGTTCGCGGTCTTCTCCACGCAGGTAGGGCATACGCCAGGGGGTCCAGAGGAAGGGATCGGTCATGGGCGGTTGTCTCCCTCAAGCAGAGGTAGAGCATAGCGTCGTTAGTGGGATTGTACGGCGCAGACGCCGCTGAGACAACCTTTGTCGAATGGAGGGCGGGAACATCGTGTCACGGCGCTTCGCGCCCTTCGCCTGTCGTGTGTGGAGTGCGCAGCGAGACACATCTTGCGCGTATACTGAGGATAGGATCGAGTCAGCCAGATGAGAGGACTTCATGGACGAATTGCTCACCCCCGAAGCCTTACGCGCTGCCCTGGGCGCGCGCCCATTCCGCTTCTTCGAACAGGTCAGCAGCACGCAGGACATCGCCCGTGACTGGGCGCTGGCCGATCCCCCCGCGCCGGAGGGGGCGGTCGTCATCGCTGAGACGCAGACCGCTGGCCGCGGACGCCAGGGACGTCCCTGGCACTCGCCACCTGGGGCCGCCCTGCTGGTCAGCACGATCTATCGTCCTGCGCTCGCGCCCGAACACCTGCAGCGGATGACGATGGCCGCCGGACTTGCCCTCAGCGACGTGCTGAGGCCATTGCTGGAGGCAGCGTTTGCCCTCAAATGGCCCAACGATGGGCTGATCCGCGGCAAAAAAGTGTGTGGCGTCCTCAGCGAGGCCATCTGGGTGGGCGACCGGCTGGCTGCAGTTGTGGTAGGGATTGGGCTGAACGTGCGCGTTGACTTTGCAGGCACAGACCTGGCAGCCCGTGCCACCAGCCTGGAAACTGAGCTGGGCTATACCTTGAACCGGATCGCACTGCTGGCGGCGTTGCTGGCGCGCCTGGATCACTGGGCAGCGCGGGTGTCAGAGGCTGACCTTGTCGAGGCATGGCGGGCGCGGTTGGGGACATTGGGCCAGCGGGTGATCGTCTATCCGGTGGGGGTGCAGGAGAGCACCCCCCTGTTCACTGGCGTGGCAGAGGGGGTAGATGACGCCGGAGCGTTGCTGGTACGGCTGGATACAGGGGAAGTGCGGCGTGTGCTGGCGGGTGATGTGATGCTGGCGGAACAGTACTCCGACTGAAAAGCAAAAAGCCTAGCGTGTGCGCAGACAGGCTGGGCGCACAGCGATAGGCTCAGCGGCATAGCCGGACGACACGGCGCGCGTTGACTAGAGCTTTTCCTTCAGGCGAGTGGCCTTGCCCGTGCGGCCCCGCAGATAGTACAGACGGGCGCGACGTACTTTGGCGTGACGCAGCACCTCGATCTGCTCGATGCGCGGGCTGTGCAGCAAGAAGGTGCGCTCGACTCCGATCCCGTGGCTGGCGATGCGGCGCACGGTAAACGTGGTGTTGGCACCGCCGCCGTTGATGCGGATCACCGTGCCCTGAAACACCTGAACGCGCTCGCGGTTGCCTTCTACAATGCGCACATGCACTTTGACAGTGTCGCCGGGGCGCAGGGCGGGGCGTTCGGTCTGCAAGGTTTCTAACGCTTTAATCAGGTCCGTCATCTGACGCCATCCTTATCGTGCTCGTTCAGGGTGGCCGAAAGCCCCCTGCCGGGTTGGTGCAAGAGAAGGCGGCCCCTTTGGTGGTACGGGCCGCCGAGGCGCGAGCATTGTAGCACAGGCAGGGGGGATTTTCAATGGCAGGATTGGCGATGAGTCTGCGGATGGAGTGTCGGCAGCAGAGCGACGGGCGTTAGCGGAGCGGTGCCTCTACGAGCGACGCTCTTTTGTCCCCCGCGAGGAGGAGGCGCGTCTCAAAACAGTTGGCACGTTCGCCGAAGCCGACTATAATGATAGGTAAACGTTATACTATCAGCGGCGTGAAGCAGCGCTGCGCCGGGTTAGAGTTTTTTCAAGCAGGGTTGGTGCGGAGTTAACCGCCCTCCGCTCAAAATAGCGTTTGCATTGCAAATTGTCACTTACAGGGCATCATGCACATTTCTCACCACTCACTTCCTTTCCCGCGCTGCGCGAACTGCGTGCTGGCGCACTCCCACTCTGTATTCTACCGGCGCTGTGCGGGCAATGGCTGGCCTTTGCTGGCTGCCCATCAGATCGCCGGAGAAGATTCGCCGCAAAGATTTAGTGATCGACAAGGAGAGATCCAATGAGAAGACACCGTTTGCTCCCCGTTCTGGTGATTGTTGCCTTGTTGATGGCCCTGGTGCCGGTTGCTACCGCCCAGGAGACCGTCTCCATGCGCATCCGCTGCAAGGCCGTTCCCCCGGTCGAAGAGTGGCGCTGCAACAACTTCGCCGAGGTGGAGTCGCAGGTAGAGGCCGCGCTGGGCATCAACCTGGAGCTGGAGCTGATCCAGGATGACCTGGACTGGGGCCTTTACAAGCAGGAGTTCCAGCTTGCGGCAGAAGCCGGCCAGGCTGTGGACATCATCCTGTCGGGCCATGAGGATATCGGCACGTGGGCGCAGGCCGGTTTCATCATCCCGCTGGATGACCTGATCCCCAACTATCCGGAGTTCGCCGATGTGGTACCCAGCCTGTGGGAGTCCATGAAAGGCCCCGACGGGAAGATTTACGGTATCCCGCAGGACGCCGAGGCCCGCCCGCTCTACTTCAGCAAGCCGCTGCTGAGAGACCTGGGGTGGAGCGATGAGGAGATCGAAGCCCTGCCGGAGAAGATCAAGGCCGGTGAGTTCACCTTCGCCGACATGCTCGATGTGGCGCAGGAAGCTGTTGAACTGGGCGTGGTGGAAGAAGGCAATGGTTACTGGCATCGCCCGCGCAACGGCCCGGACTTCCTCTACTTCTACTATGGCATGGGCGGCCAGGTGCTCGACGAAGCGGGCAATCTGGTCTTCGACAAGCAAGCTGCCCTGGACGTCTACAAGCTGTTCGAGGATGCGCGCGCCCGCGGCATCATGGCGGGCAAGCACCTGGGCATCGAGTGGGCGGACTGGCATACAGCCGTGTCGTCAGCGGAGAACGTGCTGTTCTGGACTGGCGGTACCTGGAACTGGGGCGACTGGGCGGTCAACTATGTGGCCGACCGGGGCGGCGAAGACTACCTGTTCGAGAATATCGGCGTCGCTCTGGTGCCCGTACTGAAGACCGGCAAGCCGATCACCCTCACTCACCCGCTGGCCTACATGGTGAGCGCCAGCAGCAAGCATCCGGATGTGGCCATGGCCCTGCTCGCGGCGATCACCACGCCCGAAGCCAACAATCGCCATGCCATCGGAAGCGCGCACCTGGGCATCCTCAACGCGCAGTTGGAGTCCGAGGAATACAAGAACGCGCGTTTCCTGAGCCTGACGCACCCTATGCTGGAGTACACGACCTTCATCCCCAACCATCCAAGCTGGGGCGCGTGGTCGGAGGCGTACTGGACGGGCATCCAGAGCGTGGAGAGCGGTGAGATGACCGCCGAAGCCGCGCTGGATGTGGTGGTCAACCGGCTGCAGAATGAGATTCCGGGGATCATCATCCGCTAGCTGTCGGTGCGCTGATCGGCCTGTGAGATGACTGTTCACCAGCCGGAGGCTCTGCGCTGCACGGCCTCCGGCTGGTCGGTTGTGGTGGCCGCTGGTACTATCCGTAACCAGGACATCGCAGGAGGTTAACCTATGGCATCTGCAGCGTCGAGCGCCCCCGCCATCGCGCGCAGTCGCAGCCAGGCCGCGCGTGCCCGCCTGACCGCTTACGGCTTTCTGGCTCCGGCGGGCTTCCTGGTATTGGTCTTCTTCTTCATCCCGATGCTGCTCATCCTCTTTCTCAGCGTCACCAACCTGGCTACGACCAACTTCACCACCGATGTGTGGCGCATGGCCACTTCGCGTGACCCCAAATATATTGTCGGGCTGGATAACTTCGAGCGCATGTTCGCCGACGAATTCGCGCCCAAAATCCTGTTCAACACGTTTTTCTATGTTTTGGCAACGCTGCTGCTTTTCAATGTGGGGCTGGGCCTGGTCATCGCGCTGTTGACGGCGCATGTAGACCGACGGGCGGGCTTTCTCTTCCGGGCGCTGTGGATTCTGCCGCGCATCACCTCACCGGCGGTGTATATCCTGATGTGGAAGCGCATCGTGGCGGCTTCCCCTTTTGGCATCCTCAATCAGTTCAATGCCTTGCTGGGCCGCCCGGAGGTTAACTACTTCCAGGACGAAGCGTGGGTTTTCATCATCATGCTCAACGGCTTCATCGGCGCATCGTTCGGCATGATCATCTTCACCTCGGCTATCGAATCCATCCCGAAAGACCTGATGAACGCCTCGCTGGTAGATGGTTCGACCCTCTGGCAGCGTGTGCGCTATGTGATCCTGCCCCTGCTGCGCTGGCCGCTGCTCTTCGTCACCACCTATCAGACGTTGTCGCTGCTCACGTCGTTCGAATATATCTTGCTGTTCAATAATGGCGGCTCGGCCTCGCAAACCGAAGTATGGTCGCTGGCCGCCTACAACCGGGCGTTGAACACCTACTTTGCCAATGCGCAGTGGGGGTATGGCTCGGCCTTTGCCGTCGTGCTGGTGATCATTGGCGTGGTGATGGCCACCGTCTATATGCGCGTCTTCCGCTTCAACGAACTGGTTGCCGAACCAAAGATCGAGGTGTTGTGATGGCTACGCTCACGCCTGTTGCCCCCACACCGCGACCGCTCACCTCGCAGGAATTCCAGTATCGCCAGGCCGAGACAGGCGAGCTGGTCGGCCAGGCAGTCTTCACGGCCCTGATCGTGGTGTTGTTCTTTGAGCTTGGCGTAGTCCTGTTCAAAGTCTTGGGGCCGCTCATTCAGTCCTCGCCGCGCCTGCTTGGCTCTGACCTGAAGGTAGACGAGACGCTGACCCGTGCGCTGGCCAACGCGCTCACGCTATTGGCTCCTTTTGCCGCTTACGCCGCCTGCGGGGTTAAGATGCGCGAGCTGGCCGCCTTCGACCGGCGACGGGCGATGCGCGTTGCCATCACGGCGACGGTCATCGTCTACGTGATTGTCACGATGGGCCAGTATGTGTTCCAGGTGGGGCCGTTCGCTGAAAAGCCCTCGCTGGAGATGTCTTTCCGTCAGACGGACGAGGGCATCTTGGTGACGCAGGTGGTGCCGGGCGGTACTGCTGACAAGGCCGGCATCAAGGTGGGCGATCTCATCGTTGCCATTGGCCGCGCTCCCACCGATCTGGAGGGTCTCAAGACGAAGATCGCCCTGTCCAAGTTCGAGAGCAAGATCGGCCTGCGGGTGGTGCGCGATGGTCAGGAAGACCTGGTGCCGGTGGAAGTGGTGCCGGTGATGGAGATCGGCCTGGCACCGCTGCTTGGCGGACTGATCCTGGCGCTGTTCGTGGCCACGGTGGCGGTCTTCTGGCCGGGCGGGTTGACACCCTATGTGCTGATGGTGGTGATCATGATCCCGCTGTTGATCGGCTACCTGTGGCTGATTGTCGCCACCTTCTCCTACCGCACTGAAGGCTTGCTACCTGTGGACGCCAACGGGAACTTCGGCGGTTTCACCCTGCGCAACTGGGAATTCCTCACCCGCGCGGGCACCAGTTCCTACCCCAGCATCTGGCGCATCACGCTCAACACGTTGGTCATCGCCAGCTCGATGGCGATCATCGTGCTGATTGTATCCTCAATGGCCGGCTACGCGCTCTCGCGGATGAACTTCCCCGGTCGGCGAGCGTTTCTCTCGCTGACGCTGATCCTGCACAGTTTTCCGGCGGTGACGCTGCTCATCGCCATCTTCTTCGTGCTGCGCAACATCGGCAAAGTGCCTGTGCTGGGGGATTACTTCGGCTTCAACACGCGCGGCGGGATCGCGCTGGTGATGGTCGCCTTCGAGATGCCGCTGGGCGTGTGGCTGATGAAGGGCTTCTTCGACCATATCCCCTGGGATATGGAGCGCTCGGCGCTGATTGACGGGGCGTCGCGCTGGCGCACCTTCTGGGAAATCTTGCTGCCACAGATTCGCCCTGGCATCCTGGCGCTGGGCACATTCGCCTTCATCTCCGGCTGGGGGGCCTACCTGATCCCGCAGACCTATAGCATCGGGACGCGGACGGCCACGCTCGCCGTCTACATCACGCAGTTGATGGGCGATACCGCGCCCGTCAACTGGAATGAGGTGGCCGCAGTGGGTCTTTATCAGATGATTCCGGTCTTTGTGATCTTCCTCTTCGCCCAGGAATATCTGCTCAATATCTATGCGGGCGGCACCAAGGGCACATCGTAGGGGGCAGTTCCATGAAAATCGTCCTGGAAAACCTGACCAAGAAATTTGGCACGGTGGTGGGGGTGGATGATATCAGCCTGACCATCGAGGATGGTGAGTTCGTGGCGTTCCTGGGGCCATCGGGGTGTGGCAAGACGACCACCCTGTTGATGATCGCGGGCATCTACAAGCCGACGGCGGGCCTCATCCGCTTCGATGACCGCGTGGTCAACCAGGTGTCGCCCCGCGATCGCAACATCGGCATGGTCTTCCAGAGCTACGCGCTCTACCCGCACATGACCGTCTTTGGCAATATGGCCTATCCGCTCAAGCTCAAGAAGATGCCCAAGCAGGAACAGGCGGAGCGGGTGCGCGAAGTAGCTGCCAAGATGGGCATCGCCAACCTGCTCGACCGGCGACCGGCGCAGCTTTCGGGCGGGCAACAACAGCGTGTGGCGCTGGGGCGCGCGCTGGTCAAGCAGCCGGACGTGCTGCTCTTCGACGAGCCGCTCTCCAACCTCGATGCGCGGCTGCGCCTTTCGATGCGCGGGGAGATCAAGCACCTGCAGAAAGAGCTGGGCATCACCGCCATCTATGTGACGCACGATCAGGTCGAAGCCATGACCATGGCCGACCGCATCGCGGTGATGAACCTGGGCAAATTGCAGGCATTCGACACGCCCGACGATCTCTACGACCGCCCCAAGACTCTTTTCATCGCCGGTTTTGTGGGCAACCCGCCCATGAACTTCCTGGAAGTGGAAGTGCGCCGCGAGGGCGACACTTTCTATGCGGTCAATTCCGCGCTGCGCGTGCCTGTACCCGCCGAACGTGGCGAACCGGCGGCCCGTCATGGCGGACCCGTGATTCTGGGCATCCGTCCCGAAGACATCGCCATCAGCGAGACGGGGGCGGTGAAGGGCGAGGTCTTCGTCGTCGAGCCGCTGGGACGCGACGATCTGCTCGACGTGCATCTGGACGCGACCAATCGGCTGAGCGTGCTGGCCGACCCCGCTACCCGGCTGCGCGCCGGTGACCCGGTGACCCTGGCGCTGGACACGCGAAAAGTGCAGTTCTTCGACCCGCAGACTGAACTATCGTTGCTGTGGCGCTGAAGGTAGGAGCATATTCACCGCCGAGGGCGCAGAGGACACAGAGCAACTTTAAGGGAGACGAATGAGCACCGAGGGACAAACGGTTCGTTCCTTTTTCTTCCACCCTCTGCGCTCTCTGCGCTCTTCGTGACCCTACAGCTTACTCTACGCTCGCCCGCAATTGCTCCACCCACCAGCTTACTCGCCGGGGTATCCAGGCGAACAACAACGGCCACGCTACCAGGTGCGCTTCCGTGATACGAAACTCCTGCGCAAAGTCAAATGTAGGCGCAAAGGCCAGGGCACGCAGGTAGCGGTTTACCAACGCATCTGCCTCCGGCGATTTATCGCCGATGATGCCCTGGAAGAGCGGCGTCACATGTACGCCGGCCATGTTGGTCTGGCGGCAACGCTCCAGCGTGCGCTCGCGTTCAGCGCCCGCCGCCTCCAGGGTGGCGAAGAAGGCGTGCTTGCCCGGCTCGGAATAGAGCACCGGATGATCACCGTCGAGCGCGATGCCCTGGCCGAGCGGCATCCGGTGATACTCGCCGTGATAGCTGGCGTCCACGTGCACCACGCGCCCGTTTTCCCCCGCAAAGACCCACACGTGCTCCAGCTCGTAGAGGTGCTCGATGTCCCAGTCCCACCAGATGGCATACTCGACCGCCAGCGCAGCGGGCGGTCGATCCACAGGGCGCAACGTCACCATTCGCGGGAACGATGGTGATGGCGCATCGGCGCGAAAGACTGTATAACCGGCCAGCAGAGGGAAGAAAGGCTCGTGCCGGTCGAAACGCAGCACAGGCGCATAGCGCGCTGCCAGGGCGCGGTCAGGCGCAGCCGCGCGCGCTTCGTCGGCCAGCAGGGCGGCGACAGTTGGTTCGTCCACGGGCAACTATCCTCACAGGGGCACATTTTTCCGCTACAATAGGCCGGTGACTGTCACCGGGCGGGCACGATCATGCCGCAGAATGACGGCTTTGCCCAGTGGCTTGTCCAGCGAGCACACTCACCCACACGGTAGAGACACGGCGAACGCAGAGGAATACCGCTTGTGATTTTCTCTGCGCTCTCTGGGACCCTCTGTGGTGAAAACATTCTTGCGCCGGATGACATAGGCGCCGAGCACATCGAAAGGACGATTTCCATGAGCAAACCGCGCGTCTTCGTCACTCGCCTTATCCCGGAGCCAGGGCTTGCTATGCTGCGCGAAGTCTGCGACCTGGTGGTGTGGCCGGAGGAGTTGCCGCCCGCTTACGACGTGTTGCGCTCCGAGGCCGCCCGTGCCGAGGGCCTGCTCACGCTGCTCTCCGACCCCATAGACGCGGCGCTGATCAACGCTGCACCGTCCCTGCGCGTGATCAGTCAGATGGCGGTGGGGGTAGACAATATTGACCTGGGGGCAGCGACAGCCCGCGGCATCCCGGTAGGACACACGCCCGGCGCGCTGACCGAGACTACCGCCGACCTGGCCTTCGCCCTGCTGATGGCCGCCGCCCGCCGTCTGCCGGAGGCTGAGCGCTTCGTGCACGCGGGCAAATGGCGCACCTGGGGGCCGATGCTGTTGCTCGGCCAGGATATTCACGGCGCGACGCTCGGCATCATTGGCATGGGGCGCATCGGCCTGGCGATGGCGCGACGGGCGCAGGGGTTCGCCATGCGCGTCATCTACTACAGCCGTCACGAGTCCCCGGAAGCACGGGCGCTGGGCGCAGAATACCTGCCGCTGGACGAGGTCTTGGCGCAGGCGGACTTCATCAGCCTGCATACGCCGCTGACGCCGGAGACCTATCATCTGGTGGACGACCGCGCCTTCAGCCTGATGAAGCCCACGGCCATCCTGATCAACACGGCGCGCGGTGGGGTGGTGGACCCCGACGCCCTCTACCGGGCGCTGAGCACGGGGCGGATCGCCGCTGCCGCGCTCGATGTCACCGAGCCGGAGCCGATCCCGCCGGACTCGCCCCTGCTGACGCTGGACAACTGCCTGATCTTGCCGCATATCGGCAGCGCCAGCGTCGCCACGCGGACGCGCATTGCCGTGATGGCGGCGGAGAATCTGCTGGCCGGTCTGCGCGGCGAGCGTCTGCCTCACTGCGCCAACCCACAGGTATATGGGGCGAACGATGGCAATGGACAGCAAGCGCGTTGAAACAGACGGTGGAGCGCAACTGTGTCCTTCTGCTATACAAAACAGGTTTTCAATTCAATGCAGAGAGGTTGTGGAGGCTTTACGGTCTGAGATCGGCCCGCAGAATGCACACGATGGCCTCAATGATGCTGCCCAACGTTTCTTGAGAGAGGCCGCCGACCTGAGCTGTCATCAAGTCTTGACTGGCTGTGAACAGCTTGCCAGGGCGAGCGTAGCTGGTCACCCGCAAAGAACCGGTGCGAAAGCTGGCATCGGTCAGCGCGATGGCTTGCGTATCATCGTAGGGATTACTGGTAACCTGACAAAGAATCCAGTCCCCGCGCCCGGCATTGGCCAAAACTACCGCCGGGCGCAACTTAGCCTGGGATAGATCGGAAAAAGGGAAAGGAACGACTACTACGTCGCCTGCTGCAGGTATGACCACGCCTCATCTTCCTCGGGTCTGTTCCAGTCTTTTGCCAGAGCTTGCTCGCTCAGGAGCGCGGTTTCGGGAATGTTGAGGGCTGGTTCGTCCAAGATAATCAAGAACGCCCGACGTGGTCCCGACAGATGCACGGGTTCCAGCAACCGCACGTTGTTCTGTTCGTCGATCACAGCTTCAACGGTTGTAGGCATGACCTGACCTCCTGCTTCTTTCGCACAATGGACAAATGCCGCACTGTGCCGAAAAAAGCATTGCTGGCAAAAATCGTAGCAAAGCCTGTCCTGTGAGTCAATGAGCGCTGCCATGCCAGTCTTGCTGCCATTCTGGATGGTACTCTGAATCTATGCCGCCGCTCACAGGTAGAGTGTAGTATCATAGGGGCGGGCTGTGATGCGCGCCTCTGTGTAATTCTGGCGATTTGCGGGATCTACCCGCCGAAACAGTTTGAAGGAGATAGTTTATGGCCGAGTATAGCTTGCCTCAACTCACCCCTCCACCCAAAGCAGGCCCGAACGAGGCGATCCTGGTCGCCAGCGGTGACCTGCGCCTGGCCGCCAATCAGGTCTGCTGGCCTGCCCAGGAGGCGATGGAGAAAGCCATCATCGCCGCCTTCGCCGAAGAGGGCATTACCGTCAAGCGCGGGCACCCTTACGATCCGGTGCAGGAGCACGGTTTCATCTCCAGCCAGCGCATGGGCATGGAGGTCTTCAAGAACATTGATCCGGATGCCCGCCTGATCGTCGCCGAAGCGGTGTGGCAGTACAGCCATCACGTGCTGGCCGGTCTGCGCGATCACCGCGGCCCGATCCTCACCGTCGCCAACTGGAGCGGGCAGTGGCCCGGCCTGGTGGGGATGCTCAACCTCAACGGTTCGCTGACCAAAGCGGGCGTCAAATACAGCACCATCTGGAGCGAAGACTTCACCGACGAGTTCTTCCGGCGCGGCATCCGTCAGTGGATCCGCGAGGGCAAGATCGATCACGACACCAGCCATGTGCGCGACCTCGATCCGGCGCGTCTGCCCGCCCCCGAACGGAAGCTGGGCGAGGCGTTGGCGGCACAACTCAGGCGCGAGAAAGCCATCCTGGGCGTCTTCGACGAGGGCTGCATGGGCATGTACAACGCCATCATTGACGACGAGATGCTCAACCCCGCCGGCGTCTACAAAGAGCGGCTCAGTCAGTCGGCCCTGGTGGCGGGGATGCGCCTGGTCAGCGACGCCGAAGCGCAGAAAGTGCGCGACTGGCTCGACGCGCGCGGCGTGAAGTTCGTCACTGGCCCGAACGAGGAGACCGATCTCACCGACCGGCAGATTCTCGAACAATGCAAGATGTACATCGCCGCCGTGCGCATTGCGCACGACTTCGGCTGCGACGCCATCGGCATCCAGTATCAGCAGGGGCTGAAGGACATGGCTCCCGCCTCCGACCTGGTCGAAGGGCTGCTGAACAATGTCGAGCGCCCGCCGGTCTATCACGCGGAGACGGGCGCGGAGCTGTACGCCGGGCAGGCGTTGCCACACTTCAACGAAGTGGACGAGGGCGCAGGGCTGGACGCCCTGGTGACCAACCGCGTCTGGCGGGCGATGGGTTTCGACCCGGCCACCACGCTGCACGATGTGCGCTGGGGCGAACACTACACCGGCGACGGCGTGGACGATTACGTGTGGGTTTTCCTGATCTCTGGCGCAGCGCCTGCCTCGCATTTCATCGGCGGCTACGCGGGCGCGTCCAGCGAACGGCAGCCACCCATGTACTTCCGCCTGGGCGGCGGCACGCTCAAGGGCATCAGCAAGCCGGGCGAGATCGTGTGGAGCCGCGTTTTCGTGATGGACGGCGCGCTACACGCGGACATCGGGCGCGCGCATGTAGTCAAGCTGCCCGACGCCGAGACGCAGCGGCGCTGGCAACTCACCACTCCCCAGTGGCCGATCATGCACGCCGTGTTGCACGGCGTCTCGCGCGACCAGATGATGGCCCGTCACAAAGCCAATCACGTTCAGGTGGTCTATGCGCCCTCCGCCGAAGCCGCCGACCGCGCGCTGGCGGCCAAGGCGGCCATGTTCCACGCCATGGGGCTGCAGGTGCACCTGTGCGGGGACGTGCGCGTAGGGTAGACGGAGAGTTTGGAAAATCAGCAGGGGCGTATCGCACTACGCCCCTGCTCTAAGATCGTGTGAGGACTTCCGGGGGTCCGTCGGACTCCGGAAGTCTGTGTTTCAATTCCCGCCAGACTGCTCATCCGGCGGCGCAACCGCTTCGGGCGGCGTCGCCGTCGGCGGCTCAGGCGTCACTGTGGGCAGTTCGGGCGTTGCGCTGGGGGCAGGGGTGACCGTCGGCGGCACGGGTGTCGCGCTGGCCGTTGGCGGGACGCTGGTTGGGATCGCCGTCGGCGGTGCGGGGAGCGGCGTCGGCGTAACCAGCCCCAGGTCGTCCACGCGCAACTCGTCTACCCACCAGCCCAACGTCGTACCCTGGTTCGCTGAGAGCGCTGGTCCGGTCTCCAGACGGAAGCGCAGCCGCACGATCTGCCCGCGGAACGCCGACAGGTCGAGGGTCTGCTGCATCCAGTTGCTCACCGCGCCCGGTCGTTCGCTCAGGACGATCCAGCTCTCGCTGCCCGCCAGGCTCAGTTCGACGGCAACGCGGTCCGTGTTGCTCAGTTGTTCGCTCGTCCAGAAGGTTAGCACAGGCAGGGCGGCCCAACGCAGGTCGAGCCAGGTCTCGGCAGTGAGCGTGCTACGCTGCGACCGTGTCCGGCTGTCAGCAAACCAGCCTCCGCCCTGCAGCGCACCTTGCGTTTCCAGGCGCCATGCGCCTTCGGTCGTCCAGCCCGTTGAGGTGTCGAAGGGCTGAATCCACGGCAGGGCGACAGGCAGCGGGGTAGCGGTCGGCAGGGGGGTATCTGGCGGTAGCAGGATGCTGGTAGCGCTGGCCTCCGGCGTGCTCAGGAAGATCGCAGTGGGCGTCTCGGAAGGAGGCGGGGACGTTGACGCAGGCGGCTCCGGCAGACCGGTCACGGCGAAGGCGTCCACGGCCACTGTGCCGCTCACGGCATAGACGCGCGCGGTGTGCAGACCCTCGCCCAGACCCGTCAGCGAGACGGTCAGGCCAAAACTGCTCCCCGCAGTGGCCGAGTCGCGCGTCTCAAGCAGCGCCCCGTCTACAGCAACGCCCAACGTGCCCAGCGCCGGGTGCCCGACGTAGATCACGTCCAGGCGCGGCCCGCTGAAGGTCAGGGTCAGCGCGTCGTCTGGGCTGCCGCTGCTGAACAGATACATGCCGCCGCTGGCCGCCGAGGTAGCGTAAGCTGTCCAGGCCCCGCTTTGCAGGACCCAGCCATCTTCGGCCTGCACCGTGATCAGCGAGAGCGGAGGGTTGGCCGGTGCCAGAGTGGCCGTGCTGGTCGGAAGATCGGTGGACGTGGGGGTCGGCGTGGGCACCGTTGCCGGCGCGACCAGCGCGAGTGTCACCCCGTCCAGCGCGATCTGTGCGCCCGCCCCGCCTTCGACGCGGAAGCGCAGCCGGATCACCTGGCCACGATAGGCGCGCAGGTCGAGCGTGCGCAATGCGCCCACTGTCGCTAGTCCAGCCTGGCGGTCAACCGTCACCCATGACAGCCCGCCGTCCAGACTGATCTCGACCAGCAGGGCGCTGTCTGGCGCAGCGCTGGCCCATTGTTCGAACTGCAACTGCGGCACCAAGTCCACGCCCAGCGCCAGATAGGCGCCGTATTCGAGCGCGCCATCGTGACCGCGCGCCGCGTCGAACGTCCAGCGCCCGCTACCCAGATCGAAGGCCCAGCCTCCCGTACCTCGCCAGGCCGGATCGTCGCTCGCCAGGATGGTGGTGGTGCTGATCAGCAGCACGGGTTCGCTGGTCGGTTGGACCGGCGGCACAGGCGTCGGCTCGACAAGCGGAGTGGCTGTCGGCTCCACGTGTAGCGTCTCAGCGGTGAAGCGGCCATTGGCCGAATTGACCATAGGAGTAGCGGTCGGCTCGCTCAGCAGTTTCATGGGCGCCGGCGCGCCCGTATCCACCTCGATGACCAGTTCAGGCCGGTTGTCCGCCGCTTCCTTGCTGTTGTAGTAGACGCTGTTGGTGGAGGCATTGGCCAGGCCGAAGCTATAGGTGCCGTCGCCGGAGATGGCGGCGGTGACGTCCCACTCGACCCAGACGTTGTTGTCCACAGTGCCAGCGGTGGCCAGCGGCGAGCCGCTGAGGAGCGGGGCATTGTTCCAGGTGAGGCCGAGTTCGGTCCAGGGACCGCCGGTGCTGTAGTCGTTGGAGACGGCGTAGACACGCCCGGCATCTGGCCCGCCGTCGTAGACGAACAGGCGCAGCGTGGCCCGCGTGACTGTGCCAGAGACGCCCACCACGTTGAACTTCAGGAAGCTGCGGTACTCTTCCGTGCTGGTCAGGCGTGTGCGCAAGAAGGTCGAGGTGCCGTAGTTGTTGTTCGGGCTAGCCGAGTACACCCGTGCGTCATCGCTTGGCGCGAAGCGCAGCACCGACGGCGGGATCGGCGTATCCGTCGGCGTGAAGGTCGCCGTAGGTGTGAACGTATCGGTCGGGGTTGGTGTGTCCGTCGGTGTATCCGATGGCGTGGGGGTATCCGACGGCGTGGGCGTATCCGAAGGCGTGGGCGTATCCGAAGGCGTCGGCGTGATGGACGGCGTCAATGTCTCGGTGGGTGTCGGCGTGTCCGATGGCGTCGGTGTATTCGTTGGAGTATTGATCGGCGTCGCGGTTGGCGGTGGAGCGCCCGACAGGTCGAGGTAAT
>Ga0068707_1001792_pt1 | contig 15077 bp, 12 predicted proteins | sample YNPNPMetaG_FD_66600 | JGI IMG/M metagenome (GOLD analysis project Ga0068707, IMG submission 66600) | Anoxygenic and chlorotrophic microbial mat microbial communities from Yellowstone National Park, USA - YNP NP MetaG | ecosystem: Environmental > Aquatic > Thermal springs > Hot (42-90C) >...
CCAGCCGTATGACCGGCTGCCGCTTGTCCACTTCGGCTTCTGGCGGGAGACGCTGGAGAAGTGGGCTGCCGAGGGCCACCTTTCCCTGGAAGATGCCCAGGCCTGGGCCGACGGCAACGCCGCTGACCTCAAGATCAGCCAGATGTTGGGCTTTGACTTCAACTGGGCAGCCACCGTGGGCGCGGACCTGGGGTTGCATCCCCCGATCGAGCGCCAGGTACTCGGAGAGCTGCCCGATGGCGGCTACAAAGTGCTGGACGAAAACGGCGCCATTATCGTGCAGAAGCCAGGGGTGGTCTCAATCCCTACCGAACTGGACCATCTGCTCAAAGACCGCGCCTCGTGGGAGGCGCACTACAAGCCTCGCCTGCAATGGCACCCCGACCGGCTCGACGGCACCTTGCTGCGCCAGGTACCCGAGCCGGCAGCCCGCGAGCGGGCCGTAGGCCTCTGGTGCGGCAGCCTCTTCGGCAAGATCCGCGACTGGTTGGGGCTGGTGGGCCTCAGCTACCTGACCGTGGACGACCCCGCCCTGCTGGAAGAGATGATCGAAACGGTAGCTGAGCTGTGCTACCAGGGCGTGAAGGCGGTGCTCGAGACAGGTATCCAACTCGATTTCGGGCATTTCTGGGAAGATATCTGCTACAAGAGCGGTCCCCTGGTCAACCCCAAGTTCTTCGCCGCCAAAGTAGGGCCCCACTATCGGCGCATCACCAGCCTGTTGAACCAGCACGGCATCCACATCGTCTCCCTCGATTGCGATGGGAAGATAGATGCTTTGGTCCCCATTTGGCTGGAGAACGGTGTAAACACCATGTTCCCCATCGAGGTGGGCACCTGGGGTGCCAGCATCAAGCCGTGGCGCGAGAAGTACGGCCGCGAGCTGCGCGGGGTAGGAGGGATGGATAAGCGCGTGCTGGCACGCGACTATGCCGCGGTGGACGCCGAGGTGGAACGCCTGCGGCCACTAGTCGAACTGGGAGGCTACATCCCCTGCCCCGACCATCGCATCCCGCCCGATGCTAAGTGGGAGAACGTGCAATATTACTGCGAGCGTATGCGTAAGACCTTTGGATGACTGGGTGGCCGACGGCAATGCCGTCGGCCACCCAGTGCTCCATATTCGCTAACCCGCTGCTTCAGCGGCGGCTGACCCTTTCTCCTCTGTCCGGCAGGTCGTCGTCAGGCCGTGCCAGCGCTGCGGCGACACAGGACATCCACCAGATAGGACCACCTGACCACCGACCACCTTGGCTCTTTGCATGGGACGGGCACCTGTGCTAAAATAGAATTGGTGATTCGCAAATCGAAACACCTCTCCTTCTGTGCCCGGTAAAGTAGCTATGGGGCAGCCCAACTCCCAACTCAAGACAGTGGATCGCGCGCTTCAGGTGCTGCTCCAGTTCAGCAGTCATCACCCCGAGTGGAGCACTGGTGAACTGGCCCAGGCCCTGGGCCTGCATCGTAGCATCGTCTATCGCATCCTGGAAACGCTGCAGCGCCGCGGATTCGTGACCCAGGTCGAACGAGGGCGTTTCCGCCTGGGGCTCAAATTGGTCGAGCTGGGGAACGTTGTCCTCTCTGGCATTGACCTGCGCCAGATTGCCCATCCCATCATGGTCCAACTGGCCCAAGAGACTGGCGAGTCAGTTTTCCTGACCGTGCCCAGTGGGGACGAGAGTGTCTGTATTGACAAGGTGGACAGCCCCCAGCATGTGCGCGTCACCATGACCATCGGTGGTCGCTACCCTTTGTATGCCGGTGCCTCCAACAAGGTCCTGCTCGCCTACCTCCCTGCAGAGGTGGTGGACGGGCTGGCCGGCCGGGGCCTGGCCGCCATAACCCCGGACACGATCACCGAGCCAGCCCGCCTGCAGGAGGAACTGGCGGCCATTCGACGTCAGGGGTGGGCCTTTAGCGTGGGGGAGTTGACCCCCGGCGTGGCCGCCGTCGGTGTCCCTTTGTTTGACAGCAACCATGCTGTGGTGGCCGGCCTGAGCATAGCTGGCCTGGCCTCCCGATTTAGCGCAGAGCGGCTCCCCATGCTGATTGACGCCACTCTGAAAGCGGCAGGCCGGATTTCGGCTCAGCTTCTGACCTGGCATGGGGCGTCGCTGGCACCAGCCCTGCGCTGAAGACCTTCTACACTTACGCGCTGTAGCGGTCACAGGCCAGACGGATCATGTTCTGAGGGAAAGGAGGGATGCCGGGTTACCTGATCTCTTGCTCTTCGTCCTTCGTCATTGGTCGTCCTGCTAGCTGCATATCTCTATCAGAAAAAGGAGGAGCGCCATGGACAAGAGAACCGTTCTTGGGCTGTTGAGCTTACTGATCGTCGCTTCATTAGCGCTGGTCCAGTGCGTACCGGCACCTGTCCCTGCACCGGCACCAGCTCCCACGACGGCCGCTAAAGCGCCGGCCGCGCCGACACCGGTGCCACCCACCCCCACGCCGGTGCCGGAAATCGCCATCACCTATGCTACCCAGCAAACCACAGCCACACTCGACCCTGCTATCCATGTGGACGAGACACAAAGCCTCCACGTGATGAACGTCTACGACCCGCTGGTCTGGCCGACGAAGGGTGGCCCACCCAGGCCGCACCTGGCCGAGAGCTGGGACATCTCTGAGGATGGCCTGACCTATACCTTCCACCTGCGCAAGGGGGTCAAGTTCCACGACGGCACGGAGCTCACTGCCGAGGACGTCGTCTTCAGCATGGACCGCATGTTGTCCATCGGCAAAGGCTTCGCCTGGCTCTGGAAGGGGGTGTTGGATGTCGGTGATACCGAGATGATAGACGACTACACCGTGGCCTTCCACCTGAACAAGCCCTACGGGCCTTTCATGGCCACCCTGGTGCAATTCTTCGTGGTCAACAAAGATCTGTTGATGGCCAACAAGCAGCAGGGCGACTACGGGGAGTTCGGCGACTACGGCATGGAGTTCCTCAATCACCAGGATGCCGGCTCCGGCCCTTACTTGGTCGAGGTGTACGAGCCGGGCACGAAGACCATCTTCCGCAAGTTCCCCGACTACTGGGGCGGCTGGGAGCCTGGCCAGGTAGACAAAGCCACCTTCCTGATCGTCAGCGAGCTGGCCACCCAGAAGCTGATGCTCCAGAAGGGCGAGGTGGACTTTATCGAACAGTGGCACTCGGTAGAGTCATTTGAGGAGCTAGAGCAGTCACCGGGTGTCGTCGTCGAGAAAGACCCCAACGTCCAGCTCTTCTTCCTGAGCATGCATAACAAGAAGCCGCCGCTGGATAACGTCCACGTGCGCAGGGCCATCTCATACGCCTTTGACTACGACACGGCTACCAATGTGATCTTCAAAGGGGCTGCCCAGGCGCGCGGACCGGTGCCGCTCCTGCTACCCGGCCACAACCCGAATACCCCTCAATACACCCGCGACCTGGACAAGGCCAAGGAGGAACTGGCCGCTTCTGGCATTGACCCGGCCCAGTACAAGCTCAACTACGTCTACGTCAGCGGATTGGAAAGCGAGGAGAAGATTGGCCTCCTGCTACAGGCCAACCTCAGGGAGCTCGGCTTCGAGGTGGAGATGCAACCTGAGCCGTGGGCGCGCATGGTGGAGCTGGTATCCAAGCCCGATACCGCACCGCACTTCATGGCCGTCTTCCACACCGCCAAGTACCCATCTCCTGATGGCCATACCTACCTGATGTTCCATCCCAATGCCTGGGGGACCTACATGTCCTGCAGCTATTACGAGAACCCAGAGGTCAGCGCGCTGTTGGACCAGGCCCGGGCTGCCGTGGATGTCGACCAACAGTATGCGCTGTACGGCAAGGTGCAGGAGATCGTGGCCGATGAGGCGGCCGCGCTCTTCATTGCCAACCCGCTGCATCGCATGGCCCATCGCGACCGGGTGACCGGCTACTCCTTCATCGGCGTGCTGGGCTACGACCTGACCTGGTACTCGCTGCGGGTCAAGTAACGGCCGCATGGGGGAAGGGGTTTTGTGGGTGGCTTCGCCGCCCACAAAACCCCACAAGATCCGGTGCCCTCCTCTCGTCGGTAGGGAGGGAGCAGAGGGCTTGAGTATGCGCTATCGCGATTATCTGATCCGACGACTTCTTTACACCATCCCTGCCCTGATTGGCCTCTCGATGCTCATCTTCGCCATCGCCCGCGTGATGCCCGGCGATCCGGCGCGGCTGGCGCTGGGGCCAGAGGCCAGCGAGGAGCAGGTGGCCAAGCTCCGCAAAGAGTTGGGGCTTGACCTCCCCATCCACATCCAGTACCTCCACTACATGCGTGGGGTGTTCCAGGGCAAGCTGGGAGTATCCCTTTATACCAACCGCGACGTGATTGTAGACCTCAAGGACTACTTCCCTGCCACCTTTGAGCTGGTCACCGTGGCCATGATCCTGGCCGTGGCGGTCGGTGTTCCCTTGGGCATCCTCTCTGCCATCCGCAAGGACCGCTGGCAGGACCACACCACGCGCATCTTTGCCCTTTCGGGCGTTTCCATGCCTGGCTTCTGGACCGGCATCTTGCTGCAACTGATACTGGCCTACCACCTGGGCCTGCTGCCCGTCACTGGCCGGCTGGCCCCCGACATCCCCGCGCCCACTCACATCACGGGCTTGTACATCGTGGATAGCCTGCTGACAGGCAATTTCCCCGCCCTGAAGAGTAGCCTGCTGCATCTGATCATGCCTGCTGTGGCCCTGGCCCTGTCGCCCATCGCCCAGCTCATGCGGGTGGTGCGGGCCAGCATGATCGAGCAGATGCGTAAGGGTTACATCCTCACCGCGCGGGCCAATGGGATGCCCGAGAACCTGCTGATCTACCGGTACATGCTGAAAAACGCCTTTATCGCGGCGCTGACCATTATCGGCCTGCTGTACGGGTTCTTCCTGGGCAGCGCCTTCGTGGTCGAAACGGTGTTCTCCTGGCCGGGGATGGCGCGCTACGGCGTGCGGGCCTTCATCTACAAGGATTTCAATGCTATCATCGGTGTGGTGTTGGTAGTTGCCGTGGCGTATGCCATCATCAATATCCTGGTGGACATCGCCTATGGGCTGTTGGACCCCCGTATCAGGTTGGGGGCGGAAGCGAGGGAGGCATGAGCAAGTTTCAGATACCAGATGCCAGGCCCGATGCGGCGGTGGCGCGAGCGGTGACCGCCTATCGGCCGGCAGTCGCTGAGGCCGCGGCCTTTGAGGACTTGCGACGTACATTGCACCGGCTGGGGCGCAGTCCCCTCTCGCTGATAGGGCTGAGTATTGTCCTGGGCCTGGTCGTGTTGGCCATCTTCGCACCCCAGATCGCGCCCTACCCCGAGGATGTGGCAGCAGTGCACTTCGATCGCCTCTTTCAGCCTCCCAGCGCCCGCTTTCCCTTTGGCACCGATGAGGTGGGGCGAGATGTGCTCAGCCGGGTCATCTTTGGCACCCGCATTTCCCTCTCGCTGGGCGTAGCGGTGCTGGCCATCTCCCTGGCTATCGGCGTGCCGCTGGGCCTCATCGCAGGGTACGTGGGAGGCCCGGTCAACACCTTCATCATGCGGCTCACCGATATCTTCCTGGCCATCCCACCCCTGGTGCTGGCGCTGGCGGTCAGCGCGGTGCTCACCCCCACCCTTGAAAACAGCATCTTTGCCATCGCCTTTGGCTGGTGGCCATGGTATACGCGCCTGATCCAGGGGCAAGTCCTTTCTATCAAGGAGGAGACCTTTGTGGAGGCCTGTCGCTCGGCAGGTGCCAACCCTCTCTATATTGCCTTCAAAGAGATTCTGCCCAACTGTCTTTCCATCCTGATCGTGAAGGTGACCCTCGACATTGGCTACGCCATCCTCACCGGCGCTGTGTTGGGCTTCCTGGGGCTGGGGGTGCGGCCGCCTACCCCCGAATGGGGCACCATAGCCAGTAAGGGGCGCCTGCATCTGCCCACGCGCTGGTGGATGACCACCTTCTCCGGGCTGGGGATCTTCGTCACCGTGCTGGGCTTCAACTTGTTGGGGGATGGGCTGCGCGACGCTTTCGACGTGGAGCTGGAGTAGCCATGCTGGACGTCACCGACCTGCGCGTCTATTTCGATGTCTTCGAAGGCGAAGCCCGCGTTGTGAACGGCGTCAGCCTGCATGTGGGCGAAGGGGATACGGTGGCACTGGTCGGCGAGACCGGATGTGGCAAGTCGGTGACGGTCAAAACCATCCTGCGCATCGTGCCATCCCCGCCGGCCCGTATTGTCAGCGGGCAGATCCGCTACAAAGGCCGTGACTTGCTGGCCATGGACGAAGATGCCCTCTATGGGCTGCGGGGCAAGGAAATCGCCCTCATCCCCCAGGAGCCCATGAGCTCTCTGAACCCCGTTTTCACCATCGAGCAGCAATTCACCGAACTGATCCGTTGGCAGGGCCGGCGCCGGGTGAGCTGGGCTGCCCGGTTAGCTGCCTCCTTCGACTCTGCAGCCAAACAGGATGCGCGGGCTCGCGCGCTTGATCTGTTGGCCAAGATGAACATCCCGGACCCCGTGCGCGTTATGCGCAGCTATCCGGTTGAGCTCAGCGGCGGCATGTGCCAGCGGGTGCTGATCGCCATGGCCCTGGCCGGCAACCCTTCCCTGCTGGTAGCCGATGAACCGGGCACCGCCCTTGACGTCACTACCCAGGAACAGATCCTACAACTTCTAAAGGAGCGTGTAACGAACCAGAGACTTGCTGTCCTCTACATTACCCACAACCTGGGGGTGGCCCGGCAGATGACGGAGCGCATCTACGTCATGTATGCAGGGGAGATTGTGGAGGAGGCACCGACAGCCGAGCTCTTTCGCAACCCCTCTCACCCTTATACCCAGGGCCTGCTGGCTTCCCTTCCCAAGCTGACCGGCGAGAAAATGATGGCCATTGAGGGTCGCATCCCCGACTACACGGCCCCCCCGCCGGGGTGTCGCTTTCACCCCCGCTGTGGGTACGTCATGGCCCAGTGTGAGGAGATCAGGCCAACTCTCGTGACCATCGGCCCAGGCCACAGGGTGGCCTGCCACCTGTACGGAGGGGAGAGTCGGAAGAGTTAGGTTATCCTACGGAGGCAGGCCAGCTTGATGGAAAGGCCACGAATGAACGTACTGCTCTCGGTCAGCCACCTCAAGAAGTACTTTCCTATCACTGCCGGCATCCTGGGCCGGCGGGTGGGTGAGGTCAAGGCGGTGGACGATGTCTCCTTTGAGATCCTGGAGGGGCAGACCTTCGCCCTGGTCGGGGAATCGGGTTCGGGCAAGACCACCGTTGGCAAAACCCTTATCCGGCTGATCCGCCCCACGGCCGGCAGTATTCTCTTTGGCACCACCGACCTGGCCAGGCTGCGGGAGGGGGAGCTCAAGAGCTGGCGCCGGCAGATGCAGATCGTGTTTCAGGACCCCTCCTCATCCCTTAACCCGCGCCGGCGCATCTGCGACATCATCGGCACGCCGCTCGAAGTGCATGGCATCGGCACCAAGCCCGAGCGGATGCACCAGGTGCGGGAGCTCCTGAATATGGTCGAGCTGCCCGAAAGGTATTTCTACAGCTACCCTCATGCCCTGAGCGGCGGCCAGAAGCAACGGGTGGCCATCGCGCGCGCCCTGGCCTTGCGCCCTCGCTTTGTGGTGCTGGATGAACCGACCTCGGCCCTGGATGTCTCGGTGCAGGCCAAGATCCTGGAGCTGCTGGCCCGGCTTCAGCAGGAGCTCAACCTGACCTACCTGCTCATCACCCATGACTTGAGCGTGGTCAAGAACTTCTCTGACCATGTGGCGGTGATGTACCTGGGCAAGTTCATGGAGACTGCCCCGACCCAAGAGTTGTTTGCCAACCCGTTGCACCCCTACACCCGGGCCCTGCTCTCAGCCATCCCTGTCGTCACCGAAGAGGAATTGAAACTGATCCCCCAACGCATCACACTGGAAGGGGAGATCCCCAGCCCGGCCAACGCGCCCACCGGATGTGTCTTTCACACCCGCTGTTACGCCCGAATGGCGAAGTGTGCTAGCGAACCACCGCCCCTGATCCAGATCAGCGACCATCACCAGGTGCGATGTCACCTGTTCAGCCCATAGGTGGACGGCTGCCCGTCCTGTGTAGGAGGTAGACTTACATGGTACTCGTTGAACGCTCGGAGATTGAAGGCGCAGTCCTGAAGATGCTCACCGTGAACATGGGCCTCAAGCCCGGCGAACGGCTGCTTGTGCTCACCGACGTGCCGACACAGCAACAGTGGACGACCGCAGATCAGCCGTTTCTGGTCGCCATGGTGCGACGCGCGCTGCTGGCGCGGGCCGTGGCCGAGATTGCCCGGGAGCGGATGGCCGGGGTAGAGGTGAGTTTCCTGCCCTTCCCTTCCACCGGCCGCAACGCCGTCGAGCCACCACCGGAGGTGGCCAGCCAGATGAAGAGTGCCCACGTTGTCGTCATCATCACCTCGTTTTCCCTCTCCCACACCGATGCCCGCGCCGAGGCGTGCCGCGCCGGCGCGCGCATCGCCTCCATGCCCCGCTTCATCCCTGAGATGTTCTACCCGGGCGGCCCCATGGATGCCGATTATGTAAAGGTTCGCCGCCTGACGGAACAGCTCGCGGCACGGGTCACCCCGGCCCGTCAGGTGCACATCACCTGCCCGGCCGGCACCGATATCCGCTTCAGCGTGGAGGGCCGGCCAGGCCAGGTAGATGCTGGCATCTACACCCAACCGGGGGCCTGGGGCAACCTCCCTGCCGGCGAGATGTATTGCGTGCCCGTGGAAGGCACCGCGGAAGGGATCATCCGCGTGACCCCTGGCTGGCACGCCGGGTTAACCACCCCTATGACCATGGCCTTCGCGGGCGGCGAGCTGGTCGAACTACACGGTGGCGGCGCGGTTGGTGACGAGCTGCGTGACCTGTTGCGCCCCGGCGTCGAGGCCCAGCCTTACAAAGCGCGGCGCAACCTGGGCGAGTTCGGGGTGGGCACCAACCCCAACGCCCGCCGCATTGACATCACCCTGGAAGCCGAGAAGATCCTGGGCACTGTGCACCTGGCCTTAGGGGACAACTCCCACATGGGTGGGCTGGTTCACGCCGACTATCATCAGGACTTCGTCATCCCCAAGCCCAGCTTCACCCTGGATGGCGAACTCACCATGCGCGATGGGGAGCTGCTTATCGGGGAGTAAGAACGAAGGATCAAAGGAAGGAGGACAAAAGAATGGAACTCGCGCTTGGAACGGAACCCACCCGCACCTATCTGGCCTTTGAATTGGCAAGAGGGGCGCGCAAGCTGATCGAAGATATCATGTTGACCAGGCCGGGCGAGGAGGTGGTGATCACCGCCGACACCTCCAGCGACTGGCGTGTGGTCGAAGCTACCGCGCAGGCAGCCTTCGCCGCCGGGGCCACGCCTACCGTGGTGTGGTACGAGAGCCGGCCCGGCGCGGTGATAGAGCCGCCGAAGGCCGTGGCCGGGGCCATCCGCCAGGCCGACGTGTGGGTCGAGTATGCAGTGGCCTACCTGCTGCACACCGAAGCCTACAAGCGCGCCCTGGAGCAGGGTTGCCGCTACATCTGCCTGACCGGCATGGACGTGGAGATGATGGTCCGTACCATTGCCCAGGTAGACTATCCCAAGCTCATCGCCCTCAGCCACGCCCTGGGCCGGGTGATCGCCCAGGCCGACGAGATCCGGGTCACCAGCCCGGCCGGCACATCTCTCACCGCGCGCATGGGCGGCCGCAAAATCCGCTATTCCGGCAAACTGGCCGACACGCCGGGGGAACCGATCATGCTGGGAGGGCAGATCTCCTGGTGCCCCCTGGAAGAGACCATCGAAGGCACTATCGTTTTCGATGGCGCGTGCTGGCCACCCAAGGAGCTGGGCCTGCTCCGCGCACCTATCAGGCTGACCCTGGAAAAAGGACGGGTGACCAGGGTCGAGGGCGGGCATGAAGCCCGCACCCTGGAGCGCTGGTTCGCCTCCATCGGCAATCCCAACATCTACCGCCTGGCCCACTATTCACTGGGCTTCAACCCCGGCGTCACCCGCTGCACCGGCCGCATCGTGGAAGACGAGCGGGTGTTCGGCTGCATCGAGTTCGGCATCGGCAGCCAGGGCAAGCAGATCGGCGGGCTGACCTGGGATGCCGGCGGCCACACTGACGGCATCGTGCTCAACCCCAGCATCTACCTGGATGGCCAGCCTCTGGAAGAAGAGGGCCGTTACGTGCACCCCGATGTGGTGGCAGCCTGCCGTGAGTTGGGGGTAGCGGGCTATTGATGGTGGATATAACAATTGACGAAGAGACCGTACGGGCTGCGGCTTATGGGGGTGCCCTGTTGGGGGGCGGGGGTGGCGGTGCAATCGAGGAGGGTCTGCGCCTGGGCCGGCTGGCTCTGGAGTTGGGCCGGCCACGACTTATTTCCCTGGCCGACCTGGACGATCAGGCTATTCTGGTGACCGTGGCGGCAGTGGGCGCGCCCTCGGCTACCACTAAGCATGTTGAGCCGCGCCACTATGTGCAGGCCGTCGAACTGCTGCTGGCTTATCTTGACACGCCGGTGGCTGGCCTCATCACCAACGAGAACGGCGGCATGGCCACCCTCAACGGCTGGCTGCAGTCGGGTGTCACCGGACTGCCGGTGGTGGACGCGCCCTGCAACGGCCGCGCCCACCCCACGGGCATGATGGGTGCCATGGGCCTGGACCAGGTGCCAGATTACGTAGCCAGGCAGGCGGCAGTGGGCGGCGACCCAGAGGCCGGCCGCCATGTGCGCCTCTACGTCGAGGGCAGCCTTACATCGGCGGCGCGGCTGGTGCGCCAGGCGGCGGTGGAAGCGGGCGGGCTGGTAGCCGTGGCCCGCAACCCGGTGACGGTGGGCTATGCCCGGCAACACGCTGCGCCAGGGGCGGTGGGGCAGGCCATTCACGTGGGGCGAGCACTCCTGGCCGCAGCCAATTCACAGGAAGCGGCCGAGGCCGTATGCCAGGTGTTGGGCGGCGAACTGATCTGCCAGGCCCAGGTGACGCATGTCGCCCTGCGCAGCGAGGCCGGCTTCGACGTGGGCCGGATCGAGCTGGCCGGCGGCTACGAGCTCACCTTCTGGAACGAGTATATGACGCTGGAGCACCAGGGCCGGCGGTTGGCTACCTTCCCCGACCTGATCGCCACCCTCTCGGCTGCCGAACCCCGGCCGCTGACCTCGGCCGAGATCCGCCAGGGACAGACGCTTCTCGTTATCCGTGTAGCCAAGGAGCAGCTGCGCCTTGGAGCCGGTATGCGCCGGGCCGAGCTCTTCCGTGCCGCCGAAGAGGCGGTGGGGAAAGAGATCATCCGTTATGTGTTCTGAACTCAGTAAGGGATACAGCGATGACCCTGAAACAAACCCTTGAGGCCTACGAACTGCTGGACAGCGCCATAGTCAACGGCCATGCCGTGGCTGAAGTGCTGCGGGAGCGGGGCCTGCAACCGGAAGTGATTCCGGTGCAGGGCGAACAGGGCAGCACCGACTTCGTGCGCGTCCTGGTCCCTGGCACGGCGGGCAAGCAGGCCGGCGGCAACGCGGCCACCCTGGGCATCATCGGTCGGCTGGGGGGCATTGGCGCCCGGCCAGTGGCTATCGGCCTGGTCTCCGATGCCGACGGTGCCATCACGGCCCTGGCCTGCGCGCTCAAGCTGGCCGACATGGCCCGTAACGGCGACCGCCTCCCCGGCGACGTTATCGTCGCTACCCACATCTGTCCCAACGCGCCCACTCAGCCCCATGATCCCGTGCCCTTCATGGGCTCGCCGGTAGACCTCGCCACCATGAACCGCTATGAGGTCCACCCGGACATGGACGCTATCCTCTCGGTAGACACCACGCGCGGGAACTGGGTGATTAACCGGCGAGGGTTTGCCATCTCGCCCACAGTGAAAGAGGGCTACATCCTCCAGGTCAGCCCGGATCTCCTGCGCATCATGTCGGCCGTAACCGGCCAGCCACCGGTGGTGCTGCCCATCACCACCCAAGACATCACGCCCTACGGCAACGGCATTCCGCATATCAACAGCATCATGCAACCGGCCACGGCCACGGCTGCCCCGGTCGTGGGGGTGGCCCTCACGGCCGAGGTCGCCGTCCCCGGCTGCGCCACAGGAGCCAGCCAGGTTACCGACATTGAGATGGCCGTGCGCTTCTGCCTGGAAGTCGCCAAGGCCTTTGGCCGCGGGGAGTGCGCCTTCTACGACCCCCAGGTGTTCGACCGGCTGGTGGCCCTCTATGGCCCGATGAGGCATCTGCAGACAGTAGGGCGGAAAGAACCGCTATGAGCGCTGAGCTTCTGCAACTCGTGCTCGGCCTGGTGACCATTGGCCAGTCCCCGCGCGACGACATCCTGCCCCAGATGCTCCCCTTCCTGCCGGCAGGAGCCACCATATGGCAGGCAGGCGCGCTGGACAGCCTGACTCCGGAGCAGATCGCGGAGCTGGCTCCCGCGCCTGGAGATTATGTGCTGCACACTCGCGTCCGAGATGGCTCAGCCGTGACGGTGGGCCGGCGCCAGCTCCTGCCACGAGTTCAGGCCTGCCTGGACCGGCTGGCGGCCAGGGGCGCCAATCCCATCCTCCTGCTCTGCACGGGCGAGCTCCCGGGGCTCACCTTTCCTGGGCTGCTGATCGAGCCCGACCGCCTGCTGGCCAGCGTGGTTCACGGCTTCCGGCCGCGCAGGCTGGGAGTGCTGCTACCGCTCTCATCTCAGGTGGACGTCGTAGCTGAGAAGTGGCGCTCTGCGGCCCCCGAATTGATCCTGGAGTGCGCATCACCGTATGGCAGCGACGATGATGTCCGACGCGCCGCGGCTGCATTGGCAGGACGCAGGCCCGACCTGGTGGTGATGGACTGCATGGGCTACACAGCGCGGCATAAGGGGTTGGTGGCCGATCTCTGCGGCTGCCCGGTGATCCTGGCCGCCAGCCTGGTCGCACGCCTGACAGCCGAGCTGCTTGATCGGGTATCTTGTCAATAGTTCGTGCGCCGCCTTGCGAACGACGTATATGGTATCTGGCACGTCCCGGGTGAGAAGCCCACCGGGTTAGGCTTCTGGCACCAGAAGCATGTAGCTGCTAGAGCTGGCGAGTTTGGTTTGACGGCATGCGATTTTGTGTTATAGTCTAGTTTGGTTTTTGGGTAACTATTCAGGCGGTGACTGGAAGTCACCCTTTTGGGGCCTGCGGCCAGTAGTCGGCCTTCGCCGACCTCTTTGGTGATGCACACATGAAGGGTGTCGGCGGAGGACGACACCCCCTCGGGCCGAGCCCTTCGGGGCGAGGGCTGGCACGAAGTGCCCAGGGAGGGCGATTTCAATCGGCCTGAATAGTTGCGTTTTTGGGACAAATTTGGGCCAATACAGAAACGAAATGGCACTATTGGACACCCTCAGAAAGCGAGCCGAGGAAGAAGGACTTCCTCTGCGGGTCATTCTCAAGGAAGCCCTTCAGATCTACGCGTTGGCGGCACTCTATAGCCAGCCCGCTTCAGAGCGCGTCACCTTCCAGGGCGGCACATGCTTACGGCTGGTTCACGGAACTCCTCGTTATTCTGAGGACATGGACTTCGTGACAACTCTAGATAGCAAGGAACTAAGCGTTCTGTTCGAACCTGTGTCCCGCGATGTTGCCCGGCTGGCTCCTCTTTTCGATGGCGAGATCACTCTACATGTACAGAAGGCAACCGCGGAGATCAGCCGCTGGAGAATTCGCTACCGGGCTGCCAGAGAGCAGGATTCTACCTCCGTCAGCCTGGAGTTCGCCCCCTATCCCGCCTACAGCGTTCAGCGGGTTGTGCTGGCACCGCCAATGATCTTGCCAGGCCTGCCACTGATAGTGGTGCGGGCCGAGACTCTGGAAGAGATCATGGCCGACAAGGTAATTGCTGTGGCGGGCCGGCGGTACATCAAGGGGCGGGACGTCTTTGATCTCTGGTGGCTGAAGCAGAAGGGTGTCAAAGTGGATCCTGAGTTGATCAGAAAGAAGCAGTCAGATTACCACCTTCCACCAGGACAACTGAAGGTGAATCTGACTCTCATCGAAGCCGAAGCTATCCAGAGAGAGCTACAGCACTTTCTGCCCTATCGTTACCGTGTCCAGGTGCTTCAGGAGGATGTCCTGAAGGTGATGGTCAGCGAGGTTAAAGGATTGCTGGCGGATGCTATATCATGAGCACATACTATACGGCTGACCAGTGGATCGCTGTGCTGCAAGAGTTAGGCCGGCAGTGCCAGGACTTTGTCACTTTGCAGGCGTTGCAGCACCTGACTGGCCTCAGGGAAGCAACCGTCCGCAAGGCTGTAGCCCGGCTTGAAAAGAGAAGATATCTCAGCCGCGTAGGGCCTCAACTGTATGCTAATCGGTTTGGACATCCCACACTGGAGGCACTTGCCATGATTCTGGGCACCCCCTGCTATATCTCCTTCGAGAGTGCTCTGGAACGCCACGGTGTGCTTTCCCAGGTGCCGCTGGTACTGACTTGTGCCTCTACGTCTTGCTCAGGGCTGCGTCGTACCCCGTTGGGTGAGATCCTGTTCAGTCGCCTCCAGCCGGCGCTTTTCTTTGGCTATCGGGCGGAGGATGGCATCCTCTGGGCGGAGCCGGAGAAGGCGTTGCTGGATTGGATCTACATTCACCGTAAGCGGTATGGTGTGACCCCAGCTTTGGATGAGCTGGATTGGAGTCCACTGGATAGTGAGCGCCTACGGGAGTGGGCCGGCCGTTATCCGGGTTCTGTCAGGAGGGCTCTCGAGGAAGCCCGTCTTGTCATTCTTGGGAGGAACAATGGAAGCTAATCTGGTCCTTTACAACGGCAACATTCATACCATGGATAGCCGGCAGCCTCACTGCCGGGCGCTGGCCATCGCTGGCAAGCGGGTGATGGCCGTAGGAGACGATGCCGAGATAAAGGCATTGCTGGGGCCGCGAGGGGAAGCAGTTGACCTGGGGGGCCGCACCGTGGTGCCCGGCTTTACTGACTGCCACGTCCACTTCCTATCATACAGCCTCAGCCTGCAGCAGATAGACCTGGCCAATGTGCCCACCCTGGAGGAGGCCCTGGCCCGGGTGGCAGCCC
>Ga0068707_1001794_pt1 | contig 15069 bp, 14 predicted proteins | sample YNPNPMetaG_FD_66600 | JGI IMG/M metagenome (GOLD analysis project Ga0068707, IMG submission 66600) | Anoxygenic and chlorotrophic microbial mat microbial communities from Yellowstone National Park, USA - YNP NP MetaG | ecosystem: Environmental > Aquatic > Thermal springs > Hot (42-90C) >...
CCCACCACCCCTTCGCCTGAAGTAATTGCCATGCTTATTCCGTTGAAGAAGGTCATTGTTCCTAACGTCGCTAAGATGGGGGGGACGGAAAGCTTTGAGATCAAGAGACCATTGAATAAGCCAGCTACGGCGGCAACAAAGAGGGCTACCAGACAAGCCGTGACGACAAGCGCCGGTTCAGAAAAATTGGCAAAAAAATCAAATCGGCGTGTCAAGACAAAAGCTGCAAGGATTCCAGCCAGATTCGCATTGGCAACCACAGAGAGGTCTATTCCTCCGGTTAGCATGGTCACTGCCATCGCTAAGGCAAGGAAGCCAAACTCCGGGATTTGATAGCCCATCGATTGAAAGTTGTTAAGAGAGAAAAATTGCTTGCCCAGTATCCACCAGAGCACTAGAAATACCACTAAAGTAATAAAAATGAGAACAATCAAAGTAGTATCTTGACGCGCAAACTTTTTAAGATTCATCCTGCACCTCTTAATCTGAAAAGGTGAGACTGCGACGGCTTTTCAGCCGTTGTTGATAAGAAGTTACCGAAACACTGATTAATAAGATCATTCCTACAAACAAATCATTCCACGAAGAAGATAGTCCTAGAAAGACTAGAGTGGAATTAAAGAGTTGTATAATTATTATCCCTAGAATCGTACCCAAAATCGTGCCTTCACCACCCGTTAACTTTGCACCGCCAATGACAGCCGCTGCGATAATGGAAAGTTCAGTCCCAACTAGCGAAACCGGGTTTACCCATCGTACTTCAGCCACATATACAACCCCCATGATTCCAGCCAGCAACCCAACATAACTGTACACAAAAAAGCGGATCAAGAAGAGATTAAAACCTGCTCGTTTGGCAGATTCTTCCGAATTCCCGAGCGAGAAAATCCCTCGACCCAGCATCGTCCGATATAGAACAAACCATGTAACGAGAATAGCAAAGACAACCGGTATGATGAACACCGATAGTCCATAAGTATTTCCAGAAGGTGCAACGGCTTCAAACAGCCGCGCTGAACCAAAATTTATGATCGATGAAGGCATCTGCCCGGCATTAATGCTCTTTGTACCGACTAGAATGGTCATCAATCCAAAAAACACACTCGATGTGCCGAGAGTGGCAATAAGGGTTGGGAGTCTAAAAATATGGATAATGAGCGCATTAATCGAACCCAGCAGAATACCGATGCTGGCAGAGACCAAAAAAGCAAATGCCAAATTATCAATGTCGGTTGCCAACATTAACCGAGCTGACGTATAGCCGCCGAAGATTGCAATAGCTGTAAAAGAGACATCAATTCCCCCCGATATGAGAACTACCAAAACGCCAAGCGCCAAAAGAAGTTTTCCAGAAGCCGCTCTTAAGAGATCAAAAAAATTTTCAAAACTTAAGAATGCAGGATTCTTAAGCGCTACTATTGTGGAATAGATCAAGACGATTGCTAACAGATACGACTCGTTACGGGTTAGGAAACGTTTCTTTGTTCTCATGCGTTTTCTCTTTGTACAATTGGGTTAGAACTACCATTGGAGCTTATCAGGACTTGAATGCGGTCACCAATATCCGCTTGGTTTAAGTCCGATTCAGAAAGTTGAGCTATAACTTTTCCATTGCGTAAAACCAGTGCTTTATTACAGTTTGCCAGTAGTTCGGGCATTTCATCGGTAATCAGGATGATTCCTATCCCATTAGAGGCAAGTTTTTGTATCAATTCATAAATCTCTGCTTTTGAGCCGACATCTACGCCTACCGTTGGACTATCAAGAATAAAAATCTTGGGGTTGGTCATTGCCCAGCGAGCAAATATGGTCTTTTGTTGGTTACCGCCTGACAAACTTTGAACCATTGCCTCAACATCTGGAACAACAATCCGCATATTCTTCACCGCTTCATGACTAAGCGATCGCTGAAAATTCTTGTTTATGATGCTCAGTTTTGAGGTGATCTTTTCCAGCAACGTCACAGAAATGTTGTCTTTTACGCTCTTCTTTAAGAAGAGTCCCTTGGTTTGTCGGTCTTCAGGTAAAAGTCCGATACCCAATTGGCGTGCCTCCACAGGAGAATTAATCTTTAAGGGGGTGCCATCAACAATAATCTCTCCACTATCTGGCGGGTTTAGGCCAAATAGAGTTAAAGCGAGTTCTGTTCGTCCAGACCCTAGCAACCCAATTAATCCAACAATATCGCCTGGATAAAGCTTAAAGGATATGTTTTCAAAATTCCCTTTGCGAGACAAGTTCTTCACCTCTAATAATGGCTTATTGTCAGATAGGCTGCGTTTATATCTTGGGTATTCTACTTTTCGTCCGGTCATGTAATAGGTCAAGGTTTTATAGTCTAACTCCTGAGGTTTGAAATCTCCGACCTTTCGCCCATCACGCAAGATTGTAATAATATCGGCAACTTCAAAAACCTCATTGAGCTTGTGACTGATAAATACAACCGACAAGCCTTTTTGTTTGAGTTCCATCACGATAGAAAGTAAATGGTCTACTTCGACCTTAGTGAGCGCAGTAGTCGGTTCATCCATGAAAAGAATTTTAGCATCCAAACTTAGCGCTCGACAAATGGCAACGATCTGACGATTTGCTGTTGATAATTCCTCCACCGGGATAAAAAGATCAAGCGAGACTCCGATTTTTGATAGTTGTTCAGTCGCAATATTTTCTATCTCGCGTTGATTGACCAATCGCTTTCCCTGGGCGATTAAACGATTAATCGCAATGTTCTCAGCAACACTCATATGAGGAAAGAGCGATAAGTCTTGGTAGATGACCTGAACACCTTCGTGAATGGCTTGAATAGGAGAAATGTGAGAATAATGGTGCCCGTTAAGAATGATTTCACCCTGGTCTGGGGATATTGCTCCAACAACAATTTTGACAAACGTAGATTTACCTGAACCGTTTTCCCCAACTAAGCAGTGAATTTCTCCGCTTCCTACGACAAAATTGAAATCCTTAAGGGCATGAACACCCCCGTAAGATTTGTACAACCCTTTAGCGACTAGAATCTCTTGCATTGGCAGCCCGACTCCCAACAAAAAATTTGACAATAAAATTATAACGGCATTACTCAAAACAGAGTAATGCCGTTATACTATGCCACTTCTAGAATGGATATTGATCCACCGTATCCGGGGTCAAAATGAGTGGAGCGTTACCGAAAATCACATTGCCTTCAACAACCACACTCTCGTAGCCTGGTTTTACGAGATTCATGCCGTTCTCAATACTTTCACCGGTCAATAGCTTGTAAGCCACCAGAGCAGACACATAGCCGGCATCAGCAGGCCGCCAACATTGTCCTTGAACTACCCAACCCTCTTTGATGTAAGGGCCAGTGACCGAAGGAAGAGCTAAGCCGACTACCTTGATATTCTTATTGTTCTTCTCTTTCATAACTAGCCCTTCCATTGTCGTCGAGGAGACCGAAGTCCCAAACAGACCCTTTAAGTTCGGGAAGGTTTTCAAGATTTCCTGAACTTTATCATAGGCGATTTTTTCGTCGTTTTTATCTTCATACGGCTGGTCAGAAACGAACTTCATATTTGGATAACTTTCTTGGACATGTTTCAGTCCAGCTTCATACCACTGCATGTGGGTCTGCATCGTAAGAGCTCCAACGAAACCGGTAAATTCTCCCTCATAATTCATAGCCTTGGCCAGGGTTTCAAACATGAGGACACCAAAATCCTCATTCCGGAATGCCTCCACATCATAATCCACAATCGGAGCAAGCTGTTGGGCTTCATGGCTGATAACCACAATGCCCTTTTCTTTTGCTTTCTTTAACACCGGCTCCATAGCGGTTGGGTCGTTTGGCACAACCAGGATTGCATCCACACCTTTGGCAATCAAATCTTCAACCATTTGAACTTGCTTTGCAGGATCTCCTCCCTCAGGGGCAATTTGGTAAGCCTTCACACCATAATCTTTACCAAATTGCTCAACACCCGTCCGCATATCATCAAACCAGGAGATTCCTTCGTGTTTAGCAACCATTACGATTTCTAACTCTTTTGCTGCCGGGGCTTCGGTAGCTGCAGGTTGCGCCGGGGCTTCGGTGGCAGCGGGTTGCGCCAGTGCTTCAGTAGCTGCGGGTTGCGCAGGAGCCTGTGTTGCTGGGGAAGCACAAGCTGTTATCAAAACAGAAAATAGTAGGACCAGGGTAATGATTAGGCGCTTCATTTTCTTACTCCTTGTTGTATAGATTTAATTAGATAAAGAGATATTGGGTTCTATTAAGTCAGTGGCAAAATTTTTACCGCGCACCTCCTGTTCTATGGACAAAACCAAACAACTACATCAGCTCAGATGTGGAAACATTTCCACACTCAATTATAGTGGAAAATCGCAAAATTGGCAATACTTTGACTATTCCAACAATATAGAAGTGATTAATATTCCCTTTTTAAGCGATAAAAATCATGTATTTTTTAGAAAAATCACCTTAAAATTAAGAAAGGCAAGGAATCGTTTCCACTTTTTTTGATTATCGTTTATAATTTCTGCTGTAATGGACAATCGCAAAAAACAAATCTCAAATAAAACCATTACTATCAAGGATGTAGCTAAGGAAGCAGGCGTCTCTTTGGCTACCACATCTCGGGTATTAAGCGGGCGGGGATATTCTAGTGAAGAAAGCCGACGCAAGGTTCACCAGGCAGTTCGCAGACTGGGTTACACGCCCAACGATCTTGCCCGAAAATTAAAGCAAACCAGAACCGATACGATCGGTCTGATGATCACCGATATCATTAACCCTTTTTATTCATTTCTGGCAAGCGGTGTATTAGACTATGCTCGCAAACTGGGTTATCATGTCATTGTTTGCGCTACCGATGAAGAACCAGAACTCGAACGGGAATATTTGAATGTCCTCATGAAGCAACGCGCTGCAGGTGTGATTGCTGTCCCTACTGGAGAAAATATCGAGCATTGGCAAAAAGCAATCAAGCTGGGAACAAAAATCGTCTTTGTTGATCGCGAAATCGAAGGGTTATCAGAAAATGATGTCATTCTGGTAGATAATGAACAAGGTGCAAGTGAGGCTGTTGAGCACTTAATCAATTTGGGACATCGGCGCATTGGGATCATCACCGGCCCGTTATCCACTACCACCGGAAGAGGTCGTTTAGAGGGCTATCTAAAAACCCTTCGCAAACACGATATTCCCATCTCTGATGAATTGATCAAAGTAGTTAGCTTTAAGGGAGAGAGTGGCGTACAGGCTGCTATTGCTTTGTTAGATATCCCAGACCGCCCAACGGCTATCTTTGCCGCCAACAACGCTCTGGCAGAAGCTACCATTCATGTGCTTCGACAACGTCACTTACGGATTCCAACGGATATTTCACTGGTGGTCTTTGATGATGTACCCTGGGCTTCTCTGACCGATCCACCGATTACGGCTGTGTATCAACCCACTTACCTTCTTGGACGCTATGGTATGGAACATCTGGATCGCATTTTGAATGATGATACACCCAGACCACGTCAAAAAATTGTGCTCGGCACAGAGCTAATCGTGCGCAAAAGTTGTTCTCCACCAGCTAGATATGAAAAGGAGGTGTCACCTTGATCTCACAAAGGGAATATCAGGAAGCTGTAGCCTATACTTTACGAAAACTCAAAGAGGCCGGGATTGTCTTAACCGATGAGGAGACAAAAAGAATTGAGGTCGCCGATTTCGGACTGGGGAAACTGTTACAAACCGGCTTACAAATAATTACCTATGTCAATACGGATAGAGTTTGTGCAAAAGAACTGGTTTTGTTCCCCCATCAAACTTGCCCTGAGCACTATCACCCTTCCGTGCATGGCGATCCGGGTAAAGAAGAGACTTTTCGCTGCCGGGTAGGTGAGGTTTTTCTATATGTAGAAGGTGAACCAACCCCCAATCCGACTTGTAAACCTCCCCAAGGAGACGAAGCGTATTATACAGTTTTTCATGAGATTCATCTAAAACCCGGTGATCAATTTACGCTCATGCCTCACACAAAGCACTGGTTTCAATCAGGCGTAGAAGGTGCTATTGTTTCCGAATTCTCCACAACCAGTCGCGATGAATTCGATGTATTTACCGATCCAAGAGTCAAGCGAATACCAGAAATTGCATAGTGTCTATCTCGAAGAGAAATAACAATTTTTTGATCCAATTCCTCTTTTTGGGAGAAATAAGTGGATAAATACCTGATTGGCATCGATTTAGGAACCAGCGGAAGCAAGTGTATTCTGATTGACGAGGCCGGTAATTTGAAGGGAAAAGCCATAACTGAGTATCCCACTCTTATGCCTCGTCCCAGTTGGACTGAGCAAGATCCGGAAGCTTGGTGGAGGGCAACAGTTAAATCGGTTCGGGCAACCATCAATCAATCCAATGTTGACCCAAAACAAATTGCTGGGATAGGATTAACCGGGCAGATGCATGGCTTGGTAGTGTTGGACTCAACTGGACAAGTCCTGCGCCCATGTATTCTGTGGAATGATCAACGGACTGTGGACCAGTGCAGGCAAATAGAAGAGAAGATTGGTATTGAGCACGTGCTCAAATTAACAGGCAACCTTGTCTTGACCGGATTCACTGCCCCGAAGTTGCTCTGGGTTCGACAAAATGAGCCCCAAACTTATGCAAAAGTTGCCAAGATTTTGCTTCCTAAGGACTATATTCGGTATCGCCTAAGCGGAGAATTTTATTCAGAAGTCTCTGACGCATCGGGAACTTCGTTATTTGATGTTTTAAAAAGAGAATGGTCCCAGGAAATGCTAGATGCCTTGGAAATACCCATGCACTGGTTACCTGAAGTCAGTGAGTCTCCCGTATGTACCACCAGGGTCTCCAAGAAAGCTGCTGAGGAAACAGGATTAATCCCAGGAATCCCTATCGCAGGGGGCGGAGGTGACCAGGCCGCCCAAGCGCTAGGAATGGGAATTATAGAGGAAGGGATTATCTCTACAACAATCGGGACGTCAGGGGTTGTCTTTGCTGCTTCAAATTCGTATCGAATCGAACCAAATGGTTTACTCCATTCCTTTTGCCACGTAATTCCTGGGATGTGGCATCTTATGGGTGTGATGCTTTCTGCAGGTGGAAGTTTAAGGTGGTTCCGAGATACTTTTGGGAAAGAAGAAATTGAACTTTCTAAAGAGTTCAATCAAGATCCCTATACACTTCTGATTGCACAGGCACAAGAAATTGCAGCCGGATCAGAAGGTTTAATTTTCTTACCATACCTTTCAGGGGAGAGGACCCCTTATAATAATCCATTTGCTCGAGGAGTCTTTTTTGGCATTTCTAATCGGCACCAAAAAGGACACTTTGTTCGAGCTATTCTCGAAGGCGTTGCTTTTGGTTTACTCGATTCTCTTCTACTAATTAAGCAGCTAGGGATCGACTCAAAGGAGATTGTTTTGTCAGGTGGAGGGGCTAGAAGCGAAGTGTGGCAACGGATATTGACAGATGTCTTTGATATGCCAACAGTCACTACCAACAGCGAGGAAGGAGCAGCTTTCGGTGCGGCTTTACTGGCTGGTTTGGGGACAAAAATATTTGAAAGTCCTCCAGATGCTGTCTCCAGGACAATCAAGAGTCAAAGAAGAATGATACCTGGTGAAAATCAGCGAATCTATCGGGAAATTTATCCACTCTTTAAATCGCTATACTCTTCAATCGTTACAGAATACAACCAAATGTATTCACTGGTCGAAAGAATTATTCGATAACTTTTACTATAGGAGAACATGACTATTAGAAGATTTCCTTACTGGTGGCGCGAAGGGGTGTTTTACCAGATTTATCCGCGCAGTTTTGCCGATAGCAATGGCGATGGCAATGGGGATTTACAGGGTATCCTCGCCCATTTGGATCACTTGAACGACGGCACGCCCAATTCGCTGGGTGTGGATGCGATCTGGCTATCGCCAATTTATCCCTCCCCGATGCATGATTTGGGCTACGATGTGGCTGATTATTGCGATATTCATCCCATGTTTGGCTCATTGGCTGATTTTGATGCCTTACTTCAGGCTGCCCATCAGCGCGGAATCCGCATCTTAATGGATTTGGTCTTCAATCACACCTCTGATCAGCACCCCTGGTTTCAAGAGTCACGGCGTTCACGACAAAGTCCCAAACGCGATTGGTATATCTGGAGAGACCCTTCGCCGCGCGGCGGCGCGCCAAATAACTGGCAGTCTGTGTTCGGTGGGCGAGCCTGGGAATGGGATGAAGCCACCCAGCAGTATTACTACCACATGTTTCTTCCCCAACAGCCCGACTTAAACTGGCGCAACCCGCAAGTGCGCCAGGCGCTCTTCGATGTCATGCGCTTCTGGTTGGAACGCGGCGTGGATGGCTTTCGTCTGGATGTGGTCAACGCCTACTTTAAGGACGCTTTATTCCGAGATAATCCGCCCCGTCTCGGCTTACGCGGCTACGATCGCCAGAAACATCTCTACGATAAAGACCAACCAGAATTGCTGGAAGTGTACGCGCAGATGCGCCAGCTTTTGGATAGTTACGGCGAGCGGATGTGCGTTGGCGAAATGCTGAATGGTAACCCAGAAATGAATGCCCGCTATTGTGGGGATAGAAAGTTGAATCTGGCTTTCGACTTCAACTTCACCCGCCAACCCTGGCATCCGGCTGCGTTTCAGCGGGCGATACTGCGCAATGAAGCCAGCCTGCCTCCTGGCGGCTGGCCCTGTTACACGCTCAGCAACCACGACATCTCGCGCCATCTCTCCCGCTATGGCGGGCGCTACCCGAAGGAGCGCGCAAAAGTGGCGGCTGCCATGTTGCTCACCCTGCGCGGCACCCCCTTCCTGTATCAGGGTGAAGAAATCGGCATGAGAGATGGAAAAATCCCCTATTCAATGATCCAAGATCCACCCGGCAAGCGGTATTATCCCTTTTACAAAGGCCGTGACCCGGTACGCACCCCTATTGCCTGGGATGCCTCGCCTGGCGGCGGTTTCACCACCGGAAAACCCTGGCTTCCCCTGAACCAGGACTACCGCCAGGTCAATGTGGCCGCCCAACGAGACGATCCCGATTCGGTTTTCAGCTTCTACCGCAAGTTGATCTGGTTGCGAAAGGATTGCCCAGCCTTGCGACGCGGAGCATTCGAACCATTGATCCAGCGTCCCCGCGATGGGCTTGCCTATCTGCGCCGCAGCCAGGAGCAGACCGTTCTGGTCGCCCTAAACTTCTTTGCCCTTCCGGCAACTTTGCGGCTTGAGGTTGATTTATCCGCTCAGAAGTGGAGAACGATCTTAGGCACCCATCGGGCGAGGGATGAAGCGGTTGCCCTCGAGCAGACGATTTGGCTTGCCCCTCACGAAGTGTGGATCGCAGAGGCAAACTAGTCCCAGCCATTGGAGCGCAGTCAACCTTGCCAGCCAGGTTCCAGCAGCCGCAAATCCCACTCGCCAGTAAGGTGCGCTAAGGCAGAATGCGCCGCGCCTCCATATAGTACCGCTTCTCATGCGCTTCTCCCATCGAGAAGGTCTTGCGCGGCAGCACCCCATCGCGGATTACGGTTTCAAAGAGAGCGTGTTTGGACATGGCTGGCAGATAGAAACCAACCCTGCCTGGCGGGGTACTCAATTGAATTAGAGCCTCCTCTCCGTGAATGTAATCGATGCTCTCTGCCCCGTTTTGGCTGAGGAATTGATCCAAAAAGGCTTGCAGGGTGCCAACTGCCAGGTTGGCGGTCGGTCTCTCGATCTCTGCCACGGCAAAGGTCAGGTTCTCTCCGCCGATGATCAGACCAACGGTTTGCCGTCCCTGCTGTCCTTTGTGCACACGATGCACCATTTCTTCCCGACTGTGGACAGGTTGAAGGTTCAGGTTTTCTCCAAAACTCTCTTTTAAGGCCAGGGTGAGATCTTGCCTCACCCCAAATAACAAGCGGTGAATCGGTTCAAAGACGATGCCTGTGTCATGCACGTTTTCGATCTCAACCAGCGCATATCGGGCGGGATGGTCTTCGCTTGCCTGCGGCTTCAATTGTTCCCAAACAGCCTTGGCGGTTGCCAGAGAGTGATTGCCATCCCCAACGGCAAAGAGGAGCACCGGCGTCTCTTCCCCAACTCCATAGCGATGGGCAAAAACCTCGGGTTGCGCCAGTGCCTCTAAAGCAGTGAAGACCTGCTCTTCCAAGGTCGGATCAAGCGCATACCCTTCTAGAAAGCCGCCCGCAAACATCAGTTCGGTTTGGTAAAGTTGCTTCAAGCGATTTTTTTGACGGGTGATCGGCTCAATCACCGTTTGATCGGGATCGTCGATGAGGACAAGGATGTGTGGCAATTCCAGCACGGCGTTTTGTCGAATCTGGACGCGTGGGGCAATCCGCTCAATAATCGTCCCCTCGGTTGGTCGAATGAGGCTGGCCGTCCCTTTTCGGTAATCATATCGCTCCAGGTCGAGGCAGAGCATCAGGCCGTGGCGGGTTTTGCCATCCACCGTACGCTCGACGTAAACCATCCCTTGATGAGGTTCAAGAAGATCTTCGGCAAGGTAATTGCGCATGGTAGCCTGGATCGCCGCAATGCGTTGTGGGGCGTCGGCTGCATTCAGGTATACTTCGGGAAAGATCAGCTTGAGGGTAGAAGGCGCTTCGCCCACAAAGTTATCAACCTTCTCCCAGTATTCTGGCTGAGCTGTGTATTGATCGCAAGCTACCACAGCCCATTTCTTTAAATCAATCCCTGGGCGAGGCAGGTAGATTTGGGGGGATTGGACACCGATCGAAGCGTTGGTTTTCATCTGCAAATCCTTTCTCAGCATATCCGATGAGAGTTTTTTGATAACAGGCAAGGGAATTTTGCAAACCGTGTGGAATATATCGCGTTCCAGGACTTTTTGTCAACCTTATCGCGCCAAGGAACGCGCCCAAAGGGTTGCGGAGACAGGTTAACTTCTTTGCCGGTCAAGGGGATTTTGTCATTTCATCGAGGACTTTTGGCGTGCTGAAGTCAACCTTCAGCGTTTGATTGCACAAGCAGGGCTTCCGCACTCCACAGAGGTTTTGGACGCCAGCATCATTCCGCCTCATTCCAGCGGCTGATTTGATTCAGAGAGTCCAACTCCTCATGGGTCAGGGTTACTTCCAGGGCGCCAAGAATTTCGCTCAACTGCTCCACCGTATTGGCGCCCACGATTGGGCTGGTGATGGTCGGTTGTTGCCTGATCCACGCCAGGGCGATTTGCAGGATCGTTTTTCCTTTTTGGTTGGCGATTTCTTCCAGTTGATCGATGATGCGGAAATTGCGCTCGGTCAAGGCATGGCGCAGATTCCAGCCCCGCGTGCCTTCTTGCGGCTGATAACCGCGCCGATATTTGCCGCTCAGCAATCCGCCGGCGATTGGCGAATAGGGAATGACGCCTAACCCATACTTTGCACAAACCGCCTGAAGCTCGCGCTCAAACTCGGCGCGATGAACCAGATTGTAGTGCGGTTGGAGCGAATCGTATCTTGCCAGATTGTATTTATCGCTGATCCAAAGCGCCTCCATCAAATGCCAGGCGGGGATATTGGAACAGCCGATATAACGCACTTTGCCGGCATGGACGAGATCGTCCAGGGCGCGCAGCGTCTCATCCAGCGGCGCAGATGGATCCCAGGCATGGGTTTGATAGAGATCAATGTAATCCGTTTGCAGGCGCCGCAGCGAGGCTTCACAGGCTTCGAGGATATGTTTGCGACTCAGTCCGCGATCGTTCGGCCCATCGCCCATTTGTCCGTAGACTTTCGTAGCCACAATGACCTGGGAGCGAGGTTTGGTTTTCAACCAGGCGCCGATGAGTTCCTCGGCAACACCACCAGGGTTGCCCGGCGCCCAACGCGAGTAGATATCGGCCGTGTCAATGAAATTGCCCCCAGCATGATAAAAAGCATCCAGGACGATGGCCGCGTTTTCGCGCGGCGCCGTCCAACCGTATTGCATGGTTCCCAGACATAGCTCGCTGACCTTTAAGCCCGTTCGACCAAGATTTTTGTATTCCATCGTTTTCTCCCTTCGAATGAGTTAAGGATTTCTGTGCATTAAAAAACCGCTAAAATCAGAGCTATTTTACCGTCAAATTGGGGTAAGCGAAGCCAGCGTGGTAGCGCAAGCGTGCTTTTCTGTATGGGGAAAAAGAGGATCACGATACAATAAAAAATAGTAAAATCCAGCGACAAAATGGTCAGTGTTGATCACTGTGTATCGTCCGGATCCTGAACGATGGGTTAATTGGCGCAATAGGAGAATGAAATGAAACCCTTTGACAAGTGTCCTGTCTGTGGTGGTGAATTAGCAGAGAAAGAAGTGGAAAAATTATTGAAAGGTGGTGTGCACACAGCAGTAATCAAAGTACGCGCTGAGGTATGCCTGCAGTGTGGCGAACGTTTGGTTTCAGCCGAGACCGTCAGACGCTTTGAACAGATTCGACAAAAACTGGCAAGTCAGGATGTTGCCGAGTTTAAGCCCCTGGGTCAATCTTTTCAGGTGTTGTAAGCTTGACTAAGGGATGAGCTAGCTAAAGAGCGTGCCTATTTACTCGACTTGCTCTATAATGTTTAAGTCAATTTCGGCGAAGATCTGATCTATTCTGGACGGATCGTTATACACCAACGATGTGATCAAAAATCAGGATAGCAAAGTGCACACATGCAGCTTTGACTGCCTCCCAGTTGTGCCAGCGCGGATCCAGGTTCTTGTATTCCGCCAGGTTGAGTTCCTCCAGGTCATAAGGAAGTGGATTGGATAGTTGTATCTGCAATTGCTGCAAAGCCGATTCTTCGTTTGGTTGAGGATACAGGCGATCGAAAGATTGCAAAGCCTCGACCACCCTTTCATCGCCCATGTGGTCAGCCAGGGCGACAAAATCAAGATAGTCACGGGTAGCGTTCCGTTGCAGGATCAACACCGCTTTGATGCGCAACATCTCGGCTTCGGTTGGAAGGGTGATCGTTTCCCCCCGATACTCGATCTGCGTGGTTTCCAGCGGCTCCGCGCGGATCAGTTGTCGCACACCGGTTTCAATGCCATCTAGACTGCCGAGAATCTGCACGGGGCGCCGGATACGGGCAGTCTTCCAGCCAGCCACTGCTTCCAGATCAGCCAAGACCTTGTCGAAACGCTCGCGGAGATCAGTCAACACATGGTCAGCATCGGTCGAAAGGCGATGTCTTGCATAGACCGCTGCGGCGCTGCCTCCAACCAGAACGGCTCCTGGCAGGATTCGCTGCAGATGCGCGGCAGCAGAAAGAACCTGTTCCCATTCAGGCAAGGTATCGCTCGGCATAGGCTTTCCAAAAGTGATAACGCTGGGCGTAGGGATCAGCCACGTGCGCCTGACAGACGCGCAGGATCTTTTCCAGCACGGTGCGGTCGGCGAGCGCCGCCTTGCGCAGTTCAGCCCAATCCTGTCGCCGGCCGCGGGCGATGATGTCGTCAATGGCGGCCAGGGTGTATTGCTGATGGGTAAGATGACGATGCAACATAGACAGCTTCCTCTATGTCTGACATTCCATCCTTTATGTCTGACATTCCATCCTTAGCCGTCTTCTATAGCCAGAATCTGCTGAATCCTATCAAGAAGCACGGGAATCCGATGCTGAATCACATCCCACAAGATGTCTTCATCCAGACCAAAATATTCGTGGGCTACTATGTCCCGCAAAGCAGCGATTTTGTGCCATTCCACATCGGGATAGCGTGCTCGCATCTCAAGTGGAATGTGCTTGGCCGCTTCGCCAATGATCTCGAGATTGCGCGCCACAGCATCGAAGGTCTTTTCGTCCTGTACAAACTGGTCTAGGTCTAACCCCTGTGAGTAGCGCAGGATCTTTTCACAGGCTTCACGGATGTCATCCAGATATAGTCGCGGGTCACGTGACATACAACGCCTCCTTTTCCACCCCGTTGCGCAGCCGCGGCTTGAGGGCTTTGCGCGTGACCAGATCCACCCGGCATCCCAGCAACTGCTCCAGATAAAATTTGAGGTCCATGTACCGGTCAAACGTTCCCTGACCTTCAAATTCCACCAGCAGATCCACATCGCTGGTCGGCTGGGCTTCATCCCTGACCACTGAACCGAACAGTGCCAGAGATTTGACCCCGAATCGGACGAGTTCCTGCCGATGTTCAACTAATCGACGAATGGTCTCTTCTTTATTCACTATGTGGTATCCTTTACCTATCTCGTTTCAATGGAAAAGCTCAGCTTGCTTCGGCAATGACCTGCGCCCACCGTTCCATTTCGCGCCGGAGGGCTGACGGCCAGGGTGTCATCTCTTCATAATGGATAGTATTGCTTCTCAAAGTCATGGCGGTGCAACTCGTTCCAACCTTTTTTGATCTTATCCCAGCGTTGCGCAAGGGCATTCCATTCGGCTTCCGGTTGGGAAATGGCGGTATTGCGGTTAGATGTTTTTTCGACATTTTACCATATAGGACTCATGGTCATGAAGGAGTAAATAGGGTCAAAAGTTCGATTTTTTCGATATGAATCAAGTCTTATAAAATCTTCAGGATGTTCAATTATGGCGAAAGGTTTCAGTATAATGCACGGAAGCAATCAATGACCTGGAGGTAAAAAGATGCTCAAAAAGATTTTGGTTGGGTTGATTGGTGCTGTGCTGTTGATCTTTCTCCTTATCCAGCTCGTGCCGTATGGCAGAGATCACATCAATCCGCCGGTGATTGCGGAGCCAATTTGGGATAGCCCGCAAACCCGCGCCTATTTCTGGCGCGCCTGCGCGGATTGTCACAGCAACGAAACGGTCTGGCCCTGGTATTCCAACATTGCCCCAATTTCGTGGTTGATCCAACGCGATGTAGATGAGGGTCGCGCCGAGTTTAATGTCTCCGAATGGGGGCTGCGAAAGAAAACCGAAGGCTATGAAGCAGCGAAGCTGGTTCAAGAAGGGAAAATGCCCCTGCCGAACTACCTGCCGCTTCATCCCGAGGCGCGCCTTTCTGCTCAGGAAAAACAGGAATTTATTCAGGGTCTTATCGCCACTTTTGGCGATGAAGGAGAATCAGGAGGAGAAAAGGGAACGCACGATGAAGGAGAAT
>Ga0068707_1001795_pt1 | contig 15063 bp, 12 predicted proteins | sample YNPNPMetaG_FD_66600 | JGI IMG/M metagenome (GOLD analysis project Ga0068707, IMG submission 66600) | Anoxygenic and chlorotrophic microbial mat microbial communities from Yellowstone National Park, USA - YNP NP MetaG | ecosystem: Environmental > Aquatic > Thermal springs > Hot (42-90C) >...
GCCCAGGCGAGGCCGTCGGCGGCGGCGAGGCGGACGGCGACGTCGGGGTCCTCCAGCGCTCTCCGCAGTTCGGCCGAGCGTCGGCCGGGATACCACCAGCCGAGCATTGCGGCGGCCGCGGCGCGCACCTCCGCCACCTCGTCCCCCAGCGCGTCAGCAAGTGCCTGCTCCACGGCCGGGCCGCCGAGCTCGGCCAGCGCCTCGCACGCGGCGGCGCGCACGTCCGGCTTCTCGTGCCGGACCAGTGTCAGCAGGCCTTCCGGCGCTCCGGCCAGTGCGGCGGCCGCCTCGACGGCCGCCGTCCGCACCCCTTCGTCCGGGTCCTCGACCTTGCGCAGCACAGCTTCGAACGCGTCGGTCGCGCGCCGAACGGCGAGCGATTCGATTGCCAGGGTGCGGACGACTGCGTCGGCGTCGTCGAGCAGTTTCCGCAGGGCGGCGACGGCGGCGGCCGCCTGCTCGCCGGCGGCTTCCCGCAGGGCGAAGGCGGCGTCCCGGCGGAACCGGACTTTCGCGCTGTCGACGTCCCGCAGCGCCGCCTCGATCGTCGGCGCCTGCATCGCCGGTAGCCAGGGGAACGCCACGTTGCCGGCATGACCCGGCGGATTCGGTGTCATCCGGGATCCCGCCATCGTCCGCTCCCTTCCTGCACCGTCACGAGACCCGGGTGCCCGGCGGGATCTCGTCCTCCACCGTCAACACGCACGGCCGGCCTTCGTGCGTCGCCGCGAGCAGCATGCCCCGAGACTCGATGCCGCGCAGCACGCGCGGCGGCAGATTGGCCAGCACGACGATCCGCTTGCCGACCAGTTCCTCCGGTCGGTACCGCAAGGCGATCCCGGCCACGATCGTGCGCGGCTCGGGATCCCCCGCATCGATGGACAGGCGCACGAGCTTGTCCGCCTTCGGAACCTTCTCCGCCGCCAGGACGCGGGCGATCCGCAGATCTAGCCTGGCGAAATCCTCGTACCCGATCTTCGCACCGGGCATCGCGGACGAGGGCTTCGCGGACGGAGCGGCGGGCGTCGCGGCCGGTGTCTCCGGCGGGGCGGCTGGCGTTGCCGCCGCGGGGATCGACGGCGCTGCCGCAACCGACGGCCCGGCCGCGTCGGGCGCCAGGCCGACACGGCGGGCGAGCTCCGCCTCGCGCTCGGCATCGATCCGCGGAAACAACGGATCCCCCCGCCCGACCTTCCCGCCGCTGCGCAGCTCGCCCCACACCGCCGGCCAGCGCGCCGGACCCGTGTCGCCGATCCGCTCGAGCAGCACCGCCGCCTTGCCGGGGATCACCGGCAGGCACATCCGGCCAATCCAGCGCAGTGCCTCGAGGACCGCGTAGAGCGCCGCGTGCAGTTCCGCCGTGCGCCCGGCCCTGGCGAGCGCCCACGGGGCGGCCGCGTCGATGAACCGGTTCGCCTCGCCGCACAGGGCCCAGATCGCCTCGAGTGCCCGGTGGGGACGGAACTGGTCGAAGTCGTCGGCGGCCTGCACCGCCGTCCGCTCGGCGAACGCCCGCAGCGCACGCTCCCGCTCGCCGGGCTCGCCCGGCGGCGGCACGACGCCGCCGGCCAGCTTCCCGACCAGCGCCGCCGTGCGGTGCAGCAGGTTGCCGAGGTCATTGGCGAGGTCGGCGTTGATCCGCCCGACGAGCGCGGCGTGGGAGAAGTCGCCGTCCAGGCCGAAGGTGACGTCGCGCATCAGGTAGTAGCGGACCGCGTCGACGCCGTATGCCTCCGCGAGCCGGCGGGGCTCCACGACGTTGCGCAGCGACTTGGACATCTTCTGGCCGTTCACCGTCAGCCAGCCATGCGCGAACACGTGCCGCGGCGGCGGCAGCCCGGCCGCCATCAGGAACGCGGGCCAGTAGACCGCGTGGAACCGCAGGATGTCCTTGCCCACCAGGTGCACGTCCGCCGGCCACCACGTCCGGTACGCCTCGGTCCCTTCCCCGCCGAGCGCCGAGACGTAGTTCGTCAGGGCATCGAACCAGACGTACATCACGTGGTCCGCGTCGCCCGGCACGGGGATGCCCCAGCGGAAGTTGCACCTCGAGATCGACAAGTCCCGCAACCCTGCCTCGACGAACCGCACCACCTCGTTCATCCGCGCCTGCGGCAGCACGAACTCGGGGTTTTCCCGATACAGGGCGAGCAATCGATCCCGGTACGCCGACAGGCGGAAGAAGTAGCTCTCGCTGCTCAGCTTTGTCGCGGGCCGGTCATGCACCGGGCACTTGCCCTCGACGAGGTCCTTCTCCGTGTAGTAGCCCTCGCAGGCCGTGCAGTACCAGTCCTCGTACATCCCCTTGTAGATGTCGCCGCGCTCCGCGATGCGGGACCACAGCGCCTGCGCCACCCGCTGGTGCCGCGGTTCGGTCGTCCGGAGGAAATCGTCGAACGTCGCCCCCAGCACGGCCCAGGCTTCGCGAAACGGAGCGGCCATGCGATCGACGAACGCCCGTGGTTCCGCTCCCGCCGCCGCCGCCGCCTCGGCGATCTTCTGACCGTGCTCGTCGAGGCCGGTCTGAAAGCGCACGTGGCGGCCGCGCAACCGCTGGAAGCGCGCGAAGACGTCGGCCGCGATCGTCGTGTAGGCGGTGCCGAGATGCGGAACGTCGTTGACGTAGTAGATCGGCGTCGTCACGTAGTAAGGCCGCCCGAACGTGGCATCGTGCTCGGACATGGCTCTCGTCTCTCCCTGCGCCGAGGCTCGCACCCCGAGGCTCACCCCTTGTCGCCGCCGCCCTCCCCCCTCGACCGCTCCGTCGCCTCCGCCGGCGCGACGGGTGTGTTTCCCGCATCCCCGCCGGCCGGCCGCGCCGCCGGAGACGCCGGATCCGCCGCGACCCCCGGCTCGGGGCGCCGGAAGTCCTCCGCCGTCCCCCCCGCCGAAGGCGGGGCCGCCGCCGGAGCACTCCGTTTCGCCTCCCCCGGTGCAACCGCGGCTTCCGGTGCCGGTCGCGTCGCCGAGGGAGCGCGCGCCGTCGGCCGAACCGCCGGCTCGGGGACGGCACCGGGCGCCGCAGCGCCGGACGGCGCCGCAACCCGCGGCGCAGCACCCCCGGGCCGTCTGGCCGCCGACGCCGCGTCCGGGAGAAGATCCGGCCGCCGACGACGACCACGCCGCCGGCGCCGCCCTCCCGGCGAAGGGCCGGAGGCCGCCGACCCTGCCGGGCCGCCGCGTCCCCCGGCGACCTCCCCCGACCCTGGGCCGCTCCCTTGCGACCCTTCGCCCCCGTGAGCTCCGACCCCGACCGGGACCGACGGAACGAACGACGGCCGTCCCGCCGTCCCCCGCTCCCCGTCCTCCGCGGCTCCGTCCTCCGCGTCCGGTTCCTCGCCGGCCGGGGTCCCGTCGCGGGCGGTTCCCGCGGCCGTCGCGGCGGTACCTTCGGGCTGCGGCAGGCCGAGATCGTCGGCCGCGAACGTCTTGCGGCTTCCGTCGGACAGTTCGACCGTCACGCGGCGCCGAAGGATGTCGACGTCCTTGACCTCGCCCTCGCCGGCCGGGGTGGAAATCCGCCGTCCGACCTTGGGCAACCCGGCCTTGAGCGTCCGATAGCCGTCATGCTCGTAGGAGAGACAACAGAGCAGGCGCCCGCAAACCCCGGAAACCTTCTCGGGGCTCAGCACGAGGTTCTGGTCCTTGGCCATGCGGATCGAGACCGGACAGAAGGCGCGAAGGTACCGGGCACAACAGGCCGGCTGGCCGCATCGGCCCAGGGCGCCGACCATCTTCGCGGCGTCGCGCACGCCGACCTGATGCAGGTCGACCCGCAAGCGAAGATGATCGGAGAGGTCCCGGACCAGGGCCCGGAAGTCGACGCGGTCCTCCGACTCGAAATGGAACACGGCCCGGCTTCCGCCGTGCAGGATCTCGACGGCGACGATCTTCATCGCCAGCCCTAGATCGCGGATCCGGCGTTCGGCGAATTCCCGCGCCTCCTGCGCCCGCTCGATGTTCCGGCGACTCTGCCGCTCGTCGCCCGGCCCCACCCGACGCAACACCTTCGGCAGGTCGTGCCCTCGACGCAGCTCATACCGGCTCGCCCGGCAGACGCGACCCATTTCCAGGCCGCGCGAGGTGGCAACCACCACGCGGTCGCCGGCCACCAGTGTCATGCCCTGCGAATCGAACGGCATCCAGGGACCGAGCGGCGACAGCTCGACGTCGACCACCCCAACGATTTCCCGGGAATCGTCCCAGGCATCGACTTCGACCGGCTCGTGCACGCGCTCGGGGTCGAGCGGTTCGTCGGGGAACAGGGGCGGCCGCGGTTCGGCGGCGGCTGGGTCGAACATCGACGGGGCGACCGCCTCCGGGGGCGCCGAAACAGAGGACGAAGAGGGTGCGACGGCGGGCGGGGGCGCAGAAGGGCGCCCGGCCGGAACGCCCGGCGGACGAACCTGCCCCGAGCGACCGTCCCGGTCCGGCTGCGCCGGCAACGAACCCGGCGGGGGCTCCGGACGATCCGACGCCGGGCGCGGCGCGCGCTCGGGCCGAACCGCCGACGAGGCGCCGGCGGCGGGGCCGGGAATGCTGCCTTGCGGGCCCGCGCCGGCACCGCGATGCCGGCGCCGACGCCTCGAACGATGCCCGGCCGAAGATCCGCCCGGAGCACCGGACGGACGTGCCGACGGGGGTGGGTCGCGACGACGGTCGTCAGACATCGACCGCCTGCCCTCTGCGGGCCCGGGCCACCGCGCGCGCACAGGCGGTGCCGAGCCAGTCGAACGTCAGTTGGGGATTCGCATTGTTCTCGAGGTCGCGACGCGCGGCCGACACAAGCACGCCCTCGAAGGCGACCGCTTCAAGCGGATGGGACTCGAAGGCGGTGGCCGCAGGCCCGGCGGTGGTGCCGAGCAGCGTCGGGCCGCCGGCCAGGACGGACAGTCGGTCGCGCAGCAGGACGAGCAGCAGATCGAGCGAGGCGGCGGCGCGATCCCGGTCGGGCGCCAGGAGCTCGGCCGCGCCGATCAGCCCCCCGAGGTCGCCCGCGGCGACGGCACGGCCGAACTGCGCGACGCCGGCCAGCGCGGCCTCCGCGTCGGTTCCCAGCAGGCCCCGGGCGCGCTCCAGCCCGCCGGCCGACAGCCCGGCGGCGAGATCGAGCGCCGTGTCGGACGCGTCACCCGCCTCGCGCGCCAGCAGCCGGCGCACGGTGCCCGGCGGCAGGGGACGGAACGGCACACGCAGGCACCGCGAACGGACCGTCGGCGGCAGATGCGCGGGTCGGGCCGTGGTCAGGACCAGGATGTTACCGGCGGGCGGCTCCTCCAGCGTCTTGAGCAGCGCGTTCGCGGCCTCGATCGTGAGCCGGTCGGCCTCTCGAATCAGCACCACCCGGAACGGCGACTCGTGCGGCCGGAACGCCAGGTCCGAGGCCAGCGCGCGGACCTGTTCGATCGCGATGCGCGTGCGACCCTCCTCGCGGCCGATCCGAACCAGGTCCGGATGCTCGGGCATCTTCCGACAACTGGCGCAGTCGCCACAGGCCTCCAGGGGCCAGGCGACCGGGTCGGGCGCCGCCAGCACCTCCTCGATCGGCGCCATCGTCGCAGGTCTCTCCGGACGGTGGCGGCAGGCCAGAGCCGCCGCCAAGGCCACGGCGACGGACGTCTTTCCGCAGCCCGCGGGTCCGTCCAGGAGCAGGGCGTGGTGCAACCGACCGGCCAGGAACGCCGCCTGGATTCGCCAGATCGCCTGCCGCTGGCCCGCGATCTCGCCGAAGCGAAGCCAGTGCGGCCGCCCGGCGGGCGGAGCATCCGCCATCCGGCCGGGCCTCGATCGTCCCTCCGCCCCGACGGTGTCCCCCAGGGCGGCGGCAGGGGTATGCGGTGCCCGCGCTCCCCGGGCGGGATGCGTGGCGACGGTGCGAACGGCCTTGCCGCCGCCCCCTCCGGCCTTGCTCCGTGCCATGCCCCTGTTTCGTCCGTCGCGACGAGACGGGCCGCGGAGTCACAATCCAAGGTCCGCGGACACGCGCTGCATCGCGCGAAGCGCCAGACCGAGAAACTCGTCGAGATCCAACCCCAGCCCGACGCAAGTCGCGATCTGCTCGCGACTCACGTTGGCGGCAAAACGCTTCTCCTTCATCCGCTTCCGCAAACTCTCGACCTTGACGTCGGCCAGCTTGCGGGTCGGCACCACCAGCGCCGCGGCCGTGATCAGCCCCGTGACCGGATCGGCCGCCACGATCGCCCGCTCCAGACGCGACTCGGCGGGCACATGCCCGACATGCGCCAGCACGGCCCGCCGCAGCTCCTCGGGCACGTCCATCCCCCCCAGCACCTCGTACGCCACCCGACCGTGCCGCGTCATGTCGCCCTCGGTGACGTCCAAGTCGAGGTCGTGGAGCAGACCGGTCAGCCCCCAAAGGGCCCGGTCCTCCCCGAGACGCTCGGCGAGGTCCTCCATCACCGCCTCGGTGGCCAGCATGTGCTTGCACAGGTTTGGGTTTGCGATGCGCCCCTTCACGAATTCGTAGGCGGCCTGGCGACTCAACATCCGGACGTTCTCCCGGCACCTCGTGCCCCCCTCGGCACCGCGCCCTCGGATCGATAGCCCCCGGGGCCGACGGGGTCAAGGAGTGTCGGCGGGCCTGTTCGGCGACCGGCGGTGGAACTTCCGGGGAGACCTACCAGATGATGACCTCGTCCGTGCAGACCCCGATCTCCATGATCAGGTAGAGCAGGATCCGTTCCTGGGGCATCAGGTCCGGGTGCGTGCCGCCCATCCGACCGACCGTGTGGTAGCTCGTGTACAGCACACGCCCGCAGCCGTACGGGAAGGTCACGGTGAACGGATAGTCGCCGCTGCCGCACGAGTTCTCGAGCTGCCGGCCCTGGGCCCAGATCTTCGGCGTCACGTCCACCGGGTTGCCGTCCTCGTCGGTGGCACGGATCGTCCCGATCGAACAGATGTTGTCGTAGATCTCCTGGAAGGTCATGTTGTCCGGATCGATGTCCATCGCCCGGAGCCAGTCGGCCATGTCGGTATCGACGACGCGCCCGGGCCCGTCATAGGCCGGCGTGACATCGGCGTCCCCGGGTCGACCGCCGTCGCCGAACATCTCGATCGCCCTCGGGAACACGAACGTCACCCACTCGTAGGACCAGTCGGCCACGTACCACTTGCCGCCGTTGGCGACCCAGTTGCGGATGTTCTCCCGGACGGTCTCGTTGGACAGCAAATCGTCGTTGGTCGAATCGGAGCACGGGACGAAGATGATCTGGTACTGGGCCATGCGGTCGGGGTCCGTCAGCAGGTCTTCGAAACCGGGGATGCCGTAGCCGCTACCGTTGTTGTAGTAGTCGAACGCGGCGGTCGAGAGCACCGCGCGGTTGCTGGGGTCGAGATCGGCGAGGCGGATCTTGGCCAGGATGTCCTCCATCCGGTCGTAGGCCCCGAGGGCCACGGCGATGCGGGGGATCGTGTCGCCGTTGGCGGGGTCGTGAACATTGGGCAGCGTGGTGTAGTCGGTGGGGATCGAAACTTCCTCGAGGTGATGGGTGATGCGGAACGGCCGCACACGGCGGAACTGGCCCTTCTGCACCACCAGCGTCCAGTCGCCGACGGGGAGGTTCTCCAGGCGGAAGTAGCCGTCGGGCGCGGAGAAGGTGTGCGGCAGGGCAGTCATGTCGAGGCAGCGGGGGCAGTAGTTGCCTTCCGGGATCGGGGCGACCCCCGTGCCGGCCCGCTGGGCGTAGACCAGCGCACCGGAGATCGGGAACATCCCCGACGTGCTGACGACGACGACGACCCCGTTCGCGAAGCCGTAGGCTCCCACCGGGACGTCCGAACCGCCGTCGTCCGGGGTGTCCGAAATGCATTCGCAGCGCGTCGTCGTGACGCACCGGCCGGCCGTGGCGCCGGCGTACCGGACGCAGGCGGCGAAGCAGGACGAGTCCGAGCAGGTCCCGGGGAGAGGACCTTCGCAAGCGCAGCGCGAATCGATGCACCGGCCGCCGCTCGCACCGCGGGAAGCGCAGGTGACGATCGCGCAGTTCACCGGATCGCACGTCCCCACCCCGTCGTCGTCCTCGGGATTGCATGCCACCAACAGCAGCGCGACCGTCCAACCGGCCAGCCACCAACCGCTTCGCGTCATCCCCTGGACCTCCTCGGCGTCGACCGCCGGACGGGCGTCTCCGGCCGGCGTGCCCTTCGCCCCCCTCCCCGGAGGAAGCCTACGCGGCGCGGCGCGCCGCGTCAAACGGCCCGGCTGCCGGCGACGCATCCCTCGGCCCCCCGTTCCCCCCGCGGCCCGGCGCTCGCCCTCAACGCTCCAGCAGGATCGCCTTGCCCATGCCGCCGCCGACGCAGAGCGTGGCGAGGCCGCGGCGCACATCGCGCCGCTTCATCTCGTGGAGCAGCGTCAAGACGAGGCGGGTGCCGGTGGCGCCGACGGGATGACCGAGCGCGATGGCGGAGCCGTTGACGTTGGTGCGTTCGCGGTCGAACCCCAGCTCCCGTTCGCAGGCCAGGTACTGTGCCGCGAACGCCTCGTTGCATTCCACGAGGTCGATGTCCTTCATCGTCAACCCGCGGCGCGCGAGCAGCTTGCGGACCGCGGGGATCGGACCGGTTCCCATGTACGCGGGGTCGACCCCGGCGACCTGGTGCCCCGCGATGCGTCCCAGGTACGGCAGGCCCCGGCGTTCCGCCTCGGAGCGGGCCATCAACACGACGGCCGCGGCGGCGTCGTTGATCGAGGAGGCGTTGCCGGCCGTGACCGTTCCCTGCTTGTCGAACGCCGGAGGCAGGCGGGCCAAAGCTTCGAGCGTGGTGTCGCGGCGCGGGTTCTCATCCACCTCGAACCGCCTCGGCGGACCCTTGCGCTGCGGCACGTCCACCGGGACGATCTCCTCCTGGAACCGACCGGCATCGATCGCGGCGATCGCCCGGCGGTGGCTGGTATACGCGACCAGGTCCTGCTCCTCCCGGGAAAGATTCCACCTCCGCGCGATGTTCTCGGCGGTGATCCCCATGTGGATCCCGAGCAGCGGGTCGGTCAGGCCCTCGGTGAGCATGTCGGTGACGACCCCGTTCCACATCCGCCCGCCCCAGCGGTAGTCCTTGAGCGCGTACGGCACGCGGCTCATCGATTCGACGCCCCCGGCGAGCACGATCCGGGCCGCACCGGTCAGGATTTCCATCGCCCCGAACACGATCGATTGGATGCCGGAGGCGCACTGGCGCTGGATCGTCGCCGCGGGAACCTCGTGCGGGACCCCGGCCTTCAGCGCGATGCAACGCGACGGGTTGATCTCGTCGGACCGCATCATGCAGCAGCCGAACAGGACGTCGTCCAGCTCGGCGGCGGGGACGCCGGCGCGCTCGAGGGCCGCGTGGGTGACGCGGACGCCGAGATCGACCGCGGAAACGTCCCGGAGCGACCCGCCGAAGGTACCGATGGCGGTGCGGGCGCCGGCGACGACGACGACTTCCTCCATGGCCTCTCTCCCCGGCCACGGCCGGCCCGCGACTCAGGCCTGCGCGGACGCCTCGGCCGTTCCCCGGCGGTGCCGCCGGGAGGCGGCCGGCCGCCGCGGTCCCGGCGTCTCGGGCCGCTCGCCCAGAATGCGGTTGCGCCGGTCCACCCGGACCACGCGGGGCACGTGCCGCGCCAGTTCCCGGGGACCCATTCCGGCGAAGGTGGCGACGATCACCACGTCCCCCGGACGGTTGAGATGCGCCGCCGCCCCGTTGACGCACAACAGCCCCGAGCCGCGCGGTCCGGGGATCGCGTACGTCTCCAGGCGCGTGCCGCGGGTCACGTTCCACAGGTGGACCTGTTCCCACGGCGCGATGTCGGCCGCCTCCATCAATGCCTCGTCGATCGTCACCGAACCCTCGTACTCGACGTCGGCATGCGTGACGGTGGCCCGATGGATCTTTGACTTGAACACCGAACGAATCATGGGCTCGACCTCCTCGTGGCGTCCCGGGCCGCGCCGGGTACACCCGCGTCGCCCATCCCCCCGCAGGCAGACGGACCATAGCTCGAAGGGCCGAACGAATCAAGCATCTCCGGCGAGGCATCCGCGACGGGCGCGCGTCCGCGACCGGTTCCCCGGGCGGGGGCAGAGCGACCGCAACGACCCCGGAAGCCATCGGCGGTTGCGTGCCCGAGGGCCCGACCGCACGGACGGCGCCTCGGCCACCGGTCGGCCGGGCCGCGGGCCGATCTCCCGTCCGGCGGCCCGTGGAGCGTCGGACAGACCGCGCCTCGGCCGTGGGGGTTGCACCGGCAATTGCCGTGTGCTATGAGGGCGCCTCGCCCCGGTTCGAGGTGCAACCTCGGCGGGAGACGGGGCGACGGGAAAGGAGCGCGTGCATGGCGGAGCAGAGGAGCGGTGCCGTTTCCGCGGCGGAACAGGCCGCGGGGTCGGGTGAGGCGTCGGGCGCGCCGCCGGCACCGTCGTGGGGCCCCACGGGCCCGATCAGCATGCGGGATCTGATCGACGCGGGCATGCACTTCGGCCACCGCACCACGCGGTGGAATCCGAAGATGCGGCCGTACATCTACGGCACGCGCAACGGCATCCACATCATCGACCTGCAGCAGACGCTGCCGCTGTTCCGCAAGGCGTATCGCTTCGTCAGCGAGGTGGTCGCGCACGGACACCACGTGCTGTTCGTCGGGACCAAGCAGCAGGCGCAGGAGATCGTGGCCGAAGAGGCAACCCGCGTCGGGATGCACTTCGTCAACACCCGGTGGCTCGGCGGCACCCTCACCAACTTCGACACGATCAAGAAGTCCCTCGACCGGCTCAAGGAAATGGAACGCCGCCAGGCCGACGGGTCGTACTCCGACCTGAAAAAGAAGGAACAGCTCAAGATCGAGAAGGAACGGCAGCGCATCGAGAAGAACCTGCTGGGCATCAAGCAGATGACCCACCTGCCGGGCGCCGTGTTCGTGATCGACCCCGACACCGAGGCGAATGCGGTGCGCGAGGCGCGGCGTTTGGGCTTGCCGGTCGTCGCCCTGCTGGACACGAACTGCGACCCCGACCTGGTCGACTACCCAATCCCGGGCAACGATGACGCCATGCGCTCGATCCGGCTCGTGACGGCGAAGATCGCCGACGCATGCCAGGAGGGGCAGGCGCGCCGTCGCGAATACGCGAGCGGGAAGCGGGATCAGAAGGAGGACTTCGTGACGGCGGCCAGCACCGGCCAGGGACCGGCGGTGGAGTACGCAGCGCGACGCGGTCGTCCGCCAACCCGCCGGGGGGGTCGAGGCGGTCCGGCTCCTGAAACCCCGGCGGGCGGCGACACGGCCGGCTCCTGACGGCCGACGCGGCGGTACGCCGCGTCTCGGCCCGCGAAGGCGAGGAGGAAGATGTCGACCAAGATCACGCCCCAACTGACCAAGGAGCTCCGCGACCGGACGGGCGTCGGCATCATGGATTGCAAGAAGGCGCTCGAGGAATCCGGCGGGGACATGGAGAAAGCCGTCGAGCTGCTCCAGAAACGCGGCCTCGCCAAGGCGGCCAGGAAGGCCGGCCGGATCGCCGCCGAGGGATGCGTGCATGCCTACATCCACGGCGGCGGCCGCATCGGCGTGTTGGTCGAAGTCAACTGCGAGACCGACTTCGCCGCCCGCAGCCCGGACTTCCGCACGTTCGTCGATGACGTCGCGATGCACATCGCCGCCTCCAACCCCGCCTACCTGTCGAAGGACGATGTCCCGGAGGCGGAAGTGGCGCGCCAGCGCGAGATCTTCCAGGCCCAGCAGGCGCAGTCGGGCAAGAAGCCGGAAATCGTGGCGAAGATCGTCGAAGGCCAGATCCAGAAGTGGAAATCGGAAATCTGTCTGTTGGACCAGCCGTTCGTCAAGGACGACAAGAAGACGGTCGAACAGGTGCGCACCGAGCTGGTGGCCAAGATCGGTGAGAACGTGACGATCCGCCGCTTCGTGCGCTGGGAGCTCGGCGAGGGGATCGAGAAGCGCAAGTCCGACATCGCCGCGGACGTGCGGGCGATGCTGCAGACGTGACGCCGAAGGATCCCGCTCCGGCCCGCCGGACGCGCGGCGCCCGCCCCGTCTACCGCCGCGTGGTGCTCAAGCTGTCCGGAGAGCTCCTCGCCGGCCCCCGAGGCCACGGGCTCGACCCCGCCGCCGTCGCCTTCGTCGCCGCCGAAATCCGCGCCGTCCGCGACCTCGGCGTCGAGGTCGGCGTCGTCCTCGGCGGCGGCAACATCTTCCGCGGCGACCGGCCCGGCGACACCGGCATCGACCGGGTGACCGGCGACGCGATGGGAATGCTGGCCACCGTGATCAACGCCCTTGCCCTCCAGAGTCGGCTCGAGGCGTCCGGGGTTCCCACGCGCGTCCAGACCGCGTTCGAGATTCGCCCGTTCGCGGAACCGTACATTCGCCGCCGCGCCCTCCGACACCTCGAACGCGGCCTCGTCGTCCTCTTCGCCGGCGGCACCGGCAGTCCCTACTTCTCCACGGACACCGCGGCGGCGTTGCGCGCCGCCGAGATCGGCGCCGACGCGCTGCTCAAGGGGACCAAGGTCGATGGGGTCTACGACCGCGACCCGGCTCGCGACCCGCACGCCGTTCGCTTCGACCGGCTCACCCACCGCGAGGCGCTCGCACGCAACCTGCGCGTGATGGACGCCACCGCCTTCGCCCTGTGCCTGGAGAACCGCCTGCCGATCGCCGTCTTCGCCCTCGGCGTCCCCGGCAACGCCCGACGCGTCTGCCGCGGAGAACCGGTCGGAACGCTCGTCACGGCCGACCCGCCGGCGCGTCCCGCCGGCACCACCCGGGCGCACCGCGCCCGGCCCCCGCGTTGAGGTGCCCCATGCTGGAGGAGGTCCTGCGGGAACTCAAGGAGAACATCGACAAGGCGATCGAATCGCTGCGGCGCGAGCTTTCGCGCCTGCGCACCGGTCGCGCCAGCCTCGCGATCCTCGAAGGCGTTCGGGTCGACTACTACGGCGTCCCCACGCCGCTCCACCAGATGTCCTCCCTGTCCACCCCCGACCCGCGCACGATCCTCGTCAAGCCCTGGGACCGGTCCCAGGTCCACGCCGTCGAGAAGGCGATCCTCGCCGCGAACCTCGGACTCACCCCCCACGCCGACGCCGAATTCATCCGCATCTCCGTCCCGCCGCTCACCGAGGAGCGCCGCCGGGAGCTGGTCAAGGTCCTCAAGCGCCAAGGCGAGGAGACCAAGATTTCGATCCGCAACCACCGGCGCAACGCGAACGACCTGATCCGCTCGCTGATCGAGGACGGAGAAGTTGCGGAGGACGACGGCGACCGCGCGACGAAGAAGGTGCAGGAACTGACCGACGCCGGCGTGAAGAAGGTCGACGAGATCGTCGCCGCCAAGGAGAAGGACATCCTCGAGGTTTGACGCCGGTCAGAGCGCGGGCACGCAGACCCCGCCGGCGAGCGGGTCGGCCGCCGCGCACACCTCGCCCTCCGGGCAACACCGCCCGCCCGGGTTCGACGCCGGCCCGCACTGCCGCTGCGCCGGACAGATGTAGGTCAGACATTCGAGCCGCGTGTCCGACAGCGCCTCCGGCACCGCGTCGGCCGCGAACAGCACCTGGTCGCAATCCGCGTCCCCGCTCTGCGCCCGCGGGACGTAGTACCATCCCGAGGCCGCGGTCGTCGGGCAGCTCCCGTCCGGCCCCGGCACGCGCTCGGCCTGCGGGATCACGCAGCGCCGCCGCACCCGGCCGTCGGGCTCCGTCACCGTCGGCGGGTCCGCCTCGACCCGGCCGTCGGGACAGGGACGGTCATCCGAGAGAATCTCCACCACGTCGCACGCGGCCCGGCAGGTCGCCGGGTCGAGCGCCAGCTGGTGCGGGAAACAGACGTGGTCCATCGCCCCGCGGATCAGGTCGAGAATCCTGTTCATCGCCGGCCGCCAGTCGTCGTTGCAGATCGAGTACACCGTCGCCTGGCTCCCCAGCAGCTGCGCCGCCTCGACGAAACGCCGGCCCGGCAGCGCGTGTCCCCAGCCGGAGGGGTTCGTGCAGGCCGGGAGCAGGGTGCCCGGCGAGGCCGGGTCGACCTGGTACTGCATGATCGGCCGGCCGAGACACCCGCCGAGGCGGTCGCCCGGGCCCTGGCAGGCCGCCCCGTCGGAACCCTCGAACGGCACCCCCGCGATCATCGCCACCACGAAGTCCCGCGGATTCGCCCGCAGCGCCCGCAGCTCGCCCAGCATCTCGTCCACCCGCCGCAGCATCTCCGGATGGAAGTAGCACCGCAGGTTCAGGTGGCCGAGGTCGTCCCGCCGGGGATCGAGGATCGCGGGATCGGCCACGGAGCAGTCCTCCTCGTCGGTGACCCACAACACCGCCAGGATCGAATTGGGCCGCAGGAAGCCGTCGTTGACGCCCCCGGGCCGCACATGCTCGACGAGCGCCTTTCGCGCCGCCTCGATCTGCTGCTCGAATCCGCAGCCCCGCGTGCCGAGCGTCGCCAGGCAGCGGAAGTCCTCCGCCATCCGCGACAGCGGGTAGCCCGGCTGGTCCCGCACCCGGGACAGGAAGAGCGGGTAGCTCGGGGCGCAGCCGCCCACCGCGGGGGACGGCGTGTCGAGCAGCCGCCCGTCGTCCCCGCCCGCGAACCCCAACCGGCCGTTGCCGCACGTCGACAGCTCGAATCCCGGCGATCCGAGGTCGGTCGAGACGATCCCCACGTGCAGGTCGGTCACCGCGTTGTGCTCGGGGTTGCTCGGCGCCATCAGCTCCTCGATCAGGCGCGGGAAGTTCGCCGCCAGCGCCTCCTGTTCCTCCTGCATCGACCCCGAGTTGTCGACCACGACGAGGATGTCGACCTTGCCGCTCGGCGGCTGCGGCACAGTGAGGATCATTTGGGCCTGGACCACCGGTTCCAGGCCGGTGAGGTCCCGGTCCATGCAGCCGGCGGCGACGACCACCACGACGAGGCAAGGCACCACCCGGAACGTTGCGAGAGCGCGGATCATGGAAGACTCCTTCCCCTTCTCCGCCTCTCGAACCGGGCCGCGGGGTGATGCCGAGAGGCGGTTTCGCACCACCCCGCGGCCACTCCGCCGTCGAGAA
>Ga0068707_1001796_pt1 | contig 15058 bp, 13 predicted proteins | sample YNPNPMetaG_FD_66600 | JGI IMG/M metagenome (GOLD analysis project Ga0068707, IMG submission 66600) | Anoxygenic and chlorotrophic microbial mat microbial communities from Yellowstone National Park, USA - YNP NP MetaG | ecosystem: Environmental > Aquatic > Thermal springs > Hot (42-90C) >...
GAACCTCGCCATGTTGTGCGGCAACGTGGGCATCGAGGGGGCGGGTGTGAACCCGTTGCGGGGCCAGAACAACGTGCAGGGTGCCTGCGATATGGGGGCCTTGCCCAATGTCTTCACCGGCTACCAGAGGGTGGGGGACCCTGACGCCCAGAAGAAGTTTTCAGAGGCCTGGGGGGTCCCGTTGTCGGACAAGCCGGGCATTACCGTCGTCGAGATCATGAACGGGGCCCACGAGGGCAGGATAAAAGGATTGTACATCCTCGGCGAAAACCCGATGGTCAGCGACCCCGACATCTCCCATGTGGAAGAGGCGCTCAAGCGGCTCGATTTTCTCGTGGTCCAGGACATCTTTCTCACCGAGACCGCCAAGGAGGCCCATGTCGTTCTGCCAGGCGTTTCCTTTGCCGAAAAGGACGGTACCTTCACCAATACCGAGCGCAGGGTCCAGAGGGTGAGAAAGGCGATCGAGCCGGTGGGCAATTCAAGACAGGATTGGGAGATCATTTGTGAGATCGCCGGCCGTATGGGCACTCGGTGGTCGTACGGCTCGGCAGAGGACATCTTTGAGGAGATCCGCTCGCTCACACCGAGCTATGCAGGGATAACCTATGGCCGGTTGGACCGTGAAGGCGGGATTCAGTGGCCCTGCCCGCATGAAGAGCACCCGGGCACGCGGTATCTTCACAAGGACAGATTCACCAGAGGCAAAGGCCTCTTTCACGCCGTGGAGTACCAACCCCCTTACGAAGAGCCGGACAGCACTTTCCCGTTTGTGCTCTCGACCGGCAGGGTCCTCTACCACTACCACGGCGCCTCGATGACCAGGCGAAGCCAAGGCCTTGTCTTCAGATACCCCAGGGGGTATGTGGAGATAAACCGGAAGGACGCCGCGACCCTGGGTATCGAGGACGAGACGACGGTCAAGATCTCCTCGAGACGAGGCTCGATCGAGGTCCCTGCCAGGATCACCGACAGGTCGCCGCCGGGCACTGTTTTCATGCCGTTCCACTTCTTCGAGGTCGCCGCCAATCGCCTCACCCACTCTCAGCTCGACCCCATAGGCAAGATCCCCGAGTACAAGGTCTGTGCTGTACGGGTCGAGCCTGTCGCTCCTCATTAGGGGAAAAGGCAGAGCTCGAGGTCTCGAGGCCCGAGTCTTTTGTGGGTTGTGGGTTCCGGCGCCGGCGGCTCTTTCCTGAGAACCCTTTGCGCCCCAGGGGACACCCCTCGTTCGGCCTCCGCGCCTCCCCTTGTGGATCCCCCCGGTCTGGTGGGCGGGTCCAGTGCCACGGGGGGACCGAAGGCAAAGTGTAAGAAGCTGTTACGGAGAGGAAAAATTATGTGTTGACCGCGTGAGGGATGTTTTGTTAGAGTACAATGCAAAGCCGGGAGGATCTCGGCCAGGGGAGCACACACAGCCCGCAGGGGAAAAGATCATTGACGCATACACTCACGTTTGGAGGGGCCTGATATGGAACTCAAATCCTTGAAGCCGCGATTGGGCAATTGGCTCACGATCGAAGAGCTCAGGAGTTTTTTTGCAGAGGTCCCGGACGAGATCGGCGAAAAGATACCGATCAACCGAAAGCTTCTCGAGACGGCCGCTGCATTCGTGGAGGAGAGAAAGGGCTGGTGGGAGCACCATGATTGGGAGTCGTTTCTCGGAAGGCTCCACGAGCAGGGGTTCAACCTTTCCGAGGAAGTCAAGGCGCCCATCGGGAATATCCTGGAGATCTTCAAGAGCTATTACCACAGCAATAGATTCAACACGATAGCCGAAAAGCGGCGAAGGCAGCCGCAGCCAGCCGTCCAGGGTCAGAAAGCAGCCTCTGCCTCGAGCACAAAGAGGGCCTGCCGCCGCCCCATGAAAGAGGCCTGAAAAAGGGGACAGATTTATTTTTTCCCCACATCCTGAACCGCGGCTCGGCCCCGCGGTGCCCAGCCCGTTCGACCGCCTCCCTACGGCCGTCCCTTCGGCCCCGTCAGTGCATAGAAATATCCCTGACCGGGGGTTTGCATCCACACGCAGTCTATCGCCTGGCAAAAAGGGAGGCCGTTAAGGTCGATAATCGATGCGATTCAGTACCTTCGCGCGACATCCCCGCCTGAGGGCAGAGGACACTACACTGACCGCCCCGCAGTGTTCAGGGGAGATAAACAGTTCCGTCTAATTCATGTTGGGCAGCTAACCATGGACTCCGCAGTCCTTTTTGATTTGGCCCCAAAGTGGGGCTAACACCTCCACTGAAGGCCCATTTTCGAAGGTCCAGTGGGGACAAAAGCGCAATAGCGCGGCCGGTTTAGCAGGCCCAAGATTTTAGGTTGTTACTCTCGCCAAAAGTGCAGAGTCCCTGCTAATTGGTCAGAAAGGAGAACGCAGTATGAATAGCTGGCATCTGTTACAGCGGCTGGGGACGCTATTCGTTATATTGGCTTTGGCGGGATGCGGGAACACCCCCTCATCTACAACCCCGGCAATCACATATACGCCGGACTTTATCCCTGCGGTACGCGCCTATGGCGGCGGGGGCTACGACGATTTCCAGTTCGACAGCATGAAGGCGCTGGGTATCGGCTATGCGCAAGTGGAACTGGTCTGGCCGCTGATCGAGCCGAGCGACGATGGCTGGAACTGGGGAGAAGTTGACGAGAAGCTCGATAGAGTGAATCAAAGCGGGTTGAAGGTCATTCTATTCATCATGTGTTTCAAGGACACCGGGCTTCCCTGGGATGAAACCGTTACCCGAGATGACCTCCAATTCGTGTCAGAGTATAACGAGTATGCCTACGAAGTCGTGAATCGCTACTACACTCACCCCGCCTGGTCTGGAATCGTGGCGGTGTGGGGCGGCTCAGCCGACGTCTGGGACCCCAATTACGCTGTCACCGACCCCGAAGTCGTCGTACCGCTCATGAACGCGGCCTACGACGGCATCAAACGGGCGGACCCTAACACGATTGTGGTGGGTTTCAACTTCGCGACCACGGCGCATTCCAGGGAGCAGTGGGAAGAATATCATGTGAGGGCATTTGTCCTATCCCCCGAATTCGACTGGTATGGCGTCCAGAGCCATGCGATTCTGACCACTATCCTCGAAGAGCCGGGTGCCTACACGGGAGTCCAGGGATTGGTGAATGTCCGGCGATTTCTCGACGAGCACGGCTATGCTGACAAACCCCTATGGCTAAACGAAGGAGGCTTCCCGCACGGAGAGGATTTGGGAGGGCTATCGGACCAGATGCACGCCGAGCAGGTCGTCGAGAGCTACGTCATCGCTCGCACCCTTGACGTGAATCTCAGGGGATGGGTCTATTTCGATTATTTCGGCAAGAGCCGTGAAGACGACCAGGGTCTCTATGGATTGATGACCGCGCTCGAAGAAGCCAGCCCGCCTCAGCCCAGGCAAGCCTGGTATGCCTTGCAGACACTCGTCGAGACGGTCAGGTTCTTTGACTATCAATTCGACGCCCGACTCTCGGGCGAGGTCAACCAGTCGAGCCAGCCCTTCGTCTACCGCTTCGTCCGCCCGGAGAGGCCGGAAGCGAAGCTGTGGGTGGTCTTCTCGCCATGGGGAATCGCCAATCAAGCGCCGGTCATCCAAGACGTGACTATCAACATCGCTCCGGAGACGCAGGCGACGCTGATTACGATGACCGGCAAGCAGACTATGCTTACGGCAGACGGGTCAGGTAATGTAACCGTGACCTCTACCAGTTCCCCGGTTTACGTGAAGGTTGGAGAATGATGTTTTATGAAGCTGCCCAACACCACGTGGAGCCGACGCCCACCCTTGCGCTTTAACGACATTGCTCCACCAGCACAGATGTTGGTGATTCAAGCGGGTCTTGCCAGCGGAGGCGGGTGGACGCGGCTCACGCCAGCCGTTAGTCTGTTACGCCGTCCTGATTGATAGCTTGCAGACAGCATATTGAGGGACAGAAAATATGGCTACTACAGTCGCTCAAATGACAAAGGATGAGCTCGTTGAAGTAATTGAGACCGTCGTAGAGCAGAAGCTGTTAGAATTGCTTGGCGACCCTGATGAAGGATTACCTATTAGGAAGTCAGTTCGGGAGAGGCTCTTGCGCCAGAAGCGGGCTGTGGCGGCGGGCGAGCGTGGTGAACCGTTTGCGGATGTGGTGCGACGGCTCGGATTGGAGTAGTCATTGTGTATTGCATCCACATCCTGGAAACGGCCACGCATGAGCTATCATGTTTGGACAAGTCTGTTAGCCGCCGCATCGTTGAGCGTATCAATTGGTTGGCTGCGAATCTGGACGCGATAAGGCTGGAAGCCCTGACAGGTGACCTCGCAGGCCTCTACAAACTTCGTGTGGGTGATTATCGGGGTCATCTATGAGGTTTTTCGCCAGGAACAGATAATTGTGATCCACGCGATTGGACACCGCCGAGAGATAAGAAATGGACCCTGGTTTTTGGACAGGGGGCAAGTAGAGTCTTCGCCGTTGAGATGGTATTCATCAGGCCGCTTCGGGCAGGCTCGTAATGCCTGTATAAGCCTCATCGGGGCTGAGCCGATCGAGGGTTGGCTTGGTGAGGACGCCGGCTGCCCTGGAACTCGAACCAGAAAGCGATGTTACGCCGGGCCTCGGCCACGGTCTCGTACGCTTTCAGGTCTGCCTGTCAGGCAGACAGGAACACCTCCTCGTACGCGAGACTCCGCCAAGGACGCTCGACAAAGACGTTATCGAGCCACCGGCCCCTGCCGTCCATGCTGATATCAATCAATGCCGGGGCCTCCTGGAGGCGGCCGATGAAAAGCTTTGCTCGTAAACTCAAGCCCCCTGATCGGTGTTGAAAATCTCCGGTCTCCCATAGGTTCGCAGTGCCTTCTCCGAGAGCCGTGTCGCCCCCTTCGAGATGTTGCTCAAAGAGGTCGAGGCGGGAATCGCCTTCCTGAGCCGAGCCGGTGCCCGGCCACAAAGGATAAGATGGATGAAGAAAAAGACCCTGTTGAGCTGGAGCAGCGGCAAGGATAGCGCCTGGGCGCTTCACCTGCTCAGGCAAGACCCGGGGATCGAGCTCCTCGGCCTGTTTACGGTATTGAATCAGAAATACAATCGCGCATCGATGCACGCCACCCGGCTGGAGATGCTCCACCTGCAAGCAGAGGCAGTCGGTTTGCCGATCCAAACGATCAGCATACCCGATCCGTGCACAAACGAGCAGTGCGACAGCATCATGAGGAAGTTCGTCAACGGATCTGCCGGCAAGGGCATTGAGTGCATGGCATTCGGGGATCTGTTCCTCGAGGACGTCCGAAAGTACAGGCAGAGTCAATTGAAAGGGACCGGGATCGCCCCTCTTTTCCCGCTGTGGGGGATCCCCACGGGCGACCTGGCAGAGCAAATGTTATCGGCAGGACTCGAAGCCTATGTCAGCAGTGTCGATCTAAAGAAACTGCCGGGGCGGTTTGCCGGGCAGAAGTGGTCGAGGGGCTTGATCGCCGAGTTTCCCGAGGATTGCGACCCATGTGGAGAAAACGGGGAAATCCACACTGTTGTCGTGGACGGCCCGATGTTTCGGAAGGCTGTCCCTGTCCGAGTCGGCGACATTGTGAAGTGGAATGGGTTTGCGTACGCTGACATCATTCCAATACACTGAAGCGAGCGACCAAGACGACGGGGGCGAGCGCTGCGGACAACCCCCGCGTGCAGGGTGCTCGAGGCCTCTCGGGCCTGTGGACCTATTCCCTGTGCCGTCTTAGTTCAAGGGTCTCGAAAAGAGGTCTGTCCCTATTTTTCGCTGTCCACGCAGCAATCGCGCTGCCCTTCGCCTATTCTTCCCGGCAGAGCACGAACCAGTTGTTCATGACCCTCCCGTCTCTTGTCGCCCTGCCTATCGAGACGTGCGTACTGACACCCCTCATGTAGTCCTTAGTCCTGTAGTAGATGAACCTGCTCAGCCGGGCCGAGTTCGGCAGTATCCTCGGCCATCCCCCCGGCCTGGAGGCAGTGGAGGGAGGGATCTCACAATAATCGATGACGACCTCGCCCTCGGGTGCCGCGCGGACGACGAAATAGCCCGGCCCTGTAAGCCGCCTGAGCGGCTGCTCGTTGTATCCCCACAACAAACCGGCCGCGTTCCGTTCCCCTGGTGCGGGCCGGCAGAAGCGTTTCTCGAAGATCGTGAACGCGGGCAGCGAGTTCTTGCCGTAGTGGATGACCTGCCGGAGCGGCGGGACGTTCGCCGGCACAAAGTCCTCGAGGCTCAGCGGTCTGAACCCCCTTGCCTGATCGAACAGCAGGGCCTGCTCCTTGGGGCCGAGGCTCCGTACCTCCCTGATCCGCGTCCTGTTGTCCAGGCTGTCGAGATATTCAGAGAGGCCGTGGAGATCCACACTGGTAGCGGAAAAGAAGCGCTTCAAAGATATACCCCCCTTCCGGTACGGCTCAATAGCCGTGGTGTTCGAGATATCTCTCTATGTAGCGGCGCACTTGACCCGCCGGCCGGATCACGCCGAAGTGACCCTCGCACAATATGTCCGCGTTGTACCCGAGAAGGAGCCTCATCGAGTCTGCCCACTGCGAGAGACTGGACCCGAAGATGGGCGAAAACGGGCCGTGGATGTCCTGGCCGAAAAGAACCAGTCCCTCGGGAGTATCGAAGAGGACTGAAATCGAACCAGGGGTATGGCCCGGCGTGTGAACGCAGACCAGACGGCCGTTGGGAAACTCCAGTGTGCAGGTATCGGTCAGGCGCACATCGACCGGCGTCGCCGGCGCGTCGAGGCCGTACCAACCGGCCGCCGTACGCTCCGGGTCGCCCTGTTCGACGGCATCAGCGTCCCGGGCATGAGCGACGATGCGGGCGCCGCAGTCCTGCTTGAACCGCAAGGCGCTGCCCATGTGATCTATATGGCAATGAGTGAGGATGATCGTGTGAGGGTCAGAGCAAGGGAGTCCGGTCTCTGCGATCGCGCGCCGGATCGTGTGGTAGCTCGGCCCTGCCCCTGTATCGATCAGGACCGGCACACCAACGTCGGCAAGATACACGCAGCAGTCCCTCGGGTCGGTCATCTCGGGGCCTCCCACCTGAAAGACCTTTGGCGTGATCGCCTCGAACGCCATTCGGCGTCTCCTCCCCTTTTCCGATGGGCGACTGCTTTTATATGCCCGGCAGCCCCAAAGAATCAATACGTCCGGCCGGTGGCGGGGTTGACGCGTGCCGGGGAAAGTGGAACAAAGGATGCCCTGGAGGGAATTGCGCAATGAAGCTCTTCTTCGAACCGCGAACAGTGGCGCTCGTGGGGGCCTCGGGCAATCCTGCGAGGCCCGGCTATCACCTGTTCCAAAACCTGAAAATCTCTTTCGGCGACTCCTTCTATCCGGTCAATCCCCGTGCCGGCCGGATCGACGGCGTCCTCTGCCACCGGAGTGTCCTCGATATCCCGGCAGAGATCGACCTGGCCGTGATCTTTGTCCCGGCCCGGGAGGTGCCCCGCGTCTTGGAGGAATGCGCCCGAAAAGGCATCCGGCGGGCGACCATCGAGTCTGCGGGATTTGCCGAGGCCGGCCCTGCTGGCGCGGTCCTCCAGGAGAGATGCCTCGCCGCCGGTTTTTCGAGTGTGCCCGCTCGAGTGGGAAGCCCATCGTCATGCTCAAGGCCGGCCGGTCGGACATCGGCGCGCGTGCCGCCCGCTCTCACACCGCAGCCCTCGCCCAGGACGACCGCGTGCTCGACGGGGCCCTTCGTCAGGCAGGTGTGATACGGGTAAGCGCCATGTCGGAGCTTTTCGATGTCGCCCGCAGTCTCGCCCTCTCCCCTCTCGGCCGGCGCAGGCCGAGGCCGCGCGTGGCGGTCCTGACCTTTTCAGGTGGAGGTGGTGTGGTAAGCTCCGACGACATTGCCGGGCTGCACATGGAGCTTGCCGCCTTCGAGGCGAGGACCATCTCCATCCTGCGGGCGATCTTCCCGGACTGGATGGAGCCTGCCAACCCTGTGGATCTCTACCCTGCCTTTGAGAAAAACGGCCCTACCGAGACGTTCCGCACCACCCTCGAAGCTGTCGCGGGCGACCCAGGGGTGGATGCGGTATACGCGCACCTTTATATCCCCCCGCTCGAGACGCCCCTGTTCGATTACGATCATATGGCTGCAGTGGTGAGGAAGCACGGCAAGCCCCTGGTGGTCTGGCTGCTGGGGGACGCAGCAAGGATGCCCTGCGTGAGGCAGGATCTGGAGAGCAGGGGCATCCCCGTGACCGATGAGATGGCCAGAGGAGTGCGCATTTTGGCGGCCCTGGCGATGGGCAGGTGAGGGGCCAGGTGCCCGCCCGGGGGTGCCACCCACCCCTCACCACCGAGGCGCCTCGCCGAGGCCGGGGCCCCGTCGGTTCTGGCCGCGTGGCGTAGTCCGACAAGGGCAGCCGCGCCGTCATCCGAGAGGGTTCGATGCGGGATGCGGCCTTGTCGCTTGTCGGTGTAAAGGCATCGGGCATCGGGTCTGGGGGCATACTGCGTCGGCCGCGCCCTGCTGGGTACCGGTGTCGAACCCTGCCCGGGGCCTGATCGTGGCAGGAAAAGGGTGCAAAATGAACAGGGCACAGGGTAGGGCTTTGACACCTCCAGGTCCTCTTTTTATACTTCACCCCGTTCCAGGAAGGGCGGTTCCCGCAAAGAGCGTCTTCACGCCCTCGCCCTTGTGCCTTCATGGGGGGAACACACATTGAACCTGAGAGACAGCTGCGCCATTGTCGGAGTCGGCCTGACCAGGCTGGCGAAGAGAAATCCGGAGAGGAGTTCGATGGGGTTTGCCCTCGAGGCATGCGCGATGGCCATCGAGGAGGCAGGCCTCACAAAGGACGAGGTTGACGGCTTGCTGGTCGTGCACCCGTCGCAACAGGGCGAGCGCCACGGGTGGGCAGGGAGGACGGCCGACCTGCTGGGCATTTCTTCTTCCTTCACTGCGACCGTGGACTGCGGCGGGGCCACAGCCATTGCGCTGGTCCAGCTGGCGGCAATGGCCATAAAGGCGCACATGTGCACTACGGTGGTCTGCTGCTACGGGTGGCAGAACAATCCGGCCGATGTCCCCATGGGCCTGCCACCCGGATTCGACTTTACCCTCCCCTATGGCGAGATCGCCGCTGCCCCGTTCATGGCCCAGGTCGCCCGCAGGCACATGCACGAATTCGGGACCACGAGCACGCACCTCGGCACGGTCGCTGTGACCTGCCGGGAGCACGCCTGCCTGAACCCCAATGCCCAGTTCTACGGAAAGCCCATCACGATCGAGGATCATCAGACTTCGCCGTGGGTTGCAGAGCCCCTGCGGCGATTGGATTGCTGCGACTGGACCGACGGCGGCGGTGCAGTCGTGGTGACCTCGGCCGAGAGGGCGAGGGACCTCAAGAAACCCCCTGTCTATATCAGCGGGTGGGGGCAGGCCCATGGCGCACCGATGCTCCGGCCGTGGCGCAATCCCGAGATCTCCGACTGGGGTGTGTGGTCGGCGGCCAGCGACAGGGCCTTCGAGATGGCGGGGATCACGCACAGCGACATCGATGTGTGCCAGTTCTACGATGCGTTCACTATTGTGTTCCTCTTGCAGGTGGAGGCAGGGGGCTTCTGCAAGCCGGGCGAAAGCGGGCCCTTTGTGGAAGGGGGCAGAATAGCGTTGGGGGGCGAGATGCCGTGCAACACGGCCGGGGGCCTTCTTTCCGAAGGCCACACCATGGGTTTTGGGCACATCATAGAGGGGGTCCGCCAGCTCAGGGGCGAATGCGGCAGGAGACAGGTAAAGGATGCAGCTCACGCCTTTATCACCGGGTTCGGCGGCGTGGTCAACGAGTATCCCCCCACCTTCAGCTACTCGTGCCTTATCTTGAGGAGGTGACAATGGCGTTCATCGACAAACCGGTCCCGTCCCCCAGCGAGGACTCGAAACCGTTCTGGGAGGCATGCCAGAGGCAGGAGCTTGTCATCCAGCGCTGCCAGGAGTGCGGGCACCACCGGTTTCCGCCGTCCCTGCTCTGCCCGAGGTGCATGAGCATGAAGGCCGCCTGGGTCAAGGCCACGGGGCGGGCCACTGTGTATTCGTTTCAAATCACCCATCGACCGTTTTACCCGGCGTGGGACCCGCCATACAATGTCGCCATAGTGGAGCTCGAGGAAGGCCCGAGGATGCACACCAACATAGTGGGCGTCGGCAACGAGGAAATCTTTATCGGGATGCCTGTGAAGGTCGTCTTCGAGAAGATCGAGGGCCAGGACTGGTATCTGCCCAAATTCACGCCTGTCTCGCCTTCTGAGCAGGAACGGACGAGCCCATGAATACTCCACGAGAGAGTGATACTGTAGGAAGGAGGAAGGCCGCGGTGATGGCATTGTCCAAGAGACGGAAAACCAAGGCGGGCCGTCCGCCCGGAGCGGCCGCGAGAGAATGCTACGAGCTTTCCCTGGAGCCTGCGTGGCGGCAGGACACAAAGAGGGCCTATGTCACGATCGAGTCGATGGGCGAGCGCGTGCGCCTGTTGAAAGAGGACGACGTACTCGAGGTGCTCGAAGGCGCCTACGACATGCATTGCCACGCCTACCCAGATCCGCTCATCGATACGGGCTGGGACCAGATCCAGGTGACCAAGGCCGCGACGGATATGGGGATGGGAGGGGTCGTCTTCAAGGCTCACACATTTCCCACTGCCGCCACCGTGCCCTTCGTGAACCAGGCGGTCGAGTCCTACGCCGCCTCTCAGGGGAAGAACCCCGCCCGGGCGTATGGGGGCATCGTTCTGAACACCTATGTCGGCGGGCTGCACCCGGACTCCGTCGAGATGTGCGGCCGCCTGGACGGCAAGGTGGTCTGGCTGCCGAGTCACGACTCGGCCCACCACCACCGTGTGATGGGAGAGCCAGGCGGGATCGAGCTTCTCGGCCCTGACGACAGACCGGTTCGCGCCTTGTACGAGATCTTCGAGATCGCGGCCTCGTACCGTATGATCCTGGATCCTTGTCACGCCGGCACCAAGGAGCGGTTCGTCGTTGTCCGGGAGGCCAGGAAGCTTGGCGTGGAGAAGTTCATGATCACCCATCCCAACTGGAACGTGACCAAGATGACGCTGGAGCAGGAGGTTGCGATCAGCAAGCTTGGGGCCTTTATCGGGCTCTTCTGCTACGGAGATATCCCGAACTTCAACAATCCGAACTGCGACCCGATGTACGTGCTCGAGTGCATAAGGACTCTAGGGCCTGACCGTTGCTTTATCGCCTCGGATCTCGGCACGGTGGTCAATGTCCCTCCTGGAGAGGGGATGAAGCTTTTTGTGAGGATCCTTTTGGCCTCCGGGGTCAAGAAGGCCGACATCCGCAGGATGTGCGTCGACAACCCCAGGTATCTCTTGGGGATCGGGTAGCGGGGGACGGCCCCTCGAGCGGGCATGTGCCCCGGCAGACGCTCGCAGCACGTTCTCCTTCCTGCCGCCCCTGTCCCCTAGGGAAGGAGCAACGGTCGGCACGACGCCACGGCAGGGCCATGGCAAGGGTCGAGACAAACGCCCTGCAGACCCGCGCAGGCGGCGATCGCCCTCAAGGTGCCATGGGAGATGGAAGATGAGCCAGAAGACCGTGCTCCGCGATGCCCTCATGCGGCCGCTTCTCCTTCCGTACCACCCGCTCTACCGTTTCTATAAAGGTGGGGCCCTTGTTCGGGCCTTTCGCGGTCTTAAGGCCGGGCCGGACGACTGGTGGTCCGAGGATTGGGTTGGCTCGTGCACGCTCGCAGGGAACAAGGACCCGGACGGGAACCCTCAGGGGCTTAGCACAGTGCACGTGGCAGGGTCGGGGCCGGTGACCCTGAAGAGCCTCGTGGAGATGTTCCCCGAGGAGATGCTGGGTTCGAGATTCGTCGAGCGATGGGGCCCGACAACGGCTGTCTTGGTGAAGATCCTTTCGCCGGCAGGACCGGTCCCTCTCCATGTCCACCCGAGCCGCGCATGGGCGGCCAGACATCTCGGCTCGCCTTTCGGCAAGCTCGAGGGGTGGGTCCTGCTCGAGACACCGGGCGACGGCACCGAACCCGCCTACTTTGCGACAGGCTTCACGCAAGGGGTCACCCGGGAGTGGTTCAGGAGGACGGTGGAGGAGCGGAACGGCAGGGCGCTTCGCGACGCCCTCCATCGGACAGAGGTCCGTCCTGGCGAGGTCTATGTGGCCTACCCTGGTGTCCCGCACTGCATGGGGCCGCAGATCCTCTCTATCGAGGTCCAGGAGCCGACCGACCATATGGTCATGGCCGAGTGGGACGGGAAGGACGAGGCAGCAGCCACGATGGGCCTCGGGTGGGACACTGCGCTCGATCTCGTCGACTACACGCCGACCGACCACGCAACAGCCATCGCGCGGGCACGACAGCAGCCGACGATACTCCGCCGGCACGGGGACAGTCGCGAGACAAGGCTTGTCAATCCCGATGTGCTCGAGTTTTTCGACGCCACCCGCATCGATGTGGTCGATGAGATCGGCGTCGAGGACGGCCGTTTCTCCATAGACATCGTGACAGAGGGGAGCGGCACGATCGAGGGTGATTTCGGCGTCCAGCCCATTCGCAAGGGCGATGCCTTTGCCTGTGGAGCCTCTCTCGGCCATCGCTTCTGTTCAGACCGAGGGCTGCTCACCGTAGTGCGGTGCATGGGCCCTGTGGCATGAACAGGACAGAAAATGGTGACCGGACAGAAAATCGGACCAGAAAATGGTGACAGATCTATTTTTTGCCGGGCCTTCCTCGGCCTCTGAAGACTTCCTCTGCGAATCGAGAGTCTCCGGTCAACTGGTGACTATGGATTGCCTCCCGGATCATCTCCGCCTGTGGGCCTGAGACGGATTCATTCACCCACCCTGCGCACTGATCCTTCCTGACACTCCTTTTGTGTGATCCCCGGGCAGGGCACTTGCCAAAAATAAGTCTGTCCCCGTTTTCGTCGCGTTTTCAGTCCTCTAGGGCCACCACGAGATCGACACCGACCGCGGCGTTTCCCGGAAGAACATTGACGCCCGTGGTCATCCGGCTGTGCCTCCCCGCTTCTCCGAAGACCATGACAAGCAGCTCCGAGGCGCTGTTGGCGATCTCGGGCTGGTCGAAGAAGGTGTCCGCGCTGGCCACCCAGCAGGTCATCCGTACTATGCTCTTTACCTTGTCCAAGTCCCCGACCGCGCTCTTGATCACGGAGACGGCGTTGAGGGCGGCCAGGCGCGCCGCCTCTCTGGCGGCCTCGAGACTGATCTCCGTGGGCACCCGCCCGGTATGGACGATCGTTCCCGCCAGCCGGGGGAGTTGACCGGATACGAACAACAGGGCGCCTGCCCTGCTCCAGGGGAGATAGGCTCCCATTGGGGTGGGCGCGGCGGGCAGTTCGATCCCTCGTTCTTTCAGCCTCTCTTCTCTCTTTCCCATCGCTGGACTCCTTGCCTCTCTCGCTGCGTTGCCCTGGCCGGCGGACCCGCTCGTCCTTATCTCGATATCCTCAAGCCGGCACCCTCGATCCTCGCCTCGACCTCCTCTTTGGTGGCGTAGTTGAAGTCGCCTGGGATGGTGTGCTTCAGGGCTGCAAACGCGTTGCCGTATTCGATCCCTTTTTGTACGTCGTCGTGGGCGAGCCACCCGTAGAGAAACCCCGCAGTGAACGAGTCGCCCGCACCCAGCCGATCCACGATCTCGACCTCGTAGGTCTTGTCCCTGAAGATCGTGCCATTGCGATACGCGATGGCCGTCCAGTTGTTCCGCCAGACCGAGAGGTCCTCCCTCAGCGTGATCGCCACGATCGCGAACCCGAAACGCTGCGAAAGTCTCTCTGCCACTGTCTCGTAATCCTTTTCATGGATCCCGAAGACAACGCCCGTGTCTTCCTCTGTGGTGATGAGGATGTCCACATCCTCCATCATGGGCTCCTGGGTCCTCCTCGCCTCGGCAGGGCCCCAGAGCTTCTTTCGGTAGTTGAGATCGTACGAGACCGTGCACCCGGCCCTCTTGGCGGCCTTCATGGCCTCGGCCGTAACCGCTGCCGCAGAGGCGCTCAGGGCAGGGGTGATGCCGCTCACGTGAAAGTGTTTCGCTCCTTTGAAGACAGCCTGCCAGTCGACCTCTCCCGGCTCGATCGTGCTGATTGCCGAGGCCCCGCGATCGTAGAGCACGCTCGAGGCGCGCGGAGACGCACCGAACTCCACAAAGTAAATGCCGGCTCTCCCCGTATCGGACCAGACGAGATGGGAGCAATCCACGCCGAACTCCATGGCCCTGTCCCGGATAAGGTGGCCCAGCGGGTTTTTGGGAAGCTTCGAAACCCAGGCGCTCCTCATGCCGAAGCGCGTCAGGCCGACCGCCACATTGAGTTCGGCGCCCCCGACGGTGAGGTCGAGGCTTCGTGTCTGCTCGAGTCGCTGAAAGTGGGGCGGGGAGAGTCTGATCATGGCCTCACCGAACGTGACGACGTCGTACATGTGTACTCCCTCCTCTCTGAATGAACTGCGCGGCGGCGGGCCTGTGGTGGCCGCACGATACCCCCGGTCCGCGCCGGTCGTGCGCCCGCAGACCCGCAGATCCATCGAGCCGCCTCAGAGGCCGACCCCGAACCATAAAAAGGGACAGCAAAAGGGTTCTCTATCGCCACGTGCTCACCCTTTCGAGATGTCCCGAGAGGGGCCGCCTCGTTGCCTGCGGCCTCGGGCCCTGCACCGGGAAACCTGCTCGGGGCCCATCACAGACCCGAGCCTTCCAACTGTCCCAGCACCTCGATCATGAACGCCCGGCTTTCTGCGATCAAGACCCGGGTCTCCTCGGCTGTCTGATTGCCCTCGGTCTCGTACGAGAGGACGCCCGTGTAGCCGCTGTCTTTGAGGATCTTGAGGCAGCCTTTCAGGTCGACCTCTCCTTTCCCGAGGGAGACGGCCTCCTTGCCGATGACGTCCTTGATGTGGACATGCCTGACCAGGCGGGCGACGGGTGCCAGAACGAGCACCTCGTTGGCCCGGGGCGCACCGCTGGCCGGCTTCCACTCGAAGCCCTGCCGGGAGGTGCCGACATAGGTCCCGCGGTGGGGATTTG
>Ga0068707_1001797_pt1 | contig 15055 bp, 11 predicted proteins | sample YNPNPMetaG_FD_66600 | JGI IMG/M metagenome (GOLD analysis project Ga0068707, IMG submission 66600) | Anoxygenic and chlorotrophic microbial mat microbial communities from Yellowstone National Park, USA - YNP NP MetaG | ecosystem: Environmental > Aquatic > Thermal springs > Hot (42-90C) >...
CGGGCGGGGGCCAGGAACGAGGACGCCGGGCCGGCACGGAGAATGTGCCTTACATCGTGGGCTTGGCCACGGCCCTGGAATTGGCCTATGAGCACTTGGATGCCGAGTCTCGCCGGCTGGTGGCCTTGCGCGACCGGCTGATCCAGGGCATTGTGCAACACATCCCCGATGCGTATCTCACCGGCCATCCCACGCAGCGGCTGGCCAACCACGCCAGTTTCGTCTTCCAGGGGGTGGAGGGAGAGGCGATCCTGCTCCATCTGGACGCCGCTGGCATCGCTGCCAGCAGCGGTTCGGCCTGCTCCGCGGGCGAGGAGGGTCCCTCCCATGTGTTGACGGCCATGGGGTTGGATCCTGCCTTGGCCCGGGGCAGCCTGCGCCTGACTTTGGGCCGGGAGAACACCGCCCAGGATGTGGAAGAAGTGCTGGCCGTGCTGCCCGAGATCGTCCAACGCCTGCGCGCCATCTCGCCCCTCTATGCGGCGCAGAGGACAAGGCCGGGCGCCTAGGGTCTCTGGCGAGGTTATTCCAGCATCAGGAGAAGGGCATGTATAGCCAGTTGGTGATCGAACATTTTACCAACCCCCGCAACGTGGGCACCATCGAGAACCCGGATGGGTTCGCCCAAGTGGGCAGCCCCGTCTGTGGGGATATGATGGAGCTCTATATCAAGGTGGAGGACGGCAGGATCGCCGAGATCAAATATCGCACCTTCGGTTGTGCGGCGGCCATCGCCTCTAGCTCCATCGCCACGGAGATGGTCAAAGGCAAGACCCTGGCCGAGGCCGCCGAGTTGACCGATGAACAGGTGGCCGAGGCCCTGGGGGGGCTGCCCTCGGCCAAGATGCACTGCTCCAACCTCGCGGCCAGCGCCTTGCACGCGGCTTTGGAGGATTATTACGCCAAGCACCCCGAAGCGCGCCCCCGGGTCCCCTCCCAAGCCTAAGCCCTGCCGGTGAACAGGATGGCAGAGCCGCGACGGGTTCTGGTGGCCATGAGCGGCGGCGTGGATAGTGGGATGGCGGCGGCCCTCTTGGTGGAGCGCGGCTACCACGTCGCCGGGATCACCCTGCGCCTCTGGCGCGAGCCCTCCACGCCCGATGAGGCGGAGGCAGAGCCGGATGCCATCGCCTCCGCGCGGGCCATCTGTGCCCATCTGGGCATCCCTCACGAGGTCCTGGACGTGCGCCAGGTCTTTCAGCGCGAGGTGGTGGCCTATTTTGGCCAGGAGTATCTCCGGGGGCGCACGCCCAACCCCTGTCTGCGCTGCAATCGGTGGCTCAAATTCGGCCTCTTGTTGGACGAGGCGCTGCGCCGGGGATATGATTTCCTGGCCACCGGCCATTATGTGCGCCTGCGTCGCCAGGGGGAGCTCTATCAGCTCTGGTGCGGTGTGGATGAGGCCAAAGATCAATCGTACGTCTTGTATGCCCTGCGCCAGGAACACTTGCGCCATCTCCTCTTTCCTTTGGGAGAATACACCAAGGATCAGGTGCGCGCCCTGGCCCGGGCGCGAGGGTTGCCCGCCGCCGAGCGGCCGGAGAGCCAGGATATTTGCTTCTTGCGCGATAACGACTATCGCCGTTTCTTGCGCGAGCGGTGGCCCGCCGCCGGCACCCCCGGCCCCATTGTGGATCGCCAGGGGCGTTATTTGGGGGAACACAAGGGGCTGGCTTTTTACACCGTGGGCCAGCGCGAGGGCTTGGGCATCGCCGCGCCGAGGCCCTTGTACGTCTTGGCGCTGGACGTGGCGCGCAATGCCTTGGTGGTGGGGCACGCCGAAGCATTGGGCCGAGATACATTCTTGGTTGAAGAGGTATCCTACATCTCTGGGGAGCCCCCAGACCCCGGCACGGCTGTGGAGGTCAAGATCCGTTACCGCGCCCCACGGGTGCCGGCCCGGGTGGAGACCTTGCCGGGCCAGCGGGCGCGGGTGATCTTGGCGCGCCCCTTGCGCGACATCACCCCCGGCCAAGCGGCGGTGTTCTACGAGGGCGAGCAGCTGCTGGGGGGCGGGATCATCGCCCAGGTCGCCGATCTCAGCCAAGGGCAGGAGGAGGGCGCATGGTGACCTCGCCGATTTTCCTGGTCGGCTCGCTGGTGGCCACGTTTTGGGCTGCCTTGTTTCATTTCCTCCTGGGCAAGAGACTGACCGATCTCATCCTGTATTGGTTCATCGCCCTCATCGGGTTCGCCGTAGGCCAGGCCATGGCCGAGATTCTGGGCCTGCGCTGGCTGCTCCTCGGCCAGGTCCACCTCTTGGAGGGCACCCTGGCCTGTTGGATCGCCATGTTGGTTGCGCGCTGGTTGAAAACGTGATACAATGGCTGTGTAACGTGAACGGCGGGCCTGAGTTGGCATCCAGTTCAGGAGGCGGCATCTATGTGGCTTGCAGGTGTTCGAGATATTGCCATCGTGCTCTTGGCCTTGGAATCCGTGGTGATCGGCATCCTGCTGGCCGTGATGTTGGTGCAGTTGCGCAAGCTCATCCGCATGTTGCGGGAAGAGATCGCGCCACTCTTGGATTCGGCCCAAGAGACTTTGCAGACCGTCAAGGGGACGACGTCCTTTGTGAGCCAGAACGTGGTGCATCCCCTGATCAAAGTGAGCAGCTATTCGGCGGGGGCGTTGGAGACGTTGCGCAACCTGGTGTTCATCGGGCGGAGGTTGCGGGGGCGTCCCCCGTCCGCTTAGGGGGCCGAGGCCGGCGCGTTATCTGACCGCACGGAAAATTGAATGCTGAAGGAGGTGCAAGATGGGTAGTGAGGGGAGCTCGGGCGATTTCCTGGCGGGTTTTCTGGTTGGGGCTTTTGTGGGGGCGGCCATGGCGCTGCTTTTTGCCCCCGCTTCGGGCGAGGAGATGCGCAATCAGATCAAGGAAAAGAGCATTGAGCTCAAGGGCCGGGCCGAGGATCTCTCGCTGGAGGCGAGCAAGAAGGCGGAGGAACTGAAGGCCAAAGGGCAGGCCCTGGTGCAGGAGCAAAAGGCGCGTTTCCAAGAGGCTATCGAGGAGGGCAAGCAGGTGGCCGCGCGCAAGAAGGAGGAGCTCCTGGCGCAGCTTGAGGCGGCCAAATCCGAGGGCGCGGCCAAGCCCCAAGGGAACGCCTAGAGCGCGCTAGAGGCTATGCGGGGCAACGGCCCAGAGCGCGGCCGTTGCTTTTGGTGAGGGAACAGACGGGACCAAGCTTCTCCTCGCGAATGATGGGGAGGAGGAGCGTGGTCTCGTCTGTTTTAGGGCGCCAGCGCTTGGCAGGCTTGGGGCAACAGGGCCCCCAGCTCGTGGGCCAAGAGGCCGCGGGGGCCATGCTGCTTGCGCCAGAGCTCTCCGGCCAGGCCGTGGAGGTAGGCGCCGCAGATTGCCGCGCGGTGCGGCGCCAGCCCTTGGGCCAAAAGACCCACCATGGCCCCCGCCAGCACGTCCCCCGTGCCCGCCGTGGCCAGGGCGGGGTTGGCGAAGGGGATGACCGTCGTTTGCCCTGCCGGCGAGGCCACCACGGTAAAGGCCCCCTTGAGCACCACCACGCAGCCCCACTCTTGGGCGGCCTGGCGGGCGATGTTCCAACGGTCGGCCTCGATCTCGGCCACCGGGCGCCCCAACAGCCGCGCCATCTCTCCGGGGTGGGGCGTCAAAATGGTGTGTGGGGGCAGCAGCTCCCACCAGCGGGGGATCTCGGCCAGGAGGTTCAGGCCGTCGGCATCCAGCACCAAGGGGGGCAAGGTGAAAGAAGGGGACGGATCCTGCGCCGGCACGGCGAAACCGATGGGCCTGGTCACCGATCCTTCGCGGCCCCGCAAGAGGGCTTGGAGGAATTCGCCGGTGGCCTTTTCGCGGCCCAACCCGGGCCCCACCAGGACAGCGTTGTACTGGCCCAGATGCCGAGCGAGCACGCGCAGCGCGTCGGGCACCAGGGCGCCCAGATCATCCGGCAGCACCAAGAAGGTGGCCTCGCTGATCTTGCTCGCCACCACAGGGTGGATGGCCTGGCCCACGGCCAGGGTCACCAAGCCGGCGCCGACGCGATAGGCGGCCTCGGCGGCCAGACAGGGCGCGCCGATATAGTTGGCCGAGCCGGCGATGATGAGGGCCTTGCCGAAGGTGCCCTTGTGAGCCTGGAGGGGCCGGGGCGGCAACCAGGCGGCCACCTCTTGGGCCGTGGTCACCTCCAACACCTCCGGCGCTTCTCCGGGCGCCAAGCCGATATCGGCCACCATCAGCTCGCCCACATACGCGGCGCCGGGGAAGAGAAACAGCCCCCGTTTGGGGTAGGCCAAGGTGATGGTAAGATCGGCGGGAAGAGCGCCGGGGTCGATCTCGCCCGTGTCGGCGTTCAGCCCGCTGGGCAGATCCACGGCCAACACCTTCGGCGGGGGGCGATGGCCGGGGCGAGGCCCGGTGGAGCTTTGGCGGATGGCCCTCGTCTCCAAATGCTGCGGCGCCAGCGCGCCTTTGACCGTGCTCAGCAGAGCGCGCAGATCCTCGCGCAGGGGGCCGCTGGCTCCCGTGCCCAGAAGCGCATCCACGATGAGGTCGGCCTCCCCGGTGAGACGGGCCAGCTCGCGCCCCTCATCATCCTGGCCGGCCCACAAGATGGGCACGCCCTCTTGCTGCAGCCGAGCGAGGTTGGCATCCTCGGCCACGTTCCGCCGCCAGATATAAACCGTCACTCCGTGGCCCCAAACGTGCAAATAATGCGCTGCCACCAAGCCGTCGCCGCCGTTGTTCCCTGGCCCCACCAACACAAGGACCTTTCCAGGCGGCGCGGCTACATACTCTTGGGCAACCTGCGCCACGGCGCGGCCGGCGCGCTCCATCATCATGGCGTAGGTGAGCCCGGCCGCGTTGGCCGCCTGTTCCTCTTGGCGCATCTCCTCGGCCGTGACCAATCTCATCGTCCTTCCCTCCCAGGCAAGCAATCCTCGACGCATGATTTTAGGGGCGGGCCAAGAAGGTGTCAATTCGTGCCGATTGCTCGGTGTGAGCCAAGATGGTACAATCATCCCGGCTTGCCGAAGGGAACTCGGTGATACACATATTGGGGGGAGGCGAGAGATTATGGTCCAAGATACCCGGCGCCTGCGGGTGGCAGCGGCGCAGATCCCCATCGGCGCGCAGCTTGAAGAGAATCTGGGGCGCATCCTGGCCACCATGCGCTCCTGCGCGGAGCAAGGGGTGGAGCTGGTGGCCTTTCCCGAAACCGCGCTGACGGGCTACAGCCCCACCATCGGCCACGGGCGGTCGCCGGAGGAATGGCCGCAGATCGAGGCGGGGCTGGCGGCCATCGGCCGCTTGGCGCAAGAGCTGCGCCTCGCCGTGGCCGTGGGCAGCGAGGCCTGGGAGGGCGATGCCTGGGTCAACCGCTACTATGCGTACGACGCTTCCGGCGCCTTGGTGGGTTTTTATGATAAAGTGCACCTCACCAACGACGACACGCGTTACTACCGCCCGGGCAAGGGCGCCACAGTGATAGAGTTGGCCGGAGTGCGGGTCGGCCTGCAGATCTGTTACGATGCGCGCTTCCCCGAAGGGTATCGCGCCCTGTTGCACCAGGGGGTGGAGGTGATCGTGCAGGGGTTTTACGGCGCGGGCACCGGCACCTGGAAGGTGCCCGTGCTGGCCGCCCATCTGCGCTCCCGCGCCGCCGAGAGCGGCTGTTTCGTGGTGGCCAGCAACGTCTCTGGGCCGCTACAGATCGTGGTCTCGCAGATCGTGGATCCCTTGGGCCTCGTCTTGGCCCAGGCCAACCAGGATTGCGAGGAGGTCATCAGCGCCGAGTTGGTCTTGAACCGCATCGCCGCCAGCGAGATCCGGCGGGATTATCTCTCTCGGTTTTCTTCCCCTGAGGCCAGGTGACGCCGTATCCTTTGCCTCCCTTGGGCCGTCGTTAATCTTGACCTTTCTTGCGAGGATCTCGCAAGCAAGGTATAATCCTGTTTGCGCCGGTGGCGTCAGGTTGATACCCCATACCGCTGTCTGTGCGGCTAGAGGAGTATCCATGCGGATCTTGGCTGTGGATGACGACCGGAACAACCTGAAGATGTTGGCCTTTCTCCTCAAAGAGGAGGGCTATGAGGTTCTGACGGCAGATAACGGCAAGTTGGCGTTGGAACTGGTGGAGACCAAGCACCCCGATCTGGTGATCCTGGATGTGATGATGCCCCAATTGGATGGCTTGGAGGTCTGCCGGCGCATTCGCCAGACCATGGACGTGCCCATCATCATCCTTTCGGCCAAAGGCGAGACGAGCGACAAGGTGTTGGGGCTGGAGCTGGGCGCGGACGACTACCTGCCCAAACCCTTTGAGCCTTCGGAGCTTTTGGCCCGGGTCAAGGCCGTTTTGCGGCGCAGCGAGCTCGCCACCTTTGACGATACCAACGTCGCTGTGGCCGTGGGCGGCTTGCGCCTGGACCCGGTGAGCAATCGGGTGTTCCTGGAAGATGGGCGGGCGGTGGATCTCACCCCCATCGAGTTTCGCCTGCTGCACTGTCTCATGCGCAATGCGGGGCGGATCTTGAGCCACGATTTTCTCTTGAGCCATGCCTGGGGCTACGAGTACGAGGGTTACAGCAACCAGATCGCCGTGTACATCCGGCGGTTGCGCAGTAAATTGGAACCTGACCCGGCGAACCCCATCTATATCACGACGGTGCGCGGCCTGGGCTATCGTTTCGAGAAACCCTGAGCCGTCCCCCTGTGTTCCTGTAAAGGCGTGTAAGCGATGCATGATCCGACCATTTCGTCTCCCGTTTCCCGGCCTCGGCTGCTGAGCATCTTCCTATCCCTTGCCCTCGGCCTGTTGGCCCTGGCGCTGTTCTTGGGCGCGGGGCGAGGCGCGCCCCTGGCGGGGAAAGCGCTGGCCGATGAGGAGCCTGCGGCGACGAACTGGACCCTTGTCTCCCCCTTGGGGTGGACGGGCCGCCCCACCGTGATCCGGGTGATGGCCACCGATCCCATCGGCCTGCAAGAGGCCAGCGCCCAATATCGCTTTTCCACCGACGCCGGCTCCTCGTGGAGCCCCTGGTCAGCAGATGGGGCCTTGCAGCGCAGCGCGCCCAACCCCACCACCGTTTACCTTACCCTGACCCTGAATGCATTGGTCGAATCTGCCACCCTCAACCGGGTGCAGTTCGCTCTGCTCGATCAGAACAGCATCACCCAGACCTCATCCATTTACACCATCCAGGTGGATGCCACCGCCCCCCTCTCGCCCATCAACCTGAGCGCGAACCCATCCGGGTGGACGGCGATCAACAATTTCACCCTCACCTGGACCAACCCGCCCCAAAGCGACGCCGCGCCCATCAGCAAGGCGTACTTCAAGTTCGATACCCCGCCCTCCGGCCCGGGCGATAGCAGCGGTTTCCGTTCGGGGATCAACATCTTTCAGATCACCGGCCTGACGGTGCCTCACAATGGCCAGGTGCCCTGCTATCTGTGGATCGAGGACCAGGCGGGCAACAGCGATTACCGGAATTATGCCCTGGTGACGCTCTATTACAGTGGTGGCGTGGCCCCCGATCGCCCCGGGTTTATGCAGATCTCGCCCTCGGGGTGGACGAACGCCTGCCAGTTCACGGTGAGCTGGGTGAACCCCTCCACGCCATCAGGCATCCGCGCGGCCTGGTACAAATGGGATAGCCCCCCCACCGCCAACGGCGACGGCACCCGGGTGCCGGGGTTGGATATCAACCGCCTGGAGAACCTGACCCCGCCCGGCGGGCCGGGCGTCCACACCATCTATGTCTGGCTGGAGGACGGGGCCGGCTCCCAGGATTACACCCGTAACAGCCACATCGAGGCCCGCTGCGATACCACCCCGCCCACCACGAACCATACCCTCGCCCCGCTGCCGGCCGGGGGCTGGTTCAGCACTACGGTGACGGTGAACCTCGTGGCCGTGGATGATCTCTCCGGCGTCTGCCAGACGCGCTATCGGCGCCAGGGGCTGCTCTGGCGGGATTACACCGGGCCGTTCACCGTCACCGAGACGTCCATGTACGAGTATTACGCGGTGGATTGCGCCGGCAACCGGGAGCTCACCAAGACCCTGACCATCCAGCTAGACCGCGAGCCGCCCACCAGCACAGCCACCCCCTCGGCGCCCGTGCCGCCCAGTGGCTGGTACACCCAAGCGGTGACCATCGCCATCGCCGCCACGGACGCGGGTTCGGGCTGGGCCGGCCAGAGTGAGTATCGCCTGAACGGGGGCGCCGTTTTCCAGGGCACCAACGTCGTCATCTCCCAAGACGGTTGTCACACCCTGGAATACCGTTCCCGCGATGTGGTGGGCAATTGGGAGGCTTGGAAGACCGCCACGTACTGCCTCGACCGCGCCGCGCCCACGGTAGCGCCCACGGTGACGGCGGCCAGGGTGAGCCAGGACGGCCAATGGTACAAGCCACCGGTCACCATCACGTTGCAGGCTGAAGATCCCGCGCCCGGCTCGGGCGTGCAGGTGGTGCAATATCGTCGCCAGGGGACCGTCCCTTGGCTAGAGGGCAGCGTGATTCGCGAGAACGGCTCCCAGGGCGATGGCCCCTACACCTACGAGTACCGCGCCCGCGATATGGCGGGGAACGTCTCGACGGTCCAGACCATCACCGTGCAGATTGACGATTCGGCGCCCGGCCAGCCCGGCAACGTGGCGGTATCGCCCACGGCCTGGGTCAACACCGATGGTCTCTTTCGCGTGGATTGGACGAACCCGGCCGATCTTTCGGGCATTTGGGGGGCGTGTTACCAGCTCGACCTGGACCCATGTTCCCAGGGCACGGCGGCGGCCCGCTGTGTCGCGGGGCAGGGGATCCAAAGCGTCAGCAACATCAGCGTCGGGAGCGCCGGCGCCCACAAGGTCTATGTCTGGCTGAGGGATGGCGTGGGCAATAGCGACCCCTGCATGCGGGGCACCCCGGTCACCTTTACCTTGCGCTACGACAACGTCCCCCCCACTTACGACCCGCCCACGATCCAGGGACCGAAAAAGAACGATTCCGAATGGTACACCGGCCCTGTCACCATCACCTTGGCGGGCCGCGATGCCCATAGCGGCGTGGCGGCGCTGTGCTACCAGGTGGAGGGGGGCGAGGTGGTGTGCCTCAACGTGCCCCGGCAGGCCAACGGCATTGACGGCCCCCTGACGGCGGAACGTTCCTTCAGCCTCTCTTACGAGGGCGCCCGCAAGACGGTGGAATATTGGACCCGAGACGTGGCCGGAAACGAAAGCGCCCGTGGCCGGCTCACCCTCTATTTCGATGCCTTGGCCCCTGCCAGCCCCACGGGCGTCACGGCCAACCCGGCGGGTTGGAGCAACAGCAACAACTTTACCCTCTGCTGGACGAACCCAGAGGATTACTCGGGCATCGCCGCCGTCTGGTACAAGAAGGGGAGCGCGCCGACCCACGCGGCCGATGGGCAACGTTTGGCCCTGGCGGTGGGGCAGCAGTGCCTCCCTGGCCTCACCGTGGCCGAGGGAACCACGTCCGTTTACCTCTGGCTGGAGGACCGCGCCGGCAACGCGGATTATCGCCGTGCCGTGAGCGTCCCCCTGTATTACGATGCCACCCCGCCCCACACCGAGCTGGTGATCGTCTCGGGCAACAAAGGGTGCAACGACTATTATGTGACCCCTGTGACCTTGCGCTTCACCGCCAGCGACCAACATGCCGGCGTCGCGCGCACGCTGTATCGCATCAACGAGAGCGCGTGGCAGGTCTGGGATGGTAACCCCATCACCTTGGCCCAGGAGGGCACCTTCCGGGTGGATTATTACTCCCTGGATCACGCCGCGAACCAGGAAGTGGAGCACCGCTCGCCCTCGTTCAAGCTCGACCTGGTGGCGCCCGTCGCCGTGCTGCGCCCCCAGGCCGATTATTCCGCCAGCGGCTCGGTGTATTTGACCTGGCAAGGCTATGATTCGGCCAACGGCTCCGGGGTGGCCAGTTATACCATCGAATATCGCCGTGGCGGTTGCAGCGCGTGGTTGCCCTGGTTGACCGAGACAGCCAGCACCGGCGGGACGTTTGCCAACATGTCCTTCAATAGTTTTTACTATTTCCGCATCAAAGCGACCGACAAGGCTTGCAACGTCTCCACCCGTTGGTGGCCCTCGGAGCGTGGCGTGGCGGTGTATGTGGAGGGTTTGGTCAATGGCGCCTTTGACACCGGCAGGTTGGATCCGTGGATTTCCTCAGGCACTTTGACCACCCAGGCCGTCTATTCCACCACGCGCAGCGGCGGCTGGAGCCATATGGCCCAGCTCAGCAAGCGCTGGCCGCTCGACGGCGTGCCGGTCAATGGCGAGGCGGCCCTGTATCAACTGGTGACGCTGCCCTCGCGGGATTGCGATCAGGGGCTAACCCTCTCCTTCTGGTATCATATCTTGAGTTACGATCTGGCCTGGGGCAAACCTTACGGCTCGGAGACGCCCACTTGGCTCGACACCTTCGAGGTCTGGGTGCAGGATCGGAATGGTGTGGATCTGGCGCGTTTGTTGCTGGATGGTAATTTCTATCCCGGCCCCATCAACACCCAAAACCCGGCCCTCTTTGATCTGGGTTGGAAGCACTTTAGCGCGGATTTGACCCCCTGGGCCGGCCAACAGGTGCGGCTGGTGTTCAAGGTGTTCAACCGCTGGGACAAATGGTATCCCACATGGGTCTATCTGGATGACGTGCGGCTGTTGCCTGCGCCGGGGCGCAGCGTGTTCTTGCCCTTGATCCGGGGTAGCGGCGAGGCCGGGCCTGGAACTGCCGCGCCGGCGCAGAGCCTGCCCGCCCCTGAAGAATTGAGGGGCCCTGCACAGCCACCGCGCCGCGCATAATGCCTGGGGAAACGGGAGCTGCATGATGGCGCAAAACGCTCAAGACCCCCGCCGCGATCCCATCGAAGCGGCGGGACCAGAGGTCGCCGGGATCGAGGAGCCGCTGAACCTCGATCCCGATGCCCTGTACAACCAGGGCCTGGCCTACTATCGTAGCCGCCGCTGGCGCGAGGCCAAGCTTTGCTTCGAGCGCTTGAACCAACTCCAGCCCAGCCGCCGTGGGGTGGAGGGGCTGCTCAGAGAACTGGACATCTTTTTGCAGCTGGAATCGGTGGAGGCCGAGGCGGCCGCTGTGCCGCCGGAGTTACCTCCTGAGGCTGAGGAGGAAGAGCCCCCGGCCGCTGCCGCCGAGGGCCCCCGGCCGGCGGGGCGGCGTTGGGGTCTCATCGTGCTGGGCTTTATCCTGGCTGCCCTGGCTGTGGTCCTGGTGTTTGCCTGGCGGCGGGGATGGCTTCCCCTCGGCGGCACCCAGAATGTGCAAGCGTTGCGCAATGTGGCCAATGCCTATGCCGTCGCCCAACAATGGTGCAAGGCCTTGGACGCTTATCAGCGCTTGCTGGCCCAGGTCCCCGGCGATCCCGAAGCCGAGGCGGGGGTGAAAAAGAGCAAGGACAAGCTCTGCGCCGAGGCCCTCACCCAGATCAAGGCGGGCAATCGGGCCAAGGCCCTGGAGAATTTGGAATGCCTCAGCAAATATGATGCCAACTATGCTTGCGACGGCAAGAATGTCGTCGTCTTGCGCAACGAGCTGCTGCAGGAGCAAGAGTTGGACAAGCTTTACCAGCAGGCCAGAAGCTACCTGAACAGCGGCGTGTGTAGCGACGACGATGTGGTCAAGGTGCTCCTCAAGCTGCGCGCCACCCGCCCCGATTACAAGCCCGGCACCATCAGCGATGACCTGTACGAGGCCTACATCTGCCAGGCCAACCGCTGGCTCGATCTGGTGGCCGCCGCTTTGCAGCCGGTGCCCACGGCCTCGCCTGCTGGGCCACGCTACAATGTCACCACGGACCTTTTGGGCAATATTAATCGCGCCATCAAGGCGTACGATAATGCCCTGAAGGAGAGGCCGACCAGCGATGCGGCCCTCCAGGCCAAGTCTCTGGCCGAGAGCCTTGCTACGGCGCTAGAGCGCTATAGCAACAAGGCCTGGCTGGAGAGCCTGACGGCGCTTTTGGCCATCTATCGCGTCGAGCCGACCTATCTGGGGGGCAAGCTCGTGGGGCTCCTGTGCGATGTGCGCTTGCACCTGGGCGATGCTTACTTGCAGAACAAGGATTACCGGGCGGCCTTGGAGGAATATCAGGCCATGCTGGGGCTGGCCGGGTGCGATGTTCCCTTGGCCCAAACCCGCGCCCACGAGGCCGGCCTGCCGCTCACGCCCACGGCCACGCCCACGCCCACTTTGACCTTCACACCCACCTTGACGCCGACCAACACGCCCCGCCCCACGGCGACCAATACGCCCGCGCCCACCTATACGCCGCTACCCACCTTCACTCCCACGGCGCCTCCCCCTCCGCAACCCACCAAACCACCGCCCCCGCCCACAGCTACGGAGGCCCCGCCGCCGCGACGCTAGTCCAAGGACGAGGAGCGCCAGCATGTCACCCAAGGTGCAGGCCTTCGCTTGGCTCCGCCCGCAGCGGGAGCGCGCTTGCCAAATCTGCGCTCTATTCCTGTGTTTTGCCCTACCCCTCTGGGTGCTGCGGTTGGCGCGGCCCGCTACGGGCACGCTGCTCTGGCAGCCCTTGCGGGGATATCCCGGCGATTCCACCGTGCAACAGGTGCTGATCGGCCAGGGTGATGGCTTACCGGTCTATTACGCCGTGGGCGCGCGCGGGGGCATTTATGTGAGCGTGGATGACGGCCAACGCTGGGCCAGGGCCGTCCAAGGCCTGCCCAAAGGTCCCTGGGGCGAGGTCAAGATCGTGGATCTGGCCCTGGTCCCCGCTGATCCCACCGTGGCCTATGCCGCCGTCGCCTCGCCGGGCGCCGTGCTCCGGCCGATGCTCTACTGGACGGCCGATCTGGGCGCCACCTGGAAGCCACGGGCTAGCCTGGCCCAGGAGAGGCTCCAGGCCCTGGCTTTTGGGCCGGGGGGCGAAGTGCTCTATGCGGTTACAAACTATGCCGTGTTGCGGGGAGCGGAGGCGGACGAGAGTCTCACGCCCCAGGAGCGTTTCCAGCGGGGGCTGGATAATCTGCGTTGGGTAACCCTTTATGTTTTTGAACCTGCTGACCGTTCTGCCTCTTTGTTGGTCAGTGAGGGAGCGGTGTTGTCTTGGCCGGGGGCAGTCCGCGGCCCGGTGTACACCCTTTATCTTGGCACCAGGCGGGGTCTGCATATTTTGATGGATGGCCGTGAGGCGCAACCGGTGGTGGTGCCGGCCGGCGGGGATGCCGAGACGCGCTATGTGCGCCAAGAGGCCGAGATCCGCGCCCTGGCGCGCGCTGCGCAGGACACGGCCAGGCTGTATGTGGCCACAGAGCGGGGCATTTTCGCCACCTCCGATGGCGGCCTGCATTGGCAGGCGCTGGCCCATCCCTTCCGCGGGGAGGATGTGCGGGCCCTCTTGACCGATCCGCAGCAAAAGGATACCCTCTATGTGGGCTTGGCGGGCCAGGGGGTTTTTCTGAGCCAAGATGCCGGCGCCACCTGGCGGCCCTTGGGCCAAGGCCTGGAAAGGGTCAGCGTCCTCTCCTTGGCCCTCGGCCCAGGGATGCCCCGGGTGCTTTTGGCCGGCACCACCGCTGGCCTGTGGCGCTTGGAGCTGCCGGACGCGGGCATGCCGCCCCCTGCCAGCCACGGGTGAGGATGCAGATGGCCATAAAACCCATGCCCAACCGCACACAAGCTTACGCGCCCGGTCCGGAGCGGATCTTGCGCCTGGAGTGGCAATATGGGAACCTGGCCAAGTGGGGGCTCCTCTTGGCAAGCCTTTTGGCCTGGTCCACGGCCCACGGGGTAGGTTTCTTGGCCCGGCCGGGAAGGGTGGAGGCCCACGCCGCCCTGGTCTATGGGGCGCTTAACCTGCTGTTCAGTGTGGTCTTTATCCCGCCCCGCCGCTTGGCCCGCTGGCATCTGCCCATCCTCCCCTTGGCCGTGCGGCGGGCATTCCTCATCTGCTCCTATGTGGTCGATCATCTCTATATCAGCGTGCTTATCGCCACGACGGGCGGCTTTCAGAGCGATTTTTACCTTTTGTTTGCCCTTTTGGCGCTCAAGGCCGCTGTCTATTATCCCCAGTTCAAAGAACCGATCCTGCTCTCTTTTCTCTCCGGCGCTTTCTTGATCCTCGCCTCCTACATCTCTGCGGGGAGCTTTTACTTTCTCACGGATCGGGTTTTCTTCTTCCGCTATGGCATTCTCTTTAGCTTTATCTTGTGCTGCCTTGGCGTGGGCTGGTTGATGGAGCGCCGCCAACGCTCCATCACCACCCTGGACGCCAACCTCTCCCGCCAGAGCCAGGACCTGGAGGCCCAGGCTCACCTCTTGCAGCGCACCGCCGGCGACCTGGCCAACCGCCTCTTGGAGCTGCGGTCCCTCCAAGAGGGCTTTAAGGCGATCAACTCGGCCCTGACCCTGGATGAGCTCCTGCAGCGCATCGTCGAAAATGCCACCCAGGTGTTGCGCGGCGCCCGCTGCACCATCGGTTTGTGCGATGAGGAGCGGCAAAACGTCGTCATCGCGGCGGCGGCAGGGATTCCCAAAGACCGCCTGTGGGGCACCGCCTTCCGCAAGGGAGAAGGGGTGGCCGGCTGGGTGTTGGAGCATCGCCAACCCGCGTTGATCCACGCCGTCGGCGAGGATCCCCGTTTCCGGCGGCTGGGGGAATGGCCCATCGCGTCCATGGTCTGCGTGCCCCTCTTCTCCGAGGGGCAGATCATCGGCGTGCTCACCGCCACCAGTCCTCAACCCCGCGCCTTCTCCGAGGCGGACGTGAACCTCCTGGATGCCTTTGGCGACCAGGTGGCCGTGGCCGTGAAAAACGCGCGCCTCTATGAGCAATTACGCCGCGAGGAGCAAGAGACCGCCCGGCTTTACCGGAGCGTGCTGGAAAAGAGCAACGAGCTGGAGGCGATCTTGCGCGGCATCGGCGATGGCGTGATCGTGATCGACCCCCAACAGCGGCTGCTCATGATGAATCCCATCGCCGCCAAGATGTTCCGCATCCACCAGGCACCCCAGCCGGGCGTGCGCCTGCCGGAGATCATCTCACACGAGGGGTTGTTGG
>Ga0068707_1001799_pt1 | contig 15053 bp, 11 predicted proteins | sample YNPNPMetaG_FD_66600 | JGI IMG/M metagenome (GOLD analysis project Ga0068707, IMG submission 66600) | Anoxygenic and chlorotrophic microbial mat microbial communities from Yellowstone National Park, USA - YNP NP MetaG | ecosystem: Environmental > Aquatic > Thermal springs > Hot (42-90C) >...
AGCCTGTTCCGGGCAGCCTGGAAAGGTTGCCCTACGTAGCACGGGCTTTAACCTGTTCCGGGCAGCCTGGAAAGGCTACCCCACACGTAGCACCGACTTTAGCCTGTTCCGGGCAGCCTGAAACCAAAAATCACTGCAGCCGGTCGCATGGCCGGCTGCAGTCAGGTTTAACCTGTGTACCCGCTAGCTATTTCAGCATCTCCGCGCCCTTGAACTCGCGATAAGGCGAAAGAATCTGCAGCGTCTCCTCGTCCTCCGCCGTCGTGTCGCGCGTCACCATGCGGGCGAGCAATTCGCCCAGCCCCGGCCCCAACATGAACCCCTGTCCGCACATGCCGATGGCCACCAGATAGCCCTCCACCTCACGCATCCAGCCGACCAGGGGCGACCCATCCGGCGTCATGGGATACAGACCGCGCCAGGTACGCCGCACGCGGATGTTGGCCAGACGCGGCACCAGGCCCACCATCCGCCGGGCCACCATGGGCAGGAAGACGCTCGTTTCGCGCCGGTCGAAGCCCCAGAGGTTCGGGCTGGGGGTGATGCAGAATACGACCTGCCCGCTGTGGAGCTGGAAGAAGTAATAATTGGCCGAGCCCGGCGCCGGGCGGATATCCACCACCATCGGGCCAAGGAAGTGCGCCACGGGTTCCGTGATGCCGCCTTCGTGTGAGTCGGGCGTCACCGGATGATCGAAGCCCAGCAGCGCGCCGACCTCGCGCGCCCACGGCCCGGCAGCGTTGAGCACGATGGGCGCGGCGTAAGTCCCTTTGTCCGTGCGCACGCCCGTCACCCGGCGCGGAGCGTCCGTGCCCGGCGCGGTGAGTATCTCCAGCACGTGTTCGTTGAAGCGGAACTGCGCCCCGGCGCGTTTCGCCTCGTCGTAGAGCGCGTGTCCTAACAACAGGGTGGAGCAGTGCCCATCTTCCGGCGAAAACGTGCCGCCGATCAGCCCCTCCGGATTGAGATCGGGTACAATTTTCAGCAGGTCATCCCGATCGTACCAGTCAATGTTCAGGCCGTACTGCTTCTGCTTGACCAGCAGGCGCTTGAAAGCCTGTTCCTCCTGCTCACGATAGGCCACAAAACAGTAGCCCCCCTGGGTCCACTCGATATTGTGGCCATAAGTTTCCTGCCAGGAGCGCACCATCTCCAGCGACCGCAGGCACAGGCGGATTTTGGCCGGATCGGAGTGCGTGGCGCGGATGCCGCCAATCGCCGCCTTGTTCGATCCCTGTCCCTGACTGGGGAACTGTTCCAGCACCAGGACTCGCAGACCAGCCCGCGCCATGGCCAGCGCTGCCGGCGTGCCCACACTTCCCGCTCCGATGATGATGACATCGTACCCTTCCATGTTACGCCTCCTCATCCTCAGTCATAGGCCAGCCGGCAAAGACCCCTAAAGGCACCTCCACGAACAGGGGGCGCTTGACGTTGGCGGTTACTTCCTGCAGCGGCACGCCTTCCTCGCGGAACAGGCGCAGGATGAGATTGGTGCAGGTTTTGGCGCCGCAGGCGCCCATCATGGCCCGCGTCACCGCCTTGATTTCGTTCAGGTCGCGGTAGCCTTTGCGGATCAGGGCGCGCAACTCGCCCGCCGTCACCCGTTCGCAGCGGCAGACGATTTCCTCATCGGGCACAGGGATATCCGCGGCCTCTTCCAGGGCGGCGCTTTGCCAGGGCTGTTGGATGCGGATCCCGGCGATGCGTTTGGCGATGGCTTTGGGCGCGCGCACTTTCACCAGGCGCGTGCGGTCATTGGCGCGCGCCGTGCGCACGCTCACCACCTCCGCCTCGCCCAGCACCTCGCCTTGCGTGTCGAGCACCGTCACTCGCTCCCCCGCTTCCAGCATCTCCCCGAACTCATAGGGGATGGTGACGATGGGGGTTTCGGCTTCTTTGCGGTAGTCCACCAGCGTGATGGCCTGCCCCGGACAGACGACGACGCACTTCTCGCAGCCGATGCAGGAGCGGCCCGTCTGAATGCCCAGGTATTCGGGCACGTGGCGGATATCGTCTTCGTCAATGTGGATCAGTTCCTGCGGGCAGACCGAGGTACAGGGGTTGCAGGGAATTTCCTGCGTGCAGTGGAAGACGGGGAAAACGCCGACCTCTTGCTCCGGGAGGCGCTCCTCATAATTGGCCCCAGGGTGCGATTTGAGAATCTCCATAGTGCGGTACCACTCCTGCGGCACCTCCTCATCAGCTGCCCCCAGCAGCCGGGCGATTTCCAGACCGCGGATTTTGCCCGCGAACATGGCGGCGGAGGCTTCGGCAATCTCCTGCGCATCCCCCGCGTCGAACACCGTCATGCCGTATTCGCGCGCCTTGAGGGTGAACTCGTTCACCGGGTCCAGGCCCACCGCGATGAGCACCGTGTCGCAGGCGAAGGTCTTTTCTGTGCCGGGGATGGGCTTCCAGGCCGCGTCGAGCTGGGCGATAGTGACCGCCTCGACTTGCGTGGTACCGTGCGCCTGCAGAATGGTGTGACTGGTGTAGATGGGCACGCCCATGCGCACCAGCTTATCCTTGTGCACCTTGTAGCCGCCGCATTCCGGCATGGCCTCTACCAGACCCATGACCGTGATGCCGGCCTGCAGGGCGTGATAGCCGGCGATCAGGCCCACATTGCCACCCCCTACGATGAACAGGCGCTGCGCCGCACGGATCAGGTCACGGTTGACCAGGGTCTGGAAAGCGCCGGCGCCGTAGACGCCGGGCAGGGTGTTGCCCTTGAAGACCAGGGATTTTTCCCGCGCGCCGGTAGCTACCAGCAGCACCTGGGGCTCCACCAGGACGTAGCCCTCCGGCGTGAGGATGCCCACCTTGTGATCGCTGAAAACGGCCAGGGCCGTGCTGTTCAGCCAGATTTCCACCTCTGGGTAGCGACGCACCTCGTTTTCCAGACGGGTGGCGATGTCAATCCCGCGCGTCCCGGCGTAGACGGCGTTGATCGAGCCGAAGAAGCGGTGCGTTTGCAGCACCAGCTTTCCGCCCAGCCGGTGTTTATCATCCACCAGCAGGCAGCGGATGCCGCGTTGACCGAGCTGAATGGCTGCCGACAGGCCCGCCGGCCCACCGCCCAGGATGAGCACGGGCACCGACACGGTTCGGATTTCGCGTAGTGATGGGACCTCGCTCACCGGCGGCAGGACGGGTAACCCTTCCATGGGTTCGACCTGCATCCCCGGTGTAACTGGCGTCATGCAGGCTTTGACCGGCTTGCCGTTGGCGATGACTAGGCATTGGGCGCACTGCCCGTTGGCGCAGAAAATGCCCTGAGGAGCACCATCCTTGGGGTGATGGCCAAAGATGCGGATGCCGTGCGCGTACAGGGCCGAGGCGATCATCTCGCCCCGATAGGCCTGCAGCTCCTGCCCCTGCCAGGTAAATGTAAAACTCTCTCGTTCTTCGATGGGCAAAATGGGATGTTGTCGGATTCGGAAATCGTCCATAATCGCTCCTGTTTTTGCAATTGGCCTTGGCCTGACTGGTCCGTCCATGGCAGCGCGTCCAGGGCGGACGCGGCCCTCGTTTTTCCATCCGCATTATAGTCAGGGCTGAAAAGCCTGGGTACTGTCAAGCGGCCATGTTTCTATGGTAAAAAAGCATAGGACGCGGAGCGCTCCGCGTCCTATGGAGGTCGGGACGTGTTTACATGATGGCCAGGCGATAGCGTTTGCGGCCCTGTGCGTCGTCCTCCACATACCGGAAGCCGATGCGCTCTAGATACCGCATGTGCTGGGGGTGAGTGGTTGTAGCTTCCAGGTAGTGGATGCCGCGCTCACGGAACAGATGCGCGTGTTCGACGTAGACAAAGCGCGCGACCTGCAGGTCGCGATAGCCGGGCGCGACGAAGTCGAGCAGCACCTCCGCGGTCCCATCCCCCCGGTTTCGCGCGATGAACAACCCCGCCGGCACCATATCACGCAGCACAAAGAAGGCCAGGCGATCGGGCTGCTCTTCGTAGACAAAATCGGGGAAGAATTGGGCAATTTCGGCCCGGTGAAAGTTGAGAAAGTATTGGGCAAAGCGCGAGTTGGGCAACATTTCCAGCAGCGAAAAGTATTCGCGCGTGCGCAGCATCTGCGCCAGGTAGTAAAGGTCCACGATCACGATGAAGCCGTTCACCGCGGCTACCGGATAAGCGCCGATGATCAGGCCATACAGGGTGAAGAAAATTGCCCCCAGGAGATTCAGCAGGCGTAGACGCAGCAGGGAGCGCATGGTTAATGAGATCGCCACCAGCACGGAAGCGACGTAGCCTATAATTTCGTAAAAAGCCTGGGGGGTCATGGGGGGCTCCTTATCCGGTCTACATGAAGACCTGCATCCGGCGCATGTCCCCCATGGAGGCCTTCACCTTCACCAGCCCGCGCGTCATCGCCACGAAGCCGCTGAGCGTTTTTTCCATGAGCTTGACGAAAGTGTCGCTGCTCATGGTGATCTGCACCTCGGTTTCGGGAGCTTCTTCCAGGGCGGTGAGGGATTGGGGCTGGCCGTTGACCACCTCCAGCAGCCAGTACTGCTGCAGGTCGGGGAAGTGGAACACAATCTGGCGCGTCCAATCCGGGAGCACCGGACTGCCGTCCGCCTTAATCATGCGGTCGTGAATTTTGCCGAAAGCTGCCTGTAACCGTTCCTGATCTACCATGGCTGTCCTCCTTACAGCGCGCTGATGCGGATGAGTTCGTTGATGCCGGTGCCGTGGGTGAGGGGGATACGTTGCCCGGCGCTGGTCTTGAAAAAGCCTTCCAGGATGATGGGCGCATCGTAAAACAGGGATTGCCAGCCTGGGACGCGGTCCACCGTCAAGCCCTCCAGCCGGACCGCGCCGCCGTGAATCATCAGGGGATAATGCGCCATGCGCGTCGTCAGGTGCAGGGTGCCGGCCTCGGTGCGCGCCGTGACCTGCTGGTCCAACGGCACAAAGCGCCGGGCCTGCTGCAGGAAAACCCAGCTCAGCGGCTCCACTTCCAGATGGGTGATCGGCAGCCACTGATTGGCGTTGAAGCCCAGCACTATTTCGCCAGTCTCAAAGTGAAAGGGCCGGCTTCCGCTCGTGACCGACTCGCAATGGCACAGGTAGACGTAAAGCTCATCGAAGTGGGCGTAAATCCAGTTCATGTGCCGGATCTCGAAGAAGTTCAGCGCGCTGAACCAGACGTGCTCGAAGACGCCGCGCCCCTGCACCGGGATGGTCTCCCCGTCAATCGTCAGCGTCCCCTGCACATCGGACATGGATTCGGAGCCGGAAACGCGGGTGATTTCCGTCACCTGCGCTACGGCCCCCGCCTCATGCTCCCAATGCAGGATGGGGCCGCGCGGGACGTAGGTGAGATCGGCCTGCAGCCGGGGATGACGGGCGATGATGCGCTGCGCTTCCGGGCGGCAGGTGGCAGTGAGCGTGCCCATGGTCACCCGCACCTCATTGCCGGCTTCTTCCCAAAGCATCGGGTCATCGTGCTCCTCGATCAGCACATCCGCGCCCTGCGGCGGCAACAGGACGGCCGCATCGGCCTCCTCTTGAAGGTGCAGCGGCTCGCGCGAAAGCGTGAGGCCGGTCATCTGGCCCAGCAGCGTGCCCTCGGTTATGGAGAGCTTGAGCACGTGCGGGCGTCCGGCGTGCTCAAAGTGGAGGGTAAAGTACCAGTCGTTAAAGTGATCGGGCGCATCCAGGGCCTGAGGCACCAGTTCCGGTAACGTGAAACGGGTGGTCACCATAAGCTGCTTGCTCCTTTCTCGTGCGTGATCTGGGTGGATGGGTTCCATTCGTGGCGCGTCATCTCCGCTATGGCGAGGCCGGGCTATTTGAGATAAGCGGCGCAGGCCAGGTAAAGCGGATCGCCGGGAGCGAGTTCGGCTGCCTTGAGCACGTCGGCGCGCGCCGCTCCGACGTCATTCAAGAGCAGGAAATTGCCCCAGCCGCGCAGGAAATAGGCCGCGGCCAGATCGGGTTTGACGCTGAGCGCCGCATTGGCGGCCGTGATCAGCTCCTGGCCCAGGGTTTCCGGCGCCATCTCCACCGCCGTCCCGGCGATGAGCGGTCCGCCCCGGTCGAAAATTTGTTGGGGCGTATAGCCGCGCATCATATCTACAGCGGCTGCGTAATCGCCGTAATACACGGTTTGCAGGAGCGGATAGCCGCTCTGCTGGATGCTGCTCAGGATGGCCTGAGCGTAAAGGTCTATGCAGGCTTTGAACCAGCCCAGTGTGGCTTGTTGTCCCGGCGCCAGGGCCGGCAGGGAGGCCATCAGCGCTGTCATCTGCGCCTGCGCATCGCGCCACAGGCCGGCCCGCGCCAGCGCCACGGCTTCGTTGACGGCTTTGCGCACGGCAGCGGGGTACTCCTCGCCCACCTGGTAGAGTTCGATTTCGCGCAGGGATTGAGTCGCGTCATCCCAGGTGAGGATGTGATAGGCTATTTTGCGCACCCCGCAGGCGTAGCAGAACACATAGGCATCCGTCGCGTTCAGCACCACATCGAGCTGTCCATCCCCGTTGAGGTCAGCAGTGTAGCCGGCGCCCATGGGCTCCGACGCGCCGTTGGCAACGAGGGTCTTCAAGGCCTGACCGTCGAAGCAGACGATGGCGTAACTCCCGCCGTGCGCGCCAACGCCGCCGCTGAGCTGCAGGCAGACATGGCGCGGATCCAGGGTGATCTGCTGCACGCTGCCTTCCGCCGGGAGGTAGTCGAACATCACCTCATCCTGGAAAGTCAGGCGTGCCAGTTCCGTCCACACGCGGTTGCGCAGGGTGTAGATCGCCAGGAAATGGACCGGCGGCGGATCGAGCTGCCAGTTGGTCATGCCGCAACTGTAGACGGCCCACAGGGGTGCCTGGTCGGGTGGGGCCGCGAGCGGCAACACCCGATAGCCGCAATCAAAAGCCTGGGCGGGTTGAGTGGCCGCTACGGCGTCGAGCAGGCCCTGCAGCGCTTCGGGGGCGGGCGTGACCCACACCTCAGGCTGGGCGGTCGGCGTCCCGCTTGGACACTCGCCGCGGTAGAAGGCCCATTCCTCGCATTCCGTGCCATCCGTCAGGCGGCAGTAACCGCTCACTGCCCCGTTTTCATCCTGGCGCAGTTCCAGCACGCCACCCTGCTCCAGACAGTAAGCCGAAGCGGGGTTGGGCAGGCCAGTTTCCGCGGTCGGGGTGGGTTCCTGCACCGGTGGACCGATGGGGGTCGGTTCCGGCGTGGCTGGTGTTTTCACCAACGTGCAGGCCAGCGTGAAAAAGAGTAGCAAGGTAATCCATAAGGTGCGACGTTGCATAAAGTTCCCTCCTGATTGAGTTAGCCACCTGGTCCAGGTGTGCCGTCAGAGAGCGGTGGCTGGTCCGAATTGAAGTCTCTCGTTTTGGGTTACACCATCGAGCAAGCCCTGGGCATGACCTTCCGTCGGGCTTTGTAGCAACGTTTCCCTGGCGGCTCCGTCAGTCCCATTTTCTGTTGTTTCCCAATTCTTCCTGAACAAGGTATAATGTACTGCACTTTGTCAGGGAGTCAATTATGGGGCGGACGTATGTAGCTTTGGATTTGGAGACGACCGGGTTAGACCCGGAGCGGGATGCCATCATCGAAATCGGGGCGGTGCGCTTTCGCGATGGGCGTGAGCTGGAAACCTACAGCACTTTTGTCAATCCGGGGCGCCCGGTGCCGCCGTACATCACCGAGCTGACCGGCATTCGCAGCTCCGATGTAGCCGACGCGCCCACGACGCGCACCGCACTGGCGGCGCTGCAGAGCTTTGTCGGGCGCGATCCGGTGATCGGGCACAACATCGGTTTTGACCTGGCTTTTATCCAACGGCACAACGTGCTGCCCGGTCAGGTGGCCATAGATACCTTTGAGCTGGCCAGCGTCCTGGTCCCGCACGCGGGCCGCTACACCCTGGAGAACCTGGTGCGCGTGCTCGCTCTCGACCTGCCGGCGCAGACCCATCGCGCCCTCGATGATGCCCGCATGGCGCGCGCCCTGTTCGAGGCCTTGTTGGAGCGGGCCATGCAGCTCCCTCAGGAAATTCTGCGCGAAATCGTCCGCCTGGGACAGTGGTCCAACTGGGGGCCGACGGTTTTCTTTCAGGATGCGAGTCGCGCCAAACCGGCGGCGTTTCAGAGCAGCATCGGGGCACAGTTGGCGGCGCGGCGCGGCGGTGATGCCGCCGGGCCGCTGTTTTTCGGGCCGCTGCCCCCGCCCCTCACGCCGCGCGAGGAAACCTTGCCCCTCGATGTGGAGGAACTCACTCGCCTGCTGGATCGCAATGGCCCGATTGCCCGTCAGCTTTCCGCCTACGAGTACCGCAATCAGCAACTGGAGATGATGCACTACGTGGCGCAGGCCTTCAATGAAGATCGCCATCTCCTGGTGGAAGCGGGGACAGGGACGGGGAAGTCCCTGGCCTATCTGTTGCCGGCGGTGCTCTGGGCCGTGCGCAATCAGGAGCATGTCGTCATCTCTACCAACACCATCAACCTGCAGGAGCAGTTGATGAGTCGGGACCTGCCGCTCCTGGCGCGGAGCCTGGACGAAAGCTTCGAGGCGGTTTTGCTGAAGGGGCGCAATCACTATCTCTGCCGGCGGCAGTTGCAATTGCTGCGGCAGCGCGGCCCGGCCAGCGCTGATGAGATGCGCGTCCTGGCTAAAGTGCTGCTGTGGCTGCCCAACACGTTGGACGGGGATGGCGATGCGCTTTTCTTGCCGACGCCGGGAGAGCGTGCCGTCTGGCAGACCCTGGCGGCAAGCAAGGAGAACTGCGATCCTTCCCGTTGTCCCTTCTTTGCCGATGATACCTGTTTCTTCTACCGCGCGCGGGCCCGCGCTGAAGGGGCACACATCATTCTGGTCAATCACGCCCTGCTGCTGGCCGACGTAGCCGCGGATAACCGCCTGCTGCCGGAATATTCGCGGCTGATTGTGGACGAGGGCCATCATCTGGAGGCCGCAGTCACCGATGCCCTGAGCGTCGAGGTCAATCGCTGGCTGGTGCGTCATACGGTGGAAGAGCTGTTGCAAGGCACGGGCGGCGCGCCTGCCCTGCTGGAAGAGGTGCAGACGCAGGTAGGGGCCGTGGTTAAAGATCAGGAGGCGCTGCGTTTCAACGCCCGGCTGATGGAGTGCGTTGATCTGGCCGATGCGGTGGGCTGGCGGCTGGACGACATCTTCAACGCCCTGCAGAGCTATCTGGAGCGTCAGGCCCCGCCGGCGAACGGCTACAATCAGCGCCTGCGGCTCACCTCCGCCCTGCGCGAACAGGACGCCTGGCAGGAAGTGGCCCGCCGCTGGGAGGGAATGCGCGCTTCGGCCCGTCAGTTGCTGGAAGTGCTGGGCAACCTGCATCAAGGCCTGGGAGAATTGACCCTGAGTGTGGCGCCTGAGCTGGAAGGCCTGCGTTTCCGTCTCTACACCGTGCATGAACGGCTGGCAGGCATCGTCACCGCCCTGGATGCCTTTATCCGTCAACCAACCGAAAACGCCATCTACTGGCTGGAGGCCGAGCGCAAAACCGAGGCGCTGACGGTGCATATCACGCCTCTGCACGTCGGGCCGCTCTTGCAGGAGCATATCTGGTCGCGCAAACGCTCGGTGGTGGTGACCTCGGCGACGCTGCGGATTGGTGGAGATTTCACCTACCTGCAACAACGGCTGGCCGCGCGCAACGCGCTCACGGCGACGGTAGGCTCGCCCTTCAATTACCGCACGGCGGCCCTGCTCTTCATCGTGAAGGACATCCCCGAACCGGAAACACCGGGCTATCAGCGGGCGGTCGAGCAGGTCCTGTTGCGCCTGTTTGAGGCGACCGGGGGACGGGCTTTGGCACTCTTCACGTCTTACGCGCAATTGCAGAGCACGGCACGGGCCATTACCGGCCCGCTCAGTCGGCTGGGTATCACCGTGTTGGCGCAGGGGAGCGGCAGCTCGCGCGCGCAACTGCTGGATAATTTCCGCCATGGGCAGCGCGCTGTGCTCTTGGGGACGCGCTCCTTTTGGGAGGGGGTGGACATTCCAGGCGAGGCTCTGTCCTGCCTGGTGATCACGCGCCTGCCCTTTGATGTCCCCAACGATCCGGTGGTCGCGGCCCGCGGCGAGCAATATCGCGACCCGTTTAACGAGTACATGGTGCCCGAAGCGGCCCTGCGCTTTATGCAGGGCTTCGGCCGCCTGATCCGCACGCAGACGGACCGGGGCATCGTGGTGGTGCTCGATAAGCGCCTGATGACCAAGGGGTACGGCGCCCATTTTCTGCGCTCGCTGCCCGGACCGAGCCTGTATCAGGGCAGCATGGAGGAATTGCCGCGGATCGCCGCGGCCTGGCTGGCCGGTGAAGCGCCGGACCTGACCGCATCCCGTCCCGTGAGGTCGGGTGAGGACACCCTCCCGCCTTTTGAAGAACCGCCCTGGTAACGAAGGCAGGGAAATGGGGTTTCTTCTTGAGAAGGCTGCGGTTCACCAAGGTCTTCGCCGTTGAAAAGAGATGGCCCGGGCCGGAAAAGCCCTTTAAACCCGGAGCGCGCAGGTGCCTCTGGGATGAGGTCTGGCTGTGATTTTTGTTTTGGGGGGTGAGTTATGCGGATTGCTGTAGATGCTTTTGGTTCGGATGAGCGCCCCGGTCCCGATATTGAAGGGGCCGTCATGGCGGCGCGCGCCTGGGGGGATGAGATTATCCTGGTCGGACCAGAAGAGCCGATCCGGCGCGAGCTGGCGCGTCTGGACACGCGCGGGCTGAACCTGCGCATCGTCCACGCGCCGGAGGTTATCGCCATGGATGAGCACGCCAATGCCGTGAAAGCCAAGAAGGACGCCTCCATTCGTGTGGCGATGCGGCTGGTGAAGAACGGCGAGGCGGATGCTTTTGTCTCGGCCGGGAACACGATTGCCTGCCTCTCTTCGGCCCTGTTCGACCTGGGCCGTATCCGCCTGCCGGATGGGCAGCGCATCGAGCGCCCGGCGCTGGCTACCATTTTCCCCGTGGCTTTTCAGAAGGTGCTCCTGCTCGATGTGGGAGCGACGGCGGATTGTGACGCCAAAATCCTGCTGCAGTTTGCCCGCATGGGCAGCATCTACGCCGAGCGGGTGTTGGGCATCGCCCGTCCGCGGGTGGGATTGCTCGCCAACGGGGAGGAAGAGGAGAAGGGGACAATGGTGCTGCGCGATGCCTTCGCCTTGCTCAAACAGAGCGACCTGAACTTTGTGGGCAACGTCGAACCCAAGGAGGTGAGCCAGGGCGTAGCGGATGTGGTGGTCACCGACGGCTTCACCGGCAACATCTTGCTGAAAGGCTCCGAAACGGTGGCTTCTTTCACCAAGCGCCTGCTCAAGCGGGAGTTCTGGGAGGCCCCTCTGGGCAAGCTGGGACTGGTGCTGGCTCTGCCCGGTCTGCTCCTTAGCCTGCCGGGGCTGCTGCTCCTTGCGCCCGCTTTCCAGCGCATCGCCCGGCGGCTCGATCCCTTTGAGTACGGCGGCGCGCTGCTCCTGGGGGTGGATGGGGTGGTTATCATCGGCCATGGCCGTTCTAATGCTAAAGCGATTAAAAATGCCATCGCCCGCGCGCGGGAAGCGGTGGCTGGACAGGTTGTGCCAACGATTAAAGAAGGACTAGCTATCTGGGAAAAGAAGGAGGAACATTAAACAATGTCGGAACGTAGACGGGTAGTCATTACGGGAATGGGGGCGCTCACCCCGTTGGGCCTGACCCTGGCTGAAACCTGGGAGAACGCCAAGGCCGGCAAATCGGGGATCACGCGCATCACGCAGTTTGATCCCTCGCCCATGCCGACGCAGATCGCTGGCGAGTTGAAGGGCTTTAAGCCCGAAGCCTACATGCCGGCGCGCGAGGCGCGGCGGATGGCCCGTTGCTCGCAGATCGCCCTGGCCGCGACGCAGCAGGCCCTGGCAGACGCGGGCATCACTCTCCCCCTGGCCACTCCAGAGCGGGTGGGTGTCGCGGTCGGGGTCGGCATGGGGGGCATGGAATGGACCTGCAATCAGGCCCGGAATTACTGGGAAAAGGGCCTGAGTACGGTCAGTCCCTTTGCCATTACGGCTTCTTTGCCCAACATTCCTGCTTATCATGTCAGCGTCTATACCGGGGCCCAAGGTGCGTTCATCGCCCCGGTAGCCGCCTGTGCTTCGGGAGCGCAGGCCATCGGCGAGGCCGCCGAGTTCATCCGCAACGGCCGGGCGGATGTGATGCTGGCCGGAGGTACCGAAGCCCTGGTGTACGATATTGCTATCGGGGCTTTCTGTGCCATGCGGGCCATGTCCACGCGCAACGACGAGCCGGAGCGCGCCAGCCGGCCCTTCGACCGCGACCGTGATGGCTTTGTCTTTGCCGAAGGCGCGGGCATCATGGTACTGGAAAGTCTGGAGCATGCTCAGGCCCGCGGGGCGCGCATTTATGCGGAAGTGCTGGGACACGCCAGTTCCCTGGATGCCTATCACATCGCCCAGCCCGATCCCGAAGGGCGAGGGGCGCAGCGCGCCATGCGCTGGGCTTTGCAGGATGCTGGTGTCGCCCCGGAGGAGGTGGATTACATCAACACGCACGGCACCGGCACGCCCTTAGGCGATCCCATTGAGACCTTCGCCGTTAAGAGCGTCTTTGGTGATCACGCTTACAAACTCGCGCTCAGCTCCACCAAGTCCATGATGGGGCATACCATGGGGGCTGCTGGCGCTGTCGAGGCGATCATTACCGTCATGACGCTGGTGGAAGGTATCATCACCCCCACCATCAACCTGGAAAATCTCGATCCGCAGTGCGATCTGGATTACACGCCGAATGTCGCGCGCAAAGCGGATGTACGCATCGCCATGAAGAACGCCTTCGGCCTGGGGGGACAAAACGCCAGCCTGGTCCTGCGCCGTTGGGAAGGGTAAGATGCGCGTCTATCGCAACACTCGCTACATCGAACGCCGTTCCAAACTGGGCCTGTGGGCTTCGCTTTCAGGGTTGGTGCTCACCCTGGCCGCTCTGGTTATGACCTGGGCCGTTCCTCAGTATCTGCAGGCCACGCTGGTGGTGATCTGGGTAGGCTTTTTGCTTTCGGTGCTGGGAACCCACTACAGTGAGTTCTACGCTGGCACCACTGCGCCCCATGCCCGGTTGGCCGAAGCCTTCAAAGGGCTGGACGATCGTTATGCTCTGCTTTTGCACGAGCTGCCCGTGCCTTACGTCCTGGTCGAGCCGCGCGGCCTGTTGGTCATCACCGCCAAGCCGGTAGGGGGTAAGGTGAGCTATGCGCAGGATCGCTGGCGTCACGAGGAGCGCGGTAAATTCTTCAAGCGCCTGAGCGGGCAGGAGGGCCTGGGCCGTCCGGATGTGGAGAATGCGGCCGACATCGAACGGCTGAAGAGCTGGCTCAAAAAGTACGCCCCCGAGACTGTGGATGTGCCGGTGCGCGGCGTCATCATCTTCACCAATCCGGAAGTGCAGCTCGACGTCGAAGAAAGCCCCGTCCCGGCGTTACGTCCAGCCAAAGTTAAAGATTGGCTGCGGGCGCAGCGTGGGGGCAGTTTATCGGAAGAGCAGCGCAAGAAACTGGAAGAAGCTTTAGGCCTGTGAGGGCTTCAGGAACACAAAATCTCGCGGAGAGCTTCCGCGGGATTTTTTAGCACCCCCGGTGGGATTCGAACCCACAACCTTGGGCTTAGAAGGCCCCTGCGCTATCCCGTTGCGCCACGGGGGCAAAGCCCTTATCGGGATACTGGACGCAGGCCCTTGTACTTGCTGCCCTGTTGGCTGATGACGCTGAGCACCTGCTCCGCCGGCTGACCGACCAGCGCCGAGATTTCGCGCGCCGAAAGGGGCTGATTTCCGTTGTTCAAAAACACCCGAAAAATCATCTCCAACAGGGTCCCGCCCTGCGTCACGTAACCCGGCTGTTGGCTGCAATGTTTCGTGATGATGTAATGAGCGCCGTCAACCTGCCGCACTTCGCCTGTTTCCCAGTCAATCCAATCCACCATGGCCCCGGTCTGTTGTCGGTACAGGACCTGATGTTCCGGGCACATGTGTTTGAGCAATTCGACACGCAAATCATACTTGCCGCTTTGCCACCAACTGTAATCAATGTGATAAGGTGTATCCAGCGTGGGCTTGATGAACCCCGAAACGGCTGATACAGGCGGTAGGGTTGCCATAGCTACTCCTTTAGTGCCCAGTAGTTATCGCCTAGCATGGTGTAACGATGCGGTTTAGCCGTGAGCACGGCCAGCAACGGCCCCGGAGCGACACGACGCACGAGGTTCACCGCGCTGTAGAGCGTCGCGGCGTGCGTCATGCGCTGCGGGCTGAGTGCGGCAAGCTGCACGAAAATGTCATCTACCAGGGCTTCCAGAGGCGTGCGCTTGTTAGCCTCCGCGGCCCGGCGGAGCGCTGCCGGATCGCTCACGTAAATCGCCATCAGCGGGTCGGTTTCGCAGGTGACGGGGGCGCGGGTTTCGCGGAAAATGAGCCGGTCGCCTTCTACCTGCACAGCGCGCAGCCAATCGCCACGGCGGCCCCGGATGGGCCGTCCCTTAATGGTGATCACGCCCTCTGCTGGCCCCTGAGCCAGGTCCAGGTAAGCGCCAATGCCGAACTGATAGCGCGCGTAGAACTCGGCCAGGCCGGAGACGTAGCGTCCGCTGCGTACCACCCAGCCCTTGAAGTCTTCCCCGGAAAGAGCATCGTGAAAAGTAAACAGGATGTGATCCGTCAGGCGCGCGGTAGGGAACAGGCGGGCCAGGCGCGGCGTGAGCGGCAAAGTCCCGCTGAGCCAGTGCGGGGCCGTGAGCACGAGGGTGAGCGGCTGTTCCAGCTTCCCCTCAAACGGGATTTCCGACCATTCGTCGTCGAGTTGTTTTTCCAGCGCTAACACCGTCGGGTCCAGCGCCGCGCGGTTGTAGGGAGTGGGCACATAACGCAGCGCGGGCGGAACTTCCAGGACCGCGGCCGGCTCCATGCGCCGCAGCACCCACAGGGCCTTCCCGGTCGGCCCTACCTCGTCGAAACGGTCGTCACGCTCCAGGGCGTATTCCAGCGAAAAGATTTGCAGCTCGCGGCTCACCTCTT
>Ga0068707_1001805_pt1 | contig 15022 bp, 9 predicted proteins | sample YNPNPMetaG_FD_66600 | JGI IMG/M metagenome (GOLD analysis project Ga0068707, IMG submission 66600) | Anoxygenic and chlorotrophic microbial mat microbial communities from Yellowstone National Park, USA - YNP NP MetaG | ecosystem: Environmental > Aquatic > Thermal springs > Hot (42-90C) >...
GGTCTCCGACGACATAGACGCCGGCATGACCAACAGCCAGGACTTTTTCTTCGAGTATTCTCAGGGCTGCTACTGCGGTTCGTTCGACAACCGCCTGGACGACCAGATGAACAGGGACTTCTACTGGCAGGACTCGTTCGCCGAGCACATGACCCTAGGCGCCAACGGCGCCTTCGCGGTGATCATGAACACCCGTTACGGCCTGGGCGGATATTCCAATTATTTCCACCGCCTGTTCTGGGACAATCTCTTCCGCAACGGCCAGAACCGCCTCGGGTCCATGCATGACTACTCGCGCCGGCAGCTTGCGGGCTACGTGGCCGGCGACGATGGCATGCGCTGGGTGTATTACGAGGCCACCCTCTTCGGCGACCCGGAACTGGCTCTGCACACCAGCGCTTCGTCCACCACCCCGGTCATCGGTCTGCCCGCCGAAGCCCCCTGGTTCCTCGCCATTGAAAACGTCGACCAGCCCCCGCCCCAGACCATCACCATCACCAACCAGGGAGGCGGAACGCTCAACTGGCAGGTCAGCTATTCTAACGCCCACTGGCTGGAGGTGCAGCCTAAAAGCGGCACCGCCCCCACGGAAATTACCCTGACCGCCAACGCCAGCGGCATGACCGAAGGCCAATACCAGGCTACGCTCACCTTCACCGCTCCTGGTGCCAGTAACTCGCCCCAGCAGATGGTCATCGATTTCTATGTCATCAAGGTGCCCACCGCGGTCGCCCCCTACAACGCCTCGGCGGCTCCCGCCGTCGACGGCGTCATCGGCGCCTCGGAGTACCCCGGGGCCTCGCAGATCCAGCTGGGCACTTTCACTGGCAACAACGCCATGGCCAACCTGCTGCACAACGGGGGCAAGCTGTTTTTGTCCCTGGAAGTCAACGACGACACCGACGCCGACAACGACGACGTGGTGGTACTGCTGGTGGACACCAACGGCGACAGTCTGTGGCCCACCGATCCCGCCGCCACCAGCGAAGGCGAGTTTGACATCTGGGCCAACGGCGACCTGGTGTTCTGGCCCTACTACAATTCGGGCTCAGGGCAGCAGACCGGGCAGGGCGAATACACCGCCGGCGTACAGGGCGCTTTCGGCATGAACGCCGGCCACCGCACGGCCGAAATGAGCTTCGACTTCGTCGCCTCGCGCCTCCAGCGCCAGCCGGGAGAGGCCTTCCGGCTATTTGTCTTCTGGCTGGACTGGAACGCCACCACCAACCAACACGATGTGGTTGCCATGTGGCCCTTTGCCATCCGCGATTTCGACAGCGCCCGCTATCTGGCCACGGTGGTGGTGGGCACCCAGAACAATGGTCTGCTGGTTACCCCGCAGAGCCTGAGTTTCCAGGCGGTGCGAAACTCCTCGATTACCGAGCCGGTTCAGCTCACCATTTCTTCCACCACTGCCAGCCAGCTCAATTTCACCCTGGCCGCCGGCGCCTCCTGGCTGAAGCTGAACCAGACCAGTGGAACCACCCCCCAGGTGGTGCTGGTGTCGGCCGATCCGGCCGGGCAGACCGCGGGTCTGAAAAACACCACGCTCACCGTGACCGCCGCCGGCGCCTCCAACTCGCCGCTGGCCATTCCCGTCTCCTTCCAGGTGGAAGAGATTCCGCCCGCCTTCCACCTCCAGCCCGGGGCGCTGTCCTTCGAATACACCCAAGGTGGCACCCCGCCCGCGGCGCAGAACTTGCAGATCTCCAACAGTGGCGGGGGCACCCTGAACTGGACGGCCAGCGTGCAGGGTAACTGGATTCACTTAAGCCAGACCTCGGGCGCCGCGCCCGCGACCATCAGCGTATCTACGGCGGTGCAAGGGTTGGCGCCCGGCTATCATGCTGGCTCCATCACCTTCAGCGCCCCCGGCGCCGAAAGCGTAAAGGTCGACGTGGGCCTGGACATAAAGGCGCAGCCCTACCTGTTGGTAAGCCCCTCGGCCATCACCCGCTCCGACCCGCTCAAGGGAGGCCCGGTCGAGGTAACCCTGGAAATTTCCAACCGCGAGCTAGGCAACATGGCCTGGACGGCCAGCGAGGCGGCTTCCTGGATGGCTCTTTCCAAAACTAGCGGCACCTATGTAACAGGCCACCCCTCGCAGGTTACCGTCACTCTCGATCCGACGGGCCTGAGCGCCGGCGTGCAGCAGGCGGACATCTTGGTGTACGCCCCGGCGGCCTCCAATACGCCGCAGACAGTGCATGTGGACTGGACCCTGCTGGAGGGTAACACCATCGGTGTTTCGCCGGCGCAGCTCGAGTTCCGGGCGCAAGTCGGCGGCGCCAACCCGGCGGCGCAGAACCTCTCCATAACCAGTAGCTCGGGCGCCCTGGCCTATACCCTTAGCTGTCAGCCGGCCTGGTTGATCTGCAGCCCGCTTTCGGGAAACACCCCAGGGCAGAGTTCGGTGTCGGTTGCCATCGCCGGACTGGGCATAGGTCGCCACAGTGGAACGGTGACCGTGACCGCAGCCGGAGCCATCAACTCGCCGCTTACCGTACCGGTGGTGTTGCAGCTCGACGATTCCGGGGGTAACCAGCCGCCGCCCATACCCGTGCCCTTCAATCCCCCACATGGGTCGGATGTATTCGTCCTGCAGCCCGAGCTGGCGGTGCAGAACGTAAAGGACCCCGAGGGCCACCGGGTGGTCTACAACTTCGAGCTCTATCCCTACCAGGGTTCGCAGCCGCTGCAGTCGATGTACAACATCCCCGAGGGCACCTCCAACAACATGACCGTGGCCGTGCCCGATCCGTTACAGGCCGGCCGGGCTTACGAGTGGCGGGTGCAAGCGGTGGACGAGCTGGGCGCGGCCAGCGCCTGGAGCGAACGCTGGATGTTCATCGTAAAAGGCGGCGAGGAACCGAGCGGTGGCGGCGGTTGTGGTTGCTCCACCGGCTCGCCCGCAGGTGGCATCTGCTTACTCCTGCTAGCGCCATTGCTGCGGCGTCGCCCGCGCCACTAGAAAGCCTGGCGCCTAACCCGCATGGGCCTGGTAGATTGATTTCGCCCCTTTTGGCGAGCGGCGTTTCATCTAATTCCCGCGTGCTACTTTAGCCTCTAAAAAAGCGTTGTAGCAACCCACCAAGTTGGTGGGCCTTTTGAGAAAACACGATCGTTGACACGAAAATGACAATATACTAGTGACTTAGTGGATTTAGGGGTTGAAAATGGAGCGTATCTATCTGGACCATAGCGCCACCACCGTTTTACATCCCCGGGTGCTGGCAGTCATGGCAGAAAGCCTAGAGCGTGTTTGGGGCAACACCTCGAGTATTCACCAGGTGGGGCTAGAGGCCAAGGAACGGCTGGAAATGGCGCGTCAGCAGGTGGCGGCTTTCATCGGCGCAGCGGCTGGCGAAATCGTTTTCACTTCATCGGGTAGCGAAGCCAACAACGCCGCGTTGTGGGGCGTTTTTCAGTCGTCCGGGAAGAAGCATTTGATCATATCGGCTATAGAGCATCCGTCGGTTCTGGAATGCGCTCGGAATTTAAGGCGCTTTGGTGTGGAGGTGACCGAAGTCCCGGTGGACGCATACGGTCGGGTGGACCCAGAACGGGTGCGTAGCCTCATCAGGCCGGATACTTTTCTGGTTTCGATAATGCTGGCCAACAACCTGGTGGGTACCATCCAGCCCATAGAAGAAATTTCGGCCATTACCCGCCGCCAGGGGATTCCCCTGCATGTGGATGCAGTGCAGGCGGCCGGCCATCTTAGTTTGGAAGTCGACCGGCTGGGCGTCGACCTGCTCACCATTTCGGCCCACAAAATCTACGGCCCGAAAGGAGCGGCGGCTCTTTATGTAAGGCGCGGCCTGACGCTTGAGCCGCTTTTACGGGGAGGCCATCAAGAAAACCGCAGACGGGCGGGCACGGTAAACCTGCCGGCCATAGCCGGCTTCGGCGAGGCCTGCCGGCTGGCGCAAGAGGAGCTGGAGGAAAGATATCGGCACGATGCCAGCTTGCGCGACCGGCTGCAGTCAGGACTGGAGAAGCTGGGAGTGCGCATTCTGGGTCATCCTAAGTTGCGGGTGCCGCACATTTTATGCGCCTGCTTTCCTGGTTGGCTGGGCGAAATGGTGCTTCTGGAGCTGGACCGCAAGGGAATCTGCGTTTCTACTGGCTCGGCCTGTACCAGCGGGCAGGCTTCTTCCGCCTATGTGCTTGAGGCCATGGGGCTGAGCGAAGAGGAAGCGGCGGCAGCGGTGAGATTTTCCCTGGGTCGGGCAAATACTGCCGACCAAATTGAACGCACTTTGCAGGTAATAGGGTCAATGATGAAAAAGGTCGAACAATGAACTTGCCGAAAAATCCGCTGAAAGCGCTGGCCCTCATGTCCGGCGGGCTGGACAGCATTCTGGCCATCCGCATGGCAACCGCGCAGGGAATTGAGGTCACGGCTGTAAGTTTCACCGGTCCTTTTTTCGCCCGTGCCCGGGACGGAAAAGACAGTATAGCCGAGAGAGCGGCGCGCCAGCTGGGTGTGGAACTGGTTACACTGCCCATGGACGAGGAATTTCTCGATCTGGTGCGCCACCCCCGCCACGGCTGGGGGAGAGAAATGAACCCCTGTGTAGACTGTCGCATTTTTATGTTGCGGCGGGCCGCCCGGCTGATGCCCGTCTATGGTGCCGAGCTGGTAATAACCGGTGAGGTTTTGGGACAGCGGCCCATGTCTCAGCATCTGCAGGCGATGAAACTGGTAGAACGCGAAAGCGGACTGAGCGGAAGGCTGCTTCGACCGCTGAGCGCCCGGTTGCTCGAACCGACCGAAGCTGAAAAGGCGGGGCTGGTAGATCGCGGGCGGCTGGGCGCCATTCAAGGACGCACGCGCGCGGCGCAACTGGATCTCGCCCGCCGGGAAGGCATAGACGTTTTCGAGCCGGCCGGCGGTGGCTGTCTGCTTACCGATCCGGCTGTGGCCGCTCGCTTACGCGACCTTTTCGCCCACGAGGAAAAACCCACCATGGCCGACGCTGCCCTGTGTGCTTGCGGCAAGCATTTTCGCCTGCAGGAAAAACTCAAAGTCATTCTGGGCCGTAATCAAGAGGAAAACGAATGTCTGGTGCGGCTCGGGCCGCGGTTCGCCCGAGCGGAACTTTGCGGACCTCCGGGGCCGACGGCTTTACTCTGCGGTGAGGCGACGGAAGACGATGGCCAAAACATAGCTCGTCTGCTCCGGGCGCATGCACCGAAGGCCAGGGGAAGTGTGCCGATGAGCATTACTTTTCCCGACGGAAAAAGATGGATCGTGGAAAGCTTCGAGCCTGCGCATCCCGAGCAGATCTCCGCCTGGCGTATAGAGCCGGGAAAAGCCACCGGCCGGCAGTCGACTAAGGGAGGAAACTGATGGACGAAGAGCGCTACGCTCGTCAGATCCGCTTGAAACAGATCGGAGCGCAAGGACAGAAGCGTTTGTCGGAAAGCCGGGTGGCTATTGTAGGATGCGGTGCCCTGGGTACCCACCAGTCCGAGATGCTGGCCCGGGCCGGGGTGGGCTTTCTGCGAATCGTAGACCGCGACGTGGTGGAGGTGTCGAATCTGCCCCGCCAGGCCCTGTTTGACGAGAACGACGCCCGTAACCGTTTGCCCAAGGCCCAGGCGGCCGCGGAAAAGTTGCGGCGAATCAATTCGGAGCTCCGACTGGAGGTGTATGTCTCCGATTTCAATTCCGCCAACGCCGAGCAGCTGCTTGCCGGAGTGGATGTAGTGCTGGACGCCAGTGACAACTTTGAAACTCGCTATCTGATAAACGACGTCTGCGTAAAAAGAGGCCTGCCCTGGTGTTACGGGGGGGTGCTGGGTACGGCGGGCATGGCGCTCTTCGTAGAACCGGGCCGGGGACCGTGCCTGCGCTGCCTTTTCCCCCAGATGCCCGAACCAGGTACGCTTCCCACCTGCGAAGACGAAGGGGTCCTGGTGACCGCTCCGGCTACGGTGGCTGCCCGACAGGTTAACGACGTGCTACACTTTTTGATCCAGGGAAAGGCGGAGGCGCGGCTCTATCATTTCGAGCTGTGGAGCGGCGACTACCGGTCTCTGGAGGTTTTTCCCGCCGATAATTGTCCCTGTTGTCGGCAGGGAATCTTCGAGTTTCTTGACCGCCCGCCGCGCCTGCGGCCGGTTTCGCTATGCGGGCGAAATGCCGTGCAGCTCCTTCCCGAAAAACCGCTGAAGCTGGATCTGGCTGAGCTGGAAAAGCGTCTGAGCGGATCGGGTCGAGTAAGCAACAACGGTTTTCTGGTGACCCTGGAGGCCGAAGGCTGCGAGCTGTGGTTTTTCCCTGACGGCCGGGTGATGGTAAAGGGAACAGACGATCCGGCTCGGGCCAGATCGCTCTGCGCCCGCTATTTGGGTTGTTGAGGGAGGTGTTCCGTTGAAAATCACTACCCGAAGTCGTTACGGGCTGAGAATACTTTTGCAGCTGGCCCTCTCGGCTAGAGGCGTTCCGGTTATGCTCCGGGAAATCGCCCGGGAACAGGGCATTTCCCTTAAATATGCCCACAATCTTTTCAGCATTCTAAGAGACACCGGCTTTGTAATTGCGGTGCGAGGAGCTCACGGCGGATTTAAACTGGCCCGCCCTCCCGAACAAATTCGACTGGGACAGCTAATCGAAGCTGTTGAAGGTGGCATTGATTTTACCGAGTGCGTAAGCGATCCGCGGGTGTGCAGGCGGGCAGAAAACTGCGTAGCCCGCGATGTATGGTTGAAGCTGAGCAAGACCCTGAAAGACTTTTTCGACGGCATCACCCTGGCCGATCTGGTAAAGCAACACCAGCAGAAGCACTCGGCCCCAATGTACTATATTTGACGGTCACTGCCCTGGAGTTCAGGGAGAGAGCACGCAGGCCCCATCCAGGCAAACCGTGGGCGGGGTACAGGATACCTGGGCGCAGGGATCGTAGCGGCAGAAATAATTTTCGCAAACGTAGCCGGGAGGGCAGTCGGTTGGGCGCAGGCAGGCCTGCAGGCAATAGCCCATTAGGCAGCGCTGGCCGGCCGGGCAGTCGCGGTTGTTCTGACAACTTGCACCCTGGCATATGCCGCTTATGCAATACTGGCCCGCCGGACAATCGCCGTTGTCGATGCAGGGGTCAAGCACGCAGGAGCCGTATTCGCAGTGGGAGCCGGACGGGCACTGTATATCAGCGCAGGGATCGAGATAAACGCAGTGGTTGTTGATGCAGCGATAGTTGCTGTTAGGACAATCCCGGTTGGTGCGGCACTGCGGGGTGTAAACGCACTGGCCGTTCGACCCGTTGCAGGTGTAATCGGCGGGGCAGCTTCCACAATCTACTCCGCATAGCGGATCGGGACCGCAGAGCCGGCCGCTGCAATCCGGCTGGCAGACCGGTTGACACACTCCGTCGGCGCAGACAAAGCCGACCGGGCAGTCGGCGTCGGATTGGCACTGGGGCTGGCAGGCCCCGTTCTGGCAGTGCCAGCCAGCCGGGCAGTCGGCGTCGGTGAAGCATTCGGGCTGAGCCTGGCAGCGGCCGGAAATGCAGCGCTGGTCGGGTGGGCAGTCGTCGTCGGTAAGGCACTCGGCCTGCACGCAGCTGTAGTTTATGCACAGCCAGCCCGAAGGGCAGTCGCGATCGGAGAGGCACTCCACCGGTACGCACTGATAGTTGACGCAACGCTGCCCCTGGGGGCAGTTCCAGTCGTTGAGGCACTCGGGAATGGTACAAACATGATCTATGCAGCGGTAGCCGGAGGGGCAATTCCAGTCGTTGTTGCAGGGAGGGAGCAACTCACAGCGGCCGCTTACGCACCAGTAGCCCGGGCCACATTCGATGTTGGAGTAGCATTCAGGTATCCACACGCAGCGGCCGCTCTGGCAAGCGTATCCTGCGGGACAGTCCGTATCGGTGAAACATTCGGGACAGAGACCGGAGGCGCCGTTCTGGTCGGTGCAGCGCTGGCCGGCCGGACAGCCCGGCTCCGAGCAGCACCAGCAAGGGCCAGAGCCCCAGAGGCAGGTGCCGCCCTGGCTGCTCAGGGCGCAGCACATGCCTTGCTCCGGGCAGTCGCAATCCACGGCGCACTGGGAGACAAAAACGCACTTGCCGTTCTGGCACACGTGCTGGGGCGGGCAGTCGCCGTCGGTGTAGCACTCGGGCACGGTGACGCACTGGCCGTTCTGGCAACGCTCGCCGGTGGAGCAGCGGCGCACTTCGGTGGACTGCGTGCAATGGCCTTCGGTGCAGTTTACGGTGGTTATGATCAGATCGCTTTCGCTGGCGCAATAGGGAGGCGGCGCCGGCGGGCAGTCGGCGGCAGTCTGGCATTCGGGCACTTCGACGCACTGACCGCTGAGGCAACGCTGATTGCTTGGACAGATGATGGTTTGGGTGCTAAGCTGGCAGCGGCCATTTACGCAGCTTACGGTGGTGACGACCACTTGGGTGTCGCCCGAACAGTAGGGAGGAGGCGCCGGCGGGCAGTCGGCATCGGTGCGGCACTCCGGAAGCGGCAGGCATTCTCCATTCAGACAGGTCTGATCGGAAGGGCAGGAGTTGACCGTGGTGCTGTACTGGCAGCGGGCGTCCAAGCAAGAGACGGTGGTGACCACCACCTGCCGTTCGCTGCGGCAATAGGGCGGGACGGTCGGGCAGTCGCTGGTTTGCCGGCATTCGCCCTGGAAGATGCACTCGCCGTTTATGCAGATGTATCCCGGCGGGCACTGGGTCTCGGCGCAGGGATCGAGCACGCAGAAATTCTGCTGGCAGATGTATCCAGGCGGGCAGTCGCCGTCGGCGGTGCAGAACTGAACGCAGCGGCCGTCCTGGCAGCGCTGCCCCGGCGGACAGTCGGCGTCGACGCGGCACTGCTGTCCCTGACAAAAGCCGCCCAGGCACCATTGGCCGGGAGGGCAGTCTGCGTTGGTGTTGCAGGGATCGGGGACGCACTGGCCGTTTTCGCAATGCGATCCAGGCGCACAGCTTATGTTCTGGCAGGGATCGTGGTAGACGCAGCGGCCGTTGTCGCAGGTGTAGTAAGGCCCGGGACAATCCGCTGCGGTGCGGCACTCCGGAGAGTACTGGCAGCGTCCTTCCTGGCAGATGTGCAACGGTGGGCAGTCGGCGTCGCTGCGGCACTGGGGCTTGAAGATGCAGTGGCCGTTTTCGCAGACGTAATCGGCGGGGCAGTCGGCATCAGTATTGCAGTCGGGGACGATGACGCACTTTCCTTCCTGGCAACGGTAACCCGCCGGGCAATCGGCGTCGGTGCTGCACTCGCCGATGAAAACGCAGCTACCTTTCTGGCAGGCGAATCCCTGGGGGCAATCGCTATCGACAAAACACTCCGGGCACAGGCCCAGGTGGCCGTCTGGGAAAACGCACTGCCAGCCGGATACGCAGCCCGGCTTGGTGCAGCAGAAGCAGGGATAACCGTTGGGCGGTACCTGGCAGCGGCCTTCGAAGCAGCATTCACCCTGGGGGCAATCGCAGTGGCCGGCGCAGGATGGGCGCTGGCGGCAGACGCCGGTGGCGAGATCGCAATAATAGCCCGCAGGGCATTCTGCATCGCTCTTACAGCGTGGACTCTGCACGCAATGACCGTCCTGGCAGATAAAGCCTTCGGGGCAATCTTTGTCGCTGCGACACTCGGGGGCGAGCTGACAGCGGCCGTCCCGGCAGATGTATCCTTCGGGGCAACCGCCCTGGTCGTTGCAATAAGGCGGGCGGCACTGGTTGTTCTCGCAAATGAGCTCTCCCGGGCAATCGGCGTCGCTCTGGCAGCGGGGAGGCACCGCTACGCACCAACCGTTCTGGCAGGCCTGGTCCTCGGGACAGTCGGCATCGTTTCGGCAAGCGCCGGTGATGCAGTGGCCGTTTATGCAGATGGAATACTGGGGACAGTCGGCATCGGAGGTACAGTCCTGCCCGGGTTTGACGCATTTATTGTTCACGCATACCAGGCCGCCGCTACAGTCGGTGTCGACGCGGCATTCGCCGGGCAGACAGCGCAGATGTCCGTCACCGATGTCCAGGCAAAACTCGCCCGGCCGGCAGTCGCTGTCGCTGTGGCATACCTCGGGCATGGTTCGGCCGCAGGCAGTCGAGAAAATGGCCGCTATGGCTGCGCAGGTAAAAATCTTTTTCATGCCGACCTCCCCGCAACTAATCACTTCCTTCATTCTATGTTTACGGGCTCTTTGAAAGCAAGCATCCGGCCGTCAGTATCCGGCCTTTAGAATCAACATGAACCGCCTGGAAAGCAGCTGCCCACCGAAATTACGACCAGCCTGGTCGATCATGCCTCGCTCTTCGCGGAAGCGGCCGCCGAAGGGATTGAAAAAGCTCGCGCCCAGCGAGAGCTGTAGCGGCCCGGCTTCGAAATCACGGCCCAAATACAGCATAAAATACTCTATCGGCTCGAGCCGCAAGCGGCTAGCTGGTAACAGCACGCTCTGAGGGTTGCTTAAGTCTCTGGTGCATTCGGACACGGCGGCGAATACCGCCTGCCCCTGCCAGCCCGGAAGGAGATATACGGTGGCTCCGGCGGCTAGCACATAGAAGGGGTGCCAGGGGTTGCGTAAGCCTCCCCTTTCGGTGAAGCTGGCATGACGCAAATCGGCGCGCAGGAAAAGTTCCAACCACCGAGCGGGAACGCCTTTGGCTGTAATATGAGCGCCAAAAATGTTCTGGTCGTTGTTGTAATCATCGAAACCGATGTTGCTGTTTTCCAAATCGAGCCGGGGGCCCAGCGGCGTTTGTGCAAAGACTACCTCACTGCGGAATTCAATAAGACGCCGGTTGAAAGCGGCGTAGAGATCCAGTGAAGTAAACAGCCGGTTTTCCAGCCAGCTCGCTTTCCATCCCAGTTCTATTGAGCTTAGCAGTTCGTTTCGTAGCTCTGGATTGGCCGTGCCGTATTTTTCGAAGAGATCCTTGATTTCAGGAAAGGCCGGGTTCGCTTCCACCTTGAAATTGATGGCCGATTCCAGAAGCGCCGGTGAGCGGAAACCCACTCCTCCCGAAAGGCGCAGGAAATGCTCCCCAGCCGGGTTCCAGACCACCGCTCCACGGGGGCTCAATGCCCAATCGGTCCGGCTGGACCAATCGAAGCGCGTCCCCAGTTGCAGCAGCCAGCGCTCGCCCACTTGCTGACTGTCGTGGAAAAAAGCCCCCAGCCGGATTTCTTCCGGTTCCATAATGATAAGCTGCTCGGAACGGTAAAAAAGGTAGCGCGAGTCGACTCCGAGCACCAGCGAATTATCGCGCCAAGGTGCCAGAGAAAAGCGGGCCTCACTTTGCCAGCGGTCGCCCTGGACGTTTATGGTGGGTATACGGCCCAGATCGGCCTTGAGCGCCGGATAGTAGAGAATCAAACCCGGGTCCAGTCGGCCGCGCAGGCCGTACCAGTAAGAACTAAAGGAAAAGGGCCGGTATCTAAAAAGAGCCTGGCTGTGGAGCAGCCACAGGTCTTCGGCGGACATGGCCCCTAGGGTGGAGAAGAAACGCCCCGAGGCGCTGGAAAAACCCGCATCCAGAGCAAGTTGCACTTTGCCAAGCTCCAGCCCGGCCTTGGCCTGCGCCCGCCAGACTTCCTTGGCCGGCTGGTCCTGCTCCATCCAGGAGTCGGCTTGGCTGCGGCCAGCACTGAGCCAGAAATTGACCGGGCCGAGGCCGCCGCCTGTTCCCAAGTCCAGTTCTAGTAAACCCTTTTCTCCCATGGCCAGTGAGGCCTCGGCGTGCGTTTCGGGGTGGGGGCGGCGGGTAAAAACGTTTATCACCGCCGATACGGCGTTGGCACCGTACACCGCGGAGTTCGGCCCCAGCACCACCTCCACCCGATCGATTTCCTGCAAGCCCATGGGTAGCAAGGATAAGAAAGGGGCGAACACCAGTTCTAAATTCGCTTCCCGGCCGTCCACCAGAAGCAGCACCCGATAATCGGTGCGGACCTCGACCAGAGGAAAAAAGGGATCGCATTCCATGAGGTGCACCGCTGGCCAGCGCCGCAAAAGCTCGCCCAGCGTGGCAGCGCCGCTGTCTTCGATGTCTTTTCTGGTGATTACGATGACCGCCGATGGGCTGAATCCCAGTTTTTGCTCCTGCAGGGCGGCCGAATAAACCACTTCCTCGTCTTGTTGTAACAGTTCGAACTCTTCTTCGAATTCTCTTTGAAAGTCTAAATCTTCTTCCTCGGTATCCTGTGCCTCTACCGGTTGCGGGCAGAAAATTGCCAGTAGAAAAAATGATGTCGCCGCCCACACCAGTTGAGGTTTTCGGAAAATCATGTGAGGTTGAATATAGCGAATGGTTTTCGGGAAGGCCAGACTATTTCAGCCATGGTGGTTTCGGATTTTTCCCTCGGATTTCGGTGAACGTGATTACCACAGCCGGGGAAAGCTCAGCGCAGAGGCCTGGTAAAGCCAGCGGGCGCCCTCCAGGGTTTGGGTGTGCCGCAGTGGTACATGTCGAAAAAAAGCGCCTTGGCTTCGTCTGAACATTTGACCTCGTAACGGTCGACGATGTGCAGGTCGGTTTCGCCCGGCTTGAGCTCAGCGGCAAAGTCCATCAGCTTTTCGATATCGATATTGGCGCCCTCCGGATAAAGATTCCTGGGGCCGACATTGCCCGAACGGTGATACGATGGAGGGCGGCCATCCTTACAACGCAAATCATCTAGAAAGGCCCGTTCTCCTTCGGGCAGACACACTTCTATGGCCTGTTCTTTGCTCTCCCCCCAGCCCGCCGGCGCTTCTGTAGCCAGGGCCTTGTTTACCCGCTCTGCCTCGACGCAGTTTTGCTCCAACTTTTTGATTTTTTCCCGGTCGTATCTTGCCGGTACGGAACTCAGCCAGGAGCATTCTTGCAGACAGCGGGTTTGCACCGCCGAACGCTGCCGGTCTTCTCCCTTATTGGCTGTCTCGCTGCCGGCTTCCGGGGCGGGTGCAGAAAGCAGCAAAAACATAAACCACCAAGCGGCAGATTTCATCAGGAACCTCCTTTCGTTTTGTTGCCTACTACTGACGTTCGCTGGTCGGTGAAGGTTCCGCGGTGGAAACAGTGGGCGAGGGTGCACCGCAGGCCGGACAGAAGGAAAAATGAATGAAGTAACGGGTCCCGCAGGCGCTGCAGCGGTCGTAGAGCCTAAGGCCACAGTAAGGGCAGAAATCGGGAGCTTCCTCTTCGGACACCGCTTGCGAGATTTTGACCGGCGGGCGCCATTTGTTGAATAGAAAATCTTTTTCGCATGCCGGGCAGCGGTGCAGCCGATGAGCCTTCCAGGAGTTTTCCTTGCCGATGCGTCGGGCCCGCTCCAGCATGGATTGGCTCAGCTCCTTCTTCCATTTCTCGGCCAGCTGCAGCGAAGTGCGCACCAGGTACCAGCCCACCAACAGGGTGAGCACTACCCCAACCGAGTAGCGCACGTAGCCGCCGTAGCTGGGAAGATAAGGCACCAGCCCCACGAAAAACAGCAACAGGGCAAAAATTATGTAGCCCCAGACCAGTGGCCAGAAGGGGCTGGAGCGCTTGCGAAAAAAGAGATAGACGGCCAGCAGAAGCAGCGGCCCCACCACCGCCAGCCGAATGAGAAAGATTTTCAGTTCATAAAGTTGCAGCGCCGCCCGGAAGCTTTCCTCCTGCCTCTGCCGCAGGGCGGAAAGCTTAGCCTGCACTGCCTCCTGTTCCCGTTCTAGCCGGACCCGTTCCCCCTCCACCCCGTCCAGCTGTAGTCGCCATTGCTCGGCCACCTGGCGCAGCTTGTCAAGTTGCCCAAGGCGCGCGCGGATTTCCGGATCCTCCTGGGGCGAGCCGATGGTCTGTCGGGCCGAAAGCCAGTCGCGGTAGGACTGCTGTTCGCTTTCCAGCTTGCGATTGGCCACGGCCAGAGACTGTTCCAGCTGGCGGCGGTTTTCTTCCAGACGCTGGTTCTTTATTTCCAGGCTTTCCAGCTCGGCCTGCAGCGGTTTCATCTCTTGGGCAGGCTCGAAGGCGGAGTATTGTGGCTCCTGGTACCAGTGGCTGAGATCGTCCAGCAGCTTGTTTCCCAGCCCGCCTAGAAACAGCGCCAGCGCCAGGGTCACCGCAACCAGCAGCAGCTTCAACAGCAGACCCACTCGCTTCTTCAGACTGTTATTTGCGGTCATCGGTTTCTCCTCGGTTGCCGAAAATCTCGCTGACCCGGAACTAGGTCCCGGCGGAAAAGAGTTTTCGATAGTTTTTTCAACTGTAGGATACGCTGGAGCCCAGCAAATCGACGATATTCAAAAGTTCGCGCCGGATTAGACTAATGATGTCCTTGGAGACCAGCTGCGAGGTAAGCATAAGATCATGCAGCGAACTGGCCAGGTTCTCCAGCGGTCGGACGGCCTCCTGCGGATTTTCCCCTCGTCGCGGTGTTTCCCCCACCCGCATCGAAAGTTCCTTTAGCTTTTCTTCCGAAGCGTCGATCTGAATGAGCAGTTCACGGGCCCGCTGCAGAAGATACCGGTTCTCCAGCCGGGAGTTCACCCGGCCCAGCGAAACCTCCACCCGCCGTAAAACCCCCTGCAAGTCAGGGAAGGGCTTCTGCAGGAAGCTGGCCGCACCCAGCTCCATGGCCTGACAGGCGGCTTCCATCGAGCCGAAGGCGGTGATCATGATAAATTCGGCGTCCGGCCAGAGCTTCTTGCCCTCGCGCAGCACTTCGAAGCCGTCGCCCCCGGGCATGTTCTTGTCTACAAACACCAGATGATATTCCTGATCGCGCAGCTTCTCCAGCGCCTGGCGGGCCGAGGCCGCCTCCTCGATCTGGGTGTAGCCAGCCGATTTCAGCATACCGCCCAGCACCCGCCGAGGTACGTCCTCGTCGTCTACTAGCAGGGAGCGGTAATAGATCTTGTCGGGTGGAGTAAACTTGTAATCACCTATACTCATTCCTGACATGCTTAGCCCCCTTGGCAACATTATGGTAATCCGTACCTATCAAGCCATTTAAAAATCTTACCGAACGGGGCATTGTAGAGACATTTGATTTCTTACCGAACATTGGCTGCCTCCTTTGCCATCCTCTG
>Ga0068707_1001810_pt1 | contig 14998 bp, 17 predicted proteins | sample YNPNPMetaG_FD_66600 | JGI IMG/M metagenome (GOLD analysis project Ga0068707, IMG submission 66600) | Anoxygenic and chlorotrophic microbial mat microbial communities from Yellowstone National Park, USA - YNP NP MetaG | ecosystem: Environmental > Aquatic > Thermal springs > Hot (42-90C) >...
CTTCGTAAGAAACGGGAATATCCTTTTCTATAAGTGCTCCGTTTGCGATGTATCCCACCGTAGGATGGTTTTGCTGTACTCCACCTCCTCCTTGGCCTCCAAAGGCGAATCCCCCAACTGAAATAGGTCCTTGAGCAACTCCATATACTTGCCCGTCTGCTCCCTGCAAGGGAGTCATCAAAAGGGTTCCTCCTACAAGGCTTTTGGCGTCGCCAATTGAAGATACCTGAACATCGACCTTCATTCCCTGCTTCGCGAAAGGTGGAAGTTTCGCAGTGACCATTACGGCAGCAACATTTTTGATTTTGATCTGTGCCGGATCTACGTGAATGCCCATGTTATCCAGCAGGTTTGCAAGCGTGCTGACCGTGAACTGAGTCTTTTCCTTATCTCCTGTTCCATTTAAACCGACTACAAGGCCGTAGCCAACAAGCATATTGGGTCTGTCGCCCGCAAAATGTGCAATATCTTTGATGCGAGCGGCTATGGCCGTATTATCGCCATGTGTGGAAAAAAGCATTAGTAAGACAGCAGTAATAACCAGAATATGGCAGAAAACCCTTTTGCCCTTCATTTCCCAACTCCTAAAAGGGAAATAGTAGGTCTATAACTTGTCCGAGCCATCCCGGACGTTGTTGTCTCGACACAGGACCCTTGCCCACGATAAAAATCTTCGCATCGGCTATGTTTTGAGACATCACAGTATTGTTACGGCTAATATCCACAGGACGGATAACTCCTTCCAACACGATCTGGTGTAACTCATCATTTACTTTTACCCACCGAGAACCTCGAATGACAAGATTACCATTTGGAAGCACGTCCACAACCGTTGCCGTCATATAGGCTTTAACGGTGTTGGTTCTGGTGGTTTTTCCTGATCCCTTAAGTCCTCGCCCAAATTCGGCGCTGTAATCGAGAGCGGTTGATCCACCCAGGAGATTCTTGCCAGCCACAGCCGGGTTTGAGGCACTGAGCTTTCCTCCCCAGTTATGAGATCTTTTGGTTTCTGTTGTCGCTTCTTCTGATGCATCGGCTGATTCAACGACCGTTATGGTAACGGTATCTCCGATATTTCTGGCTTTGACGTCTCGGTAAAGAGAACCAACCTGATTGTTCCATATAGAACCTGACGGCTTAGCAGGAGATTGTGATGCCGAAGTTGACGTTTCAGACGTCATAGGTGCTGATGGTCTCGCAGGCATCGTAGGCGGCGATGGGGTAGAGGGAAACCCGGATGGAGGGGATAAGGTTTGAACACCGCTGGTTGGCTCAGTTCTATCTCCCATTGTAGCACAGCCATAAGTTGCCACCACAATCAGGAGCATTCCAATAGTTTTAGTTAGTCCATTTTTCATGATGTTACTCCGTTACAATAACTGTCTCCCGATCTTTAATCCATCCCTGAATGATCTTTTTTGACGAAAGGTTCATTACTTTGACACGTTCACCAATTCTGCCCTCGTTCTTTGCTTCACCTTTAGCGGTCAGCATAAGGCCGGGCTTGGTGATAACCAATCTAACTATATCGCCTTTGTTCACCACGATAGGATTATCAAGGGATGATAGCTTCAAGGGATCATTGGCTTTGAAATCCCTTAACACTCTTTTTCCTACAGCATCCAATTCTTTCCTGGCATATCCTTTCGGATCGTCGGTAACAAGAGTTCGCTTGATTACCACGTCTTCCGCTTGAATAACCGAGCCTTTTGGGATGTCCTTTGCTGCGTGAAATACATCATCGTAGAGGTCGACAATACCTGTTACGTTGAAAGTTTGCACCGTGCGACCATCAACCGTGAGCTGGAAGGTCAGAGTAGTGTTTCCACCCGTTAGTTCCTGAGATGCCGAAGATACGTTAATTGTTCTTTCTCCGGCTGGAACTACAGGGACTCCCGCTATTCGTATGTCATGAATGTCAATATTTTCCGGCTTCCATGAAATGTGCTTGATTACATAGTCCTTGAAAGCCTGCTCGATTTCTTCCCGAGGAATATTTACCGACTTTCTTGTTACCACTATCTCTGACGGAATAATCAACTGTACCTGGTCAAAGTTTTGGCTATTTCCTTCGATGATCTTTTTTAGATAGCTTTTCAGGAGTTCTACTTGAACATATTTGACTTCTCCAGCATCTGGAGCTTCGCCGATGTATATAGAGGTGAAATGCTCCATCCAGTCTGAAGGTACTGAGTTTGGAACAACAAGATCTCCTAGATACACGCCGCTTTTCGCCACTTCTATGTGGTCTCTAATCTGAAGGGTTACCAGCTGCGATAGGGCGAAGGCGCTGGTTGTGATCAGCGCTGACCATAAAATGCCACTGCACCAGATGAGCAGCCATTTCGGAATAACCCTTCGGTTTTTCATATTTACCCCCCTTACATCACTGCAGACTCTATGCTTTTACGTTGTTTGCAATGTGAAGCATTTCATCCACCGTCTTGATGATTTTCGAATTGGCTTCGTAAGCTCGCTGACCCGCAATCATATTCACCATTTCTTCGACCACGTTGACATTTGAATTTTCTAGAAATCCCTGAAGGATGGTCCCGAGACCGTCTGTTCCTGGAGTTCCTTCTACCGCTTCGCCTGAAGCATCAGATGGTTTGAAGTAGTTCTTTCCAACACTTACAAGTCCACCTGGGTTGGGGAAATCATAAATGTTTATTGTTTGTGTAACCAGAGCAGTGCCGTTCTGATCTAGAGCTGTAAGCTTGCCACCTGCATCAATGGTTATAGTTACAGCTTCCCGAGGAATACTCACCTCTGGCTGCAGGCGATTTCCTTCAGCATCGCAAAGATATCCATCTGCGTCTAGCTTAAAAGATCCGCTCCGAGTATAGACTTCTTCCGTGCCTCTTAGTACTTTGAAAAAGCCTTTACCCTCTATGGCAAGGTCAAGTGGATTCTCAGTTTGAACAAAGTTTCCCTGTGAAAAGAGCTTTTGAACAGAGACGGCTTTAACACCTGTTCCCACCTGAATACCGGATGCCGTCTTGGTATCGGTTGATGTTTCTGCACCAGGAGGAACTATGGTTTGGTAGATAAGATCCTCAAAATTTGCTCGACTTTTCTTAAATCCTGTAGTCTGAGCATTGGCAAGATTGTGAGCGATAACGTCCATGTTTAAAGACTGGGCAGACATGCCTGTTGCTGCCGTCCATAAACTTCTTATCATGGCTGTTTTACCTCCCTACGTTTTATCTGGTGACTGTTCGTCTTATGAGCTGTCTATCTTCCTCATGAAGAGTTTGATATGTTTTTTGATACGCTTCGAATGTCCGCATTGTATCAATCATTTTGGTCATTTCTTCCACGATGTTGAAATTGGCTTCTTCAAGACTTCCCTGTTTAACCATGGTCGTATTGGCTTCCTGTTCTTTGGCATTTTCCTGAGAAGGTTTGAACCGGTTGAAGCCCACCTTTTCCATTTTTACTGAAGAGTCAAAGCGAACAACAGCTAGTTGATCAACTTCAGTGCCGTTTTCCGTTATTCGGCCTTTTTCGTCTATTGTCACATTTTCGCTTTTGAGCGTTATGGGACGGTTGTTTTTGCTCAGAACGAGGGCTCCATCTGGAAGAGATAATTGGCCGGATGCGTTGAGAGTAAAATTTCCCGCTCGGGTGTAAAAAATTCCTTCTTTAGTTTGAACTTTGAAGTAGCCATCTCCTACCAGAGCCACGTCCAGTGGATGTGACGTTGTTTTGACGCTCCCTTGAGTCATTTGACTACGGGTTTCTTCGTAAAGAAAATCCGTAAAACGAACGTCCTCTCTCTTAAATCCCGGCGTGGAAGCATTAGCCAGATTGTTGCTTATCACTTCAAGTCTCTTGCCCTGTTCCATAGAACCTAAAGCTGCAGCATAGGATCCTATACGCATATCCATCACCTCCGTGAATTTTCGGAAGCAATAAAAATGCCACTATTATGAGGAAGGGGATGACTGAACTGCCACTATTATTTTCCATTTATCGAGTTACTAATGCCATTGGTGTAACTCGTAGGGGCGTGTGGCCATGTGCCCTTACATATTCCGACCACCCATGGTGGGCTAGATAGATTGTAGTGAAACCATGAAACAACATTATTCTTTTGTGCGGGATGGAAACTGAAGGAAGATTTTAGAAGTACGCTCGGTTTTTATTTGGAACTTCTCTTTTTGAGTGATGCTCTGTAAAGGTTTATGATAAGCTCGACTTCACCAACAGATTTCTGAACCTGCTGAGCTATAGACTGAATGGTGAACCCCTTATTGGCAAGCTGTATAATTCTTTCGTGTTCCGGATTCTTCAACCCTAGTATGGTTCCCTTTTCGACGTCTTTGATTTTCTCCAATAATTGCTCAAGGTGTTCCGCCGTTTCTTTTGCTTCTGCAATACGTTGTTCCAATTGAGTTATCAACTCATGTATGAGTCTCCGTTTGATTTCGAGATTGGCTTCAAATTGTTTGGCTATGATTTCATGTTCTTTGGCAATCTCTGTAAGGGAATGGGCAAGAGCTTCGGTTTTTTCGCAAGCTTCTTTGAACTGTGGAGTCTGATGAGGTTTTTTTCTAAAGGCAAAGATCGCTAGAAGCGTTATAAGTACAGCGTTTAGAGCTAGCTGACAATAATCTAACCATGAGGCTGTCATGGTTTAAAACCTCTGAACCGATTCAACCGCAATATCTGCTATTTTGCATCGACCTGGATACGTGGATAAATGCTGAATCAATTGTTTTTTGACTATTTCGTTCCATTTTTTAGCCGTATTACTTTGAGGGGTTTGATCCTTAAGAAAACGGTAAACCACATCTCGAAATACCGTGTCGTTTCTTTCAAAACACTCTTGCTGATTTATTCCCATAAAGTGAAAGCTTATATCGATCTTTACAAATTCTTCTGCCTTGCCAGTGTTCGCCAGTATGTAAAAGGATCGATTTGACATATAAGGAAGTTTAGGAACTGGTGCTTTGATATAGATGGATTGCGTTTTTGTGCTTGCATGCGTGTTGGACGTCTTTATGTTGTACGTTACCGCAACTAAGAGCAGGGGGATTATCACCGGTAATGTAAACTTCCACCTGAAGTTTACCTTCATTGTCTTGTTCCTGTTTATAGGCTTGCGTTTGATTTTAATTTTCGCTTCATCCGAGGGCGCAACTTTAAAATAATTTGAGTATGAAGCTGGGATACTCGAGACTCGGTATAACCGAGAATCTGCCCAATCTCCTTCATTGTCAGTTCTTCGTTGTAGTAAAGTGACAGTATGAGCTGTTCTCGTTCAGGGAGTTGAGAAATAAGCTCGGATAGAATCGCCACCAATTCTTCTCTTTGTATCGAGTTAATGAGTTCTTCTCCGGAAGCGATAAGTTCTTCTGGATGAACGCCTCCTTCCATCATTTCTTCAAGTGATTGGGAGAGAATAGAAACACTTTTGGCTTCGTCAAGCATTTGACGAAACTCGTCATAACTGACCCCAAGCTCTTTAACAATTTCTTCTTCCTCGGGCATCCTGCCCAATTTTCTTTCGAGGCTGGCTATAGCATTTTCCAGCCTGGCAATATTAGTTCTAACCGCTCTCGGCACAGGGTCAGAAGCCCTTATCTCGTCAAGCATTGCGCCTTTTATTCTTATCATGGCGTATTTTTCAAAGGGGATTCCAAGAGCCGGATCGAATTTTTCTACTGCGTCTATAAGTCCCAGCGCACCGGCGCTAAAAAGATCGTTGAAATCAATCCTATTTTGAGGCATTCGGTTGAGAAGCCTCAAGGCGCAATATTTTACCAAGTGTAAATGTTCTACTACACGTTCGTTTCTTTCTGCCTGGGATAGTGTTTTCTTGTTATTCACGTCTTGCCTTATCTTTGTTAATTTAACGTTTGGGAAAAAACTTCATAACAATCCTATAATCCTATGACACTCCCAGTAGTTTCTTCCAGAAGAGTTTTACACCACCGTAATCAATTTGAGGTTGAGTGTTCAGAAGTCGCTTTGCGATATTTATGAAAGCCTGAGAAGCTGGAGCCTTGGGGAAAAGCTCAGTGACGGCTTTCTGATGCATGATAGCTTTCGGTACGTGCATATCCTTGGGTATGGAGCCAATATAGTTAAGAGATATGCCATCTAAGAAATGATCTGCTACTCGGCTGATCTGTTTGTATATTGCTTTGGCCTGATTTTCGTCTTCCGCACTATTGACAAGAATGTGGAAATATCGTTCTCCGTGTTTTTGGAATAGCACCTTAATCAAGGCATAACCATCCGTAAGGGAGGTAGGTTCTGGAGTAAGCACAACAATTTTTTCCTGAGCCATCAAATTGAAATATAGAACCGTGTCGGATATGCCTGCGCCGGTATCTATCATGAAAACATCGAAATTAGTGGGGATGGATTCGAGAAGATCGAGAAACATCACTTTTTGTTCCACACTGAGATTAGTAAGTTCCTGAACGCCGGAGCTTGCAGGCATGATAGTTATACCGCTAGGACCCTGCACCAGAATATCAGGAAGCTTTTTTTGCCCCCTTAACACATGGCTAATGTTGTATTGAGGATTTAATCCCAGCAGGACATCCACGTTGGCAAGCCCCAGATCAGCGTCAAGAATAAGTACTTTTTTGCCGAGTTTGCTCATAGCGATGGCAAGGTTGATAACTACGTTGCTTTTTCCAACTCCTCCTTTGCCACTGCTTACTGAGAAGACTCTTATCATGTTTTCTTCTCTTGGGTTATCCACTGGTTTCGCCATCTAACGATCTCCTTGTTCCAAATTCAGAATGACGATAACAAAATTCAGCCATATTTTAAACTAAACCTTCCTTTTTGGGAAATAGTAGGTTTATGAGCCTTTTTTTCGATGCCTCTTCAAGATCTTCTGGTACTCGCTGACCTGTGCCCAGATAAGCTAGAGGATAGGAAAACCGCAAAAGCTGGTTGATTATATTTCCGCAGGAAAGAGTTTCGTCCACTTTTGTAAAAATAAGCCCATAAATGCCGAAAGAATCAAATTGCTGTATGGTTTTTGTTAGATCTTTGTCCTTAGCTGTTGCGCTGAGAACTAAGAAATGGCGAACATCTTCCATGTTAGAGAAAACTTCGACAAGTTCAAGAACATATCGAGACATCAAAAAATTTCTTCCCGTTGTGTCCACAAATACGGCGAAACAATTTCTCATTTGCTTCCTTGCAAATTCGAGTTCTTCCCGGGTCTGCACAGTTGCAAAGGGAAGTTCCAGAACTCGAGCATACGTTGCTATTTGCTCTGATGCGCCGATACGGTAACTGTCAAAACTAACAATCCCAACATTCAGCCCTTTGGTGATTTTGAGATGTGCGGCGAGCTTGGCAATGGTTGTTGTTTTGCCTACCCCTGTCGGTCCAAGAAAAGTGTAAACCGGAGGAAGCCCCAATCTACCAAAATTACTTGATGTTATCGAATCACTGCTGAAAGGATTCACAATAGATATAGCGTTCATAAGTTCTCGGCAAAATGCTGCAATGATTTTGGATGGAGATTTTTCATCTTTTAGGTTCTTTACGGCTTTTGTTAACAAAAGGTAAACCTTTTTTTCGTCCAGCTCTTGCATCAGAAGATGGTGATAGATCCTGGATAAGATTTCATGATTATGGAAATTCGCAAGTTGTTCCTTAGTGGATACCAGAAGTGAGAGAAAATGGGTAATTTCTTCTATCTTGTCCTCGATTTGTTTTAGTTGGTTTGTTGAATTTTTGAAAGATGGAGAAGCTTCTTCTTGTTTGTGATCAATGGCAGCCTGAACTTCAAAAAGAGCTTCCCCTGAGCCGTCTATGACCTTTCCGCTTTTAAGAATTACGGCATCCGGCCCCATTTCTTTCTTAATCATGTCCATGGCTTCCGCCATTGTGCGAGCTCTGAAGGTTTTAATCTTCATCACTTAATCGCACCATTCCTATAGATTTTATTTCCACCGGTCCCACAAGCTCGTTGTGACTTATGACTACAACATCAGGTATAAAACGTTCAAGTATACGTCTTACATGCCTTCGGATTGCGGCAGAACAAAGTATTACGGGATGAAAACCCTGCTGGATGACCTTGCGAACTTCGCTGTTTACCTGTTGCACGAATCTGTGAAGAAATCCTGGTTCGAGGCTTATGAACGTGCCCTGATCCGTTTTTTGAATTCCTTTCTTTAGTTTGTCTTCCAGTAAAGGATAGAGAGTTATCACATGAAGTTTTCCGTCCTCTGTTTCGTATGGTTGAGTGATGGTTCTTCCAAGAGCCTGACGGACATATTCTGTGAGAGTATCGGGATCTTTGGTAACATGTGCGTAATCGGCGAGAGTTTCACATATAGTTTGTAAATCTCGAATGGAGACTTGTTCTTTTACAAGATTTTGCAGAACTCTTTGAATTGTTCCCACGTTCAAAAGATTAGGAACAAGTTCCTCAACAAGTCTTGGTTGAGACTCGGCAAGGTGATCCAGAAGTTGCTGAACGATTTGACGGCTTAAAAGCTGATCTGCGTATTTTTTGAAAAGCTCTGTTAGATGAGTGGCCATAATTGTTGAATGATCTATGAGAGTATACCCGGCCTTTATGGCTTCATCTCGCTTGCTTTCAGGAATCCACACAGCGGGAATACCAAAAGCTGGATCGGTTGTGGGGATGCCCTTTATTTCTGGCTTTTCTTCTTCGGGGCTTAGTGCAAGCAGATGGCCGGCCAAAAGCTCATACTTACCAACTACTGCTCCTTTAAGTAAAAGCTGGTATTCCATGGGTCTTAGCTGGAGGTTGTCTCGTATGTGAAGTGGTGGCACCACAATACCTCTCTCAAGAGCAAGCTGTCTGCGGATAGCTTTGATTCTCTGGAGCATATCTCCACCTTGAGATTCGTCAATCAGTGGAATCAACCCATAACCGACTTCAAGTTGAAGTGGTTCCACAGGTGGAGGCAGTTCTGAAACTTCACGCTGAGGTGTTGGTTGAGGTTCTGACGGCGTCGGTTCCTCTGGTTTTTCTGGTGCTTTTTTTGCTCTGTTCATCAAATGCCATCCGGTTCCAATGAGTGCTGATCCCACCAAAAACAGCGGAAGGGCAGGAAAACCGGGAACCAGAGCCAGTCCGTATAGCATCAATCCAGCTATAGAAATAGGTCTTGGCTGGAAGCGAAATTGTTTTACAAAAGATCTTCCAAGTCCCATTTCCGTTTCTGCCCGGCTTACGAGGATACCTGCTGAAGTTGAAATAACTAAGGCGGGGACTTGAGATACCAATCCATCACCCACAGTCAAAATGGTGTAGGTCTGAAGAGCTTCCCGGATCGGCATTCCTTTCATGATTACGCCGATAGCTATTCCACCAACGATGTTTATAAAGGTAATGATGATACCAGCTACGGCATCGCCTCGAACAAATTTACTCGCTCCATCCATCGTGCCATAAAAGTCGGCTTCTCGAGCGATAAGTTCTCGACGTCTACGAGCTTCTACTTCGTTTATAAGGCCTGCGTTGAGATCTGCGTCAATGCTCATTTGCTTTCCGGGCATGGCATCCAGAGTAAAACGGGCTGCCACTTCGGAGATTCTTTCTGTTCCTTTTGTGATGACCACAAAGTTCACGATTACAAGTATGACGAAGATAACGAGCCCAACGACATAATTACCTCCAACGACAAATTGACCAAAAGCTTGAATAATATGTCCCGCCGCTGCTGTGCCTTCATGCCCATGGAGCAAAACAAGCCTTGTGCTTGCTACGTTTAGAGCCAGTCGGAAAAGAGTGGTGATAAGAAGGAGAGATGGATAGATGATGAAGTCCAGTGGTTTGAGGGTATAGATGGCGGTTAAAAGAATCACCATAGCGAAAGAAATGTTGACGCTCAGGAAAACGTCAAGAATTGTTCCTGGAAGTGGCAAAAGCATGACGGATAGGATCGCGACGACGGCGACTCCCATCATCGCGTCACTATCGGAAATGTTGCGAATTCGCTGAGCCAGCAGGTTTAAGAGGGAAACTTGAGTAGCTTCTGCCATAATCTGTTACTCCCCTGTTCGTTAATGCCTGACAACGTCACAGAATCTGCTTTCTTTTTTGCTGATAGATGTAAGCAAGCACCTTAGCTACTGCTTTGTAAAGCACCACCGGGATAAATCCTTCCAGGGGAACATATCTATACAAAGCTCGTGCCAACGGAGGATTATGAACAATAGGAACACCGTAATGACGGGCGATTTTTATGATCTTCTGCGCCATGTGGTCAATTCCCTTCGCTACCACCTTAGGAGCTTCCATTTCTTTCGGTTTGTAAAGAAGTGCCACGGCAAAGTGAGTTGGGTTGGTGATAACCACTGTAGCTTTCGGAACCTGAGCCAACATACGGCGACGAGCTAGTTCCATCTGTTTGGATCTAATTCTGGCCTTTATTCTTGGGTCTCCTTCCGCTTGTCGCTGCTCTTCCTTTACCTCTTGCTTTGTCATCATGAGGTCTTTAATGTATTGCCATTTCTGGTATCTCATGTCGAAGTAAGACAGAATCAGCATGACAAGTATTACTCGAATAAACATCAACGCACTTGCATGTCCGGCAGTTTTGGCAATTTCTATAGGTTCTTGCATGATGGTTGGAATAAAAAGGTGAAATTCGCCGGTAAAGACCGAATAAAGTGCATAGGAAACGACTCCAAATTTTATTGTCGATTTGAGAAGTTCAACGGAAGATCTAAGACTGAAAAGCCTCTTTAAGCCGTTTATGAAGTTCAATTGATCCAGATCGAATTTGAAAAGGTTTTTCCAGATAAAAATAGGTCCTTTATTTTGATAAATATTGGCGGCTACAGCAAATAGTAAGCTCATGAACATTGGTGGTGCTACCATAAGGCTGAAATGTTTTATGACGCTTATCATAAGCGCATTAGAAATGTCATCTCTGGTGGCTATTGAAAAGCCGTTAGCCCATAGGGTTTCAAGCATGGTTCGGGTTGAATGGTAGATAATAATAAGACCAATCCAGAGTCCAATTGCACCACCGGCTAAGGAAGCAAGATTTACAATCTCTCGACTTTTATCAAGACGACCTTCAGATCGAGCTTTTTGTATCTTTTTGGGAGTCGGTTTTTCTGTTCGTTCCTGAGCTCCACCAGCCATAGGTTCAGCTTCCTCCAGGTTTGGTATGTTCGAAGTAGGCTGTTGGAAATAGTCACATTATTGACGCTTTTCCAGAAGCTCCATTATAGTGGTAAAGGCTTCTTTGAAAGCTCTTGAGACCACTTCTCCCCAGCCTCCAACCGCAAGATAGGCAAAAAAGATTCCAACCAGGATGGTAACTGCAAAACCTACCACAAGAATGTTGATTTGAGGAGCAAACTTAGCAATAAGCCCCATCCCAACTTCTGTTAAAAACAGGACTATGATGATCGGGGCGGAGATTTTAATAGCCAGAGTCAAGCATGTTGCCGATAGATGGATAAGCCGAGGAGCGAGGGGTTCAATGGAAATATCAAACAAGGAGCCGATAGGGAAGCTATCAAAGCTCTTGTAAACGGCGGTTATGATGAAATGATGACCATCAATAGCAAAAAAAAGAAGCGTTGCGAAGAATTGTAAAAAACGACTGACTAGAGTGATTTGAACACCTGTTAGAGGGTCGGCAACCTGAGCAAAACCGAAGCCCATCTGGAAGCTTATAATTTCGCCTGCCAATTCGAAAGCACCGAGAACAAGCAACAGTGAGAAAGAAAGCAGAATCCCGAAAAGCAATTCTTGAATTATAATGCCTCCCATAAGGATTGGGTCGGTAGGAATTGGTGCAATGTGTGATGCCAGGGGTAGGTAAAAAATGAGGGTTACGAAAAAGACCATCAAGGCTTTGAATGTTGTGGGTATTTCAACTGACCGAAAAAACGGGAAAACCGAAACAGCAATACCTACTCTGAGAAAGACAGCCAAAAAAACAAGGACATCCTGAAGGAGCACGGTAAATTTCATGTTAGCTAGTGAATCCAGAATGGAATGTTTTGAAAGATTTCTCTGGTCAAGTATGAGAGCCGACCAATCATCCAGCCTCCGAAAATAAGAAGTGCAATGAAAGTTGCGATAATCTTTGGCACGAAAGTTATGGTTGCTTCCTGAATTTGGGTTACCGCCTGAAAGATGCTTATCAAAACTCCCACGATGAGGCTTACAATCAAAACCGGAAGGCTCACCATAAGCATTGTTTCCAAAGCTTGACGTCCTAGTCCAATTACGAATTCGGCGGTCACAGCTTTCTTCCTTTCCTTTTATAGCTTTGTTTTTAATAACACCGATATGGTAGAAATGTTACTGTGCAAAACTCTTGACAAGAGATTCTACCAGCAACCCCCATCCGTCGACCAGTATGAAAAGCATGATTTTGAATGGTAGTGAAATCATTACCGGGGGAAGCATCATCATACCCATAGACAGAAGAATACTTGCTACAACCATATCAAGAATAAGAAAGGGCACATAGATTAAAAATCCAATTTCAAAGGCTGTTTTCATTTCACTTACCGCAAAAGCGGGTATGATGGTTGTTAGAGAAAGGCTCTCGGGTGACTCGGGTTTTTCTCCGCCTGAGGCGAGAGAAGCAAATAGGGCGAGGTCTTTCTTCCTGGTATTTTTGAGCATGAAGTCTTTGAATGGTTTGGTGAAGTTTTCCAGGAATTCTTCATCGGTTATTTCCCCTTCCTTATACGGAAGGTACGCCTTTTCATAGGCCTGATTCCATACCGGCTTCATTATGAAGAACGTTAGGAATATGGCTAGCGACACAAGAATCTGATTGGGAGGCGCCTGTTGGGTTCCTAAAGCATGCCGTAGAAAGGAGAAAACTACCACGATTCGAGTAAAGGAAGTCATCAGAAGTAAAATTGCGGGTGCAACAGATATAACAGTCAGGACCAGAGCAATTTTAAGAACGGTGGAGACTTGTTCGGCTCCTTGAGGAGATTTAAGATCCAAAGTGAGAGGAGGAATCTTGACATCCACAGCAAAGCTTAAAGAATAAAGCGCCAGCGTGGTAAACAATGTTGTTAGAAGAATTGCGATCCAGTGTTTTCGCTTCATGGGTTAACTTCGGTATCTTCCGAAGTAAAAATTTCTTTTGCTGAAGGTGTTTCTTTTATCACGATATTTTGGGGGCCGATACCTACAATGAGTCGAACTCCATCGACTTCAACCAAAACCAATGTATGTTTTGGCGAAAGAGGGCACCTTTCTATGATCTTTATCTGCCTATCGCTGGCGTACTGGCGAAATAGCCTAGAAGAATGCTTTCGGAGCAAGAAAGCCAGAAGAACCATCAAACCAATTAACAGCCCTAAAACGCCAACTGTTTTCAGGAGAAGATAACCAAAAGATGGCTGTTCCACTAATCGGACCCCAGTTGTTTTACTCGTTCAATAGGAGTTATTATATCGGTTATTCGCACACCAAATTTTTCGTTAACCACAACGGGCTCACCTCTCGCAATGAGTTTCCCGTTGACGAGGATCTCCAGTGGTTCTCCAGCAAGTTTTGTTAGTTCTATAACAGAGCCCTGGCCTAACTGAAGAAGATCATTTATGAGAATAGTTGCTCGCCCCAGTTCAACAGATACCTCCAGAGGAATATCGAGCAAAAAGTCCAGGTCGCGACGTTTGGTTTCTCCTGCAGAGTCTTGGAGATCGGGAAAATGAGCTTCTTTATCTTCTACAACCGTTGTTGTCATACTCTATACCCCCTTCACCTTAGGTGTTATGTTACTCAGTGTCTGGATAAATAAGATCCGTAATCTTTATTGCTTTACTTCCGTGATAAGTTCCTGGGAGACCAAGAAATTTCCTTACTCCCTGAACTTTTACTACTATCGGCTTCCCCACATCTTGATTTAAAACGATTACATCACCTTTTTCAAGTTTCAGCAAATCATTGGATTTTATTTGAGTTCTTCCGAGTTCTGCTACAAGCTGTACATTGATTTCACTAATGCGCTTTTTAAGTCGCTTAATCCATGTTTCATCAATTTCCAACTGATCGCTTTGATAACTTGCGTGAAGTCTCTGCCTGATAGGCTCAATGGTTGAGTAAGGAAGGCATAGAATCATTCTTCCAATGGATTGATCTAGTTCAAATTCGAAGTGTATTACTATCACCAGATCGCTTGGAGGAACGATGGCGGCGAACTGAGGATTTACTTCGGATCGGACATACTGAAACTGCACATTAACCACCGGTTTCCAGGCATTATCCAGTTCGGTTATAACGGAATGAACAAGCCTCATGATTACTCTGTTTTCTATAGATGTAAAATCACGACCTTCGATCTTAAAGCGACTTCTTCCTGTGCCTCCGAAGAAACAATCCAGAAGGTTAAATATAAGTTTACTTTCGATTACCAGCAGGACATGCCCTCGAAGAGGATCCATTTTAATTATGTGAAGGCTGGTAGGAACGGGAAGGGTTTTTAAAAATTCGCCAAATTTTAGCATCTCCGTGTTGGTTGTTGATATGTCCACAACTCGCCTTAGGGCACTGGAAAGACTTACGCGGTAAAGTCGAGCAAAACGCTCGTTTATGATTTCCAGGGTTGGCATACGGCCGCGGATGATACGATCCTGAGCGGTCAAGTCGTATGGTCTTATGCCGCTCTCGTCGTAATCAACCTTTGCGGTCTCTGCCGATTCAACTTCGCCGTCGCTTAGCCCTCTCAGAAGGGCATCAACTTCTTCTTGTGAAAGGATCTTATCTACCATAGCCCTATTTTTACACCGTAGACTTTTTTGCTGGTGATGTTGCGGATTGAGCCGCTCCCAGCGTATGGCAGAGCATTACTGCACCAGAAATTCGGTAAAATATATGTTGGTTACTTTGCCGGTTTTGAGCGAAGCGTTCAGCTTCGTCATGAGTTCCTTCTTAAGAGCCGTTTTTCCAGGGAGAGTAGAAATTTCTTCAAATTCTTTGCTGGATAGAACCGTAAGTATGACGTCTCGAATTCTGGAGGTTTCCTTGGTAATTTCTTCAACCGTTTTGGGA
>Ga0068707_1001813_pt1 | contig 14984 bp, 8 predicted proteins | sample YNPNPMetaG_FD_66600 | JGI IMG/M metagenome (GOLD analysis project Ga0068707, IMG submission 66600) | Anoxygenic and chlorotrophic microbial mat microbial communities from Yellowstone National Park, USA - YNP NP MetaG | ecosystem: Environmental > Aquatic > Thermal springs > Hot (42-90C) >...
TCACATTTCTCCTGGGAGCGCGGGCATCTTGCCCGCGGAGACGCGACGGGGGCGAAACGCCCTCGCTCGCAGGCGCGTCGGTTACCCCAGGTGTGAACAGTTACGTTGTTCGTCCCCGGGTGGAGCGGGGGGCTGGGGAAATCCGGTTTCCCCAGCCCCCTGCGGATGCGGGCCGGAGGCCCGCGCACCCGGGCAGAACCTATTTTCATCTTTTCATCCCGCGGGGGCATGGGGAAACCCGGTTTCCCCACACCCCCGCCCGCGGGAGGGTCTGGGCGGGCTACACCCTGGAGCAGGGGGATGGGGAACCCGGGGTTCCCCATCCCCTCACCTGGTGGGGCGCGCGGCGTAGCCGCGTGGGGCCTAACTACTAAACAGGATCAGGACGAGTAACGCGAGCATGAAGAAGATGAACAGGCATCCTGCGCCGCCATCTTCACGCTCAACCGGTGGCGGAACGTAAATCACTTCTGGAGGGCGATAGGTGGCGCGCAGCAGGGTCGCGATGATGAATGCAGTGATGACCGTGGTTCCCACAATCACCAACAGCAGGTCGCCGGGCGTATCCATAGCAGGCTCCTTCGGTGCGCTCATCTCAAGTTCGGATGAACACAGTATACGGAGCCATCAGCCGACGACGCCTGGCACAGATAAGGGGCATATGCGCCCCAGAGTGCTGCCGTCGCGGTGCGCGCCAGGCGATATGTCCCCGGTGGGCATCCGACAACACGGCCCGCCACACCGACACGCACCGACAGCGCGATCAGCGGGAGGACATTCGCTCATGCTGATGCAGCGCCAGCAGGCGTAACCCCTCCAGACGCAGCACCTCCGGATAGAGCGCCTGATAGATACGACAATTGGGCGAACGCGCATCGTAGCGCCCGGTCGCCCGATGGGTCGTCACGGCGCAGCCGCCGGCGCACCAGTAGCGCCATTCACAGGTGCGACAGCCCTCCTTCGCCTCGACCGCCAGGTTCTGGACCCCGCTGCGGTCGGCCCGGACGAGCGCAAGAGGGTCATCTGCGGCGACGCTGGTGACCGGTTTGTCAATCAGCATCTGGCATTTGGCAACGTTGCCATGGTGGTCAAACACCAGATAGTGCTCCCCAACACCGCAGGCATGGCGATGGCCGACCCCGAGGTGGGTGCGGTCGAGCAGGGCGCCGAGCAAACTGTGGCCCAGCGGTCGTCCGGCAATGACGGCGTAGGCTGCGCGCAGCCCCTCAATGATGCGCTCCTCATCCGTGGCGCTGGTCGGGGCGCCCGCGACGGTGGGCCGCGCGAGGTTCAGGGTAAACGACACACCCAGATCGAGCAATGCATCGAGAAGCGCGGGCAGACCCGCGACGCTCCGGGGCGTGATGGTAATCGAAACCGTGGGCTTCAGACCGCAGGCGAGGGCGCGACGCAGACCATCCAGCGCGGCAGCCGCCGAAGCGCCGCCGCGCAGCGATGGGCGTTGTGCATCGTGATCGGCGCCAAGCCCATCGAGGGACACCATCAATCCAATGCCCAGTTCGGCGAGCAGCGCCAGGCGCCGGGGGGTGAGGGTCGTGCCATTGCTCAGGATGCGACCGCGGACCTCCAGGCCGTGGTCGGCGCCCTGCGCGATAGCGTAGCGATGCAGTTCGGCGACCCGGCCCAATTGCAGGGGCGCTTCGCCACCCGCGTACTTGAACTCGACGCGCCGGTAGCCCGCCGCCAGCGCCGAACGAAAGGTTGCGTCAATGGCCGCGCGGCCAACCACAGACGACATGCTCTCGCCGCTTTTCTCCAGGTAACAGTAGGTGCAACGCAGATTACAGGCATTGGTGACATGGAGCCAGGCCAGCAGCGTCCCGGCCCGCGCAGGAGCGAGGGGCGTTTCGCCATCGGCGATCATCAGACCGAGGTGATAGGCAGTTGCCAGGATGTCTGCCGTGGCGGCGTTGCGCGGGCGCGATGCCGGCGGCGCATGCAACGCCTCCCAGGTGGCCTGGTTAAGCACCGCAACGCGGCTGAACGACGGCACGAAAGCTACCCAGGCCCGATCCGAGAGCGCAATGCGCCGCAGGTCGGGATGCGGGGAGAGCGGTGCGGAGGGTGGCGCCGGATTGGCGAGCGGCGGCAGGGCGACCGGACAGGCGCAGTCGCAGTCGGTGACGGTTTCGCCTGGATCTGTGCCATTTTCATAGTCGAAGAGAAGGATGAATTCACTTGCGGATTGCATGCCAGCAGCGCACCGTTGCTATCCCAACCTGGACAGTTGGATTTCGAGCTCATTTTGCAAAAACTGACGTTCTTCGTTCCAGAGTCCCGGCCATTGTTCTTCGTACTGTTGGGACGTCTCCGGATCAAGCGGCCCGACCATCAGCGCGGGTGGGAGGGCCGGCAGTTCCTGGTCGGCATGGTCGAGGATGGCCTGCGCGCGATCCAGGAAATCCTGCGGGTAGGTGCTCAAGTCGCCCCGAATGATCTGCCAGAAACGCAGATAGGTGCGATCATTGCGCGCGTAGATGCGGCAATGGACCAGGGCTACCAGGAGCTGGCGCAGGAACGCCCGCAACTGGCGTTCCTCGGCCTCGTGCCAGGCGCGCTCGAAGGCGATCGTCGCGCTCACGAGGAGCGCGCGGCGCGGGAGGGGATTGCTCCGAATAAGCTCTTCAGCCCGCTCAAGAGCGCTCAATGCTTCATGCCCCTTGTGTTGCAAGCGCTCGATGAAAGCGCGTTCAACAATGATCTCTACCGCGGGCAGAGTCACATGCTCGATGGATTTAGCGCCGCTCACCGCCTCGTCAGCCTGGTTGAGCGCATGGAGCGCGCGATCCAGCCAGTCGTGCATCCGTATGCGATCAGGATTGCGTTTGCGGCTTTCATTGTGGGCCAGCGTGCGCAGATAGCGCGCGTAGTTGAGGAGGACCTCACACAGGCTCGTGCGCTCATTGGCCCCGCGGAAGAACTCGGCCGCGGCGCGGAAATACTCCTCAGCCGAGGGGTCGACCGGGTAGGGCGGATGTTTCAGCAGTTCGTGCGAGGCGATGCCCAGTTGCTCATTCACCTGCGCCAGCACACGCTCATTGCCGGTGCCGGCGACCAGGCTGCGGGCGCGCCTGGCGAAGGCCTCGGCCGCCTCGGGCCGGTTGCGTTGGATTTCGAGGATGGAACTGACGTTGAAGATCAGCGCCTGGCGCACCGGCGAGATACGGCCGTGGCGGATGGCCGTTCGCAGTTCGATGAGCAGTCGTTCTGCCTCCTCAAACTGGCCCATATGGGCCAGGACATACACCTGATTGATGCGGATCTGCGCCATCTCGTCGCTGACGGGCAGGTAGAGGGTGACCCGCTCGGACTCACCCCGGAAATCCTCGAAGTTCTGATAGGCCACCTGATACTCGGCGTAGGCCCGCTCAAACTCCTGCAGCGTGCGATACATATAGCCGCGCAACGTCCGGGTCTGTCCGAGGAAGTACTTAATATAGTCGCGAAAGAAGCGCCGCCGCGGCAATCCAGTCGCTTCTTCCGGCGCGCGTTCGGCCATCTGGAGCTCGCCCTCCTGCTGGGCGAGACGAGCGGGGTGCGTGGCTGGTTCTTCCAACATGCGCTCGGCTATCTGCAAGGCCTCGTGGAAGTATCTCTCGGCGCCGGTATAGAGCACCTCCTGGTTGTGGTAGAGTGTCAGCGCGTGAGCGACGGTTTGTTTGAGATGGTAGTGAAAGTAGGCGTCATCGCTGTACTGAGGCAGGAAATCCAACAGCGCCTGACGGCCCAGCGCGACCACCTTCTGGTTCTCGTTGCGGGCCAGGTCGTGGCGCAACAGCCAGAGGAGATCATCGGCGAGCAAGTGTCTCAGGTGCAACTGCGAGGGAGGAGCATCGGCCAACTGATCGCGCCGTGGCTGATAACTGCGACCTGGGGTCTCGGAATCGGTGGCGCGCAGGTTGATCCAGCGCCAGAACTCATCGCGCAGCAGGAGGGGCAGTTCATACTCGCGATTGTTGAAGAGACGGAGCCGGGCCAGCAGGTACTCCACGTAGCCCGTCGAGAGGTCGAGTTCAAGTTCGTAAAAAATGCGGTTGCTGATTGCCACCAGCAGCGCCGCTCGTTCCGCCGGTGCGCTGGCGCGCTCGCGCAGGCGGTTTTCGTGTTCCCTGACGGCCAGATCGCGCAGGTAGTGGAGCGTTTCACCCCGCAGCCCCATGCGGTCGGCGATCTGCCACTCATCAATCATGCGGTGCACCTCGTCGTGGAGGTATAGCAACCCGCTCTGGGGGCGTTCCTTCACCAGAGCCACCTCGCCCAGGCGCGCGATCAGATCTGCATACTCTTGACGTTCCTTGTCGGTAAAGCTCTCATGTGGGGCCGGCAGGTTGTGGTGGGCGAGGAAGGCGCCGAGTTGCTCGCGGGTCAGACCACGGCGGGCATAGGCCAGGACGTAGAGGCAGTAGGCGAGGACCTTGATGGGGAAACTCGCCCAGGGCATGACCGGGTTGAGCACCTGAGTGATCAGATGGCGTTCGAAGCTGCTTTGATTGCCGGAGGTAAACCTGGGCTGCCGGCTGGTCATATGTAACCAGACATAGCTGGCAACCAGCAGCGGCGCGCCGCCGCTCACCTGGTGCGCTTCGTCGATCTGGCCTGGCTTGACCTCCGGCAGGGCCTCGGCGAGGTACTCCGCGATCTCTTGCTTATTGAGTGGATGCAGGGTCAATGGTTGCATCGCTACCTGCGCCAGGCGCGCGCAGCGTCCCCGGAGGGTTGCGTCGGGCCAATCTTCAGGCGCCGGGCGCCCGCAGATCAACACCAGCGCGCGCCGAAGCCGCGGGATAACGGTGCTGAACCAGGCAAAGAAGAGATCGAGGGCCGAGGGAAAGCGCAGTTCGATGCCGGCAGCGCTCTGGGCGCTGGCGAGCAGGGCCTGCAGTTCAGGTTCTGGCGGCTCTCCGGTCAGCGATTCGGCCGTGTCGAAGCGCAGAATCACCGGGTGTTGCAGAGCGACCTGGTTCAGGGCCTCGGCAAAGGCGACGCGCACCTCGGCCCAGCGGGCATCGAAGGCGGCGCCGACCAGGCGATCGCGATCGCGTTCCAGTTGCTCGCGCAACTTGTAGTAACCGGCGAACGCCGACGCTAACGCATCGGGCGCGGGCTGGTCGGGCCGATCCGCATTGGCGCCGAGACCATCGATGATCGCTTGCTCCAGGAACGCGCCGTTGCGGTTCTCGGTGTCGGCCAGGTCAATGATCCGCGCGATGAACGCCGGTTGCTGACCAACCAGGGATGGCACCTGACGCAGGAAAAAGGTCTTGCCCTGACCACCGCCGGCCTCCAGGTAGAGCACGTGGCAATGCTCTTCATCCACCCTGGCGCGTTCGAGCGCGGTCTGCAGGGCGTCAATCGTCGGTTGCTGGCCGATGTAGCGTTCAGCTATCGGAATCGGTATCGCCACCTTCGGTCTCCTTATCCTTCCAGGTCGTCAGCACCTGCTTGAGCCAGGGTTCCACCACAAAGCCCTTATGTTCGTCGTGGATAACGACATAGCTCGTGGTCAGGCGTTCAAGGCGTTCCATGGCTTCGGAGAGCGGGACATCCTTACTGGAGCGGTCGCTGCGTTGTCTGCTGATGACCTCGCGAACATCGGTGACGCCAAACGACTCATAGGCTCCCAGTTCGCGCACGAGGGCAATGTCTTCATCACCGAGCGGCGTTTCACCGCCTCTGATGCGTTGCTGGCGCAGGTGTTCCAGGATGCGTGGATACAGTTCAGCGCGGCGCTCACGCTGATCGGGCACGAAGCGAATAATTTTTGCGGCCCGCTGCTGGCAATCACGCGCGGCGAGCAACGCTTGCAGCGCGGCGTCCTCGAAGAGCAGTTGCGCGCGTCGTGAGGAACCGACGCGCCACCAGAGCCAGCGAAACTGCTCGGCCCACTGCGCGCGGGCCGCGGGATCGGGGGGCAGGGCGCTGAGACTGTGGAACATCCACTCATTAATTAAAAAGCCATAACGTTGAGGATTGGCTTTCAGTTCCCCGGCATACCAGTCTGCGAAGCGCTGATGGAGTTCCGTCCGCGCGCGGGCGTCCAGTTCGCGTTCGGACAGAGCGGCGAGCGCCGGGGCCAGTTCGCTGCGCCACAGGTAGCGCAGCGGCGCGCTGCCGTGCTCCGTCACCAGATCCGCGGCCAGGTAATCGCCCAGCGCGCCGTGCAGCTCGGCCAGACGAAGGGGCGGCAACCCGGCCACCTGTTGCGTGGCGGTTAGCAGCGCCTCGAGATCGAGACTGCGCAGTAGCGCGGCCACCGGGAGCAATCTTCGCGATGCTGGCGCGAGGGGCTTGATCCGGTCGTCCAGATCGGCGACGACTGGTGGTGGAACGTTCTCGGCTCTCAGCGAGAGGGCGGTTGCTGCGTCTGCTGCCGCAAGCTGCTCCTGGGCCTGGCGGAAAAGATGCTCCGCGAGGTAGGGGTGCCCGTGCGTAAGCATATACACCTCATCTGCGAGGGGATCAAGTTCATAGTGTCGGGCCATCTCGCGTATATCGCGCGGGGTCAGGCCAGGCAACGGTTGTTCGTGGACCACGCGGGCCAGTTCAAAATAGCGCCAGACCAACTGGCCCTGCCCGGTGGTAAAGCAGAGCACCTTGCCGGTCAGGTACAGGGGGCGCAAAAGGTGCGTTTGCAGAGCTTCCCAGAGGGCCTGGGCGTCCACATGCATCCGTTGTTCCAACTGGTCGAGGCCGTCGAGAAATACCACCAGATGGTCGGGGTGCTGTGGCGCATCTTCACCGGCAGGGAGGATCACTTCGACTGAAACATCGGCGGCGATCCGCCCGAGTTGCGCGCTATGTCCACTCTCAAGACCGGACCGGCGCAACAGGTGGTCGCAAAGGTCGGCAAGGGCCATTGATCGGGTCGTGAGCGCAGCCAGGGGCGGACGTGGCTGGTATCCCAGCGTCCACGAGAGCCAGGCGGGCGGGGTGGGGAAAGGGGGCTGTTCGGCAGCCGGGGCGAAGCTGATCCAGCACGTGGCGCTGAGTCGCCCTTCACGCAGGGCAAGGAAGAGCATCCAGATCAGCCAGGTCTTTCCCATCCCGGTGAGCGCGTAGATGTGAAAAAAGTAATCTCTATTACGATTTTGTAAGAAACTAAGAATACGTCGAAAGTAGTCGAAGAGGAGACCCCTTCGTCCAAAAAATGTTCTGGAAACATGTGTGTCTATGTGTTCCAAGGAAATAACTCCGCAAAGGAACTGTCATGCCTGTACCATACCACTCTAAATACAAGAGTCTACCATCCAGTTTTCCGAATGTTACATCCTTTTCTGCGGAGCGAAGGGGTAGAGTATCCTGACGGATATCTGACAGGAAACCGACAATCTTCCGACATGGTTCCACCGTAGGTATGGAAATAGGCCGTTCACGGGGGGTAGGAGAGGGCTTTGCAAGAACAAATTTTTTCATTACGGCAGTGTGTGCCACAAGCCGCATGGGCGGCTAACGTGAACATAGGCTCTCGCAGAGGGGTGTGGGGAAACCGGGTTTCCCCACGCCCCCGCCCCGCAGGGGCATGGGGAAACCCGGTTTCCCCATGCCCACACCCGCGGGAGGGTGTGGGGGGGCGCAGCCCTCCCAAAAACAACCGTATGTTCATTGCGGCGTTGTGCGGCGGAGCCGCATGGACCGCTGGAGTGATTACCTGTCGGGATCGTAGTTGATCAGGCGGTATCCGCCCTGGCGCACATAATCAATATATTTGCAGCGCTCTTCCGGTATGTTCCTCAGGGCGGCGAGTTTGTGGCGCAGACGTTTGATGGCTTTTTCCAGCGCTTCAATGTCGTTTGGTTCGCTCTCATGATAAATGAGGCGTGTCAGATCGCGCTTGGCAATCAGTCGGCCGCGATGGTTCCAGAGTTCGGTCAGGATCTTGCGCTCCAGTTCGGTCAACTGCACCGTCTCATCGCGCTGGCCATTGAAGCATACAAAGCCCTCCTCATCAAGGGAGAGCAGCGGCAGCGGTTCGGGAATGACCCATTCGAGCAATCTGCGGGGGATTCTAGTTTCGTAGTCGTCGATCAGCGCGCAATGTTGCTCGACCAGTTCGCGGGCAAGCTGGATCATGCGGCGAGGAGAACCGGCGGCGGCCCGCGCCAACTGCGCGTCAGCGTCGCCGCCGGGTTGGCAGAGATCCTGAAAACGGATGACGCGCGCGGCGCGCGTCATCCGGCCCGCCGGCTGGCTGTAGGCCTGCAAGCGGCGCGCCAGCATCGCCAGCAGGTCGTGTTCGCGCCAGCGCAGCAGATAACTGGGCGGGCGCTCGCCAACCCGCCCGATGCGGCGCTCGGCGAACAGCGACTCGAGCGTGTCGGGAAGAAAGAACTTGAAGGCGTAGCCCGGATGTTCAATCACCGGCAGATCGCTGATCAGGGGCTGCAGGCGCTCCAGCACTGCCATGGGATTGTGGATCGTCCGCTGATCCTCGTCGGTGCGATCCAGGAGGATGTAGAGGCTGACAAAGCCTCCCAGGCGCGCGAGTTCGAGCAGCTCTGTTTGCAGGTCGCTGTCAGTAAGGCCCTCGTAATACCCGGCGAACTGCTCAACCAGCGTCTGGGCATCACAGGTTGCGGCGGGGAGGCGCAATGCGCGGGCCAGTTCGGCGATCGTTTCCCGCGCCAGGGCCGGCTCAGGCAAGCGTATGCGGTACGCTGGCGGAGTGGCCCAGTAGCGCAGCGCGTGCATGCGCAGCAGGGCGTCGGGGTGGGCCTGGAAGCGCTGGCGCGGCTCCGGGTCGCTCTGGCAGCGCTCCCAGAGTTGCCGGCAGGCATGGTCGGCGATGTGACGAAGGTAATCGCGCGCGGTCAGCCTGCTCAGATCCGCCGGCAGCCATTTGTAATCGGTGATCTGCACGACCAGCGCCGGCGGCTGCGCTTCGAGGCCGCAGAGACGGGCAATCTGCAACCGCTGGCTGGTCTTGCCATAGCCGCGGGGAGCAAACAGCACCGCGCTGGCCGGTTGGCGCGGATCGCCCCGCAACGCTTCGAACCATTCCGGCTCAACGAAGTAACTGGCAAGCAGTTCTTCGCGATCAGCCTCATAATATTCGAAGGGATTACGTTCGAACCCCTGAACTTCCAGCCAGCGTCGGATCTGCACAGGCATTCAGCACCTCCGTAACTGGTAGGGGGTACGTGCCAGGCCGCGCAGCGAAACCATCATAAGCATGGCCGGCACCATGCTGCTGAAGGTATTGATGATGCTCCAACGCTCGCTGGAGAGCGGTTGTTCGCTCTGATCTCCCGGCGCTCCTGAGTGACAGGCAAAACAACTGAAGAGCCAGATCGGGCAATTCTGAGCGCGCGTGCTCAGTTCGAGGGCGCTTAGCAAGCCATCATCGAACTGGAGCGCGCTTACGGGCTTTCCGGGATCGTTGGGCCGAAAGACGCCATGCCCGAAGTAATGCAGTGCCGCTGGCGAGTGCTGGTGGATCGCCTCGCCTACGTCGGACCGCTCGACGCCGCTTTGTGGTTCAGGGCAGTCGCACCAGACCAGTTCCTGAAAGTGCCGCTCGGGCGCATAAGGTCGTGCCCGAAGCTCGGCGTTGCGGATGGGGGATTCGGATATGCCCTTGCGCGGCAGCAGGGTCAGCATTGGCACCGGCTGCTCCAGGTCCAGATCTGGCGGTTGTTGATACGGGTCTGCCGCGACGGTGCGAACGATGACTATCGGGCGTTCAATCTGCAGTGGGGAAGGGTGCTCAGGTTCAGTGAGCGCTTCCCAGGGGAGGAGGAGCAGGGCATCATACCAGGCATTGCGCACCCTGAGCAGGGAGAGATTGATCAGTATGCATCCCAGGCGAGGAGCTGCGGAAGCCGGAGCAGGAGGATGATCGTCAAGAAAGGTCTGGATGAGACCCTGCGCCGACGGTCGTCCTTCAGGGGATTTTGTATCAGCGAGGCGCCCGAAGAGATTGGCGCCCACGAAGCGCGCCGGTTCCTTCAGCGCGCCAGTGGGCCATGGAGAAACGCCGTTCATTACTCCCTCGGTCAGGCCAAGGGGACGCAGCGCCTCCCAGTTCGCTTGGTCTTGCGCCAGATCCCAGTATACCCGTCCGGTCTGCGTATCGTCGAAGAGATCTCTCAGTACCTTGACGATGCGCGGCGTGGGGAGCCGGCAACATCCGCTGGTTTCTGCCGTGAGTACGCTCTGCTGATGATCCGGGGTCAGCCGTTCTCTACGGATCAAGAGCGGCAGGTCAGCTTCAGGGGCGTTCTCAGGAAGGGCAACACATTCTGGTAGAAAAATAATTGAAAGAATGTCCATCGACGCGACCGATTACCGATTGAGAAACGCTTGCTGGTATGTAGTATTGTTAGTGTACGGGATGGCAGATGTGATGTCAATATGAAACTCGTGGCTATGGTTCATCCCTAATGTTAATCTAATGTGAACATAGGCTGCTGGAGCAGGGTGTGGGGAACCCGGGTTTCCCCACGTCCCCGCCCCGCAGGGGCATGGGGAACCCGGGTTTCCCCATCCCCCTACCCGCGGGAGGATTTGAGCGGGCGCAGCCCTCGGAGAGGGGGGTGGGGGACCCCGGGTTCCCCCATGCCCCCGCCCGCGGGCGGGTGTGGGCAGGCGCGGCCCTCGGAGAGGGGGGTGGGGGAACCCGGGTTTCCCACGCCCCCGCCCGCGGGCGGGTTAGGGTGGGCGCAGCCCTCACGCAGGGGCATGGGGAAACCCGGTTTCCCCATGCCCCTGCCCGCGGGAGGGTTTGGGAGGGCGCAGCCCTCGGAGAGGGGGGGAACCAGGTTCCCCCACGCCCCCGCCCGTGGGAGGGCCTGGCCTTCACGCAGGGGTGTGGGGAAACCGGGTTTCCCCACGCCTCCGCCCCTGGGAAGGTGAGGGCGCGCCCCGCGCGCAGGGGTCTGGGGAAACCAGGTTTCCCCATCCCTCACCGGTATGTAACCGTCTCCAGCAGTGCCTCTACCCCATCGGTGGCCTCCCACGGCAACGCCAGCTCGGGCCGTCCGAAGTGGCCATGGGCGGCCAGACGCTGGTAGAGCCGGCCTCGCGAACGGGCTGCCAGCCCGGCCAGATCGAAGCGGCGAATGATCCCGCCCACGCTGAAATCGAAGGCCCGCGCCACCCGCTCCGACAGCTCATCGTCGCTGAGCGTCCCGGTGCCGAAGGTCTCCACCCGCACGCTTACCGGGTCGCGGAACCCGATCGAGTAGCTGAGTTGCACTTCGCAGCGCGAGGCCAGCCCCGCCGCCACCACGTTTTTCGCCGCGTGGCGGGCGGCATAAGCGCCGGTGCGATCAATGCGGGTCGGGTCCTTGCCGCTCAGCGCCGCGCTGCTCTGGCGGGCGTAGCCTCCGTAGGTGTCGGCGCCGGTTTTGCGCCCGGTCAACCCCGCGTGCAGCGCCGGCCCACCTTCCACCACCGGGCCTTCGGGGTTGATCTGCAAGCGCGTCTCTGAGTCAGGGACCAGGGTCTCGTGTTCAAACGCCGGTTTCACCACCTCCTCGATGATCGTCTGGCGCAGCCGCGCCAGGGGCAGATCGGCCTGGCGCTGGCTGGCCACCAGGGTCAGGCTGTGGATGCGCGAAGGCTGATGGTCGCGGTAGACAATGCCCACCTGCACCTTCCCGTCGGGTGCGAGTTCGTCGCGGTGCTCGCGGCAGACGAGGTCGAGCCGTTGCGCCAGGCGATTGGCCAGCCAGATCGGCAGCGGCAACAGCACTGGCGTCTGAGTGCAGGCAAAGCCGAAGAGGGTGACGTTCTCCTGGGCAACCAGTTCCGACAGGGCGCTCTCGCGGTCGCGCGCGCCCGAGCGCGCGGCTTCCGGCTCTTCAAGCTGGTTGGTCATCACCGTGCAGGTGCGGCCATTGAAGCTGCCGCGGTCGTACCCGGCCTCCAGAATCACCTCGCGGGCAAGGCGGGGGATGTCAATGCTGGCGGTTGTCGCCGCCTTCAGCGACACGAACAGGATGCCGGTGGAGACGGCGCACTCGGCTACGACCCGCGCGGGGGGATCTTGCCAGAGGATATGGCCGACCAGGGCGTCGCTGATCTGGTCGCACAGCTTGTCGGGATGCCCCGCCGTGACGGACTCGGATGTAAACACATACTCACTGGCCATGGCTGTCTGCATCTCTCCTGTCTACCCTGCACGGGCGCTCAATGGCCTTCAGCAATTCACTGGCGAGGTACGGCCCGGTAGCTAGCGCCAGCACCAGCAGCCAGTCGGATGGGCCGAGGGGGGTGGTTCCCAGCACCTGGCGCAGGCCAGGCAGGAACGTTGTGGCGCCCTGAAGCCCCAACCCGGCACCCACGGCGAAGGTCATATAGGGGTTCGCCGCTGAAGGCTTGCGGTCGAACAGCCAGCGTTTCTCGGAGCGACAACTGATGGCGTAGAGCAACTGCGAGGTGGTGAGGGTGGTGAAGGTCAGGGTGCTGGTGCGCGGCCCCATGCCGTAGCGCGCCAGGCCCCAGCCATAGGCGCCGAGGGCGACGCCGGTGAGCATAGCGCTCTCCATCCCGATCCGCCGCACGTCGCGGCGGTTAAACATGGCGGCGTGCGGGTCGCGCGGGGGCTGGCGCAGCACGTGGCACTCCGGCGGTTCCAGCCCCAGGGCCAGTTCGGGGAAGACGTCGGTGACCAGATTGATCCAGAGCAACTGCAGGGGCGAGAGCGGCTCGCCGGTGCCGACGGCGGTGGCCAGCAGCGTGATCGCGATTTCGCTGGTATTGCTGGCGAGAATGAAGTGGACGGCTTTCTTGATGTCGCTGTAGATCGTGCGTCCCTGCTCGATGGCCCCGACGATGGTCGCCAGGTTGTCGTCGCGCACGATCATATCGGCGACCTCCTGGGCCACTTCGCTGCCGCTGACGCCCATGGCGATGCCAATATCGGCGGCGCGCAAGGCCGGGCCGTCGTTGATCCCGTCGCCGGTCATGGCCACCACGTGCCCGGCCCGTTGCAGGGCCTGCACGATGTAGAGTTTGTGCGCCGGGCTGACCCGCGAGAAGATGTCCACCCGCTCGGCCAGGCTGCGCAGCACATCGGCGGGCAGAGCTTCGAGTTGCGCGGCGTCGAGGCTTTCCAGGTGCCCTTTGTGGCCCAGGCCGATCTGCCGGGCGATCGCCGTGGCGGTGGCGCTCTGATCGCCGGTAATCATGATCGTGCGCACCCCCGCCGCGCGCAGTTGTTCGACCAGGGCGGGGATCTCCGGTCGCGGCGGGTCGGCGATGCCGGCCAGGCCGACCCAGATCAGGTCGCGGCGTTCTTCCGGCCTCCCATCATCGGGCAGGTAGGCCACGCCGAGCACGCGCAGGGCCTGGCCGGCCATGCGCTCGTTGTCCACCAGGATGCGCTCACGGTCCTCCTCGGTCAGCGGGCGAACTATCCCGGCCACGCTCAGCCGGTCGCAGAGGCTCAACACCTGGTCGGGGCTGCCTTTGACCGCCAGCAGGTAGCCGTTGCCGTCCTGGTGAAGCGTATCCATGAACCCGCGCCCCTCGCTGCGCAGGCGCGTCCGCAGCAGTGGATAGCGCGCCCGGAGGGCCGCCACATCGATTCCCTGTTCCAGCGCCGCGCGCACCAGAGCGGTCTCAGTCGGCGTGCCCAGGAGCCGCGGGCCGTCGGTGGCAGGCTCCAGGCGCACCTCGCTGCAGAGCGCCGTCAGGCGCAGCAGGGCTTCGAGATCGGGGCTGTCGCCGGGAGGCAGGGCCTGGCCCTGGATGCTGAAGCCACCCGCGCCGTGGTCGTAGCGCCGCTCGCCTGTCACGACCATCACCAGGGTCATCTCGTTGCGGGTGATGGTGCCGGTCTTATCCAGGCAGAGGAACTCCACCGCCCCCAGGGTCTCCACGGCCACCAGGCGTCGCACGAGCACGCCCTGCTGTTCGAGGCGGCGCAGGCCGATGGCCAGGGTGGTGGTGGCGACGGTAGGCAAGCCTTCGGGCACGGCGGCCACGGCCAGGGCGATCGCGGTTTTGAACATCTGCAGGAAGCCCTGGTTCCGCACCAGGCCGATGCCAAACACGACCCCGCACAACGCCAGCGACCCGGCAACCAGTTGCCCGCTCAGGGTGCGAAGCTGTCGCTGCAGGGGCGTTTCGGGCTGCTCAGTCTCGCCCAGCAGCCGCTGGATCTCGCCGATCTCGGTGGCGACCCCCGTCGCTACCACCAGGGCCCTGCCGCTGCCGCCGGTGACCACCGTGCCGCGGTAGACCATATTGGTGCGGCTTCCCAGGGGCGCGTTGCGCTCATCGAGCGGCGCGGCCATCTTGTTGACCGGCACGCTTTCGCCGGTCAGCGCCGATTCGTCCACGCTGAGGTGATCGGCGAGGATCAGGCGCGCGTCGGCGGGCACGGCCATCCCCCGGCGGAGGATGATCAGGTCGCCCGGCACGAGCGTTTCGCCGGCCACCTCGCGTTCCTGGTCATCGCGCACCACCACGGCGCGCGGTTCCAGGCCGCGGTTCAGCCCGGCGATGGTCTGCTCGGCCCAGTATTCGGTGGTGAAGCCGATCCCCGCGTTCAGGGCCACCACGCCCAGGATCACCACCCCGTCCACCAGGCCGCCCGTCACGATCGACACCACTGCCGAGACGCCGAGCAGGGCCACGGGCAGGCTGGCGAACTGTTCCAGCATGATCTGCAAAGGTGAGCGGCTGACGGCCTGGGGCAGGAGGTTGGGGCCGTACTGGCTCAGCCGTTCGAGGGCGCCCGTCTCGCTCAGACCGCGGTCCGGCGAGGTGCCGAGCAAGGCGGCGGTTTGCTCGATGTCGAAGATGTGCCAGGGGTGGTGCGCCTGCTGGCGGCGTCCGCCCTCGCTGGCGTCTTCACCGCTGAGGATGCGCTCGACGGTACGCTCGACCTCCTGGTGCGTGAGGGGCGCGGCGAAGCGCAGCAGCAGCGTCCCCGTCAGGCTGCTGGCAACCACGCTGATGATGCCGGCGCGGCCCCGGAGGGCGCGTTCGAGGCGCGCCTTCTCGACCTCGTTGCG
>Ga0068707_1001815_pt1 | contig 14978 bp, 10 predicted proteins | sample YNPNPMetaG_FD_66600 | JGI IMG/M metagenome (GOLD analysis project Ga0068707, IMG submission 66600) | Anoxygenic and chlorotrophic microbial mat microbial communities from Yellowstone National Park, USA - YNP NP MetaG | ecosystem: Environmental > Aquatic > Thermal springs > Hot (42-90C) >...
GCCGCAGCCCGGGCCGCACATGACCCCGCAGATCGGGTCGGGACCACACTCCCGGCGCGTGCAATCCGGCACGCAGGCGTCGGCATCCGCATCCCTGTCCGGAACCGTGTCCCCTTCCGCATCCACGTCCGCTTCCGCGTCCGCGTCGGCCCCCGCTTCCGCGTCCGCGTCGGCATCCGCATCCCCGTCCGCATCCGCCTCCGCACGCGCATCCGCATCCGCTTCCCCGATTTCTGCATCGTCCAGGGCCGCGGACCAGTCGTGCATGCAGGCCACGCCGAGGCTCCCGCACAGCACGATGCCCCACACCCTCCGACCGACCATCGCGCCTCCCCTTGCAGCAGTTTGGTCGCCCGGCTCGTGCCGCAACTAGAGGAGTAGGTTAACGGGACGGACGGCGGAGCGCAAGCAGTTGATGGGCCGGTACCCCCGCCTGGTCCGGCCGTCCCCATGGCCGGCCACCGGCCCCTCGGCGTCGCGGTCGCCGAGGGGGCGAAGACCGAGGCCCCGCTTGGGAGCTCGGGAGCGCCCCCCGACGCGCCGGATAGCGCTTTCCCGCGACGAGACGCCAGACTGTTACCGCTCTGGGCGGGTTTCCGCAGACTCCGGGCGGGGTTTTTCCAGGCGCGCCAACGGGTTACGCACGCTCAGGGTGGGCTCGCGCACGCTCAGGGCGGCCTCCTCCGGCTGCGCCAAGGGCTTACGCACGCTCAGGGTGGGTTCGCGCAGGCTCAGGGTGGGGTGTCGCATGCTCCGGGACGGCAAGACGTGGGCAACGGGCCGAAACTACGTGGTTTCGGTGGGGTGGTGCGCGCGGCTACGGCGTGCCCGGGGGCGGGGCGGCGGGGGTCGCAGGCTTCGACGTTCGCCGTAAGCGCCGGGAACATCTCACTCATCTGCCGTGCCATCTCCAGCACCCCCCAACGCCCGCGGGATGCACGTCAGCACTCCCGGCGCGGTCCGGCCCAGGCACGGCATCCGCCGGCCACGCTACACGATACGGGAACTGCCACCATCATCGGCGGGAACGAGCAAGGCCCAGGCACGGCACCCGCCGGCCACGCTGCACGACCGCGCGCCGCCAGACCTTGGCGCCCCGCAACGCACCCGACGGCCTCGACTCCCTTGACTCCGGCGGGGCGAACGCGGAGGCTACGCGCCATGCGCGCGATTCGGGTCGGACTGATCGGGTGCGGGCGATGGGGCGAGCGGCTGGCGCGCAACCTGGCCGCCCTCCCCTGCTTCCGTCTCGAGGCGGTCTGCGATCTCGACCCCGGCCGTGCCCGGGGGGTTTGCGTTGCGTACGGCGCGGGATGGTCGACGGTCGATGCGGCGTCGCTGTGGGGGGATGGCGGGCTGGAGGCCGTGGTGCTGGCGACGCCCGCAGCCACCCACGCGCCCCTCGCCGCGGCGGCGCTCGATGCGGGGTTGCACGTGCTCTGCGAGAAGCCGCTGGCGCTGTCGGCGTCGGCGGGTGCAGACCTGCACGAGCGGGCGCGGCGCGCCGGCCGCGTGCTGCTCACCGACCATACCGAGCTGCACTCGGGAACGTTCCGGACGCTTGCCGAGCGCGTGGCGGCGGGGCAACTCGGCGACGTCCGTTCGGTGCGACTCGTCCACGAGAACCCCGGCGCGGGCCCCCGGGACCTCGACGTGCTGTGGGACCTGGCGCCGCACGACTTCGCAATCCTGGAGGCGCTGGGCGCCGGACCGCCGACGACGGTGGAACTGCGGGACGGGAACGAGAACTCCCCCGACGGGCCGCTGGCGCTCGCCCTGCACACGGCGGCCGGCTGGGAGGTCGAGCTGCGCCTGCGCCGGGGCGCGCCCGCGCGGCGGCGGGAGCTCCTGGTCCGCGGCACGCGGGGGGCGCTGCGCGCCGACGGATTCGGGCCGGGCGATGCGGTGCTGGAGCGGGACGGCGGCAACGGCGCCGCCTGGACACGGGTCGCCGGGTCCGACCCGACCGAACCGCTGCGCCGGCTGTGTGAGACCTTCGCGGCGCGGATTCGCGGGCCGGCGAACGGGCCGGCGGGCGGCGGCATCGGCGAGGTCCGCATCCTGCAGGCGATCGAGGCGGCGGCACGCGCCTGGCGCCACGCCTAGGGCGAGATCGTCACCTCGAGCTCGTAACTGCCGGAGTTCGACGACGAGAAGCCATCGGCGAAGACGTAGTACGTCCCCGCACCCAGGGAGAGGGAAAGGTACGAGCGGCGCGTGCTGCCGGAGTCGTCGTTGCAGCCCACTTCCGTTCCGCCGGGACAGGCGTCCCGCTTGACGTGCAGGGCGTTGTCGAAGGAGGTGGTGCGCATGTCGAGGGTCACGGTGCGGGCGGCGTCGAGCACCAGCCGGTAGACGGCGTCGGGGGAGTTCGCGCTGCCGGCGCAGCCGGCGGTGGCGTCGTTGGCCATGCCGGCCGTGCTGCCGATGTACATCGTGGTCGAACCGGCCGTGTTCACCATCTCGTGGGCCTGCGCGCAGGTATCGTTGCCGCTGACATATTGCACGACCGCGGGCGCGAACAGCTCGACGGTCAACGAGAAGTTGCCGAAGGAGGCGGTCTTGACGATCACGTACCAGGTGCCGGCGGCCAGGCCGCGGGCGCGGACCTGGCGCGCCCCGCAGACCAGGTCGGCGGTGCCGGGACAGGCGTCGCGGACCGCGATGTAGGTTTCGGAGTCTCCGAACGCCGACAGCAGCACGTCGTGCGGTTCGGTCAAGCGCAGCTCGAAGATCGCGTCGGCACCGCTCCCGCACGAGGTAACGACTTCGGCGCCGAAGCCGCGGGTCGACCCGAGGTACGTGCCGGGGTGGTCGATCACGACGGGGGCGTCGCAGCGGTCGTTGGTACCGAAGCACAGGTCGTCGTGGACGTCGAGCTGTCGATCGCAGTTGTTGTCGATCCCGTCGTCACAGACCTCGTCCCGGCCCGGGTGGACCTCGGGGTCGGCGTCGTTGCAGTCGTCGCCCTGGATGCGGGTGCCACCGGCGTCGACGATGAAGCAGCGGCGGTCGCCGTACGTGTCGCCGTCGCCGTCGTGCAGCCGGACGTGACAGGTGCCGTCGGCCGGGTCGCAGTAGTCGTCGGTGCAGTCCTGGCCGTCGTCGCAGATCAGCGGGCGGCCGGCGACGCAGCCGCCGGTTTCCCGCGCCGTCGCCATGCACCGCTCGACCCCCGTGCAGGGGTTTCCGTCGTCGCAGCGCGCATCGTCCGGCGTGAAGATGCAGGTCTTGAGTTCCTCGTTGCACTCGTCCCGCGTGCAGTCCAGCCCGTCGTCGCACGCCACCGTCTCGGGGGCGACGCACCGGCCGCGCACGCACTGCTCCACGCCGTTGCAGTACACGCCGTCCGAGCAGTCGTACGCCGTCTCGCACTCGTGCCCGATCGTCTCCTCGGCATCGGCCTCGATTCCCCCGGCGTCCTCGCGGACATCGGGAGCGTCCAGGCCGTCCGCATCGTCGCCCGCGGGTTCGTTGCAGCCGCCGGCCGCAAGGACCGCCGCGGCGAACAGGATCGGCGATGCGCGCATGGTGCCCTCCCCTAGCCGATGATGATGCGGCGCTCGCCGGGGACGAGGATCAGGACTTCCTTCTCGTCCAGTCGCGCGACGCCGTTGCCGCGAACCACGATTCTCGCCCGGAACGCCTGCGGCCGGTCGCCCTCGGGCACGAAGTCGTTGAGGAAGGTCACCTCGAAGGTCAGCAGTGTGCCGGGCAGCACCCCGTAGAACGTCGTCTCGTCCTGGCCCTCGACGCCGCCGCCCGCCCAGGACACCGGCACCACCGACCGGATGAACGCCGTCGCATCGATCCCGTCGCCGATCACCGGGCGCTCCTCGCGGAAGGTATCGACATCCATCGGCACCTGGTGGGCCAGGTCCACGACGGCGTCGACAATGCTGCTGTCGAGCCCCATGCCGCTCGACGGGATCTCGAACAGCAGCGGGGTGCCGTCCGCGCGGACCGTGCCGGTGTCGATCGAGATCGCGCGGAAGTCGGTGTCCGCATCGCCGGAATCGACGCCGATGAAGCGGGCGCCATGGTCGACCAGCACATCGATCACCTGCCGGTAGGTGTGGATCCGGGCGCCGGGGAAGGTCTCCGTCCAGGTGACGCCGGACGGCCCGCCCCGCGCCTCGGCGTCGGAGAACCCCATGACGATCGGCAGGGCGCCGTAGCGGAAGCACGGGTAGCCGTAGTAGCCGAAGTCGGAGCAACCCATGTGCGGCGGCAGTTCCGCGCCGAAACCCTCCCCCGTGAAGAGCTGGTACATCCCCTCCAGGATCGTGGTGTAGCCGCAGCCGCCTCCGTCGGTGAATGCCCGCAACGCGGCCTGCACGCGCCCCACGTCGGGCGTCATTTCTTGGCGCACCCGCATCGGCACGTACCCGTCGTCGCACTCGTCGCGGAACTCGGCGACGCCCAGCCAGACGTCCGGGATCTCGGCGGCGATCCCCGGGGCGATCGTGTCCGCCAGCCGCGCGGTGATGACATCGATCTCCTCGCTCATCGAGCCGGTGGAATCGATCATGAACATCACGTCGGCCATCTGGATCGCGGTGCCGAACTCCAGCTCCCGCAACTCCGGCCCGCACCTCGTCCCGTCCACCACCCGCACCCCGTCCACGCAGTGCGGCAGGATCACGTAGAACCCGGTGAACACGCTGGTGCCGTCCGCGGGGTCCGTTCCGACCAGGTCCTCGCCCAGGTCGGTGAACCCGTCGCCGTCGGTGTCCGGCAGCCGCGGGTCCGAACCGATCGAACGCTCGTAGCCGTCGTCCAGCCCGTCGTCGTCCGCATCGGTGTCGTACGGGTCGGCGGCGCCGTCCCCGTCGGTGTCCGGCGGCCGCGTCGCCGCGTCGCCGTCCCCCTCCTCCTCGCGGTCCGGGATCCCGTCGTTGTCGCTGTCCAGGTCGCGGAAGCTCGGGATGCCGTCCCGGTCGTAGTCCGCCGTCCCCTCGTGGCCGTCGGCGATGTTGTCGCCGTCCGAATCGAACGCGTGGTCGTCGGGAACCCCGTCGCCGTCGGTGTCAATCGGCGCCGCGGGATCGGGACCGATCTCGTCGAGGTCGCGGAGGCCGTCGCCGTCGTCGTCCGTGTCCAGGGCGTCCGGGGCGGTGTCGCCGTCGAAGTCCAGCTCCCCGCCCTCCACCCGGTCGGGGATGCCGTTGCCGTCGGCGTCGGTGTCGAGGTAGTTCGGCAGGCCGTCGCCATCGAGGTCCTGCGGGCTCATCCGGCAGTCGGGCTGCTGCGACTCCACGGCGTCGGGGATGCCGTCGCCGTCCGAGTCCGGGTCCTGGCGGTTCGGGATCCCGTCGCCGTCCGGGTCGCCGTCCCCCTCGGTGTCGTCGGAAATCCCGTCGCGGTCCGCATCCGGCAACCGCGCCTCCGCGCAGCTCGTCGCCACCACGACGTCGCCGTCGGACCCGTCGCCGTCCCGCGTCTCGACCGCGTCCGTCGTGTCATCCTCCGCGGGATTCGTGCAGCCGGCGACCAGCGCCGCCCCGACCGCCGCACCCGCGACCGCCCGCCAGGCCATTGCCCTCATCGGAAACTCCTTCCGCGCCGGCCTCGCCGCCCGCGCGCCGGCACCGCGCCGATCCTAGCACGGGCCGCCGCCGGCTCAAGCGCCCCCCGACCGCGACCTCCCCCGCCCACCGCTCCCGATGCCTCGCCGGAGTCGCGGTCCCGTCCGGTCCGGCAGCAGCTTGCCGGGGTTGAGCAGCCCCCGCGGGTCGAACGCATCCTTCAGCCGCCGCTGCAGCTCGATCAGTTCGGCCGACTGCTCCCAGGCCAGGTAGTCCCGTTTCGCCAGCCCGATCCCGTGCTCGCCGGAGATCGTGCCCCGGTGTTCCAGCACCACGCGCAGCATTGCTTCGAGCGTTCCGCGGGCGGCGTCGTCGAGCGCCGGGTCGTCCCAGAGCACGTTGGCGTGGAGGTTGCCGTCGCCGGCATGGCCGTAGCACGAGACGGTGACGCCGCGCTCCCGCCCCAACGCCTCGAACCGCCGCAACACCTCCGGGATTGCACTGCACGGCACCGCCACGTCGTCGGACAGCTTGCCGGAGTGCGCCTTCGCCAGCAGCGTCGACAGCTCGCGCCGCGCGGCCCACAGCGCCCGGCGATGACCGGGGTCCGAGGCGACCAGCACGCGGGTGGCCCGCCGTTCGAGCCGCTCCCCCGCCTCCAGCGCGTCCGCCTCGACTCGCCCCGCGTCCCGCCCGTCCAGCTCGACGAGCAGCGCGGCGCCGGGATCGCCGGGAATCGGGTTGTGCCCGGCGGCCCGCATCACCGCGACGCAGTGGTGGTCGAGGATCTCGATCGCGCACGGGACCAGGCCGCTTCCGAGCAGGTCGCGGACCGCCTCGCCCGCCGCGAACGGGTCCTCGAACGTGGCCAGCAGCGTCTGCGTCGCCGCCGGGCGCGCCTGGAGCCGCACCGTGACCTCGGTGAACACCGCGAGCGTCCCTTCGGAGCCAACGAGCGCCGCGGTGACGTCGTAGCCGGCGACCCCCTTGCGCGTCCGCCGGCCGGTCCGCAGCCGCGTTCCGCCCATCAGCACCGCCTCCAGCCCCAGCACCCACTCGCGCGTCACGCCGTACTTGAAGGCGCGCGGCCCGCCGGCGTTCTCGGCGACGTTGCCGCCCAGGGCGCAGCTCTCGAGGCTCGCGGGGTCCGGACCGTAGAACAGTCCCTCGGCCTCCACCGCCTCCTGCAGCCGCTGAAGCACGATCCCGGGCCGCGCCACCGCCAGCCGCTCGGTGCGGTCCAGCTCGACCAGCCCGTCCAGCCGCTCGGTGAGCAGCACGATGCCGCCGCGAATCGGGATCGCCCCGCCACTCTTGCCGGTGCCGCGCCCGCGCGGCGTCACCGGAACCCCCCGCGCCTCGGCGACCGCCAGCACCGCCGCCACGTCGTCGGACGACTCGGCCCACACCGCGACGGGCGGCGGCGCCGCCGGCAGGCCCGACTCGTCGGTCCCGAACGATGCGAGCCGGTCGGGGTCGTCGATGATCTTGTGCGCGCCGATGCGGCGGCCGATCGCGGCGGCGGCTCGCAGCGCCCGCTCGTCGGCGGCCGAATGCATCAGACCTCCCGGCCGCGGGAACGATCGCGGGCCGGCTCGTCGAACCGGTCGATCACCCGCACCCGCGTGGGAAACACTGCCGAATGCTCCACGGAGACTCGAACTCCGATTCCGCCATGCTCCACGCCCCGGCCGCCGCCCACCCTCGACGGCGCCCAGCTCCCGGGGTAGCCTATCCGGGAACCCGGCGCAAGCGCCGCGCCGGGAACGGGGCGGACGAGGAGCAACGGCGATGAACCAGCGAACGATCCGGGCGGTGTGCGTCGCGGCGGCGACCACCTTCCTGTGGGCCGGCGCGTGCGCGACGGAAGGCACGCCCGCCGACGGCGGAGGCATCGAGGACGGCGCGACGGACCGCGAGCAGGACGTGGACGGCGGAGCCGGCGACGGCGACACGGGCGACGGAGCCGAGGCCGATGCGCCGCCCGACGGCGCGCCGGACGAGACCGACGGGGGACCGGACGGCGGGGACGCCGACGGGACGGATATCGCCGATGACGGCGACGCCGCCGACGACGGCGGCCCGCCGCCGCGCGAGTGCGTCGACGAGCGGTGCGGGGACGGGCTGGACAACGACTGCGACGGCATCGTGGACGAGGACTGCTTCTGCGCCCCGGGCGAGGTGGGCCCCTGCTTCCGCGGCGACCCCCGGCGCCGGGGCCTCGGCATCTGCCGCGACGGCACGATGATCTGCGAGGGGACGGGCGAGTTCGGCCTGTGGGGCCCCTGCGAGGGCGACGGCGTGGGCCTCGACACCGATCTGTGCGACGCCGCGGCCCTCGACGAGGACTGCGACGGCGCCCCGAACGACGGCTGCGACTGCTCCGCCGGCGACCCCGAACTGGCCTGCGGGACCGACGTCGGCGAGTGCCGCCCCGGCGTCCAGCGCTGCCTCGCGGGCCGCTGGTCCGAATGCCTCGACGCCATCGGCCCGCGACCCGAGGAATGCAACGGGCTCGACGACGACTGCGACCGGGGCACCGACGAGGGACTGCTCCGGCTCTGCGGCACCGCGATCGGCACCTGCCGACCGGGCTACGAACGGTGCGACCGCGGCGCCTGGAGCGACTGCGAAGGCGGCCGCATTCCCGCCGCCGAGGTCTGCGACAACCTCGACAACGACTGCGACGGCGAAACCGACGAGGACGTCACGCGGCCGTGCGGGATCACGCAGGGCCGCTGCCTGGCCGGCGTCGAGACCTGCGCCGCCGGCGTGTTCGGCCCGTGCGAGGGCGCAATCGACCCGGTGGCCGAGTCGTGCAACGGGGTTGATGACGACTGCGACGGCGAAACCGACGAGGGCCTGACGCGGTCGTGCGGCACCGACGAGGGCGCCTGCGTCGCCGGACACCAGGACTGCCTGGGCTCCGCGGGATGGTCCACCTGCCTCGGCTCCGTCGGCCCGGCCACCGAAACCTGCGACGGACGGCTCGACGAGGACTGCGACGGGACCACCGACGAAGGCTGCACCTGCGCCTCCGGCGCCGTCCGCTCGTGCGGCACCGACGAGGGAGCCTGCGTCGCCGGCACGCAGCTCTGCCAGACCTCGGGCGACTGGGGACCGTGCACCGGCGCCGTGGGCCCGACGCTCGAGGCATGCAACCTGCTCGATGACGACTGCGACGGCACTACCGACGAGGGCTGCGACTGCGTCACCGGCGCCACCCGCCCCTGCGGCACCGACGTCGGCGAGTGCGTCGCGGGGCTGGCGACCTGCGACGGCACCGGCCACTGGGGCCCCTGCCTCGGCGAAACCCTGCCCAGCCCCGAGGCCTGCGACGGGCGGGACAACGACTGCGACGGCGAGACCGACGAGGGCGACGTCTGCCCGCGCTACCCGCCGGTGGTCGAGTGCCCGGGGAGCCGGAGCGTCGTCGTCGGCACGCCGGTGACCCTCGCCGGAACCGGCTCGGACCCCGACGGCGGCACCGTGACCTTCGCCTGGACCGTCGTGACCCGCCCGACCGGCTCGACGGCCAACCCGACGCCCCCGGACGCAGCGACGACGGTCTTCACGCCGGACGCGGCCGGCACGTTCACCCTGCGGCTGTGCGTCACCGACGACGAGCGGGTCTCGACCTGCTGCACCGTCGCCGTCAGCGCCACGCCGGCGTGCACGGTGCCGGCCACGCCGACGATCTCCACCTGCCCAGTGAGCTGGGATCGCAGGCCGATCGTGGAGTTCGATCCGCTCCCGTCCGGAATCACGTACCAGCTCTTCAAGGACGCGGACGCCGCGCCTTACGCGACGATCACGACGGCCGGCTACAACTACCACCGGCCGGCCGCGCCGCTCGGCCCCGGCGGACCGCCGCCCGACGGCACGACGATGACGATTTACCTCAAGGCGTGCCGGGCCGCCGACCCGACCTGCTGCGCCACCACCGCGCCGGTCACCGTCGGCCTGATCGAGTCCTGCACGACTCCGATCGCCGCCACCGCCGACAACATCGTGTTCAGCGAGTACCTGATCGACGGCAACGGCAACCCGGGAACCTGTCCCGGCGACACCTGCGAGGCGGGCGAGGCGATCGAGATCACCAACCTGTCGAACTGCCCGGTGACCCTCAACGGCGACCACTTCGGCTACCAGAACCCGTCGGCCGGCGGCTTCCGCTGGATGAACTTCACCGCGGCGGACGTCATCCCCCCGCGCGGCGTCTACGTCGCCATCCGCAATTACCCCGCCTCGACCTGCGCCTTCCCGTTCTACGGGCCCGACGACCCCGGCCTGTTCGGCCTGAAGATCTCGACGCTTGCGATGCAGGGATCGAGCCTGTCGAGCGGCTGGTTCAACAACAGCGGCGGGGGTTCCTCGACGCTGCGCATCGGCACCGGAGCCTGGGTGAGCATCACGGGTGGCACCACCCTGGAGATCATCTCGCCCTACCTGGGCACGGCGCCGCAGTGCTCCAGCATCGGTTTCAACGCAATCGATGAATGTGGGAACGTCAGCGCGATTTCGACGCCGACCACGATCCTGACGCCGAACCAGCTCGGACGGCTCTGGCACCCCTGCGACGCCGTGGTCGCCCCCAATCCGCCGACCTGCCGTTGAGCGCACCGGGTCGGTTCGGGACCCGCCGTGGACGAGCGGCCAACCGGCGACGTCGGCGGGTCCGACGGATCGTCCGGCGGGTACCGGAGCTCGGCACCCGCCGTGGACGAGCGGGTGAGCGGCGACCGCCCAGGTTCCCGCCCTCTCGGCAGCCGCCGACTCCTTCGGGAGGCGCCGGCCCTTTCGGCAACGATCGGCCGCGGGCGCGGCGCGAGCGAGCCGCGGCCACCCGCGGCGGCCGGCGGCGGCCCGGCCAGGAGGCGCGGGGATTCGTTGACGCGGCGCGGCGGGACGTGCGAGATTGCCCCGCCAAGGAAGGACCGGGCGCGGCGTGCAGTGGGATCTGCCGTTGCGGGGGATGTTCTGGGCGCTGGTCGCCGCCAGCTCGCTCCCCGTCGGCGCGGCGCTCGGCCTGTGGACCCGGCCATCCCGCCGGGTCACCTCGGCCCTGATGGCCTTCGGCGGCGGCGCCCTTCTCTTCGCGCTGACGCTGGAACTGTTCGGCCACGCGCTGCACGCGGCGGGCGACGGAGGTCCCGGGATCGATGACCCGTGGATCCTCGCGGCCACGATGGCCGGCGCGGTGGTCGGCGGGGTGCTGTTCGAGCTGCTCAACAAGCGGCTCAACGCCCAGGGCGGGTTCATGCGCCAGGGGGCGCTCCTGCGCAAGCACGTGGCCAAGGAGAAGCGCAAGCAGGCCGCCGTCCTGCTCAAGAGCCTGAGCAAGGTCGGACTGCTCCAGTCGCTCCCCGCGGAGGAGGTGATCCAGCTCGTGCCGCACGTGCGGCGGGCGATCTTCGAGCCCGGCCAGCGGATCTTCGCCGAGGGCGAGGCGGGGGACCGGCTGTACTTCATCATCGAGGGGAAGGTCGCGATCACGCGCGCCGGCGGCGACGGCTCCGCGCTGGCCGTGGCGACGCTGGGCCCCACCGACACCTTCGGCGAGATCGCCCTGGTGTCCAACCAGCCGCGAACGGCGACGGCGACGGCGGAGACGGCGGTGGAGGTCTGGGAGCTGCTGCGCGAGGACTTCGAGGCGTGCCTGCGGAGTTCGCCGGCGCTGCAGGCGGCGGCCCAGCGGCTGGCGCGCGAGCGGATCCAGGATCTTTCGCGGCGCGAGGGTGTGGCGCCGGACGAGGCGCGCGCGTGGGAGCGCAAGGCGCTCCGCAATCTTGACCGCGTCGCCGTGCAGACGACTGACGAGGACGTCCGCGAGGAGATCCAGCGGCGGGGCGCCCAGACCTCCACGGGCCGCGCGATCTGGCTCGGCGCTCTGCTCGACGGCATCCCCGAATCGATCATCATCGGCATGCTCGTCGTCGCCGCCTCCACCGGGACCGTCTCCCTCGGCCTCGCCTTCATCCTCGGCGTCTTCGTCTCGAACCTGCCGGAATCGATGTCCAGCGCCGCGACGATGCGGATGGGCGGGATGACCGTGCGGAGCATCGCCGGCCTGTGGCTCTCGCTCGTCGCCGTCGCCGCGGTCTTCGGTTTCGCGAGCGCCGCGGTCTTCCCGCCCCGCCCGGAGGGGTGGGTCGAGTACGCCGTCTTCGCCATCGAGGGTCTCGGTGCGGGCGCGATGCTGTGCGTGATCGCCGAGGCGATGCTGCCGGAGGCGTTCGAACAGGGCGGCGGCTCGATGGTCGGCCTGGCGACCCTCGCCGGCTTCCTCGTCGCCCTCTCCGTCAAGCTGCTGCAATAGGCGGGCGCGGCCCGCCGCCGCTCGACTCGCCGTCGGTTTCCGCGTCGCGACGGCCCCCCTACCGCAGCTTCCGGCCCGTCGTCGTCGCGATCAGCCGGCCGTGCTTGACGCCGCGGAGGCCGACCAGCCGGTCGGCGATCTTCTGCACCCGCGTCGCCCGGCCCCGCACCGCGATCATCTCCAGGCAGTTGTCGTGGTCGAGGTGGATGTGCGTGGTGGCCAGCACGCTGTCGTGCTCGTGGTGCTGCAGGCGGGTCAACCGGTCGGTCAACTCGCGCTGGTGGTGGTCGTACACGATGCAGATCGTCCCAACGATCTCATCGTTCCCCCGCCACTCCTCGCGGACCAGGAAGTCGCGGATCAGGTTGCGCACCGCCTCCGATCGGTTTTTCCAGCCCGCCTTGTGCGCCACCTGCAGGAACCGCCGCAACAGGTCGGCCTCGATCGAGATGCTGAAACGGGTCACTCGGTCCATCGCCGCCCCTCCTTCCCTGGGGTTCGGCCGAGCCTACCACACGCCCGGGCGCGCGGCGCGGGTCCGAGAGCATGACCGACCGGGAATCATGCCGCCGCCGGAGCTGCCGCGGGAACCCGGGATCCGCGCGCCGGCGCGGGCGGGGCGTCGAGGGTCCTCCGGTGGTCGCAGGGACATCCGCACATCCTCGCTCCAAGACCGGAGCGGTCGCAAACCGGGCGGCCCGGAGCCACGACGGGCGGACGTCCGGGACGGGGTCGTTGATCGGGGTCCGCGGCTCGGGGATACTTCGGATCCGCAGGAAGGACGGCCGGACGGGCGGCCGCCCGGGGGTGCAACGATGGCGGAGACGACGCGGAAGATCCGGGTGCTCATCGCCAAGCCGGGGCTCGACGGCCACGACGTTGGCGCCAAGGTCCTGTGCCGCGCGCTGATGGACGCCGGGATGGAGGTGATCTACAGCGGCCTCCGGCAGAGCCCGGCGGCGATCGCGCGGACGGCGCGGGACGAGGCGGTGGATGTTCTGGGGTTGTCGATCCTCTCCGGAGCGCACCTGCCGTTGTGCCGCAAGGTGGCCGAGGAGCTGAAGGCCGTCGGACGGAGCGACGTGCTCTGGCTAGTCGGCGGCAACATCCCGCGCCGCGATCACGCCGCGCTGCGGGAGCTGGGGGTCCGGGGCATCTTCCCCACGGGGTCCTCGTTCGAAGAGGTGGTGGCGTTCATCCGGGCGGAGGTGCGGCCGTGAGCGACCGGCGGGACGAGGTGGCACCGGTGGTCTGGGAGTCGGGGATCGAGGTCGAGCCGGTCTTCGGGCCGGAGGAGCTCGAGCGGAGCGGCGGCTCCGGGCGCATCGGCCGGCCGGGCGAATATCCCTTCACGCGCGGCATCCACCCGCTGATGTACCGGAAGCAACCGTGGACGATGCGCCAGTACTCGGGGTTCGGCACGGCGGCCGAGACGCGCCAGAGGTTCCTCTACTTGATCGCGAACGGCCAGACCGGCCTCAACGTCGCCTTCGATCTCCCGACCCAGTGCGGCCTCGACTCGGACGACCCGATGGCCGAGGGGGAGGTCGGGCGGGTCGGCATGGCGGTCGACACGCTGGCCGACATCGAGGAGGCGTTCGCCGGAATCGATCTCAACCGGATCACGGTCTCGCTGACGATCAACGGGTCGGCGGTGGCGATCCTGGCGATGTACTTCGCCATGGCCCGCAAGCGCGGCTTCGACTTGGCGACGCTGCGGGGCACGGCGCAGAACGACATCCTCAAGGAGTTCATCGGCCGCGGCACCTGGATCTTCCCCGTGGAGCCTTCGATCCGCCTCGTCGGCGACACGATCGAGTTTTGCGCGCGGCACGCACCCAAGTACTCGCCGGTCAGCGTTTGCGGCTACCACATCCGCGAGTCCGGCGCGGACCCGGCCCAGGAAATGGCGTACGGGCTGGCAATCGCGTGCGCGTACATCGACCACGTGCGGGCCCGCGGCCTGAGCGTCGATTCGTTCGCCGGGGGGCTGTCGTTCAACTTCGACATTCACGGCAACCTGTGGGAGCAGGTGGCGAAGTTCCGCGCCGGCCGCCGGCTGTACGCCACGCTGCTCAAGGAGCGCTACGGCGCGACTAACCCCAACGCGATGCGGCTGCGCATGATCGCCGGCGGGGGCGGCGGCGGGCTCACGATCCAGCAGCCCGAGAACAACATCATCCGCGGCGCCTACTACGCTCTGGCCAGCGCGCTGTCCGGCACCCAGACGATGGCGCTCTGTTCGTTCGACGAGGCGTACACGATTCCGTCCGAGCGGGCGGCGCGGCTCTCGCTGCGCACGATGCAGATCCTGATGCACGAGGTCGGCGTGACCGACACGGTTGATCCGCTCGCCGGATCCTACTTCATCGAGACGATGACCAACCGCATGGAGGCGAAGATCCGCGAACACCTCGAACGGATCGAGGCGCAGGGCGGCATCGTGAAGGCGGTGGCCGAGGGATGGGTGCAGGCCGAGGTGAACCGGCAGGCCTACGAGCGCGAGCGGAAGATCCGGTCGGGCGAGATCAAGAAGGTCGGGGTGAACCTGTTCGTCGAGGAGGAAGAGGGCGAGCCACCGGAGGTGGAGTTCCACCCGTACCGCGAGGAGGAGGCCCGCACGCAGGTCGCAAAGCTGCAGAGGATCCGGGCGACCCGCGACGCGTCGAAGGTGCGCGCCGCGCTGGAAGCACTGCGGGTCGCGGCCTCCACCGGCGCCAACGTGATGCCCGCCGCGCTCGATGCCGCCGAAGCCTACGCCTCGGTCGGCGAGATCTGCGGCGTTCTCCGCGAGGTCTTCGGCACCTACCGCGAGCCGATCCGCTTCTGATCCGTTCTCCGTCCGCGGGTGGCCCGGCGGGCTAGCCGATGATCGGGCACGACCCGTCGACGGGACCGAAGCCGTTGTTCCCCGTGCGGCACTCGTGGACCACGCCGGACGGCGTCCCGCTGCCGTCGTCGTCGATCCGCACCCAGACCGAGATGGTCTCCCCCACGCGCGCGTCGCCGACCGGGACCTCGACGGCGATGCGGACGGACGCCCCCGGCAGAATCGGCGCCGGCGTGGGGACGACGGCGAGCAGCCGACCCCCCGCCGCCGGGTCCCCCTCGTAGAACGCAATCGGGATTCC
>Ga0068707_1001817_pt1 | contig 14970 bp, 17 predicted proteins | sample YNPNPMetaG_FD_66600 | JGI IMG/M metagenome (GOLD analysis project Ga0068707, IMG submission 66600) | Anoxygenic and chlorotrophic microbial mat microbial communities from Yellowstone National Park, USA - YNP NP MetaG | ecosystem: Environmental > Aquatic > Thermal springs > Hot (42-90C) >...
TATTCAAGAAACGTGAACACGATGTGGATGATTACCTCAGGGTTTTCACTGATCTAAAGCAGAGAGGGTTAACCGTTAAAACTGGTTTCAAGTTTGGTTCGCATTTCAGGGTTTATACTAAGAAACCAGGGGTAGCGCATGCTGATTACCTAGTACACGTGGTATCATACAACTACAGAGGCGTATGGTCTGAGATAAGTCGAGCTGTTAGATTAGCGCATTCAGTTAACAAAGAGTTCATACTCGCTTATACAAGAGATGATACAGTGGGTTATATTAGTATCGGCCGGTTAAGAGCATAAAATTTTTATAATGATTACCGCATCAGAATCACTAACGGGTGGAGGTTGAGTCTGATCTATGTTGCAGTTAAAATGGCATGGTCACGCTTGCTTTGAAATAACAGATAACACTACGTTAGTTATTGATCCTCATGATGGACGATCCATAGGTATACCCCCGCCTATGACCCAAGCTGATATAATACTAGTATCCCATAATCATTATGATCATAACAGTGTTAAAACTGTTGAGAAACCATCCTCTAAGGTTATAACAGATGATAGACGTAGAAGCGTAGATAACATCGAGATTAAAGGTTTCAAGGTTTACCATGATGAGGAGAAAGGAGCTAAACGTGGTTACAATATAATGTATAAATTCATAGTTGATGATATATCATTTCTACATATGGGTGATCTAGGTCATGAGTTAGATGATAAAACTATAAAGGATATTGGTACTGTTGATATACTAATGATACCTGTTGGTGGTACGTTCACTATAGATGGTAAAACCGCTTGGCGTATAATCAAAATGATTAAACCAGGGATCATAGTACCCATGCATTACAAGATCGGGGGTTTATCCATACCAGTGCAGGGTATAGACCAGTTCTTAGAGTGTAACCCTGGTGTTAAAGTCGTTAAAGTTGGTAATGAGATTGACATAGAGAAGGAGGATATGCCTAAGGAGCAGGAGATCTGGGTTTTCTCAATCTGAAAAATAGTTCCCTAGAATAGTTATCTAGGATTCAACTGTACTTCTATTTATAATACGTTTTTTTGCATTATTGGAGTATGTTAGGGTGAGATTAAATTTCTTAAATTGTAAGTATCAGTAAATATAAGTGAAAGTTAAATTAAAACGCATTCTAAGAGATGGTTTCTTTTATGATATAAAGAAAACCCTTCTGAAATAGTCTTTTTCTCAATTTTTTTTAAAAAACTCAAATTATTCTAAATAAATTATACAATGTGTTAAATAAACAACTATTTTTATAAAAATTAGTTTGGATTGGTAATTCAAACAAAAAAAGATATGAGGATGTGATGAAGAAATGAAAAATATCGTGAAGATACTGAGTATTTGGGTTGGTGTCATTCTATTAATTACGGTTTTAATACCTGCAGCATCTGCTGATCCTACACCAGGAGATGGTAATGGGGATGGAGATATCTGCGACCCAGAGGATGACAATGATCATGATGGAACACCAAACCGTGATGATTCTGATTTTGATGCTAATGATGTCGATGGTGACGGGAAACCCAATAGTCAAGATGAAAACATAGATGGTGATGATACCATAAACATCCATGATAACGATGTTGATGGAGACGGAGTAAATAATAATCAAGATTCAGATGACGATGGTGACGGTATCCCTGATGGGAATGATGATAGTCCTACAGGAAAAGGTACACCAGATGATTTTGATGGTGATGGTATACCTAATGGATCAGATACTGATCTCGATGGCGATGGAAATACTAACATAAATGATGGTGATATTGATGGTGATGGTATTCGTAATGGTGATGATTACGATGATGATAATGATGGTTCATCAGATAATAATGATAATTCTCCTGGTGGCCCAGGGACAGAAAGAGACACTCGATATGAAGGACTTATCGATGTTGGTTATACAGTTATGGGTAGCGGTGTCAGAGTAAGAGCCTACGTTCCTTTAAACGATGGTAATCCTCCTCCAAAAACTCCAAAACCGCGTTCAAAAGAGGATATAAGAGAAGAAAGAGAAAATAGAAACGAGATAAGAGCATTTGAAGGACGAGACCATTATTTGTGAATGGTTGATATTATTTTTTATTTGTAAATAGCGATAGAGATATGCTATGTAAAATCTGTGGCACCGAAGAAACCGATAACCCTGATGGGATATGTTATGACTGCAAGTTTTGTATTATAAGAACTGATATTTCTTTTTCAATTCTGTTTCAATTTGTTTTTTCATATTTAAATTAATAAAAACTGCTTTGCCGTGTTTTGTGGGTTTTCTAACTAGAAATCCTTTTCGTATTAATTCTTTTAATGATTCTGTTATTTTATCTTGAATATTTGTTGGGAAACCATCTGTAAGATTGTCGATGAGCATGTGTCCTTTCCCGAAGCATCTGTTTCTCCATAATTTGTATAATATGCTAAGTTCGTTGCCTGTGAAATTGTCCATTTTCACCAGTATATGAAAATATAAATATTTAAATGTGATAAATGTATTGTGTAAATAAATTTTACATAATTGTAAAAAAATTTATATACTTTGGGTGACATATATCAATATTGTGAATCAAAATGTTCAAAGAGATCTTCGGAGATAGTCCTCAGACAAAAATACTGGATTTTCTTGCAGACCACCCTGATTTTGATTATTCGATATCAGAAATAGCGAAAAACTCTAAGGTAAGCAGACCAACAGTTTATAAAATAAAAGACGTCCTTCTTAAAAAAGAACTTATCATTAAAACGAGAGAACAAGGAGGCTCTCCATTATACAAATTAAACATTGAGAATAAAATCGTTCAAGTTATTTTGAAATTTGATTTTGAGATAGCAAAAAAACTAGCTGATATTGAATCTCAAGAGTCAGTAAAGAAGTACACTCCTGCACTTGTGAAAACACCTAATAAAACAAAAATTCATAAAACATTAACTTCTTCTTAACATTTGTTTATATGCTCTGTAAAATCTGTAGAATTGAAGAAACAAATAACCCCGATGGGATCTGTGATGATTGTACGTTTTGTATTATTGATAATGAGGTGTTACAGCCTGGATTTTTAATCGTAATGATCGCTATTGACATATTGTTTGGACTTTGCCCATCGTTTATCTTTTTGTGAAAATGGATTTTCATGTTGCATGTTGCTTATTTCTCTGCTGCAGGATTCACATACAGGGTTTTTGTTTTCCTCTGGTAATTTCTTTCCGCATCTGACGCAATTCGTTATTTTTTCATTCGTGATCGGTTAAGAAGTATTTTTATCTTATGAAATGCATCACGTCCATCTAAGGACAGGATGCAAAATAGGTGATAAAAAAAAGCATAAGAAATAATACAAGAACAACTCCTTGTATTGAGGCGGAATTAAACACATTGTTTTCACCGGAATGGCTCCGGAAAAACAGCTAAAGAAACAAGTCTCATCAAACAAGAGCGGAAGATAGACCCTGTGTTGATGTTCTGGGTGCTAATCCTAGGGTTCGGTGTGCAATTATAAAGAACTCCGGCAAGTCTCCATCGGGAATACAAGGAGAAGGGACCTGTTCATCTCAGTCAGGGTAGTTCCTATGAACGGTTCAGCGACAAGCTGGTGGAGTTTCTTCATGCATGCGTCATCCATGGAATTGAACAGCTCGCTGAAACATCGCATCAGAGGTTAAAGGAGGATCTTGGGGGATTTAAAGATTTGTTAATTCAAGATAGCACCATTATCAGGGTGCATGAGAAGTTGGCGAAACAGTGGCCTGCAGTCCGATCTCGAAAGGTGGCTGCAGGAGTGAAACTCTCCTTATTAGTAAGCGCGGTCGCTGATAGTCCGAAACTGGTACTGATCACAGGTGAACGAACCAGTGATATCAAAACATTACGCATTGATCATGGATTAAAGATCAAATCCTGCTGTTCAACCAGGTTTTCTATAAGTATGGGTTGTTCACCCGGATCACTGAATACGGTGAGGTTCTTTATTACCCGGGTGAAAACGAACGCTGATCCGGTGATCACCCAGGTGTATTCCACTTGCAGAGGGCGAGTGATGGATCTTACGGGCAAATCAGTGAGTGAGATTCTTCCGAAGGTGAAACAGCAAGTGGTGGATGCTGAGGTGGAGGTCTCTTTTCGTAGGAGAACGTACAATGGAAAACGGAAAGGAGACACCAATCAGTTTCGACTGGTCATGATGTAAAACGAGGAGGATGAAAAATACCATACCTATCTCATCAACATCTCCTCCGATATCTTGAATGCCGGAGGAGATCACCGCGTTATATAGTGCTCGATGGCATGTGGAACTGATTTTCAAGGAACTGAAAAGCAGATACAGGGTTGATATTCTGCTAATAGTAAATCCACACATGGTTGAAGCATTGTTACGGGTAGGCATCCTAACCCTGTTAATCTCTAGAAAAGTGTATTGGCTTGTCTGCGAACATAATCTTGAGAAGGCTGTGAGGTACACGAAGATTCGATGGGTGATAATCTTCGCTGAAAAAAAAGCACACGGACTTATGGATCGTGTACTTGCTTATGCTGGGTTACATCCAGATATGATTGGGTACTTCCAGGTGTACTTAAGTCAGGCGTTAGATCTGAATGTGAACAGACAGTGTTTATCAGATGTGCGGAGGGTTTAACCGATCAGGTATGCAATAATCTTCCCAATCTCAGGTTTCTTAGCGTTATCCTGAATATAACTCCATCGCGCTTCTTTCGGCACCCAAAACACGTTCTCCGCACGATACTCATCAGACTCCTCAGGATCAGCCAACCCCTCAGGATCATTTTTTAACTTAGTATACAACTCAAGAAAAGCATCAGAAATATACTTAAGGAAAATAAGACCAAGAACAACATGCTTATACTCAGCAGCATCCATATTACTACGGAGTTTATCCGCCGCCATCCATAATCTCTTCTCAAACCCTAAATTCGCACCATTGGCAGAGTTCTTCGCCATGTACACCCCCTAACTTCCAGGAAACGAAAAACCAATCATAAAATACCGTTTGGCATACCTATAATTTAGCATCAACCATATCTAAAAAAACCTACAAAAACACTTACACGTCACAGCTAAAATACCCTGGGATAAACTCTCTGCTATCATAAGAGGCGTCATTCAACCACTGAGAGAAAGCGGATCTGAACCAGAAATCACCGTAGAAATCACAGCAACATCATCAGAAATCGGATTTAACCGTACTACACTTGACAACAAAGTCAAAGAAACACTTCAACAGATAAAAGCAGAGATTAAAGCATGGGAAGAGGGATAAACTCTTCTTCATATTACTCTAAAAAAACCCCCTAGTTCAACATAGCACCCTTTTTTTCAGGTTTACTTTCAATACTACAACAACACTCCACCTGTCAACATCAAGGAACTATAAAAAAACCTGGATGATGCACCCAAGGTTTAAACCATTAATCTCTTCAACACGCTTTATACCCGTACTCTCTATTTCCAGAATACACCCTTCATTTTTCCTACATGTTTTCAATCATGGATTACAACATAAGCCATCAAGAACCATATAACACGAATCACCCTTCAACATCCAAAACACCAACAGAGATAACTCGTAAGATAAAATATACTACATGACACGGGCTTGGAGGGATTCGAACCCTCGACCCATCGGTTAAGAGCCGATTGCTCTACCTAGCTGAGCTACAAGCCCTAGTATAAAGAGAAGATTTGGAAGGAAACTAGTATTATATATTAATCTTTTTGTTCAGGTTTTTTTGATAACACTGACTCATCAACCTTTGATATGTATTTAGCATCAACTCTATCAGTTATGTACACGTCTTTACCAGCATGGTATATCTTCACCCCGTCTTGTCTTGCTTTAGCACCATCAATTCTCAGTATCAACGGTGATTCAACGTGTACACGACCAGCTTCTAACGCTTTTTCTACGCTACCGCTGAGATGCACTTTTTTACGGTCAACAGGGTTAATACCTTGTTCTAGTATAACCTCTAACTCCTCCTCAGTGACAGGGTAGTAGAACTCATCCAGGTCAGCTAATGGTAGATCATCCAGGTTAACGTCTATGGAGTGACCGTATGTTGCTCTTATCATACCACCGTATATCTGATATCGTCCTTTAGGATCAGTAGCTACTATAGCTTCTAAGTGTTTAGGACGCAGCCATTGGAAACCTGATCTGCTAATAGCTACTGCTTTAATGAAATCTGAGATGTCAACCCAGCCGTGCCCATCCATTGTTAAACCTATCTTCTCAGGGAAATGACGTAGCACACCTGCTAGTATCCTCCCTAAGGAGTCAATCTCGTTATCATTCATCAGGAATTTACCTTCTCTACCGCATTGAGGGCAGGTTTTACCACGGTAATAACCATGCACTGGGCATTCAGCTAACATAAACCTATCACTAATCAAGGGTGTAATATTCTTGGAAGTATAAGTTTTTGTATTAAATCCTTTATTCTATATACAAAAAAAACTATTGGGTGGTGGATTAACCTTGGAAAAAGAGGATATGAAGAAGATAGCAGCTGAGAAAGCTGTAGAGTACGTGGAGGATGATATGATCATTGGTTTAGGCACCGGGTCCACAGTAGCCTACGCTATAAAGAAACTAGGGGAGAAGATCAAGAAAGGTTTAAGAGTAGAAGCTGTACCAACATCGCAGCAGACTAAGAAGCTAGCTGCAGAGCAGGGTGTACCTTTAATAGAGCTGGATGAGAGTACTATTATTGATTTAACCATTGACGGTGCAGATGAGGTTGACTCTGAGCTTAACCTTATAAAAGGTGGAGGAGGAGCGTTGACAAGGGAGAAGATAGTAGCTTATCACTCTGAACGAGTAGTGATAGTTATAGATGAATCCAAGATAGTTAAAAGATTAGGATGTGATTTCCCTGTACCAGTTGAGGTTGTGAGATTCGGTTGGTCAGCGACAAAGAAAGCAATTGAGGGTTTAGGGGGTAGATGCGAACTGAGAAGGATCATGAATGAGGTATACATCACTGATAATCAGCATTACATCATTGACTGTGATTTCGGGCCTATTGACGCACCTGAGGATTTAGACGTTGCACTTCATAACATACCAGGTGTGATTGAAACTGGTTTATTCATAGGTTTAGCTGATGAGGTTATAGTGGGTAGTAACCAGGGTGTAATGAAACTAGGAGGCTCACAGGAATAAAAAAAGAGAAGAAGCATTGAGAGGGGTTTTTTTACTATTTAAACTAATTAATTATCCTGTATCATAAAGATGAGATAATAACTGATGATGAAAAAAACAAGGAGGATTTAACAGTGAATGTACAATGGTAATAAAGCTTTAAGTAGAATCAAGGATGCAGTGGATGATATAACAGATAGGTTAAACACTATAGAGATTGATGTACACTGGTATCGCCGTATCGCTCATACATCAGCCTCCTCGTTTCTTGTATACTACCTGCTACCTGAGCAGCCTTACTACCTTTACAGGGTTCTGCTACCTGTAACCATATTCATTATTGTTGTATTAATAGAGTATCTCCGTTTATACAGGTACATTGATAAGGGTTTATTCTTTGGTTTAAGACATTATGAGGATGAACGTGTAAGTGGTTACTTGTATTTCGCCTCTGGTTTCCTAGTACTAGTACTATTATTCCCTCAACAGATAGTTATACCATGTGTACTATGCGTATGCTTCACTGATCCTGTAATGGGTGAGCTTAGATACAGAGGGTATAATATTTTATATACTGTTCTTATAGGTTTCATTATCAGCTGCTTCTTCTTCTATGTGGTATGGCACCATGATAGTAGTATAACTATAACAGTTGTAATATCTATCATAGGTGGATCGTTAGCTGTTATAGGCGAGGCATGGAAGTCAAGGTTAATTGATGATGATTTCTTAATGCAGATCCTACCAGCTATAGGAGTCTTCATGATCTGGCAGGGGTTCAAAATACTATTAGGCGTTGATATACTACCATCACCTTTATTACACCCTGTAATCTAAAAGAAAAAAAATGGTGGTGTTTACTATGAATCAGTATCATATAAAAAAGGATTATATAATACATGATACACGTCTTAGGAGGAAGATCAAAGTAGAGTTACTCTCAGCTCCTTTATTCCTCATCATACCAGTATCAGCGTCGTTATTCCTTATTTATGACTGGTTCACCCGCGGGTTCATGAATAATAACCCTATGTATGATGGTGAGCTTATACTAGGTTCAATGATACTGATAGGTAACATGATCACTGGTGTACCTTTTATAAAATCCATGGGTTTACTTAGAAAGGAGATGAAAAAAAGAGGATGAAGAATATTTACTAGGTTTTTTTAGTTTCATCAACCTTCTTATCCTTGATCAGTGATGACACGTACCTGAGGGTGAGGAACGCTGCTGTTGTACCTATGAATACTCCTATTATAGATGGGATATTGTCAACAATTGATGAACCCTCAGATAACTGTATAGCTATTGTTATCATTATGATAGTCACAGCTCCTATGATGTACTGTATCACACGGTCGGTCCTATACAGATCAGCGATGTTAAACGATGGTTTCTTAACGATAGCATCATTATTATATGATTTGCATACGTCACAGAACCATTGGTTCTTATCAGGTTTCAAACGAAGAGGTGAACCGCATCCTATGCAATGAGGATACTGATAATGCACTAATCTAGTCCTGGTTTTACCTATCTTCTTCAATAAAGGCGACACCATACTAGCTTTAAGTAGGATCGGTGTAACCAGGCAGCTTACTATGATCAAGAAGAAAGTCGCTATCCTAACCTGGTTAGCTAGTAAACCTGCAGGGTCGCCGAACACGCCTTTATTAATACCAGTGGTAACGATTATCAACGCTACACCCATGATCGGCATCATACCTATACCTATACTTATTGACTCGTTTCTACTTAAACCACCTAATCTGGATCCTATAAAACCACCTAGGAAGTTACCTAGTAACGCTAGGATTACGTATACAACTATGAAGAATAGCGCTATATAGATATCAGGTGACTCAGTTAACGCTAAGAAATTGAAGCTAGCGCCAACCCATACGAAGAATACAGGTATAAAGAAAGCGTAACCTATATTCCTGATATACTCAGATATTATATTAGCCTGAGGCATCCTCCTTATGAGTAGACCTGCTATGAACGCTCCTATGATAGCTGTGAGACCCAGGTTCTCAGCGAAGGCGGCGTAAAGGAAGCATATCACCAAACCTATTGTTAGAACCAGTATAGGCGCCTGCCGTCCTCCTTTTATATGAGATGACGTGTAACGTACTACTATATAACTTATACTGAGAACAATCAGGAAGAATAACAGGATCTGCACTATTAACACTAGGGAGTTCCCAGTGCCGAATACAACTGCGAAGATGATCATAGCTAGTATATCATTCACTATTATAGCAGTATAAATCGTTAAACCTACACGTGTTGACAATAAACCCATATCTGTGATTATACGTATCGTTATACTAGCTGATGACGCTAGGAATACTGCTCCTATAGCCAGGCATTGTGAAGGATTCAAATTAAATAAAAAACCAAACAACCAACCTAGTATAAAAGGCGTGATAACACCGAATACACCAGTGTATATACCTGATTTCCTTGTTTTTTTAAGATCATTTATATTAGTCTCCAAACCAGTGATGAACAAGAGGAATATCACGCCTATAGAAGCGACTTCACTGAATTCAGTTGACGTGAAATCCAAATCCAGATGGAACATAGTCGTGTTAAAAAGCATGATTGATAAACCTGATAACGCACCTATACCGCAAGGACCTAGTATTATACCAGCTATAATCTCACCTAGCACACCTGGCTGCTTCATCTTCTCGAATAACACATTGAATATTTTAGCGAATATTATAGCTAAGGTGATCTCAAGTAGCATCTACTCATGCATCCCGTCCAATGTAAGCATTATACTAAATCAACTATATAAATTCATATGAATCTGTAATGTAAACAAGCATCAATACCATCTTCAATAAGGATAGCATGTCACCATCCAATGGATGATGACATATGAGATACTCTGCTTTTTTTGTAATTTATAATCTAAAAGAAAAATGTTACTGATCACTGGTTGACTTTACAGAATCAACCTTTTTAAATAATGAATAAATAAAACAAGGTAAATCCATGATCAATGAACTATACCTAAATTCAAAAAAACAATATTTTATATTAAAACTGTTATAAATAAATGTTTTTGACCAGATGGGGGTTTTTTGGAAACATATAAAAATACTTTTAATGTTCTGTATCGTTTAACATGAAAGCACTTCTCGCTAACATGGGGTTTGTACTACAGATATCAGGGTTATTCATAATCATACCTATAATCGTCTCTTTCATATACAATGAGCCTTTTGCCACTATCGCCCTGTTCATAGCGGTTACAGCCTTCCTCTCATTAGGATTCCTACTAAACGCTCTATGCGAAAGGAAAGAACTATCATACAAGGAATCATGCACACTGATAGTACTAGTATTCATCCTACTGAGCATCATAGGCGCTATCCCATACATGTACCTTAACGTATCCAACGGGGATATAGTTACTAATTTCACTGATAGCGTCTTTGAAGCAGCATCAGGTTTCACGACTACTGGTTTCACAGTTGTATCAAACGTGTCGCTACTACCTAAATCCATAATAATATACCGTGCGTTAACACAGTTCGTAGGTGGTATAGGCATAGTCCTAGTCCTGCTAGCGTTCTTCTACCCTGAGGAGAAGCTATTTGAATTCTCCAGGGGTATGGGTTTCAGTACTAACTATAAGGTTAAAAAAACATTCTACATGATACTAGTAATATACTTCATATACACTTTCATCATGATCGCTTTAGGGTTCATATTAGGGTACCATGACGGTGTTAACCTTTTATCATTCATCTTCTCAGCTATCAGCACTGGTGGTTTCGCACCTGTTAACGATATCTCAACGATTGTTACTAGCTTCCCTTTAAACTTTATCTTGATAGTATCAATGGTTCTAGGTGCTACTAACTTCTTTGTCCTAGCTGGTTTATTCAAGAGACGATTCAAAGAGTTCCTACTATCAGAAACCATGGTGTTCATAGTTATAGCTGTCTTCTCGATAATCATCATAACATTGTTCTTTAACATACCAGGTTTTGACTCAGTCTTCCATGTTATAAGCGCTATGTCAGCTTCTGGTTTCAGCTATATCTCAATGCAGAGCCTAGCAGGTAACCTTAAAATATACTTAATCATCCTAATGCTCATAGGAGGAGCAAGTATATCAACAGCAGGCGGGATAAAGATATACAGGTTCTTACTAGTATTAAAATCAATAAAAAAAGCAGTGCACGACGCTATCACACATGAGGACAAACAGATCAGATTATTCGGTAAAGAATACACGGACTCAGAGATCATACAAGCATTCATATTGATGCTAGTATGGATAGGCATCGTCTTCGTATCAGCGTTCATAGTCAGCTCATATGGTTACGACCCAGTGGATGCTTTATTTGAAACAACATCAGCTATAGGTACAAGTGGTTTAAGCACAGGTATAGTAAACGCTTCATTAGCATTAGAACTAAAATGGTTATTCTTCTTCCTTATGATACTAGGACGTGTTGAGATACTAGCATTCTTCATAATGATATCAAGGATAAAAGAACTAAAGAAATCTTTTAAGAAAACCTGAGTTTTTCCAACCTGATGAAATCAACCTGACCTATTATTTACTAGATTCTTAAAAAAACCTAAAAAAAGATGGTAAACATGAACAACGAGTTTATATTATCAAAAAAACCTTGAAGTATTAACAAACAAGTGTTAACAAAAGGGTTCTAATAAAATAACATGGAGAACGCCTCAATAGCCAAAAGATTTAAATAAAGAGTTAATCTTCCATTGCCCCTTACAGTAAAAGAAAGATAACGTAGGGTGTTAATGATCATGAGTAAAAGCATGTATGACTATGTCGGTGACCTCTGGAAGAAACCTGATACATCGTACCAGTCACCGTTAAAAAACCGTATGATAGAATGGAGAAGAGAGGAGAACTACATAAGGGTTGATCATCCTCTCCGTATTGACAGAGCGAGGGCGTTAGGCTACAAGGCTAAACAAGGTTACATCATTGTTAGAGCCCGTGTACGTAAAGGAGGTTTAAATAAACCAAAGATAAGAGGCGGTAGGAAACCTACAGGTAGAGGTATAAATAAGATCACCCCTGCTAAAAGTACTCAACGCATAGCTGAGGAGCGAACAGCGAAACACTACCCGAACATGGAGGTTTTAAACTCTTATTGGGTTGGTACAGACGGGAGGTATCATTACTACGAGGTTATACTAGTTGATCCTCATCACCCTGTAATCATGAATGACCCTAAGATAAACTGGATCTCTAAACCATCCAGTAGGAAACGGGTTCTACGCGGTAAGACTAGTGCTGGTCAACGCGGACGAGGTTTACATAAGAAAGGTAAAGGCGCTGAGAAGGTTAGACCGAGTATACGAGCAAACAAGAGCCACGGTAAATAAAAAAAATTAAAAGATAACAATCTGAGTGAAACCACTCATCTATCGTTAACACTGGTTTTTTTATCTCACTATCATGACTGGTTTACGAGCGTACTGTACAACCTTGTTAGCTATGCTACCTAACGGGTAGTTACCTATCTCACTTGAACCACGGCTACCTAGTATGATTAAGTCACAGTTCAACTGGTTAGCCACGTCTATTATTTTAGCTGCTACGTCACCCTCCTCAACCATGCCTTTAACTGCGAAATCATGAGAACCGATATCAGCTATAACACCTTCTATCAGGTTGTACGCTTTTTGTTTTAATTTAGCGTAGAATTCCTTACCCACGAAACTACGGTCATTGTACGGTGGCACCACAGCTAGTATTATTATCTCACCGTTCTCATCTATAAGAGAGAAGGCTTTGTTAAGAGCGTTTTCAGCTCCTTCTGAACCATCAAAACCAACTAGTATCCTCTTCATAGTTTTATATCATCTTTCTCCATTTTGGACCCTGGTCAGTATCCTGTATCTCAAAACCAAGGTCACGTAGCTCTTTTCTTATCATATCAGCTGACTCGTAATTCTTCTTCTTCCTCTCTTTCTCCCTGATTCTTAGTAATGATTCAATGATCATTGCTGCATCATTTAAATCATCAGCTTCACCTTTATATCTTCTCAGTAAGTCCCTTAGTTTTTTTAATAACTTTTCATCTCCCCGGAGTGCATCCTCCTCTTGGAATAACGTTAGTATTCTACCATGTTTTATGAGAGAGTCAAGAGCGTATGATACTAGTTCAAGGTTGACTTTTTTAGCATTGTTAAAGTACTTGTTAGTATTATTAACGAACTCGTATAAAACAGCGAATGCCTTAGGCGTGTTGAAGTCATCATCCATCGCTTCCTCAAACCCTTTTATGAATAATTGCACATCATTAAAGTATTCTTTATCCTCATCGTCTAGGTTCTCCTCTTTGAATTTTTTAATCTTTTTATCTTTAATGTATGATTCCATTTTCTCTTTAACACGGTGTATACGATCCAACGCTTTCTCAGCATCCTTTAACGCATCCTCATTGAAATCAGGTGGACTCCTATAGTGAGTCTGAGCGAAGAATAACCTAACAACCTCTGGTTTATGATCAACTAGTACATCCCTGATGTTTACTATGTTACCCAGTGACTTAGACATCTTCTCACCGTTAACAGTTAATAAACCTATATGCATCCAGTAGTTAGCGAACAAACCACCTGATAATGATTCAGATTGAGCTATCTCATTCTCATGATGAGGAAACCGTAGATCCATACCGCCACCGTGTATATCAAATGGTAAACCCAAATGTTTACTACTCATAACTGAGCATTCAATATGCCAACCTGGTCGACCTGGCCCCCAAGGCGAAACCCAGGAGGGTTCACCTGGTTTAGCCTTCTTCCATAAAGCGAAATCAAGCGGGTTTCTTTTACCTTCACCTGGTTCTATACGAGCACCAGCTTTCATCTCAGATAACCTCTGACCAGATAACTTACCATAACCTGGGAAGCGTTCAACTGAGAAGTAAACATCACCATCAGATACATAAGCGTATCCTCCGTCAATCAACCTCTGAATCATTAATATCATATCAGGTATAGTCTCTGATGCTTTAGGGTACAGATCAGCTCGTCTCACACCAAGCATGTCTAGATCACGCAGACAACGCTCAGTGTATCTACGTGAGTACTCCAAAGCATCTACGCCTTCACGCTGAGCAGCTGCTATAATCTTATCATCAACATCTGTTATATTCTGAACGTAAAAAACCCTGTAACCCTTATACTCCAAGTAACGTCTGATTATATCAAAAGCAAGGTACGTGCGAGCATGACCGATATGAGCGTCACTATAAACAGTCATACCGCATACGTACATTTTAACAACACCAGGCTCAACGGTTTTGAATACTTCTTTTCTACGTGACAATGAGTTGTATATCATCAACACCATTTTACTATCAAAACATCTTAAAAGTAGAATAAAATATATACTTTATGGAATAGTTAAAATTAATATTTTGTTATCAACAAAACAAAAAGAAGGAAAAAATTTATGACTCGTGTCCCTAAATCATCGGACAAGATATTCGTAAACTATTGTCCTCTTTCATTTAAAAGGAGAGCAAGATAGTCAAGATATGCTCGAAGATGATTCTTTGACGCACCATGGCATCTTCTGAGGTAGCCCCTGATGAAACCATTTCTGTTTTCACAGTCATTCACATGGATATCTCCGTTTACCCATTCATGGTTCCCATGATTGATCACATAATGTTCATGTATCTCAGGAGTTCCCTCTGCGATCCCTTCGTAGATGGTGTACTCATCGGTGTTCAACAATTATTTTCCCGCTGATCAACCGCTGGAGCTAC